>Ga0209377_1001104_pt1 | contig 18283 bp, 11 predicted proteins | sample GraSoiAngelo_141_FD_185898 | JGI IMG/M metagenome (GOLD analysis project Ga0209377, IMG submission 185898) | Grasslands soil microbial communities from the Angelo Coastal Reserve, California, USA - 14_0929_12_40cm (SPAdes) (version 2) | ecosystem: Environmental > Terrestrial > Soil > Grasslands ...
GGTAGAGACGACCTTCCACGGGGACACCGCCCAGCTCGAGCGTCGGATCTCGATGCGGGAGAAGCTCACGCCGACCTACTTCGAGCTGGAGCGCGAGAAGATCTTCCGCCGAGCGTGGCTGCCGATCGGCCACGCCTCGCACCTACCCGAGCCCGGCAGCTACTTCGTCCGCGAGCTACCCGTCCTCAAGACGTCGCTGCTGGTCGTGCGCGGCCAGGACGGCAAGGTCCGCGCGTTCCACAACGCCTGCACCCATCGCGGCAACAAGCTCGTCCGCGGCGGGGAGGGCTGCCGCAAGAGCTTCAGCTGCGGATTCCACGGCTGGACGTTCTCCTCCGAAGGCGACCTGCGCCTCGTCACTGACGAGCACCAGTTCAGAGATCTCGACAAGAGCGCGCTCGGACTCCGGCCAATCCACACCCAGGTGTGGGAAGACCTCATCTTCGTCAACGGCGCTGACGAGCCGCACGAGTCACTCCGGGAGTGGCTCGGCGAGATGTTCGACGAATACGGAGGCTACTTCGACCAGCACGAGCGGGTCGCGAGCCTTCGCATCAACGTGAAGAGCAACTGGAACCTCGCGGTGAACTCGTTCACCGAGGGCTACCACACGCTCTACCTGCACCGGAACTCCGTGCCCGACTACCAGGGCGGCCGGATCAACCCCGACCGGCACCGGCCCTTCATGCAGCTCTTCAAGCGGCACCATCGCTACTCGGCCCCGGCCAACCCCGACCACCGGCTCACCGCGGCGGAGGCGCTCGCCATCAAGTACGGCAAGCGGATCATCCCGGCGTTCGGCGGCGAGATGCCCGCCTTGCCCCCGGGCGTGAATCCCTCACGCTACGAGCACTGGGCGTTCGACGTCGTGCAGTTCTATCCGAACGCGGTGTTTCTCTTCGGCAACAACTGGCACATCGAGATCTTCTTCGGCCCGATCGACGTGGACCACACCGAGGTCGTCCAGGATCTCTACTACTACCGGCCGAAGAACGCGGGCGAGCGTCTGAGCCACCAGTTCTTCCTGAGCCGCGGGCGCCAGGTGTTCCTGGAGGACATGAACACCCTCGAGGCCCAGCACGCGGTGCTGTCGTCGGGCGTGCTCAGCCATCTGCAGCTCTCACAGCAGGAGATGAGCCTGATGCACCACTACAAGGTGTCGCGGGAAATGCTCGATGAGTGACGCGCTCCTGCCGGAAGCGTTCGCGGACCTGCGTCACCTCGGCGAGTGGATCGTGCCGACCGAGGAAGGGCGCCATCGCAAGAAGATCGGGGCCGATATCGAGACGGCCCGGAGCTTCTACCAGACGGTGTTCCCGCGGATGGAGGCGATCATCCAGCACCTCAACGGCGTCGCGTGGGAGTCGATGGGCCCGGCCGACCGTAACCTGTTCCTGCTCGCGAGCATGTGCATGGAGGTGAGCCACCCTGTCGAGCTCGGCTGGCAGACCACCGACATCGCGGACGCCTTCCCGACGAGCCGCGTGCAGTTCCTGTCGGAGTCCGCTGGCTACTAGCGAGCGACGGCCCCGATCAGCGCGGAGCGTGCTCGAGCCACCACGGGTCCTTCGCCTCCGGGATGGTCTGCACGAGCACGTTCTGGATCTCGTTGCCGACATTCTCCGCCCGGGTGATGTAGATGTTGGCGAGGACGTTCTGGCTCAGGGGGTCGAACTTGAACGGCCCCAGGGTCGAGTCGAACTGCACCTTCCGGAGCGCCCGGAGGAACCCGGCCGTGTCCTCCACGTTGCCGTTGACCGTCTCGAGCGCGCGGGCGATCACGTCGCCGCCGATGTGCCCCATCTGGACGAGGGGGTCCATGTAGCCGAGCTTCTGCTTCGTCGCCTCCACGAACCGGCGATTGGCGGGGAAGTCGAGGGCGGGAATGTAGGTGGCGATCTGATACGCGCCCAGCGCCGCCTCGCCCATCCCGCCGAGACCGCTCTTGCCGTCGAGCGTGGCCCCCCAGTTGGCGAGCGTGAGCTTGTCCTTGAGTCCATACTCCGCGTAGGTCGATGTAGACTACGTCCGCGTCGCTCCCGGCCCGGCCGATCTGCGTCACGTACGTCCCGAAGTCGGCCGTGCCGAGCGGCGCGAAGACCTCCGCGACGACCTTGCCGCCGGCCGACTCGAAGCCTTTCTTGAACATCTCGGCGTGCTCCCGGCCGTAGGCGTAGTCGCTCCCGGAGAAGATCGCCTTCTTCTTGCCGAGCTTGTCGTAGAGCCACTTGCCCATGTAGTAGGACCCGGTGCCGCCGGGCTGGAACGTCCGGAAGATGTAGGGGCTCCGCTGATCGCGCGTCAGCCCGCCGGAGTTCGCCATCGTGATCACCAGCGGCACCTTCGCGTCGTGGACGGCGCCCCGCACCGCATAGGCGACGGCGCTGCTCACGATGCCGGTGAGGACGGCGACGCGCTCCTGCTCGATGAGCTTGCGGACCTTTGTCAGACCCACGTCGGGCTTCGCCTCGTCGTCCTCCACGATCAGCTGCACTTCACGCCCGGCGATGCGGTTGCCGCGCTGATCGAACGCGAGCCGCATCCCGACGAGCTGCAGCTCGCCGAGGACCGCGAACGGCCCCTTGAACGGGTACATGACGCCGACCTTGATCGGCGTCTTCGCGGCGGGGGTCTGCGTCCAGCCGGTCGCGATCCACGCCGCGGCGAGACCGGTCGCGATCACCGAGGCTAGCAAGAGCTTGCGCATACGTCCTCCGTGGAGACAGCCTTCCGTGGGCGCGCCGATCGGTCGGCGCGCACGGGGCGGGTCGAGGACTCGCCCCGCGCGCCTGCCGTGATGCCGTTATGCCGTGGAAGATTCGCGAGCCGGCACCGCGACGACCGGACAGTCTTCCAGCACGCCGCGCTGGTCGGCCTCGGCGAGCACGGCCTGGATCGTTCGCACGAGCTCTCGCGCCGCATCCACGCTCAGCTCGACGGCCACGCGGGCGGCCGGCCCCATGGCCTCGTTGACGAAATCGATGTTGAGCGCGTGCTCGAGCGGCAGATCGTACGGATGGTCGTACGAGACGTTGGCTTCGCGAACGTCGAACCACTCCGGACCGCTCTTGCCGCGGCCCAGGATCTTCACCTGCTGGGCGATCATCGTGCACATACGCTGGGCTCTCCCTGTCCGCTCAGCGCAACGTCCGGTCCGTGAAGGCGAAGAGCTTCTTCCAGCCGTCCACGGCTTGCTCCTGCCGGTAGGCCGCGCGGTCGTAGTAGAAGAAGCCGTGGCCTGCGCCGTCGTAGCGATGGAACTCGTACTGCTTGCTGTGCTTCTTGAGCTCCGCCTCGTGCTGATTGACCTGCTCGGGCGTCGGCGACTTGTCCTCGTTGCCGAAGAGCCCGAGAATCGGGGCCGAGAGGTCCTTGGTGTACTCGATGGGCGCCACGGGCTGGTTCGGGGTCAGCTCCTCCTTGGACATGACCACGCGTCCGCCCCAGCACTCGATCACGGCGTCGAACCCCTTCAGCCGGCAGCCGGCCAGAAACGCCTGGCGGCCGCCCGAACACGTGCCGAAGATGCCGATCTTCCGGGAGACGTACGGCAGTGAGCGAAGCAACGAGTTCGCGCCGTCCAGATCGCCGAGCACGCGGGCATCCGGCGCGCCGCCGGCCGCGCGCACCTTGGCGCCGACGTCCTCGGGCGTGCCGTGGCCGTCGCGGAAGTACAGGTTCGGCGAGATTGCCACGAAGCCGTGGTGGGCGAACTTGCGCGTGCACTCGCGGTACCACTCGTCCCAGCCCGGCGCGTGGTGGATGACGACCATGCCGGGGAACGGGCCGGAGCCGAGCGGCCGCGCCACGTAGGCGTTGATGGTGTCCCCGTTGTGCCCCTTCATGGTTGCGGTTTCGGCGATCATGCCTTCGTACTGATCGGTCTGATACGCGTGAGCCATGTGACCCTTCCCTCCGTGTGGTGTTTTGAGAAGTCCAGTTTCGCGTCGCCTCGGGACTCCTAGTCGAGGGTGGCGGAGACGCGGTTGATGTTGTAGAGGCGCGCGCAATTCTCCCACAGGATCTTGCGGCGGACCTCGTCACCGAACGGCAGCTCGAAGAATTGCTCCATCGCCTCGGGAAACGCGCCATCGGAGTGCGGATAGTCGGTCGACACGACGAAATAGTCGGCGCCCATCTTGTTGACGACGTCGACGGCCGGCTCCTCATCCACGTCGAGCGCGATGTAGCACTGGCGCTTGAAGTACTCGCTCGGCAGCAGCGAGAGCTGATGCTCGCAGCCCGGGCCGAATTTCTCCCACTGGTCGTCGAGACGCCACAGCCACCAGTAGAGCCACCCGGCGGTGCCTTCGAGGAAGGCGCACCGCAGGCGGGGATGGCGCTCGAGGATTCCACCGGTGGTCATGCTGGCGATCGCCCCCATCAGCTCGACCGGGTTGCGAATCGCGTGGGCGATCGGGTGGAAGTTGGCGTGGCCGACGTAGCGCCGCCCGGCGTCGTCCTTGAGGGACGTGTTGCCGGTCGGATGAAATCCGATCGGCACGTCGAGCTCCTCCAGCGCGCTCCACAGGGGCTCGCAGGCCTCATCGTGCAGGTGCTGGCCGTTGACCGGGTTCGGGGTGCCGATGATCCCGACGGCGCCGAGCTCCTTGACGCATCGGCGAGCTTCTTCGATCGCCGACGGGATGTCGTGCATCGCGATCTGCGCCGCGAACTTGAGCCGCGCCGGCTGGCTCTGGCAATAGTCGTGCGCCCAGTTGTTGTAGGCGCGCGCCAGCGCCGCCGCGTAGCCGGGCGCGAGGTCGTCGTGCATCAAGATCTGGCGCCCGCGCGTGCCGTACATGACGGCGACGTCGACGCCCTCGATGTCCATCGCGGTCAGAGTCGATTCCGGATCGAAGCCACGCCCGCGCGCGATCTGGAAGTGAGGATGCCGCGCGCGGCTCCGCCGCCGGAGCTCGCGGCTGGACGCGGTGGCGCCCGTCGCATTCGCGTGCGCCGGAATCGCGAGCCCTTGCACTTCCATGCCCATGATGGCGTCGGCGTTGCCCTTGTCCTCGGAGCTCTCGCTCAGCTTTCGCTGCTGCCCTCCGAAGAACCGCGGCAGGTTCGCGCGGTGCTGCCCTTCGAGGTAGCGCGCCCAGAGATCGTCGGGCTCCATCATGTGAAGGTCGCTGTCCAGGATGAGATAGCCGTCACGCGCCATATCGCACCTCCCCCAGGGCGCCGATTATCTCCAGAAGGGCAGGCGAGATAAAGGGCTCGTCGACAGGTCTCCCATCGGCTCGCTTTAGAGTGTTCACCCGATTGTTCCCCCCTCGGACGGAACGCACAGTCAAAATAGGCCCGATGCTAGACGCCGCTGATCGCTGAACTGGGGGTACTCGCATGACCCACCTACTGCGCGCCTCGCGCGTTCTCGGAGTGGTTTCCGCGCTTGTGCTGCTCTCGATGCCCGTCATCGCCGCGATGCACGTCGCCTCGGGCGCAGGCACCGCCTACGCCGCAGGTGGGGCAAGTGCCGCAGGCAGCGGCACCGGCGGGGTGAGCGGGAGCGGATCTGCCGCCGGCGTCGGGGTCAGTGGCGGGGCTGGTTCCGGTGGCGTCGGGGCTGCGGCCGGGGTCGGCGTTGGCGGTGTCGGCGTCAGTGGCTCGGCCGGGGTGGGTGGTAGCGGCGCGGCTGCGGGCGTCGGCGTGGGAGGAGTAGGCGTGAGCGGCTCAGCTGGGGCCGGTGGTGCCGCCGCGGGGGTAGGTGCCGGCGGCGTCGGTGTCAGCGGTGCAGCGGGCCCTGGTGGCGGGGGGCCTGGCGCGGGCGCCGGTAGCGCTGGCGCGGGCGGTGTCGGGGGGCCCGTGGAGCCCGCCGGGAGTAGTGCCGGAATCATCCGTAACAAGCCCTTCGACCTCGCGGAGCCGGAACGGGCTGCTCAGGCCGCGGCCAAGGGCGCGGCGGAGGCCGCTCGGCTTGCGGCGCTTGCCGCGGAAGCGGCGCGGCGGGCCGGCGAGGGGCAGCCTGGAGGCCAATCCTCTCCGTGGGCGGACGCCCTTGTCGCGGGCGCGGAGGCCTCCAGGGACGCCGCGCGTATCGCCGCCGCGGCTTCCCGCGAAGCATCTCGCGCGGCCGAGGCGGCGGCTCGGGCGGCTAATTCCACGGGGCCCGACGCAGCCGTCATCGTCCGGAAGGAAGCAATTCGCGCGCGAGACGCCGCCGAACGCGCCTGGGAGGCGGTCGACGAAGCGAAAGATCGCCCGGCTCAGGTCGCGTCGGCTCAGTCAGCGGATCTGACTTCGTCTCCAGGAATGTTCCAGAGCTTCCGCCGAAGCATGCAGGCGGAGGCGAGCTTCACGCGGGGAAGCGCGCTTCTCGAGGAACGGAAGTACAAGGAGGCCCGCGACAGCTTCGCCGAGGCGACGCTCCTCTATCCGGAGCACGATCAAGCGAGAGCATTGCTAGGATGGTCCGAGTATTTCCTTGGCGATTACCGCGGCGCTGCCGTCACGTTCAAGACCGCGCTCCGGCGTCAACCGACGTGGGAGGGCCTCCACAACGGTCTGGGATGGAGCCGGCTCCGCGCCGGTCGGTATCAGTTGGCGGCCGCTTCGTTCCGGTCCGCGCTGGACCGAAATCCCGACTACGTCGACGCCTCCAACGGCCTCGGATCGGCCCTGTTCGAGCGGGGCAACTACGAGGCCGCTCTTCCGCCGCTCGAGAAGGCGCTCCGCGGATCTCGGCGCCTCTTGAGCACGGAGTCTTCTGACGTGACCGTCCTGAGGGGAAAGGTGGCGTGGAGCCTCTACTACCTCGAGCGTCCCCGCGACGCTCTAGCAATGTTCATCCGAGCCAGCCTGGCCGCGCCCGACTCGCACCAGTACCAGATCGGAATGGGATGGTGCTATCTCAAGCTCGGCCAGAAGGATGACGCGCGGGCGGCGTTTCAACGAGCGATGAAGCTGGGGCCTGGCGACGAAGCTGTTCGCGAAGGCCTCCGGCGCGCGGGCATCTGATCGTGGTCGCGGAGCTGCGCGCCGAGCATCCGCACCGGTGCACCGCCGGTCATCGCTGGCAGCACACCGGACTGCCTGCGGTCTCATGTGAGATTCCCGCCTATGACGCGGTTACGGGCGATCTGCCGTTCGTCGCTGCAGCGGAGTGCCCCGTGTGCAGTGGCCGACAGGATCTGCTCGTCAGGGGGCTTCATCCGCACTACTGCAACTTGTGCGACGGCGACTGGGACCATGAAGGAGTGTGCATGGACAGTCTCGCCGCCTACTGTCCCTGGTGTTTTCCGAAGCAGGATTCGGAGCCGGCGCCGGGAACCCGCCGCGGCCCTCATTTCCACTACTGCTCGGAGTGCGGACAGAACTGGCGACACGAGACCGCGTGCTCGGCACCGCTTCGTGCGGCCCTCGCGGAATGCACGGGGTGCAGGGAGACGCCTGCTGAACGCGACGAAGAGCCGCAGCCCGAGCTGGCGCCGACGATGCTCGTACGCCCGGCAAAGACCTTCCGCGAGCGCGTTCGGCCGCTCGCGCTTCCGATAGGCATTGCCGCGGGAGTACTCCTGTCGCTTCCGATCCTGTCCAAGGGTTACTCGGCTCTCCTCGGCCCTGCAGTCAACCACAGCGTTTCGGTGACACAACCGCTCCCAGCGGCGAAGCCTCAGGCGCCGACTGCAGTCGCGCCGCCGCCGATCGAGTCGGCTCCGAGCGCACCGGCTCCGATCGCATCGGCGCCGACCACGCCGGCCTCGACCGCACCGACGCTCGACGCGGCGAGGCCGCGGACCGAGCCGCGCACCGCGAAAGCTGCCCCGGCGCGCGACGTCTCGAGACCGCTGCCGCCACCGAGAATTTCCGCGCCCAGAACAGAGGCGCGTCGTATGCCCGCCGTCGAACACCCGAGCGAACAGCGGGCTCGAGACATACGGCCGCGGAACGATGCTCCATCCGTAGCCAGTCCTTCTGCTCCCGCCCCCGGTAAGGCAGACGATTCGCGCATCATCCCCTCGGCGCCGGCGCCTTCGCCAGCTCGCTCAGAGCCCGTCGCCGAGTCGGCGCCACGGACGCCAGAGACTCCGCCGGCTGCGAGCGAGAGCGGGATGCGCGCGCCCCCCGTGATCGTGACCTTGCCCGCGATTCCGGGCGCGCCCCCGTTCAGTGGGCTGACCGGCAGCAGCGGTCGAGACACCGCGCTCGACGGACATCCGCGACGCGTCGCACGATAGCTCCCGCGACAGCGCCCGCGTCGTTTGCGCCACCCCCGGCGGCCCGGTAAGATGAATTATTGTCGAGTCGTCCTGGGAGGTCGCTATGCGGGATGCGGTCATCGTCGGCGCGGTGCGCACAGCCGTTGGAAGAAAAGGCGGAAAGCTCTCGGGCATTCGCCCGGATGATCTGGCCGCGCTGGTCCTCAAGGACCTGGTCGCGCGGCTCAAGGTCGACCCGGCCGAGATCGAGGACGTGATCCTCGGCTGCGTCGACCAGCTCGGCGAGCAGGGGTTCAACATCGCGCGCAACGCGGCGCTGATCGCCGGCCTTCCCGTGGAAGTGTGCGGCACGACGCTCGACCGGATGTGCGGCTCGGGCCAGCAGGCCGCGAACTTCGCCGCGATGGGCGTGATGGCGGGCCAGTACGACGTCGTGATCGCCGGCGGAATCGAGCACATGACGCGGGTGCCAATGGGCTCGAACGCAATGGGCCCCGGCGACGGGCCGCTCTCGCCGAAGCTCCAGGAGCGTTTCAACATCGTTCCGCAGGGCATCTCGGCCGAGATGATCGCCGAGAAGTGGGGGCTCAAGCGGGAGGAGCTCGACGAGTTCTCGGCGCAGAGTCACGAGAAGGCGGGCCGAGCCATCGCGGAGGGACGCTTCAAGCGGGAGATCGTTCCGGTGACCTTGCCCGACGGCTCCGTCTTCGACACGGACGAGGGCGTCCGCCTCCCGGTGAACCGCGAGAAGATGGCCGCGCTGACCCCCTCGTTCAAGCCCGACGGCGTCGTGACGGCCGCCAACTCCTCGCAGATCTCCGACGGCGCCGCGGCGCTGATGTTCATGTCGGCCGACCGTGCGAAGACGCTCGGCCTCAAGCCCCGTGCCCGCGTGGTCGCCACCGCGCTCGCGGGCGTCGATCCGACGATCATGCTCACCGGCCCGATTCCGGCGACTCAGCGCGTGCTCCGCAAGGCGGGCATGACGCTCGACCAGATCGACCTGGTCGAGATCAACGAGGCGTTCGCGTCGGTCGTGTTGGCGTGGGAGCGCGAGTATCACCCGGACATGAGCCGGGTGAACGTCAACGGCGGGGCGATCGCGCTCGGCCATCCCCTCGGCTGCTCGGGCGCCAAGCTCATGACGACCTTGCTTCACGAGCTGGAGCGGACGGGCAAGCGCTACGGGCTCCAGACGATGTGCATCGGTTTCGGGCAGGGCATCGCGACGATCATCGAGCGGCTCTAGCTCGGGCGGGGCACGGGGGCGATATGGCCGGATTTCGGTGTGCGAAGTGCGGGAAGGTCGCGATGGCGCAGAAGATCTGCTGCGGCCGCCCGATGAAGCGCGCCTGAGCTCAGGCGGGAGCGAGCGCGTCCTGGATCGCTGAGTCGAGCTCGCCCGGACGCACGGGCTTGAAGAGACACTTGCGGATCTTGAGCGTCTTCAGGCGGCCGTGCTCCTCGTCGCGCAACCCCCAGCCCGTGATGAGCAGGATCGCGATGTCCGCGTCGACCCGCCGAAGCCGTTCAGCGAGCTCCCACCCGTTCATCCCGGCCATGCCGAGGTTCGTCAGCAGGACGTCGAAGCGCCCCGGTCCGTAGGCGTTCAGCGCGGCGCCGCCGCTCGCGGCGGCGGTCACGGTGTGACCGACGCTTCTCAGGATCTCCGTCAGCGTGCCCAAAACCTTGGGGTCGTCGTCGACCAGGAGCACGCGGGCCGGGCGGCGTGCCCGCGGTAGTGCGGAATCGGGCTCGGTGCCGACGGGCTCGCTCGCGACCGGGAAGGTGAGCGTGAACATGGCGCCGCGCCCGGGCTCGCTGTCGACGCGGATGTCGCCACCGTGTCGCCGGACGATCGCGTAGACCATCGAGAGGCCGAGCCCCGATCCGCCCTCGCCCTTGGTCGAGAAGAACGGCTCGAAGATCCGCCGACGCACGGCCTCGGGCATGCCGACGCCGGTGTCGGTCACCGTCAGTACCACGTTCTGTCCGGGCTCGCCGCGCGTCGTGACCGTCAGCGTGCCGCCGTCGGGCATCGCGTCGAGGGCGTTGAGGAGCAGGTTCGTCATCAGCTCGGTCAGCGCCGCCGGGCGACCGTTGATGGTCTCGATCGTCCCGAGATCGAGCCGCAGGTCGAGGGGCCGGTTGTCGCGCGCGATCTTCTCCTCGAGCCGCGGCCGGATCATCGCGACCGCGTCGTGCACGCTCTGATTCACGTCCACCCCCACCGGCGGGCCGTCCGGCCGCAGGCGCGCGAACTGCTGGATCCGCCGCACGGTCTCGGCGCCGTCCACCGCCGCCGCCTCGACGACGTTCAGCGAGCGGGCGACGAACTGGGAGTCGTGGAGGCTCTGCTTCATGAGTTGGGCATAGCCGAGGATCGCCTGCAGGAGATTGTTGAAGTCGTGCGCGATCCCGCCCGCGAGCTGGCCGAGGGCCGTCAGCTTCTCCGACTGGTGCAGCTGCTTTTCGACCTCGCGCTGGGCCGTGATGTCGCGGACGATCGCGATCAGACCCTCCAGGCCGCCGTGGCGTCCGTGCAGCGCCGAGAGCGTCACCGCCAGCTCGATCGGCCGCGGCTGTCCCGCGGTAGCGGTGGTCTGGAACTCGTGTCGCGGCGTGCCGGCGGCCAGTCGGTGCCGAGCCTCGGCGTAATCCCCGCGCGGGAGCATGTCGGTGATCGGCCGGCCGATCGCCTGCGCCGCGGTGCAGCCGAAGATGCGCTCGGCGGCCGGGTTCCACTTCTCGATGCGATCGTCGGGCGAGACCGAGATGATGGCCTCGCCGGCCGACGAGATCGTCTGCTCGAGCCGCTGCTTGGTGTCGGCGATCTCGCCGTAGAGCCGGGAGTTCCGCAGGGCGATCGCCAGGTACTCCGAGAGCATCTCGAGGAGCTCGCGCTCCCCCGGATCGATCGCGCGCCGCGAGGGTCGGTTGTCGATGACGAGGTGCCCGAGCGGTCCCTGGATGTCCCGGATCACGCACGCGACGACGGCCGGATCGTTCTTGTCGACGTCCGCCGGAACCTCCGCGACGATCTCGACGCGGTCGTAGCCGAGCGCCGCTCGCAGCTGCTCCGTGATCGCGGCCGTCACGTACCGGGGGTCGAGGTGGCCGACGATCGTCCGCGAGATCTCGCGGAGGATCGAGAGCTGGGTGACGCGGAGCGACTGCTCGATCGCCTCCTGCCGCGCCGCCTCTTCGAGCTCTCGGGTCTTCGAGGACAGCTTGCGCATCTCCTCGACGAGCCGCGCGACCTGCCCCTTGGCGCCGAGCTCGGCCTGGCGGCGCTCGAGCGCGCGATGCACGACGTCCTCGAGATCCTGGCGCGAGAAGGGCTTGATGAGGTACTCGAACGCGCCGTGCGTGAGCGCGTGCCGGACCGTCTCGAGCGAGGCGTAGGCCGTGATCATCACGACTTCGATCGACGGATCGGCGCGCTTGACGTGCCGGAGCAGCTCGAGCCCGTCCATCTCGGGCATCTTGATGTCCATGATGACGACGTCGGGCTGGAACCGCCGAAGCAGATCGAGGGCCGTGCGCCCGTTCTCAGCCGTCTGGATGGCGTAGCTGGGCTTCAGCAGCATGCGCAGCGACTCGCGGGGACCTAGCTCGTCGTCCACGACGAGTACGCGCCCGAGCGCGTTGGCGGTCGTCGTCATGAAGTCGCGAGCGGGAGCGTGACCAGAAAGTGGAGTTCGTGGCGGCCCTGGCGGACGGCCAGCTGCCCGCCCACCGCTTCGACGAGGCGCTGGCTGACGGCCGGGCCCACGTCGATCAGGCTTTCCTGGACCATTTGCACGGGGTCGAAGACCCGATGGAGCTTTTCGGCGGGCACCGACGCGGTGCGCGAGCCGACGAGGATCCGCACGCCTTCCCCGCCCTCGCGCTCCGCGTGACGAGCGACCGACACCGACACGCGCGCCTGATCCGGCGGAGAGTTGTGCGCGAGATACCAGATGAGATACGAGAGCGCTTTTCGGAGCTGCGCGGGATCGACCTTTACGACCTGCGGCGTCGTTTCGCGGGTCACGTCGAGCTGGAGCGGCCTCGCGGGGACGTCGTCGACCAACTCGATCGCGGTCACCACATCGTCGACAACGGTGTGCACATCCACGGTGGTGAAGTTTAACTCACCTTCCGTCACCAGCCCCGCAAGTTTATCGAAGACCTCGACCAATCGGCGCACGTCCCGACGCACGACCGACGAGAAGTGCCGGCGGAAATCGGGGTCGTCGTAACGCTCACCAATGAGTTCGATGAAGGTGTTGATGGACACGAGCGGATTCTTGATCTCGTCGGCGATGCGCGCGACCACGCGCGTGAGCAGCTGCGTCTGCTCGACCTGGCGCTTCTGCGTCAAGAGCTCTTTCTGCGCCGTCAGGTCTTCGAAGACGAGCACGGCACCGAGGGGCGTTCCGTCCTCGCCGCGAACGGGATAGGTCGAGACCTCCAGCCAGAGCCCGCGCAGCGCGAGCTGGATCTCGTGGCGAGCCGCCGCGCGCCCGGTCTTCAGCGTATCGAAGAGCATGTCGCCCAACGGCGACGGGAGCGCGCGTAGGTCCTGCTTGAGGACCTCGCCGGCCGACAACTGGAGAATCTCCTCGGCCCGCCGATTGATCGTGCCGATGCGCTGGTCGCGGCCGATGGTGATGACGCCGCTCGACATGTGGGCGAGGATGCGCTCGCTGAATTGCTGCTCACGCTCGAGCTGGTTGTGGAGCGCGATGTCGCGGATGGCCGTGGCCAGATGCGACGCGAGGTCGAAGAGCGTCTCGGTCTCGCCGCGACGATACATCGAGCCGACGACCGGCTGACCGACGGTGAGAATCGCGACCAGCTCGCCGTGGGCGAGCAGGGGCACCGCGAGGACGCTCTGGAGCAGCTTGAGCTCGCGGGTGATCTCCGGGTCGGTGAGATCGAGCAGTCGCGCCGGGCGCCCCTGCGCGGCGAGCCAGCGGGCCAGGCCCTGCCCGGCGCGGAGCCGCACCGATTCGACGATCGGCCGCGCCAGCCCGCGATGGGTCGCGACGCGGTATTCCTGGGCGTCGGCGTCCGGCAGCAGCAGGGCCATCCGCGTCGGCCGCACGAGCTCGCCGATCGCGTCGAGGAACATCTCGAGCGCGCGCGGGAGGTCGAATCCCGCGGCGAACGCCCGCGTGAACTCTTTGAGGACGCGGGCGAACGCGGCGCCCTCCCAGGGCTCGTCGGCGCCGACCGCCACGCCCGGGGCCTCGGGGGCGAGGCTCGAGCGCAAGGCGGTGATCTCACGCGTCAGGCGAATCTTGTCGATCACCCGCCGGAGCACGCCGTCCAGCTCGCGCTGCGTGAACGTCACCGGAAGCGTGAAGTCGGTGGTCTCGCTCTCCTCGGCCGCTACACCGATGGCCACCGTGAGGGCGGACGGCGCGATCGCCCGCACCTGCGCCACGAACGGCTCGATGTCCCGGGGCATGCCGGCGCCGCCGCGCAGCACCACGTCGATCTCGATGAACCGCAGGGTCTTCAGGGCCTCGGCGTCGTTCGGCGCCGCGAAGACCGAGTGGTCGCGGAGCGCGGACATCAGCCGCGCCCGCAGCGCGTCGTCGGACGCGACGATCAGGATCGTGTTCATGCCGGCGCCGGAATCGTTGCCGCGACGGCGAGGGGAAAATCGACGGTGAAGACCGCGCCGCCTCCCTCGTGATTCGCCGCCTTGAGGCGCGCGCCGTGTGTCTGAGCGATGGAGGCGCAGATGGCCAGGCCGAGACCGCTGCCCCGTTCCTTGGTCGAGAAGAACGGGTCGAAAACCCGCTCCAGGAGTTCCGGCGGGACGCCGGGACCAGTGTCCACGACGGCGACGATAGCACGGTCCGCGGTGGTGGCGACCTCCACTCGTACCGAGCCCTCGGGCGGCGTCACCTCGTGGGCGTTCATCAAGAGGTTCAGGAAGAGCTGCTCGAGCTCCGAGTGGTCGGCAAGGATCGTGCATGGCGATGGGCCCATCGCCGGGACCAGGGCGATGCTCTTCTCGCCAAAGACCGGTCGCATCGCCTCGATCGCATCGCCGATCGGCGCCCTCAAATCGATCGGATGGTGCGGCCGCTCGCCCGGATGCGAGAGTGTGCGCAGGCGGTCCAGCAACCGCTCCATCTTGGCGATCTCGTGGTTGACGACCCGGTCGAACTCGGCCACGAACCGGTCGTCGGTGCGGCGGCGTGGCATCAGCTGAGAGAAAGCCTTGACCGCGACCAGCGGATTCTTGATCTCGTGGGCGATTCCCGACGCCAGCATCTCGAAGTACGCGAGCCGCTCGGCCCGTTGCCGCTCCACCTCGAGTGCCTTGAGTGGCGTCAGATCGCTGAAGACCGCGACGGCGCCCAGCACGGCGCCGCTCTGGTCGTGCAGCGGTGACGTCGTGCAGATGATCGGCCGGGTCGTGGTGCCGTCCGACAGCTGCACCTCGGGCTGAGTTCTGGCTCCTCCCTCGGCGACGGTCTCGTCCAGCATGCGGCCCACGCACTCTGGCAGCACACTCAGCGGCTGGAACCGCACTCGCTCGGCCGCCAGCCCCGTCAGCTGCTGCGCCGCGGGGTTGAACAGCGTGATCTGGCCGGTGGCGTCGACGGCCACCACGCCGCTTTCGATCGTGGAGACGATGTTGTTGAGGTGCTCGTTGGCCAGCAGCACTTGCGCATAGAGCTGCGCGTTCTTCACCGCGACGCCGGCCTGGTTGGCGAGCGTCATCAACAGATCGAGGTCCTGAGGATAGAAGGGATCGCCCGCGAGCTTCGGTCCCACCACGATGGCGCCGATGACGTGCTCTTCGGAGACGAGCGGCAGCACGAGCGCCCAGTTCAGGCATGACAGCGCCGCGTGTAGCCTCTCGCGCTCGCTGGTCGGCCGCTCGTGCTCGATCTCGTCGGTCAGCAGGAGATCTTTGGTCCGCGTCAGAACCGCGATGATTTCCTGAGGCGCCTCCTCCGGCGTCTCGAAGTGACTCTGCGCGTGCCTCTTCTCCGCGATCGCCCGCCGGAACGGCGATCCGAGCTCGGGCGCACCGCCTTTGAGGTAGACCGCGGCACCCTCCGAGTTCGTCGACGTCGCCACAGTATGATTCATGAACTGCAGCAGCACCTTGAGATCCAGCACCCGCGTGAGCGCTTTGCTCGCCTCCCTCAGTGTGCGCTGATAGTTCACGTGAGTCCGGTAGACGTAGCGATCGAGCAGGCGTCCCGCGACGTCGCGGGTCAAAGGGATGAGGATGCCGACGACGACGATGGCAATGACAACGGCGATCAGTTCCTCGGGAGCGAGGTGGTCCGAGAGCCTGGGCCAGGCGAGCGCTAGGAGGCAGGCCACGGGTATGAGTGAAACCGCTAGCGCAAGCGCAAACGTCAGGCCCCGGTGGATTACTAGTCTGACATCCATGAGGCGGTGACGAATAATGGCGTGAGCGACCATGCCAATAAGGATGAGCGCGAAATACGGTCCGATCCATGCGAAGGCGGAACTTCTTGTCACCAGAGGAAGGATGAGGTTCGTTGTGATGCCGCCAGCGGTTGAAAGTATGACGCCGAGAGCGAGATAGTGGAGTTGCCCTCGCGAAAACCCAAGCGCTAGTGTCCACTTGGCGATGACGACTCCGATGGAGACTAGCCAAGTCGTAAGAAAATAAAGGACGTAAAGACCGTACAGTGGGCCGGTCTCGCGAGCCACTCCCATGCTTGCTGTCATTGTCACGTCGGTTACAACCAATCTCGGTACTAGCGAGATTGAGGCGATAACAAGGCCGCAACCTAAATTGATGGAGAGGACGATCTTGTTGCCCCGCCATTTTGAAGCTGTGGGGTAGTACTGCACGAAGGCGAGGAAAGTCGGTGGTATCAGGCTGGCTGCGGCGAATGTAAGGCGTGCCGCGAAATCAAGATTAACAGCGGATTGCATGGTCGCAATCCCCAACACCCACACAGCGATGACGAGAGTGAACACTCCGAAGAGGCGGTTTGTTGGGCTTGCGGGTCGAGCCCGCCAGACAAGTAGAGCAAGCCCCATGACAAGCGCTGAGACTAGGTAGTGCGAAATTTGAATCATGCTAGCTGTGTGTCGTCAGGTAGGCCGGGGAATTCAACCTCCGCTACCGTTCCGCCGTCGAGAAGAGAACGGGGTGAGAGCGCTAATCTGGCGCGGTGGAAGTCCGCTATCTCGCGGCAGATTGAGAGTCCCAATCCCGTTCCCGATGGTTTGGTCGTGAAGAAGGGCTCAAAGATCTTGGCCCGTACAGCTGGATCAATGCCAATTCCTTCGTCCAAGACGCGAACAACGATTGAGTGAACTCCGAATCTTCCCGGCGAACCATCAGCCTCTATCGTGACAGTGCCGCCGTCTGGCATTGACTCGACTGCATTCTTGAGGAGATTTACGAACAGCTGAACGAGTTGACCAGGGTCGCCCTGTATTTTCGGCAGTACCTCGGGGCACCGTAAAGAGATCTTAACGTGCTGCTCCTGTGCATTCTGAGAATGGATCGCGACGATGTCGTTGAGCAGGGGCGGTATCGATACGACGCTAAGCTTTCCCCCTTCGCTGGGAGCCATCAATCGTAGCCGCTCTGAGAGTCGAACGATTCGCGATACTTCCATCGGGAGTAGCCGAACAGCCGTATCCCTGTACTCAGGATCATCGAATCGATCAGGAAGCATAGCAATGAAGTTGGAAATCGCAGCCAGCGGATTGCGGATCTCGTGTGCGATGCCCGCATAGAAGCGGGCCATGATCGCTAGGTGTTCGACTCTGCGCTGGTTTCTTTCAAGCGCCTTGACCGCCGATAGATCCGTTACGACAACCAATGCTCCCGATACATGTTGTTCGTCGTCGTGGAGGACCGCGGTCGATAGAATCACATAAAGAGGGCCCCTCACGACATGATCGATCGTGACCTCCACTTCGCGCGGATGCCATCCGCCGCTGATAGCGAGCACCAATGCCCAGCCAATTTCCGACGGCAGGACATGCATTAGGGCACCGCGATACTCGTCGCTTACCCCCAGAAGCTTGGTCGCTGCGGGGTTGAAGCTAGTAATTCTGCCTCCGACGTCAATAGCCACCACGGCAGAGTCGATCGATTCTAGGAGGCGATCCGAATACTCAAGCATCTGAATGCGTTGTCGATAGAGCAGAGCATTCTCGAGCGCGATTGAAGCCAGATCGGCTAGCGACTCTATGAACGCCAGATCGTTCTTGAAGTAGGCGTCTCCACTTCGCCGGGGGCCAAGAAGCACCAGACCCAGCAACTGTCCTCGTCGGCCGATTGTTATGACGATTTCAATGCTAAGAGCTCGCAAGGCTTCTTGGATAGGCTCGAGAGCGCTCGCATCCTCTCCCGAAGTGACGACGAGGATGCGAACACTATTGTGCTGATCAGACTGCAGCGTGGCCCAAATGCGCGGATCGACCTGCGTGGATCCTTCCGAGGAGAGCTGCTCGAATGAGTCGCTCTCGAAGCGCTTGACAAGCAGGGTGAAAGATTCTGGAACGAGGACCTCAGCAAGAATCTGCCTTAGCTCAGTAGCTAGTTCGGCCGGCTGCATCAATCGGCTTAAGCGTCTCGTCGCGGCGCGAAGAGCAATCGCATGTTCGATTCCGCGGTATAGATATGGGTCGATTGCGCGATTGAAGAATCTCTGAGCAGGACTGGAAAGCATGGCGAGAGCCACAATGGTGATTGTGACGATGTTGGGATGTACGAAGTAGGTTTGAGCATCCCAGCCTGGAAAGATGAGGCGCGCAGCAGTTATCGAGAGCGCCGACGCGACCGCCATGGCTACGGCATAAGCTAGGCCTCGGCTGACAAATATACGGAGGTCCATCAGCCGATGACGAATGATGGCATGACCAACAAGAGCGACAAAAGGAAGTGTGAAGTAAGGTCCGAGCCAACTTAAGGTCGATCGACCTGTGGCGATCGGTAGCAATAGATTGGTTGTTATCGCGCCCGCACTAAGGATCACCAGGCCTATGCCAAGATGCTGCAATTGAGCCCGTGCCTGCCCTCGTTCCTTTCGCCACTTGGCAATGAACACAGTGAGGGCTGTGATCATGCAGACCAGAAAGTAGACCGTGAAGATAGGAAAGAG
>Ga0209377_1001113_pt1 | contig 18195 bp, 14 predicted proteins | sample GraSoiAngelo_141_FD_185898 | JGI IMG/M metagenome (GOLD analysis project Ga0209377, IMG submission 185898) | Grasslands soil microbial communities from the Angelo Coastal Reserve, California, USA - 14_0929_12_40cm (SPAdes) (version 2) | ecosystem: Environmental > Terrestrial > Soil > Grasslands ...
GTGAAATGAACATCGTCCACAACATGCTCGATAAATACGCCGGCACCGAGATCGATAATCGTCTCGCCATCAAGTCGGAGATCGAACATGGCACGACGCGCGCCCTCACGTATGAAGAACTGCGCGGGCAAGTAAACAAAATGGCCGCCTCGTTGCATTCGCTAGGCCTCGGTAAAGGCGACGCTATCGGTGTGTTCATGCCGATGGTGTCCGAAATCGTGATCGCGATGCTCGCTATCATCAAAATCGGCGGAATTTTCCTCCCGCTTTTTTCCGGCTTCGGCGCAGCAGCGATCGTTTCACGGCTCAATGACGCCGAGGCAAAAGCGCTTTGCACTGCCGACGGAAATTATCGGCGCGGGAAATTTTGTGCAATGAAACCAATCGCCGATGAAGCCGCTGCGCAGATCCCAACGCTGAAACATCTGATCGTTTTGGAACAAACTGCGGGGGACGCTGTTAGCGTCCCATCCAAAGAAACAGGTAAGGTTCTCAGCCTCCCCTACAAAACGCATTCGTGGCACACGCTCTTGAATCAAACATCAAACATCGAACATCAAACATGTGTCACTTCGGCGGAAGACCCGATGATGATCATTTACACCTCGGGTACAACGGGAAAACCGAAGGGCGCGGTGCACACGCATTGCGGATTCCCGATCAAATCGGCACAAGACATGTGGATGGGACTCGATCTGCATCCGGATGAAACACTTTTCTGGATGACAGACATGGGTTGGATGATGGGGCCATGGGAAGTTTTCGGAACATTGCTCCTCGGCGCGACGATGATGCTTTATGACGGCGCGCCGGATTTTCCCGCGCCGGACCGTGTCTGGGCGCTTGTCGATCGGCATAAAGTCACGGCGCTCGGCATCTCGCCAACGTTAATCCGCGCGCTGCGGCGTCACGGTGACGAGATCGTGCATCGACACGATCTGTCCTCGCTGCGTAAGTTCGCTTCCACCGGCGAACCGTGGAACCCCGACCCGTGGATGTGGCTTTTTCAAAACGTCGGCCGCGAAAGACTCCCGATCATCAATTACTCCGGGGGCACGGAGATTTCCGGCGGCATTGTAATGGGGAACGTGCTCACACCAATGAAACCGTGCGCGTTTTCCGGGCCGCTGCCGGGCATGGCCGCCGACGTGGTCGATGAAAATGGGAAATCTATTCGTGGAAAAGTAGGCGAACTGGTTATTCGTGAGCCGTGGATTGGAATGACGCGCAGCTTTTGGAAAGATCGACAGCGTTATTTCGACGCGTACTGGTCGCGTTTTCCTGATGTTTGGATGCACGGCGATTGGGCGGCAGTCGATGACGACGGACTTTGGTACATTCTCGGCCGCAGCGATGATACGATCAAAATCGCGGGGAAACGAGTTGGCCCGGCGGAAGTGGAATCAATTCTCGTCGCGCATCCACAAGTCAGCGAAGCGGCAGCGGTTGGCGTGCCCGATCCAATCAAAGGCGAAGCGCTAGTTTGTTTTTGCGTCTTAAAGAAAGACGCGAACGGAGATATGGATGCTTCGACTGCTCTCAGGACAAGTCTTGCCGCTGAATTAAAAGGGAACGTCGCGCGCGATCTCGGGAAAGCACTCGCGCCACGCGACGTATTTTTCGTGCCAGACATTCCAAAAACGCGAAATGCCAAAGTAATGCGACGCGTCGTTCGCGCCGCTTACATCGGCGAAAAACTCGGCGACACCTCCGCGCTCGAAAATCCCGCCGCGCTCGATGAGATCAGGCGCGTCGCCGGAATATAGCCGCTCTAGAAGATTCCGGCGCTTGCCAGTTGTATTCGCCAGATAGGGCCGCCCACATAGAGTGGGCCCTCTGCCTTGACGAAGGCCGGGGCCTCGCCGCCGAGGACCCATACGTGCGTGTCCGCCGGTTGCTTCCCCATCAGACGCGCCAGGAAGCCGGTGACACCTCCGATTTCCACTTTCACAACAAAGTGCATGGCTTTATGATGGAAGCTTCCAATCGTGAACGGTTCCTCCCCTTGCGGAAGGATCGCAAGCTTGACGAGCCGCGGCTTTGGCGTGGTCGCCACCATTGACACTGTCGTCCGCGGCGCACTCGGTTTTATGTCCTTCATCAGCGTGAAGAGCAAGCCGTTGGCGACGTCTGGCGGCAGCTCCATCCGCTGGGCAATGACTTTCTCTTTGCCCTTGTCCTCGGTGTAACGGACCTTAACTTGACCTGTAGAAGCGTTGATCGAAGTGTCCACCGGTTGCTTGAACGACGGACCTCTGAGTATAAGGTGGTCGCTCAAGAGTCGGAATGTGCCGCGTTGAGAGAATACGGTCGTGTCCTCATAGATCGAACCATCTTTGAAACGAAATATCAGATGGTTGGTTACGCGATCGCCCTGTGCGTCCTGCGTCATCTGACCATCGGCGAGGGCCTTGCCTTCAAAGGTCAACACCAGAAGAAAGCCATGGATCAAGCCTTCCGTGTGGCGCACAGGGATCATATCTGCGAATAGCGCGGTTGGCTGGAGCATGGTAGCGCAGGCGAACAGAATAGCGATCAGTCTGGACCGGGCACCTGAGCGTTGTAGTTCTGTGCGGAGACCCATGAGCGCGGCGCGGCATGCTTGCCCCACGGCTTCCGTACACGCATCGACAGCCTCAATGAATTGATCCACAAATTTGCAGTACATACCCTCCTAATCCTTGCGAGCCATGAAGGGCGGGGTCCATGGATGAATCGCCGCGCCGGTGGCGGTGCCGCGGATGGTGGGGGAGCCCATCGTATCCAAGATGGCTAAAGTCCGAACCCCCTTTACACCATCGGCCTGAACCGCCCCACCACTTCCTGCAAGCGGCCGGTGATTTGGCCTAGCGAACAAACCTCGGCGGCGTCCAGCAAAGTCGGAAAACAATTTTCCCCGCGCTCGACAACGGTAGCCAATCTATCGAGTGCGCGCTTGGCTCTCTCGGCGTTTTTCTTTTTGAATCTCACGAGCCGATCGACTTGCAGTTGCTGCTTCTTCCGTGGTGTGCGCACCAGTTTCACTTCCGGAATTTCCTCAGCGCCGTCACGATAACGGTTGAGTCCGATGATCGGCCGCGTTCCATCATAGATTTGTTGCTCGTAGCGATGCGCGGCATTCTGGATTTGGCTGCGCTGATAACGCTCTTCCACCGCCGCGAGCACGCTTCCGAGTCGCTCGATCTCGCGGAACTCATCGAGAATTGCCGTCTCCACCGCGCGCTCCACGGTTTTCATTCCGGGCGAGCCGCTCAACATGTTCATGGTGTGTTTAAAAATACCGGATTCCTCGAGCAGGATCGCCTGGCCGTGCGCGGCGAGCCGAATCCATTCTTCGCTCGGCGTCGTGAACGGTTCGTCGGCGCTGTTTGAGTGGCATGAATTGGTCGCGTTCATATAAGCAAGCAGTAACTCAGCAGCGGTCCGGGTGAGATTATTTTTGAACTCCGCGGCGATGAGGGAGCGACCGCTAGTTTGCGTGTGCAGCTTGAAAAGTTGTGCTTTCGGGCCTGCACCGAACACGTCGCGCATTCCGATCGCCCAAATCCGGCGCGAGACGCGGGCGAGTGCGATGTATTCCGCGTCCAGCCCGCAATCGAGAAAGAACGATAGCCGCGGCCCGAATTGGTCGACCGGGATGCCGCGCGCAGCGAACATCTCCGCGTAGGCAAACCCGTTGGAAAGCGTATAAGCGGCCTGCTGCACTGGCGTCGAACCGGCTTCGCCGATGTGATAACCGCTGATGGAAATCGGATACCAGCGCGGCATTTCGCGCGTGGTGAACTCCACCATGTCCGTGAGGAATCGCAGCGACGGTTCGATCGGAAAAATGGTTTCGTTTTGCGCTTGGACTTCTTTGAAAATGTCGGCCTGGATGGTACCGCGCAGTTTCGGCCCAACTTTCGGGCCGAAGCGCCGCTTCGCTGCTGCAATGTACATCGCCATGATAATTGGCGCGGGGCCGCTGATGGTCATTGACGCGGAGAAATTCGGCGAGCCGAGATCGAATCCATCATAGAGCCGCACCATGTCTTCGACCGTGTCGATCGCGACACCGCCCTCGCCGATTTTTCCGAAAACGCCATCTGCATCGCTGTCGATCCCGTAAAGCGTCGGCCCATCGAACGCGGTGCTGAGTCGATGCGTGCGCTGGTGCCGTGTGAGATAGTGGAAACGCTCGTTTGTGTCCTCCGCGAGCATCAATCCGGAGAACAAGCGCGTCGGTTCCTCGGCTTGCGGAATTTTCTTGTCGATCTTGCCGCCGTTTTTCTCGAAGCTTTCTACCTCACGAATTGGTTCGAGATACATCTCGCGATAGGCGCCGTTTAGAAATGGAAATTCGCCGGGAAGTCCTTCACCAAAGAGGTAACGCGCGATCTCGCCTGGTTCATCAATCTCCGGAAGCGCGAGTCGCGGCAAAGGCAGACCGGTCGGCGTGCGCGTAGTCGGGATTTTCGCTTTGATATCGTTCCAGCGGCCAACCAGGTCGCGCCCGAATTTTTCATCCGTGCGCGCCCGCTTCACCTGATCGAGCACGAACTGGTTGTACTTCTCAACCGCTTCAACGACTCGTCCAAGCTTGCTCATAACAGATTGTGGATTGGGTAGCGCACGCGTCTCACGTGCTGGCGTTGGCGCGCGCCAACGCCAACTTTTGGGTAACGCGTGTTCAATAAACAACATCATCGAATTCGCCAAATCGCAAGGAAAGTTCGCCAACCCTAGAGGCTCCGCCAAGCACGCAAGACGCGCGCGCTACCCTGAGGCGCTCATTCGCGCTGCGTGATCAGTTCGAACAATTTATCTACGCCAGGATCGCGATGGCGTTTTGCAACTGAATCGGTCAGTCGCTGGCGACGGCGCCGCCCAATGTCTCAAAGCGTTATCGCCAGTCGTCGATAACATACATGCCAGATCGACTGTAACCAGGCTCATTCGGCTTGTGCATGGTGACGCCTTGAAACGCGATTCTAAAGCCACGAGCCAGCATTTTCTGATGAGCCTCCTGCCGCGCCAAATTAACGCCGGCTTCGATTCGCTTAAGCCGCCGAGAGACTGCAAATGAATCGCAAGCAGCCAGGAGGCGATCAAACAATCGTGCTGCCGTTCGTCCGGGCCGCACGGCCGCGAATTTGATATAGCACGTGTCGTTACCGGCCTCGGTGTTCGCGCCGCAGTGGCAGAGCGCAAAACCAGCCAATCTCGAGCCGTCCGAGAGCAACACCGTATCACCAAGTGCTTGTGTGGAGATGGCCCGAATCTCTGAGCCAACGTCAAGCCCGTCGTAAATGGTGTTAGTCAGCTCCGCAGCGGCACGGAGGCTTTCGGCGCGCGCGGCTTCATCCAATTCTGAGTACCGCGTCCACCCTTGGACCTCTGCGTTATACCGGACGTTCACCGACATGATGGCAGTAAGAAACCGCGGCCAGAAACCAAATTTCTGGTAAAGACCGACATGCTTGGCACTGTGCGCAAACGTAAACAACCCCGCGTGCTTCGTTCCCCATTTTTCAAAGATTTCCATCGTGGGTTCGAGTAAACGTTTTGCAATACCACGATCCCAATAATCAGGCCGAATGGTCAGCGGCCCGAAAAAGCCAACACTGCCCAGTTAGCGGCGAAATTTGAGCCGACTAACTCACCCTCAACTTCCGCGCCCAACGCGGCCGATGGATCACCAACGTAGCGTGTGCGGACGTCATCACGATCCGCGTAGAATTCTATGGGATCAGCTAGCCCGAGGAAGGTGCCGAAAGCGACATGGAATATCCGTTTAGCCTCGGACAAGTCTTTTTCACCGAGTGGTCGTACTGTGTCACGTTCGACTGCATTTCCTAATCTTTCGTCGTTTCGCTCCGGCGTCTTGAGAAATTAGTGCGAAGAGCTGATCCACGCCACGGTCGCGATGGCGTTTTGCAACGGTGTCGATCAATTGCTGATTGCGGCGGTTCTGGTCTAGGCGTTGTTCGATTTCCGTGTGCGCTGTGCGTGCGCGCTGGAGATCGCTTTTGTTCACCACCACGATATCGGCCAGATCAAGCATCACGATCTTTTGCAACTGCAACCGGCTACCATAATCCGGGTTCATCACCAGTATCGTAAGATCGGCAATTCCACTTCTACGAAACGGCATCGCTTCCTGCCCGGTGCCGACGGTTTCGATGAAGACGTAATCGAAATCCGAACGGGCGAGCAGCGCGAGGCAGTCGTGCGTCGCGGGCGAAAGTCCGCCGGCCTGTCCGCGCGTGGCCATGCTGCGCATGAACACACGATCATTTTGGGAATTGATCATCGTGGCGCGATCGCCCAACAACGCGCCCTGCCCAATCACGCTCGGGTCATGCGACAAAATCGCGATGCGGGACCGTCGATCTTGATTGAGGAATCGCAGCACGAGTTCATCAATCAACGTGGTCTTCCCTGCCCCGCCAGGACCGGTGAAACCAACGACTTTGGATGTTCGATGTTCGATGTTCGATGTTTGATGTGATTTTCTCGACCTAGACATTGAGCGTTGGGCGTTGAGCCTCGGACGGTTTCTTCCGGCCGCATACGCCTCTTCGATACGGGTGAGTCTGCGCGCCAACTCTTGGTCCTGGGATTTTGAACGCGATCGTTTACCTCGCGGTTTCCCGTAACGCTGATGAACAAATTTCACCATTTCTTCCAGCGACGTGCCGGCAAAAAAAATTTCGTCCACGCCTTTGCGTTTCATGATCGCGGCGTCCTCATGAGTGATCGTCCCGCCACCGCCGCCGAAGACCTTGATGTCGTCCGCGCCTTTTTTGTCCAAAAGATCGACAATCTCCGCGAAAAATTCGATGTGCCCACCGTTGTAACTGGAAATGCCGATGGCGCGAACGTCTTCCTGAATGGCCGCGCGGACAATATCGCCGACCGACCGATGATACCCGAGGTAAATAACCTCAATCCCGTGCCGAATGAATTCCAGATTGACCGTATTGATGGCGCTGTCGTGTCCGTCGCAAATCGGGACGGCGGTAAGGATGCGGATTGGTGAAGCCATTGTCTTCAGGTCGCGCTCGTGGCGAAATAATTTGTCCACAGATTTCGCAGATTTACACAGATTTTGCACGAAGTAGTCTTTTTCTGACCGCCGAAATCCGCGGACTCTGTTTCGATTCTTTCTTGGCTTCCTGGTTTCCTGATTAATCTTCTTTCCGATTATGCCTGATGCGTTGGATTTCGCTGGCAAAGTCGTGCTCGTCACCGGCAGCTCGCGCGGGATTGGCGCGGAGATGATCAAAGCGTTCGGGAAACACGGCGCGCAGTGCGTGGCCAATTACGTGGCCGACGCGCAGGGACAAAATAAGACGGATGCGATGAATGTGGCGGATGAGTTGAAGGAGCCGCTGGTGATCGAGTGCGACGTGACACAGCCGACGCAGGTCGAGGCCATGATGAAGCAGATCCAAGATCGACATGGCGGGCTCGATATCCTGGTGAACAACTCCGGGATCATTAGCGATCGCACCATCAAGAAGATGTCGATGGACGAATTCGACAGCGTCATTCGCGTCAATCTCATCGGCACATTCACAGTCACGCAGAAGGCCGTCGCGATCCTGCGCAATGGCGGCCGGATCATCAACATGTCATCCGTCAGCGGGCAGATGGGCTTGTTCGGACAAGCGAATTATTCGTCGAGCAAAGCGGGAATAATTGCGCTCACGAAAGTTTCCGCGCGCGAGTTCGCGCGGCAGAACATCACCGTGAACGCTATCGCGCCCGGCTTTATCGACGTAGGGATGAGCAAAGGCGTGCCGCAGGAAACAATGCAAAATTTCATCAAACAAATCCCGCTCGGCCGCCTCGGCGACGTGAACGAAATTGTAAGTGCTGCGCTCTTTCTCGCTTCGCCCATGGCTTCTTACATCACCGGCCAGGTACTCAACATAAACGGGGGTTTTTACATGGGCTGAGCACCGCTCCGCGCGAGTTTTTCAACTTCGTCGCGGACGAAAAAAAGAGCGCGGCATTTGCCCGCTCAAACGTGGAGCCAAGACCTGTCGATCTACGTGAAGAAGTTCAGCCACAGGTGGCGGCAGCGAGCGTGGCGCGTGGGAACTGTTTCATAAAATCGAATCTCTCATCGCAACGGCTAGCGATTGGCTAGATGGTTTATAGCCAGCTCTCATGCGGCGAATCAGAACTTCTCGTGCGTAGCTAGTCGATACGTCTTGGGGAACTCAGTCGGCTGCCAACCTGGATAGCTCCAAGCATAGTCGATCTCGGCGATGACCTTCCTGCGGACGTGCTTCGGCTGGCCAGCAAGAACGGAAGCAAAACGGGAGTCTCCCCAGTGCTGAAGCAGTAATTGTAGAATCTCGCAATTGGTTTCTGCGCCCTCGCCCATCAGCTGCCCGTCAGCTGTGTATCGGAACAGCCCGAACAGTGAGTCGCGATCGTAAGCGACTGCACCTCGCAGGAGCTTACGATAGTCCACACCATCCAGCTTGCCCTGCGCGAAAACGCCACCGCGCGATTCTGGCTGCTGCAGCCACCAACGAAGTCTCTCCTCGGCTTCGCGTTTTCCCGCATGCGCGAAGGCGAGCGGGAGTAATGATAGCGCGAGAATCGTGGAACGCGCGCTTACCATCTAACGAGAAGTAGGCGAAATTTTGTAATTAAAGGCGAACATTTTGTTGTCTAATTTCCAATCGTTGGATTGAGCCCAATTAACGCCAGCATGCGGCCGGTTTTTCCTTTTTCGGCGCGATAGGAGTAGTAACGGCCCAAATCGCACGCGGTGCAGATGCCAGAGTCGTGAATTTGTTTCACGCCAAGCGCGCGACATTGCCGGGCGATTTCCGCTGCGAAATCGATTTCGTAATGCGGCGGACGGATGCAAGGGCTAAGTTGCACAATCATGTTCTCGGGATCCGAGCCGAAGCGATCAATCATCTGCCCAATTGCGTTTGAAACCACGCCGGTCGCGGTTCCTCTTTTTCCGGAATGCACCAGACCGATCGCCGGTGTTTGTAGATCGATAAGGTAAACTGCGCAACAGTCGGCCACATAAATCCCCAGCGCGATGCCGGGTTGACTCGTGATAAGGCCGTCGCAGCCGGGGAATTCGCGGCCCGATAGGGACGCCGCTCCGCGGGGTTCGTGGTCGGGGCGGAGCGCCGACCCCACCTCATCGGCAACTGCGATTTTGTTGCTGTGAATTTGTTGGGCAGTAAGCAACGGCCAATCGCCGACACCAATTGCGTTGCGAATTTCGCGATGAGCGGCATCGAGCCGCCTTAGCACTTCGGCTTTGTCGTGCGAAACATCGACGCCGGGAATTCTTTGCGTGAAAACGTGGCGACAGGTTCCGATCGCGCTTAGCGCGGGAAATTGCTCGAAGGGAAGCTGCATGATCTAAAGCTCCAGATTCCAAGCTCCAACATCCAGAGAAGCTCCAACCTGAAACTACGCCGCCGACCTCGTAGTGTCATGTTGAGCAAAGCGAAACATCTCTGATTATTGCTGCCTGGGTAGTAAGAAGCGATCAGAGATCCTTTGCTTCGCCCAGGATGACAGCGGTCCGAAGGTGGTGTTGGAATTTGAACGCTTCAGGGATCGTCGCCCTTATTCTTAGGCTTTCCCTCCGCATTCACCCCGCTACCGGTATAGTAGGTCCTCGTTTTCGTCGCGTGCGGCGTGAGGTCCGCGAACATCTCGTGGTAGGTACTCTGCGCGCCAGTGGCTCGGTCAAATTCAGCCAGAGCAGAATTGTACCCGAAAAATGCTTGCAAGCGCGTCGATTGCGCCGTGAGCAGTTGCACCTGCGCGTTGAGCACATCCAACTGCGTTCCGGCGCCAGCGTCCAGGCGCGCCTTGGCCAGCCGCACCGCTTCTTCGGCTTGCTCGACGTTTTTTTCCTGGCTTTGAATCTGCTCGCGGAATTGCCTGAGATTGGAATAGGCCTGTTGTATCTCGAGTTCTACCTGCCTAACGTCATCGTCGTACGTGTTCTTGGCTTCGAAAAGCAAGGCGCGCTGTTGAAGGACCTGGCCAGCGATCGCGCCGCTGTCCCAGATGGGCAAACTACCCTGGACGGTGGCTATCCAACCTTTTGAGATGTCGTGCCAACTTGAGTTTGTAGGCGAACTGACCCATTCGCCGCCTCCGGTTGTGGTGATGGTTGGGAGCCACTGACCCGCTGTCGCGCGCACTTGCTCTTTTTGGTTGAGAACGTTTGCCCGGGCCTGTTTGAGAAATGGGCGCCGTTCTTTTCCTAACTCGATAGCGTTCGCTAAGGCAATGGTGCGCGGGATGTATGGCATTTCACCTACCACTTCTAACGGCGGGTTTTCACCGCGGCGCGGTTGAAAATCGAGGCCGAGTGTCTTGGCAAGAACAATCTGCGAGATCCGATAATTGTTTTGCGCAGTGATCAGTAGCGGAATCTGATTGTAGAGGGCGACTTCCGCTTGCAAAACGTTGAAACGTGGAACTGTTCCTGCTTCAAAGCGGTTCTGCTGGTCCTTTAACTGACTCTCCAGAAGGTGCACCGATTGCTCGTTCACCGTGATGAGTTCTCGATTGACCACGATTTGGTAGAACTGCGTTTTCACGGTCGCGATGAGTTGGTCCAGAACATTTCGGAACGCGAAGTAGGCGCTGTCTCGCTGAAAAAACGTGCCGCGAATCTGCGGCCAGCTCGTGCCGTTAAAAATCAGCTGCGTTCCGAGAACGCTGATGCTGTATGAGACATCGCTCGCCTGAGCAGCCGTGATACTTGGTGTGGGTGTAGGTGACGGGTCGGCCAGCGGCGGCCGAATTTCGCGCACTTGCGACGGCAATGGCTCAACGAGCGATGCGGCGCCGCCCGTTGTGCCCGGAGTTGTGCCGGTTGTCGTCGTTCCCAAGATCCGGGCGCCAACCAAATGCGGATCGGTCCAATCATAATTCGCCCTTGCCGTGACCTGCGGCAGAACCTGCGCACGGACCTGAATGATCACGCCTCTGGTCCGTTTGATCTCCTGCTCCGCATTGAGGAGAGTCGGATTGCGCTGCAGCGCAGTTAGGATCGCTTGGTCGAGTGTAAAGGTGGGAACTCTGCCGGTTGAACCTGTTCCGACGCCGGACCTTGTTTCGCTGCCACCAAAACTTGGCGGGCCAAGGATTCCGAACGTTGCAAAGATTCCCAGCAAAATAAAAAATTTTCTCATACCGGCTTAGCGGTTAGATGCGCGAAATACCGCGCCTGGATTTAGCGTTAGCTTTTTTGCCCCGAATTGGTAGCACTGCCATCGACCAAATGGAAATTATTTCGATTGGCAGTAATCGTAAATTTTACTGTAAATCTGCAACCAAGCCTTCTGTTCATCGGGGCTGAGATATTCCAAAATCTTGATCAGATTGCCAACCATTTCCTCGCGAATTCGCCGGACTAGAGCCGAGCCTTTCGGCGTAATGCAGACCATCACTTTGCGGCGGTCGTCTCGAGCAACCGAGCGCATCACATAACCGAGATTCTCCAAGCGCGCTACCAAACCGCTCGCCGCCGCAGTGGTGTGCCCCATTTTCTGTGCAATCGCCGACATCGTGAGCACTTCCTTCTGATCGAGATAAGCGAGAAGAAAAAATTGCGGAAATGAAACGTTACCGGGCGCAAGTTCTTTGCACAGATGCAGCATAAAGCAGCGCTGCATTTCGAGAACAATATGGGAAAGCCGTTCCGCGTCCGCACGAATTCGCTCAGGCGGAGTTCGTGCAAACGCAGTGGCGGTTCCCGTATTCAAGGCGATAAAGCTAGAAATGCGCACATAGCCTGTCAAACCGCTCGGCCGCAAGAAATTCGCTAATCCCAGATTTGAACATCGATAATTTCACCCGCTTTCAACGACTCGCCGACGGCCACCCGCAACAATGCATTCGATTGGCTTAAACCAAATAGTGCGTGCGATTCCTGGCGACCAACTGGAGCAAATTTTCCGTGTTCGAGTTCTCCGCGAATGTAATGCGCTCGATCGCTGTCGTTCGTTAAATCCACAGTTAACCTCGCCGGCACGTGCGGCAGATCGAGATTGGTCGCGCCCATCATTTTCAAAATCGCAGGGCGCACAAATTGCAGAAAGGTGACAAAGGCCGATACAGGATTACCCGGTAACCCGAAAATGAAGCAATAGTCACGACCCGTCATTGCATCTTCACCCGGCGCTGTCGCGTCCGCCTCCCGGGAACGCGACCGGGCGGAGCGTTGAGAGGATTGAGGTGAGGGTTGGCTCTGCTGCGTGCGTCCAAACAGGAATGGCTTGCCCGGTTTGATCGCCACTCGCCAGATGTCGATCTTCGCTCCGAGCTCGTGCAGCGCGTCCTTAACCAAGTCGTGCTCGCCGACTGAAACACCGCCGCTGATAATCAGAATATGATTTTTGGTCCCGCGCTTGATCGCGTCAATCAACGACTCGCGTTTGTCGGGACAATGCTCTACCGCTTTCACGATCGCGCCGCTGCGTTGCAGCAGTGCATCAAGCAATGCCGAATTGCTTTCGTAAATCTGTCCCGGCGCAATCTTTTCTCCCGGCTTCGCCAACTCGTCACCCGTTGAAATGATTGCAGCGTTTACATGGCCGCCAACAATCACTTCGGCCAAACCTTGAGAAGCCAGCAGAGCAGTCGTCGCTGCGCGAATTCGTTCGCCTTTAGCCAGAATTTTCTGGCCTTCTGCCAGATCGCAACCACGCCGCCTGACGAATTCGCCAGCTTCGACATTTGCGTTTATGACAATCTCGTCGCCATTACGGGTCACGTCCTCCTGCATCACGATCGCGTCTGCCCCCTGCGGCACTGGCGCGCCGGTAAAAATCCGGACCGCTTCGCCAGAAGAAACTCGCACCTGCCTGTCCACGCCGGCGGGCTGTTCGCCAATCACACGCAGCCTTTCGCCCTTACTACACGAACTTGCCACCACCGCGTAACCATCCATCGCTGAATTGTCGAAGTTCGGCAGCGGCAGCGACGAAAAATAATCCTCGGCTGCAAAACAACCAAGCGCCCGCGTGATCGACAATCGTCGTGACGGCAAAGGCCGAATTGTTTCCAGAATTTTGCTGCGGGCTTCTCCCTCGCTGATCATCACGAATTTATTCAATTAGCAATCGGCGATTGGCAATAGGCATTTCTTCGCGATATTCTCGCAGCTGATTTTTGGTGAGGTGGCTGAGTGGTTGAAAGCAGCGCTTTGCTAAAGCGCCGTAGCCCAAAAGGCTACCGAGGGTTCGAATCCCTCCCTCACCGTTTCCACCGTAACACGACCGCGATAGGGCAAATGCATAACGCCTTTGCATAACATATCCACTGATTTCCGCCTTGTTTGGGGTTGTGCGCCAACGTCACCAAATCCGCAATTCTGCCCGATATGTACGGCTCGCTGCCATCAACGCCACCGGCAATTTTATTTCATGGTCATCGCCTCATGGGTGTGCCGGCAAATAAGGGAGTGAATGTCCTCTCTCTCCCTCGCGCGCGCGAGGCATGTCGCATAGGTTCGCTTTGCACCAGAGGTTCCCCAGAGCGGCGAGGATGGTCCGACGGCCGAGCCGTTGTCTGTATATGCAGCATGATCACACCGGCGCGCATCATCACGTTGCCTCAACCACGTTCGACCTGCCCCTCTTCCGTGAGCGGAACCGGCCGACTGATCGACAGCTCGAATATCTCTTGTCGATTCTGCGCGATGGCCGCTGGCATACCGCGAAGGAGCTCAAAGTTTACGGCTTCAGCGATCGCGAGCTGCGTGATCTGGTCGAAAACAGCGATGGGCAGATCCTCAGCTTCCCTGGCTCTCCGGGCTACAAGCTGTTCGATCATGTAACCATCGACGAGATTGAACAGGCAAAGGCGCTCCTGAACCAAGGGCGGGCTATGATTCGCCGATTTCTCCGCTACCGTAAGCCTTATCATCGCCGCACATAGAAAAGCCAATGATCGATGTAAAACAACCTCCATACAGCGCGGTCGGCGACGGTGTAACCGACGACACTCAAGCAATCCAGAACGCCATCAACGCGGCGCAGGCCGGCGAGGTGATCATGCTATCGAGCGGCAAATACCTTTGCGGGCCGCTCGTCGGTAGGTCTGACAGGCCGCTCCTGCTCACCGGGACAGTAGGCGCGCAGATCATCGCGAAACCGAACACGCGCACCTTGCTCACCATTCGGTGCTCCGCGTCAAATGTGTTCCAGCTCGAATTTGTCGGCGCGGCGCTCACGTCGGTGCAACCGTTTCTCGCGTCTAGCTGTATCCGGGTAAACGACGGACTTAGCGGCGTCGTCATCGAAGGATGTAAGGTGTCGCAGTTCAGCGGCGCGGCGATCATCGCCAACGCGAGCATGAGCTTGCGCGTCATGAATTGCGACATGAGCACCGGCCAACTGTGCGTGCAAGCCGCGCACGCGCGTAACATCGTGCTAGGAGGAAACACTTTTCACGACTTGGGCCAGAGCGGGTTCGCGCTGCACGGCGACGGCATCATAATCCGTAACAACGTGTGCTACAGGGCGGGGCCGGTAGGCGGCTTCGGCGCGGTGCAGGCTGGCAGCAAGAATATTCTGATCACCGGTAATCACTCGACGGACGGCGGCGGCGGATTCGAATTGCAGAACGAGAATGCGCTGTCCGCCACTGAACCAAGTGGTTCAAGCTGCGTCGTGGCCGGGAACTCATTCACGCGCACGTTCGCGGCAGGCATCGACCTTTTCCGTTCCGGCGTCGTACTCACCGGAAATGTTTTTAATGATTGTAATTTCGCCGCCGGTTTACCGACCGCATTCACGGTGCAGCCTGGTATCGTGCCAGACCTCGCCGGTCCCGGCAGCGGCTATCAGGCGGGAGACATCCTCACGCTGGGTGGCGGTGTGTTCACCCGACCGGCTCGCTTCGTGCTCAACGCGCCGTCGCCGAACGGCGGCTTGTGCGACCCGGCGCGACCAGCCACGAACGGCAATACCTACGTTATCGACATGGGCGACTACAGCGTGTTCCCGACCAATCCGGCGAACGTTACCGGCGGCCACGGAACGGGCGGCAAAGTTATTTACACCAACGCCAACATCAAAGCGCGGGGTAGCGGGTACAAGTCAGGCGACGTGCTGCGCGGCAGCACAGGCACGAGCCGTTTTCCCGTCCTCGTGCGCGTAAATATTATCGACGCAAACGGCGCAGTGCTCGAAGCCGAGATATTATTCGGTGGATATTACACTGGCACGTTGCCTACCGAGATGGCGTTCGCAGCGTATGACACGGTTTCCTCTGGCTCCGGCTTCACACTGCTTCCCTGCTTTGGCAACCGCTATGCTATGCAGTACTCTAAGCCTTCGATGGCTAGCGGTGGTTCCATCCTTGGTATCGGCAACCGCAACGTCATTGTCTCTGGTAATTCAATCGTCAACCACTCGCCGAGCCATGATTGCGGAATACTGTTCGTAAACTTTCTGAACGCGCCGGTCAGCCGCTGGGCTATAACCGGCAACGTGTTTGGCACGTTCTCCAAGGGCGCGATCAAGCGCTACAACTTCGGCACGCTGAGCTACGACACGGCGTGGGGCGCTGGCATGGTAATCTCCGGCAATGTCGGTTATCCGTAAAAAATTTGGTGGCAAGGGGTGTCAAAATTTTTGACACGTACTTCCCACCCTCTTGAGATGGGAAGTACTGGGAAGTCAAAACCTAACCAAGCGCTACAGCTAACCGCTGACCGGCAAAATCAATCGGACCTAAATCGGATACTACTTACTTCCGGCTGCTCTTTTTCTTGCTGCCCAGCGAGCTTTCATGAGTTGCGAAAGCCTCTTCCGTCCAGCAGGGGTGATTCCGCCTTTCTTCCGCGCTGATTTGCTGACGCCGGTACGTTTTCGCATTGCCCATCGTGCTTTTGCTGCGGCGGAAAGTTTTGCTCTCGTAGCGGCTGACATCCTTTTCCACCAGTCCTGAACGCTGAACGCGATAAACCTGTGCCGAGAAGTGAAGCGAGACGTTTTTCCAGAGTGTCGATCTGCCGGCGAATCGAAAGTGCTTCTTCCAACGATCTGAGGGATGTGTCCCTGTCCTGTGGACAAAGGTTTCCTTCGTTTTCGGCAACTTTTATTCGCGTTTCTACATGATGCTGTGATTCGCGTTTACGTGAAACAATCTATTCCTCGGTCAGTTCATCGGCGTGCGGCCGCACATCTTCCGAATCGCTGAGTCCGCGCCGCCACTCTGGTCGAGCGAATGGTTCGCCCCAATAATCCGCCACACGGGTCACTCTTCCATCTTGCAGTTCCCCGATGCTCACGTTCCGATAAACGCGGCCGTCGCCGTAATCGCTGTTCCATTCGACCACGATGACGCGCCCACATGCGTGCCGCCGCGTGACGGCCAGCTTCAGACCTTGAAAGCGCGATTCCACCTCGGCAATGCGGGCTTTGCCACGAAGGATTTCACCACTCTGCGGCCATCTTCGAACAGCGTCGTCGGCCAACGGTGCACCCAGCAGCCGCTCCACACGAGTCTCATGACTTGGTTGTTTCATTTGCGTATCAATCTCCGATTCGTCCTCAAATTCAACAACCGCCCTTTGGAGAGCCTTGGTATGACAAGGCGAATGCAATCGCCTACGCCAAGTTTTGCAGCCGTTCACATGACGCCGTGATTGGGGTGTACGATGAAGCGGGAACGTCATTGAAACACATGAGAAAACGGGGATTTTAGGGGTAGCCGCATGAACGCCGTCAGCCCACAAAGCATGTTGGTACTTCTCTTCATGGTGCTCGCCAGTAAACCATTTTCAGTCTCCGCCGAATCACTCTCCCCTCATCAGCAACTTGCCCGCGACATCCTTGCGGAACTGGTCGAGATCAATACGGTGACGGCGACTGGAGATACCGCCAAGGCCGCCGAAGCGATGGCAGCGCGACTCCGCGCCGTAGGCTTTCCCGACGCCGACGTTCAGGTATTCACCCCTGCGCCCCGCAAAGGTAATCTGGTGGCACGGCTGCGCGGCACTGGTGCACGCAGGCCCATTCTGCTGCTTGCGCATCTCGATGTGGTGGAGGCCAAGCGCGAAGACTGGTCGGCCGATCCATTCAAGTTCCTGGAAAAAGACGGCTACTTTTATGGCCGCGGCAGCTTCGACGACAAGGCGATGGCTGCGATCTTTGTCGCTAATCTGATCCGCTACAAGCGGGAGGGCTACAAACCCGATCGTGACGTTATCCTTGCGCTGGAGACGGATGAAGAGGTTCTGGATGCAAACGCGCTGGGGATTCAGTGGCTGCTCAAGAACCACCGGGATCTAATCGACGCCGAGCTTGCGCTCAACGAGGGGGGAGGCGCCTTCTCGAAGGACGGCAAGCCCTACTTCAACGGCCTCCAGACCAGTGAAAAGGTGTCCGTGACCTACAGGCTCGAGGTGAAGAATCCCGGCGGCCATAGCTCGCTGCCCGCGCGCGACAATGCCATTTACCACTTGGCCGATGGGCTGGCGCGGTTGGCCAAGTTTGAATTCCCAGTCAAACTAAATGAAACGACTCGGGCGTCCTTCGAGCGGATGTCGGCCTTGGAGACAGGACAGCTTGGCGCCGACATGAAAGCCGTAACGCTTGCGAGGCCCGACCCGGAAGCGGTAGCGCGGCTTTCAGCCAAACCCATCTACAACGCAGAGCTTCGCACCACCTGCGTGGCAACGATGCTGGAGGGCGGCCATGCATACAATGCACTGCCGCAACTTACCCGCGCCACTGTCAACTGCCGCGTACTGCCCGGGGAGCCGGTCGAAGAAGTACAGAAAACACTAGTGCGCGTGCTTGCGGATGACCAAATTTCCGTGACGCAAATTGCACCCTACACACTGAGCCCGCCGTCACCGCTCAACCCTGAGATCATGCAAGCCGTCGAAAAGCTCACGGCCGAGCTTTGGCCCGGCATTCCCGTTGTGCCAATCATGTCTCCTGGAGCGACGGATAGCTCGTTCCTGCGCAACGCCGGTATACTCAGTTACGGACATTCCGGGCTGATGGTCGACATCTTTGACAACCGCTATCACGGCAAGGATGAACGCATCGGCGTCAAATCCTTCTATGATGGGCTTGAATATTTGTACCGGCTCGTGATAGCCCTTTCCTCCAAGAAGTAGTTTCGCCCACCAAGCCGCTCGCTTCTTGTGCGTAAATTTTATCGCTAAGGTTGACAGCTCGGGAT
>Ga0209377_1001121_pt1 | contig 18128 bp, 10 predicted proteins | sample GraSoiAngelo_141_FD_185898 | JGI IMG/M metagenome (GOLD analysis project Ga0209377, IMG submission 185898) | Grasslands soil microbial communities from the Angelo Coastal Reserve, California, USA - 14_0929_12_40cm (SPAdes) (version 2) | ecosystem: Environmental > Terrestrial > Soil > Grasslands ...
AAACCGCACAAAGACGTATTGCTCCATGGCTCCCTCCGCTTCTTCTTTTGTAGAAGGGCGCCGAATCTCTCGCGCCTCTATGAGGTTGAATGCGCCCAAGCCGGAGAGCGAGAGCCAATTTGCACCCCGGTTTCCCCGCCGCACCTCTGGCAGGGGAATGGCGCCAGAGGAAAAGCACGACAAAGTCCGCAGGCGCTAAAGCCCCTGAATTTGGGGCACTTTTGGCACGGCTAGAGCTGTGCCCTCCTGAAGATCCTTGACGACTTCCTCTACTTACCCAGCGCACAGGCGGTGGGCTAACACGTCTAACACGCCTACGGCGCTGGAAGAATAAAATGCGCGGTTGGAGACGTCGATTCCATACCTCACGAATCAGTGGCCTGGGTCAGGAAAAATGGGGCACGATTCATTCCGACGGCGGAATTCGCAGCGCTCTGCGGGGCGAGCTTGCCCCGGGTGTAGTGGATCCAAGATTCGGCGGCGATGAGCTGGAGGGTGAAGCCAATCCAGAAGGCGGTGCCGAAGAACTCCTGCGGCGTGAGATGCGTGAAGCGGCTGGTGGCAAAGAAGACGCCGATGATGGGACGAATGGTAGCGACGGCAAGGCCGATTGCGAATGCGCGGAGCATCCATTCGCGATGCTGAGCAATTTCGCGGCGGCGGATGTGGAGGAAAGCTTTGCCGAGCGAGAAGAGGAAGAGGATGCCAAAGAGCAGAGTGGCGGCAGCCTGGTTGACACCGCCAAAGGACATGGTGAGGCTCATCCAGATAGCGGTAAAGCCGATGATGAGGCCGGAAACGACAAGAAGGCGGCCGGACCAGCGATGAAAGCGCGGATAGCGCGAGCGAATGTTTTTGGCGAATTGCAGCGGGCCGAGAACCATGAAGAGAAGCCGGGGATGATGTGCACCAGGGTCAACGAGCGGTGAGCGGTGAAGAGGTCGTCCAAGGCGCGGGCGGGCGGGAATTTGCCCGTAAATGTAGCGGGATAAAGGAGCGCGAGCGCCCTATGCGAGACGGCAGTGACTCCAATGAATGCGAGGAAAATAACCGCGCTCCAGAGGATTCGTGGGGTTTTGGCGGCATTTTGCATGACGGATCCCTGGGCCGGGCGGGACATCAGAATGGCGTGATGGGCCATTCGGGTCCCCATGGAAATACGTAAGCGGGGAGGAAAAAATTGCACCGGTTTCGAGGGAACCAAAATACACGCGACACCATTCGGAGGCATCCTCGCAAAGGCGAGCTACTCGAAGAGGTCGGGGTGTTCGCGAGAGATGCGTTGATAGAGGGGCTGGAACTGGAACCAGCCGGCGAGAGACGAGCCCACGAGCGCGTAGGTGTGCTTGGCGGTTTCGTGAGGGATTCTGCGGGGCTCGCCAGCGGCTTCGGCGAGCAATTGCGCCTGGCAGGAGCGGTCCATGGTAATGAACCACCAGGCGGCTTCGTCGACGCTGTGGCCGACGGTGAGCAGGCCGTGATTGCGGAGGATGGCGGCTTTTTTCGTTCCGAGCGCGCGGGCGATGCGGTCACCTTCGGAAGTTTCCTCGACGATGCCGCTGTAATCTTCAAAGACCACGTGATCCTCGTAAAACGCGCAAGCATCCTGCGTGAGCGGATCGAGCAGGCGGCCGAGCGTGGACCAGGACTTGCCGTACAGCGAATGGGCGTGCGCGGCTGCGACCACGTCCGGGCGGGCGGCGTGAATGCGCGAGTGAATGGCGAAGGCGGCGAGATTGACTTCCGCGCGGCCTTCGACGACCTTGCCGGAATGATCTACCAGAATCAGATCGGAGACGCGAATCTGGCCGAAGTGCATGCCGAACGGGTTCACCCAGAAATGATCGAGCCGCTCAGGATCGCGGGCGGTGATATGGCCGGCGACGCCTTCGTCAAAACCGAAGCGGGAGAACAGACGAAACGCGGCGGCGAGCCGCTCCATGCGGTGACGGCGCTCTTCGGCGGGCGTGGCAAGGACGGGCGGGCGCGGGACGCGGTCCATGAAAGCACTGCGCGATGGAGAGGCGGCCGAGGGCGATGGTTGCGGCATGGGAACCTCCGTGAGAAGAAGAATTGGAGAGAGGAATTGTGCCTTAGTGGAGAGCGGTTGGGAAGAGAAATGAGGCGCAGTGAGGTGCAGGCTGAACGCGCATCTGTTGACGTTGAGATGCTTCGCTGCGCTCAGCATGACAGCGTCCCGGCCGAGGGGCCCATTCAACAAGGCATACTGGGTTTGCTACAAAGAAAAACGCCCCGAGCGGATCGGGGCGTCACGGAAAACGGAAGGTCAGCCGGAAAAACGAAACTATTGCTGCGGCTTGGTCGGCGTAGTCGTAGGAGCCGGCTTCGCTGCAGGCGGCTTCTGCTGCGCGGGTGCAGCCGCCTTTATCGGATAGGCCGCGTCGTAAAGACGAATGATGTCCTGGGTGAGATCGATCTGCGCGTAGAGAATCGGATTGCCCTGGGCGGAAGAATCCAAGACCACGGAATAACTGTTCTCGCGAGCGTAGCGGTCGAGCACGTCGACCATCTTGCGGCCGATGCGGTCGATCACCTCGCCCTGCGCGGCGTTGACGTCTTCCTGGAATTCCGTCTGCTTGCGATCCACCTGCTGCGTTAGGCGCTGCCCCTGGGTCGTCAGGCGGGCAATTTCTTCCTGACTGCACTTGCCCTCGCAGGTCGCGAGCCGCTGACGGAGATCGTTGATTTGCTTGTTGAGATTCTCGATTTCGTTTTGGCGAGGCGCGAACTGCGACTGCAATTCGGCGGAAGCCTGCTTGCCTTCCGCGGTAGCGACGATGGCCGAGCGAATGTTGATGACGCCAACTTTTGCGGGGGAGGCCGAGCCCGCTGCGGGGGAAGCCTGTGCCCCAGCGGCAATAGCGCTTAGAAGGGCGGCAGCGGCGAGGGCCGCCGCACGAAATACCATTCTGGAATTCACTTTTTTCTCCTTGTTATGGTTCGTTCCGGAAAACCCGGAACGGACGTGTCCCAAGCCAGCTTGGCTTGAAGTTCCTTGCGCTCCCCCAGCAGGTCCCGCGGGCGTATTGCAAACCTGAAAGTATAGCCGACGCGCTTCTGTTCCCGCAATCGGAAAGCGCGCCCCGCTCGTCGCGATGCGATTCGAGACAGCGCACGCAGCAGGTACGCGCCGGTCAACCCCATTTAGTTGGGCATGGGGAAGAGCAAAACGCGGTTGTTCGCCTGGTCGACGATCACCGCCAAATTCGTGAATTGGTCAATGGCCACGCCGAAGGTCGGTGACCCGGGGAAGCCTAGTGTTTGGCGCGTCTTAAAAGGACTGGAAAGCGTATCCACGATGGAGACGGTGTTGCTCGCGGAGTTGGACGTGAGGATCGCGCCAGTCTGCGAATTGACAGCCAGGGAAGTGGGGTTGATGCCCACGTTGACAGAACTCTGACCGCCGTCCGGATTAAATTCGAAGATCGCGTTAGTGCCGCTGGAGTTGGCGAAGAACACGCCGGCGTTCGTGGTGTTCGTCGCAACCGCCGGATCGAAAACGATGCCGGTCGGAGTGCTCGAAACAAAACCGGAGGAAATCGTGGTGCTGAGAGCGGGAGTGGCAAGACCAATTTCCACAACCGCCAGGGCGCCGGTGGGAGCTGAACCATTGCTCAACTGGACTGTAGTGACAACAGCAATGCCCTGACTATTCGTTCCGCGGTCGGGATCGATGGCCACGGCAATGGGCTGCTGAATGCCACCGATGGTACTTGGGCTCAAGGTCGTCGGCGGAGTGGTACCAGCCGGTGGAAAGAGCAGGCCGAGATTGATCATGCTGACGGTGTTGTTACCGGTATTTGTGACGACGGCCGCCCCGGTGGCTTCGTTGATGGCCACCCCAGTGGGATTCGTTCCGACTGTTACATCTGCGGTGAGCGGGGAGACGGGCGGATTCTTCGTCAAGTCAATAACAGAGGCGGTGTTGCTACCATGGTTGGCAACGACGGCAAGGCCCCTATGCTGCCAGATAGCAATGCCCTGGGGATTGGTCCCCACGGAGACCGGGGTGCCGATCAACTTGCCAAAACTGGGATTTGGTTGGGGCGCACCAGAGACAGTAACGGTGGGATTGAGATCAATCGTCACGATGCTGTTGCAGCCAGTAACGCTGACCAGTGCTAGGGGCGAAAAAGGCCCATTCGCGATCTGGTCGGCGATAGCAACAGACGACGGCTGTGTATTGGTAGGTTTCCCGCTGGAATCGGTGCACACCGTGGACAGGTCCACGGACTGGATGACGAGGAAGTCCACGGCATTGGACTGCACGCCGTTGCCATTGACGAGGTCAAGCGCATAGTGATGCGGAAAGGACAGGAGCGAACCCGGAATCGTAACCGTAAGCTGACGGACGCTGTTGAATTGGACGTTGCCCAGCGGAATGGACGTACCGTCCAGACGGACTTGCGTTGTGGAGTCGAAACCGGAGCCGAAGATTTGTACGCCAGCCAAATCGCAGGTAGTGGCCGGCGGCGTCGGAGTGGTGCAGGTTAGCGTGGCTTGCGGAACGAGGGCATTGGAAATGCCGCCGATTACCCCCGGGCCGGGCGTGGGACTGGGAACAATCAGCTCCGAAATATGGGTGGGTTTGGGGTTATTACTCGAGGCCGGTCCAAGATTCACGATTTCGATCTTGCCAGACTGGTTAGGACCGCTTCCGGATTCCAAAACGAAGGCCTGGTTTGTAGCCGGGTCAACCGCGACACCACCCCAGAGTGTGAGGGTATTCGTGGTGCCGTTGGAGACTTGGAAAGCAACGGCACTGGGGCCGAGGCCGCTGACGATCGCGTATCTCTTTTGGCTTACGGGGTCAGAAACAGAAACCAGTCCTTGCTTCGGGTTGTAGGAAACAAGAGCGTTCGTGTAAGGCTGCCAAGCCACATCGGTTGTGGCCAGCAATTCCGGCGAAAACGAACAGGGATTGGTGAAAGCGGTGCAGTTCGCAAAAAAGGTGATCGAAGAAACGGTTTGATCCAAGGCACTGAGCAGGTCGATCTGGGGCCCGTTGGTGCCCGTAGAGTTGGCGTTGGCCATTGCGGCCGTGCGGGTGATGGGATTGATAGCCACACCCTGGGTTGTTGCCGCGTTAGAGATTGGGAAAATCAGGTTAGGACTGCCGTAAAAGACCGCCCCCCCGGACGCCGAGTCACTGGCGGTCAGATTATTCACGACGTAGGTGAAGCTGTTGCTGCTGGTGACCGTGGCAGTAAAGACGCCGTTGAAAAGTGCGTCGTTGGAGGGGTTGGTTGGCTTCACCCCCGTGATGAGCACGCTGCCAGCGTTGCCGGGAACCATGGAAAACGGGCAAGGATTCGTCGTCGAAGTGGGATTCGGCAAGGGTGGTGGACACTTGGTAGCGTCAATGGTCACCGTGACAAGGCCCGCTGTAAGGGTGGAGGAAAGGATTACATTTGTGCTGGAAGGCTTGGTGACGTCCACGCCCCGAATCACACCAGAACCAGAGCCTCCCGGCGTCACCAACGCCAAATGGCCATGAGGGGCCATTGCAATATGCGGGTAGATTCCGGTGTTTAAGGTAACCTGCGCTGACAAGCATTGCCCAACTTGGCCCGTCTGGCCCGTAATGGCGTTCGTGAGCGTGCAGCCGTAAGGGTTGGTTCCCGAATTCGGGTTTAGGTTCACGATGAAACCAAGGTTTGTAGCAGAGGAAGCGGAAGTGGAGGAATAGGCCACCAACGCCAGATTGGAATCCGGGTCCACGCCGATGGCGTAAGGCATGGGGGCGGGGGAGACGGTACCTTGAAGGGCGTTGGTGAGATCCACGCTGAAAGCGGTAATGGGTGTGCCGGGTGCGCCAGGAATCGGCAGGACGGTAACGCTCTGCCCGCTCGGAATCAAATTTCCATTCGTGTCCTTCACCAGAGAGCCGTAATTGACCACGGCTACCGTGTGGTTGTTTCTATTTACCGAGATGCTTGTGGGCACGTTAATCGGAGCGGCGGGTGTGCTCATAACCGTGCTCAGCGGAGTCAGGGATCCGTTGCCGATGCTGTAAAACTGAATGTCGTTGGAAGCTGTTTCGGCCACGACCAAAACTCCCAGGGTTGGGTCGATATCGATGGCGCTTGGGTTTTGGCCGGGGGGGATCGCCGAACCACTGACTTGCGGCGGAGCGGTCGAATAATCGGGAAAGAGCGCCATATTGGTGACAGAGGGATTGCCTGGGCTGGGTGCCGGGGTCGCGTTGCTGGAGACAAAAAGTGGGTAGAGGCCGGGACTACCGGTATTGATCTGGCTTGTAGATATGAAAGTATCCAATTGGCGAGAAGTGGAGGGATGGTTCGGATCCAGCGAAAGGATATTCCCAGATGATTGAAAAAAGACCTGGGCGAGACTACCGCCGGGTCCAAAGTAGCCGCCGTCGACGATAACTCGCGTGTTCTGGGTATTTGCGCCTTGCACCACGTCGTCCGGAACTGTGGCGGTGCTCGTCGGACGCACGGGGACAAATGTAAAAGTAAAGGCACTCGGCGGGGGCGGCGTTGCAGGCGCGGTGCAAGTCGGGGGACATACCGGCTCGGCTGGGTCTGCGACGGTGACGAGCACGGACACGGCTCCCGGGAAATTAACCAAATCCTGCTCCAACAAGCGGAGGCGCGCACCGATCGACGTAGGGTTCGTGGTTGTAGTGGTTGTGCTGGTTGCAGGGGCCGGAATGGGAAATAGGATTTTGATCTGCCCGTTGGAGGAGTCAAATTGCTTTTTGCCGATGACATTGGGTGGAGTGGCGCCATCCTGGTAATTGAGGGTGATTATAGAAGCGGAGGAAATGTTGGGAGCGTCGAGATAAATATCCCAAAGAGTAGCGCCCTGCGGTGCGATGGTTGGTGTAATTCCGTTGAAGGTGATGGGCCCGCCTTGGATGATGGTGATCGTTCCTACTTCGAGGCGCGTGTCGTCCGCCTTGGAAATGGCTACGATGGCGACAATCGCGGGCGAGTTGTTGTTGTTTTTCTGCGCGGGCGTGATGCTAGTTGGAACCGAGTCGGGAGCGGTATAGACGGCCACGTTGGGATTGTTGGTGTCCGGAGTAATGGTGCCGCAGGTGGGGCTGCAGGTGGGGAGCTGAGGAATGTTGGGCGTGGTAGAGGTGGTGACATTTTGCGTGAGCAGCCAGGTCACGCCCGTGGTCTGCCCAATGTCGTTGGTGAGCTGGGCCCTGAACTGTTGCGCTTCCTTGGTGGGCACCGTTGCGGTCCTTGGAGTCAGGACCACACTGATGCCGGAGTTGAGAGTGAGGCTGATGGTGCCAGTTATTTTGGTGTTCTGGACCGATTGAGCAGTAATGATAATTTGCAGGCCCGGGTATTTGGTTTGATCGGGCAGCTGATTCGGTGCGGTGAACACTTCCGTGCCTGTAGTCTGCTGATTGCTAAATGTGCCAAAGAGAGTGTGATTGGGGTCGGGGGGCGTGACAGCGGGGTCCGGGGGACAGGTGGCTGGTTTGGTCGTGGTGCTTTTACCAGTGGAATCGACAGTCGTGGTGGTGAACTGGCAAACCGGTGTCCAATTCACGTCGGTGTTGGTCGCGCCGGTCACGGTAGCTGTCAAGGTGGTGGAGATACCCAGAATGAGGTTAGTGCCGTTGGAGGAGCTGATCGTGACCCTGATTACGTTGGCCGCCGCGGAGCCCTTTCCGCCGCAGCCACTGGACAAAAGAAGACAAATGACGGCAAGCCCGGTGCCAAGAACGTTCAAGACGGCTCGTAATTTAGTACCCACGATTTCCCCCACACATTGGCGCCCCGCGGATCTTCCGCCGGCGTCCGTGATATTTATCCTTCCCAAGAATCTTTCCCGGTGAATCAAATTTGAGTCCGTCTCCCGCCTTCGCGCTCAGAAAGTGCGGCTGACCGTGAACCGGAAGGTGGTCTTCGGCTCAAAATAGTTCAACCGCCCCGGATTGTTCTGAATGAAATCAAGCTGCGGCTTGATCACGTCCGGATAAATTGATGGATCAATGGGATTCAAAGCATTCTGCAAAAAGAGCTTTTCCGACGGGTCAATATAGGGCTGCTTGGCGACCAACCCCTGGTACAGCCGGTGCACGTTATAAGCGTAATAGATGCGAAACGGCGCCTGAATAATGGGAAGCTGCACGACGAACTCGATGCCCGCTGAAGCGCGCAAGCGGAAATTCGTTCCCGAGGCAATAGGCAGTTGCCGCGTTAGATTATCTCCGCGAAGCAGAGGATTCGGATCATTTGGGGAGTTTGGGGCATTCGGAAACAGGTTGGGACTGATTAGATTGTTAAAGCCGGCAGAATTCAGTTGAAGTGCGCTGCGGCGGAGAATGCCGTCAGTCCCGGTGTCCACAAAAAGACTCGTCCCCACGATCGAGCCGACGATGGGAATGCGGTACTCGACGTTTCCATACCCCTGGAGGTCGCCTCCGGGCAGTGTGGCAACATAAGTGAGCACGGGCACGGTGAAGAATCGAAGGGCGCCGCCTGAAGTGGGATCGTGGTAGGAAATCGTTTGCCGGGTTTGTTCGGGAATGAACGTAACCGGGGAAATGGCGCGAATGTCGAACCCGCGGATATCGTTTTCACCGCCCATATAAAACCGGCTGAAAGGCGGGACTTCCTTGCCGGCATAGCCGGTAGTATGCGCGGCGCTGAAGTGGAGCCCCAGAACGTTGCGACGCTTGTTGATGGGATGGAAGTACTTCATGTCGACAACATTGGTAATGCTGTTGACGTTCCCGCCGAGCCCGGAAAACCCCACCGAATAGTAAAAGCTCTTCCCATGGGTTGCGTTGATCGGATTATCAACAGTGTTATAAGAAATCGAAGGCGTGATGGTGCTGGAGATGATGCCGTTCAGCGCGCTCGGTCCGGTCAGGCTCCGGAACTGCAAGGACTCGAATAGCAGCGTGGATGCCTCATTGAAGGACTTGATGTTCGTGCGCGTCAAACCGTAGTTCAATCCAAAGCGCGCAAAGGAAAGGCGGCGAAGCGGGTACTGCGCGAACATCGTGAAACCTGTGCTGTTCTGGACGTAGTTCTGGACAAACTGAGGGTTGATACTGACGGATTGCTGCAGCAGCAGGGCTTCCTGTCTGGCCTGGTCAAACTGATAGCGGCTGGAAAAAATGGTGAAACCCGTGGAGATAGGCCGGTCAAACAGATAAGGCTCGGTAAAACCAAACATGAAGGTGCGCGACAAACTCCCGAACTGCGCGGAGAAGGTCAGCGTTTCGCCAAGACCCAGGAAGTTGTTGGTCTGATAGGTGAGGCCGATGAAGCTGCCGGCCAATCCACTGACACCGCCCTGCAAACCGATGGACTGCTTGCCTTTTTCCTTGAGTTTGAGAGTGATGTCGACATTGCCTTCCTTGGCGTTGCGTTTGATTTCGGCGGCCTTGTCCGCTTCGATTTTGTCGAAATAGTCGAGCTGATTCAGACGGAGGATGCTCAATTCCCACAAGCGCTTGTTGAAGAGCTGGCCTTCATCAATCATCAGCTCTCGGCGAATAACTTTGTCACGGGTGGTGGTGTTGCCTTTAAAATCGATGCGGTGGACAAAATACTGTTTCTGTTCGTCAAACCGGAGAGTGAGATTAATGATTTTATTGACGTCGTCCACTTCGGTGTCCGGTTCCGGCGTGAAATCGATAAAACCATACTCCCCGTAAATCTTGCCGTAGGTCTCCAGGGCCTTGCGGACTTTTTCCGTGGAAAAAATATCACCCTGTTTCAAGGGAAACGCCGTCTTCAGTGCATCCACCTTAAGGGATAAAGCCTTGTCCGGATCGGAACTGACAATTTTCAGCGTGCCCATGCGGAAGCGTTCACCTTCTTCGATGGGGATGGTAATGTTAACGGCTTTGCCGTGCCCTTTTCCGGTGACGAGGGGAACGCCGAGGCGCGAATGCGTGGTGTCGATATTTTCAAGAACGGGTTCGCCGACGGAAACTTTGAAGTAACCATTGTCGCGGTACAGGCCACGGACGCCGACTTCGAGATCCTCGCTCAGCTTCTGGCGGTCATAGGTCTTCGTGAGGACCGGGATATACCGGAAATAGAGGGGAATCGCGTACGGGCGGTCGTGGCGCATGGCGCGGATTAACTTGCGGTCGCTGAAGGCATGGTTTCCGGTGAACTTGATTCTGCCGACCTTGACTTTGGGGCCTTCCTCGATTTTGAAAACGAGAATGACGGCATTGCTGGAAGCGATGCGCTCGTACTGCGGCGTGACCTTGGCAAACTGGCGGCCATGCTCGCCCAGCAGCTCTTTCAAGACGACTTCGGCTTTTTTGATTTTCGTGGGATCGAACTGGCTTTCGACGCTCAGACCGACCTTGCGCTCCTTGAAGCGGTCGAGAATGTCCGACTCTGAAATGGAGTGAATGCCGTCGTAGCGGATGCGGCGAATTTGCGGACGCTCCTTCACTTCGAAAACGATGATCTTGCCGTTGGGACTCTTCGGCGAATCTTCGACGCGCAGCTTCACATCTTCGAAGAATTGCGTGTTCCACAGCGCCTGAAAGTCACGCCGCAAAGTATCCTCGTTGTAGGGGTCCCTTTCGCGGCTAAAGATGCGAGCTTTCAAGGTGTCCGTGCGGATACGCCGGTTGCCAATGAAGTCGACGCGCTCGATGACATATTGCTGCTGGGCGGCCGCAGCCTGCGGTTCAGCCGGAGAGTGGTCTTCCAGCAATTCCTTGCCGGTGATCAAATCCAGGGAGACGGAGAAAAGAACAATGCTCGTGGAATGGTCCGCAGCAAGGCTTTCCCGAGTGGACGCGGGTGAGGCGTTCACAAAAAGAAAAACGAGCGCGACAACCGGTGTCACGCGAGCCGCAATCACTCCCAACGGCGAACAGACTCTTCTTTGAGCGGCCGGTAAAGTCATCAGGGCCGCGCCCCCAAACTCAAGTTGTTATTCTCCCGCCGGACCCGGTGTGGGCCGGCCGTGCGTTGTTTCAGATTCGCTAGTGGACGACCGGGGTTGCCTCACCGACAGGACGGAACGACAGGCCTTCCCCGGCGACGTAAATCTGGAGTGTCGCGGGCCTTTGAATTCCCCCCTGGATCAGCGCCTCGGAGAGCGGGTCTTCAACGTACTTCTGCAAAGCCCTGCGCAACGGACGCGCACCATAACTGCGATCCGCGCACGTTTTCTCGAGTATCCACTGGCGAGCTTCCGGCGAAAGTACGACCTGCACTTGCCGGTGGATCAGCGTGTCATTCAACTGTCCCACGAGCAAATCGATGATGCGGAGCAGATCTTCATCGGCGAGCGGGTTGAAAATAATGACCTCGTCCAGCCGGTTGAGAAATTCCGGATTGAACGCCCGCTTGACTTCGTTCATCACCAATTCTTCCATCGACTTGCGCCCGGCTTCGTCCGTGCCAGCCTGAAAACCCAGGCTGGTGCGCTTCTGCAAATGCCTCGCGCCCAGGTTCGAGGTCATGATGATGATGGTGTTCCGGAAATCCACGGTATTGCCGAGCCCGTCCGTCAACTGCCCGTCCTCAAACACCTGCAACAATATGTTGAAAACGTCCGGATGGGCCTTCTCGATTTCATCCAGCAGGATGACCGAGTAGGGCGTCCGGCGGACGCGCTCCGTCAACTGACCGCCTTCTTCGTAGCCCACGTACCCTGGAGGCGCGCCGATCAGTTTCGAAACGGAGTGCTTTTCCATGAACTCCGACATGTCGAAACGAACCAGCGATTTCTCCGAACCAAACAGGAACTCGGCCAAGCGGCGAGCGACTTCGGTCTTGCCGACGCCGGTCGGGCCCAGGAAAAAGAAGCAGCCTACGGGACGCAGAGGCGACTTGAGGCCGGCGCGGCTGCGGCGAATGGCGCGCGCAAGCGCCGTGATGGCCTTGTCCTGGCTGATGACGCGCTTGTGCAGCTCCGGCTCGATGCGCAACAGTTTCTGCTGCTCGTCTTCTTTAATGGAGGTGACGGCAATGCCGGTCCAGCGAGCGACAACTTCCTCGATGTCCTCGCGGGTCACCACGCCCGTCGAGGCGTCGTCCAATTTGTAGCGTTCGCGAAGACCGCGCAGGTTTTCTTTTTCTTTGCGTTCTTCTTCGGAGTAGAAGCGCGCCTTCTCGAATTCGTGATTGGCGATCGCCGTTTCCATGCGGTGGGTGATGAATTTTACGCGTTTCTGCACTTCACCGACTTCGTCGGGAACCGTGGCCTGGCGCAGCTTCACGCGCGCGCCCGCTTCGTCGATCAGGTCGATGGCCTTGTCGGGAAGAAAGCGGTCCGGGATGTAGCGGTTGGAAAGGTAGACCGAGTATCGCAGCGCTTCGTCGGTGTAGCTGACCGCATGGAATTTTTCGTAGCGCTCGCGCACACCTTGAATCACCTGGATGGCTTCTTCTTCATTCGGCGCAGGCACCTTGACCGCTTGGAACCGGCGCTCCAGCGAACGGTCTTTTTCAACGGATTTGCGGTATTCGCCCGGCGTCGTGGCGCCGATGCATTGAATTTCGCCACGGGATAGCGCGGGCTTCAAAATGTTCGCGGCGTCCAGCGAACCCTCCGCGGAACCGGCGCCCACCAGGGTATGCAACTCATCAATGAAGACGATCGCGTTCTGGCTCTCCATCAATTCTTTCATGATGGTCTTGAGGCGCTCTTCGAACTGGCCGCGGTATTTCGTCCCCGCAACGATGAGGGAAAGATCCAGGGAGAGAATGCGCTTGTCCGCCAGAAACGGCGGAACGTCGCCATCAGCGATGCGCTGCGCGAGCCCCTCGACGATCGCGGTTTTGCCCACGCCAGGCTCTCCTATGAGCACGGGATTGTTCTTGGTGCGCCGGCATAAAATCTGAATGACGCGCTCGACTTCGTTTTCGCGGCCCACGAGCGGATCGAGGGAGCCTTCACCGGCGGCTTGCGTGAGGTCGCGGCTAAACTCCGCGAGCAAGGAAGTTTCTTTCGGCCGCGCTGCCGCCGTTTTTTCGCCCGAAGTGCGCGCCAGTTCTTCGCGCAGCGTCGAGAGGCGCAAGCCGCGCTCCATCAGGATTTCCGACCCGAAGCACTTTTCTTCGCGCAAGATGCCGAGCAGCAAATGCTCGGTGCCAACGTGCTTGTGGCCGAGGCGCTCCGCTTCTTCGGCGGCCATGTTCAGGATGCGCTTGCATTCCGCGCTCAGGGGCACTTCGACCGAGGTGGAGATGCGCTCGCGGATGGTGATCCGGGCTTCAATCTCCTTGCGAATGGACTCAATCGAGCCCTGTTGCCGCAGGAAGCGGTTGGCCAGGGCCTTGTCCTCGCGCATCAAGCCGAGCAGCAAATGCTCCGTCTCGATGTACGGGCTGCCATACTGGCTGGCTTCGTACCTCGCAAAAAATATGACGCGGCGCGCTTTCTCTGTGTAACGTTCGAACACGTTAGCTCGCTTCTCCCCCAGGGACCCCGCCCGCAATGGCCGCAGCCCCGCGGGTATGCAGAACGCCATGTTCCAGCCCCAGGATGCGGTCACACCGCGCGGCGAGCGCCAAGTTATGCGTCGCGATCAGCGAGGTCAACTTGTGCGCGCGATGCAGCCGTTCCAGCAACTCGAACACGGCCCAAGCATTCTCCTCGTCCAAATCTCCGGTAGGTTCATCTGCCAGCAGCACGCGCGGCCCAGTGACGAGCGCCCGGGCAATCGCTACGCGCTGCTGTTCCCCTCCCGAGAGTTCCCCTGCGCGGTGATCGGCACGGTCTTGCAGCCCAACCTCCGCGAGCCACTTCCGCGCCATCCCCAGCGCCGAAGCGAAATTCTCGCCGCGCAACAGCAGCGGCATGGCTACGTTTTCCGCAGCCGTAAAATCCGGCAGCAATTGCTGGCGCTGCCACAAAAATCCCACGGCGCGATTTCGAAATTCCGCCAACGCCGCGTCATCATTTGTTTCAATGGCTTTCGAATCGAAGTATACTGTACCGCTCGTTGGCGTGTCTAGCGCGGCCAGCAAGTGCAGCAATGTGCTTTTTCCCGCTCCGGATGGCGCGACGATCGCTACCATCTCTCCTTGCCGCAAACTCAAGTTCGCATCCCGCAAAACCGGGACGCTTTTCTCCCCACTCCCGTAAACTTTCTTCAAGCCCTGCGATTGCAGGATCACGCCTGCTTTTGGCGAAACACCTGTTGCTTTCCGGTTTGCGGGCTGAGAGTCAGGGGTCATGGCGCGAACATGTTTTTCCGTTCCCTAAACATTGCTCCTTATCGAATTAGATGCTCTTTGTGCAATCTCCGTGCCGTGCGCTGCATCACGTTACACTGCCTCAAATGACCCAAAGTGTTTCCCATTTTTGCCAGTGATGTGCCTGCCCAAAAACGGCCACTTGGGAGTCCCGCCAAGACACTTCTAATCTTCCCGTTTTCAACAGCTTGCGGCGGGCATATCGCCAACCAGGCACGAGGGAACCCCCGGGTTCTGCCCACCGGCCTCTCCACCGAACTACGTGCAAACCGTGCGCCAAATTCCTCCCAAAATAAGCTTATTGCTTGGCTTTGCCGCCCCTCATTCATACCGGAGAATCTCCACCGGCAGGAGCCGCACGGCGGCACGAGCCGGAAGAATGGTTGCCCCAATCGAAATCCCCAACGCCACCGTCGTAATCCATAAGCCATCGAAGAAACTCGGATGAAACGGCACGTACGGAACCGCATAAACCTGCGGATCCAGAGGGATCAGATGATAGCCGCCAGCGACGAACGCGAACGTGTAACCCACGATCAGGCCTATGAGCGTGCCCAGGGCCCCGATGCTGATTCCCTGGCAAAGAAAAATCGTTCGAACCTGTTCGCGGCGCGCACCCAACGACCGGAGCACGGCGATATCGCGCGCCTTGTCCGTGACCGTCATGGAAAGAACCACCAGAATATTGAGCCCCGCGACGAAGGTGATCAGCCCGATAAAGATAGCGGTCACCAGTTTCTCCAGACGCAACGCCCGGAAAAGCGCGCGATTCTCTTCCATCCAGGTTGTTGCGGAAAACCCCTGCCCCGCGGCGTGTTGGATTTCTTCGGCAATTTCTCCGGCACGTTCCGGTTGGTTGAGGCGAAATTCGAGCACGTTGATCAGGTCGCCCGAGCCGGATAGACCTTGCGCTGCGGCGAGAGTCGTGAAGCACCAGTTCTCATCGTAATCGTAGAATCCCGAATCGAACACGCCCGCAACACGAAATCGGCGCGTCCGGGGAATCAGTCCAAAGGGAGTCAATCTCCCTTGAGGACTCGTGAGCGTTACATAATCACCGGGCGAGATTTTCCATTCCTCAGCGAGCTGTTTGCCAACGAGCAGCGCTTCGATTCCGTCCGCATCCGGCGAAAAGTCCAGCCGCCCGGCAACAAGGCGCTGAAGCGCTTCATCACTTCTGCGTTCGCGCTCCGGATCGACGCCTTTGGTCACCACGCCGCGCGCCTGCCCCCCGAAGGAAAGCAGCACTGTCTGATAGACCGCCGGTGTAACCGAGCGCACGCCCGGCACGGCCGCCAATTTCGCAGCCATTTCCTCGTAGTTCCTGATCCCGCTCGAGCCAGGCCTGGTGAGAGAAATATGAGCCGTGACACCCAGCAAGCGATCCTGAAGAGTCTCGCGGAAACCGGTGTTCATCGATAGCGCGATCACCAGAGTCGCGACGCCTGCGGCCACACCGATGATGGAAAAAAGAGTGACCAGGCGGAGAACCGCTGGGCGGTAAGGAGACCGCAGGTAGCGCTGGGCCACAAACCATTCGAATCGCATCGTGGTTGGAAGAATACGTTACGCGCCGTGCGCTTCGGAAGTGGAAGATGATTCGCCGCCTTCGGGCCGCAGCAGCGGAAACAGAATTACGTCGCGGATGGAGGGCGAGTCGGTCAGTAGCATCGTTAGGCGGTCGATGCCGATCCCCTCACCGGCGGTTGGCGGCATCCCGTGGCACAGGGCGCGAATGTAATCGACGTCAAGCTGCTTGGGCATTTCCTCGCCGCCTTGCGCGATCTGCGCGAGGAATCGGCGCTCCTGCTCCGCTGGGTCATTGAGTTCCGAGAAGCCATTCGCAACTTCCATTCCCGCAACGTAAACTTCGAATCGCTCCGTCAGCGAAGGATCTTCCGGCTTCTGTTTCGAAAGCGGCGAAATCTCCTTGGGAAAATCGTAAAGGATCGTGGGCTGAACGAGTTGGTCTTCCGCTATCGTTTCAAACAGCAACCCCGTCCACTCTCCATCCTTCAATTCGCCTTTCGACGTAGCATAGGGAGCTCCGCTCTTTTTTGCCCATGTGTTATACCTATCCGTTGCCTCGCGCGCGCCTCCCGGAGAAGCCAGTTTTTCAAGGGTGGGGGCCTCGCCTGCCGCTTTGGGCCAATATTTCACGATGGCTTCGCGCATGGAAAGGCGTGGCATCTTCGAAAAATCCAGTTCTGTCTGGCCGTACTTCACCGTCGTCGAACCGGTGACATTCTTTGCCAGCAGCGCGAAAAGCTGTTCGTTCATGTCCATCAAGTCGCGGTAATTACTATAGGCTTCGTAAAACTCCAGCATGGTGAATTCTGGATTGTGTTGCGTGGAGATGCCTTCGTTCCGGAAGTTGCGATTGATCTCGTAGACACGGTCGAATCCGCCGACCGTCAACCTCTTCAGGTACAGCTCCGGCGCGATGCGCAGATATAAGTCAATGTCCAGCGTGTTGTGGTGCGTGATGAAAGGGCGCGCGGTGGCGCCGCCCGGGATGGGATGCATCATCGGCGTTTCGACCTCGATATAGCCGCGCGCGTCAAAGAAACGGCGCAATTCCTGGATGATGCGCGCCCGCGTCGCAAACACCTGGCGCGATTTGTCATTCGCGATGAGGTCGAGATAGCGCTGGCGGTAACGCAACTCCACATCTGTCAAGCCATGCCATTTCTCCGGCAGCGGCAGCAGCGCTTTCGAAAGGAAGAAAATCTCTTCAACCCAGACGCTCAACTCATTGGTCTTGGTTCGAAACAGATGGCCCCGTACGCCAATCGAATCGCCCAGGTCCAGCAAATGAAACAACTGGAAACCCTTCTCCCCGACCACATCCTTCCTCACGTAGATCTGGATGCGCTTCCCGGCTCCTTGTAAATGCGCAAAGCCAGCCTTGCCCATGAGCCGGAGAGAGACGACGCGGCCGGCGACGCACAGCTCGCGTTTGTTGGTGTCTAATTCCGGCGCGCTGGCGCCTCCGAATTTCTCCACCAACGCGGCCGGCGTATCCGTCCAGCGAAATTCGCGCGGATACGGATCGTGGCCCAGCGCCTGGATCTGCTCGAGCTTCTTCTGGCGCTGCTCAAACTGGTCGCGCGGCTCAAATTGCAAGAAGACAATCCTTTCCGAAGAGACGGAGACCGAGTATAGCGGCGCGAGCGGTCTTGGAGCAAGAAACCGGCTCTCTTAATTCGCTGAGGGATTTGTAAAGAGACGGGCGCTGGCAGCGAGCATGGGCTTACAGATGATGTCCGGGATGACTAGTTCCAGGTCAGGCCAGTGAGCCTTGGTTACTCATTAAAAAAAGTATTGCCTAGGGAATCCCTTTTGGTATACTCCCGCACCTGTCCTCTACGGAGACCTCTCATGAAAGACAGCAGCCGCCCCCTCTCTGCCCGCGGCAGTTCTGTCCAGCAAGACTGGCGCGCGTGGCTTCCGGAAGAAAAAGCGCAAATTTTCCATCAACACGAACATCATCTGCAATCTCTCTACTGCATGTTCAGCGTCTCCCTGAATGAAGCGATTGAACTCAAGCACATTGGACTGCTGGCTAGGTCTCTAGAGGCGATCGCTATGGCCTCGGAACTCTGTGAACGGCTGACCCGTTCGCTTGCCGCCACGCTTCGAGTATTGCACGAGCACGCCAAACATTACGGAACAGTGCCTAATGCAGCCCCGATGAACCCGGGGAATTATCAGGGACAAACAAGCCAGCGTTCGGCACGCATGAGCGGCCTGCTGAATCGTGTCCTGCTTTCCCATCGCCTCCAATTCCTTCATAAGGTCAGCACCCTGGAGGAAATGGTAGAAGACCTGGGGAGGGCCTTTCGTAGCGCCGCCGGAGATCTCGCCGACGGGCTTTCCACCGACCCGCAACGCACGTGGAATGAGGTGGATGTGGACCATTACGAT
>Ga0209377_1001131_pt1 | contig 18006 bp, 21 predicted proteins | sample GraSoiAngelo_141_FD_185898 | JGI IMG/M metagenome (GOLD analysis project Ga0209377, IMG submission 185898) | Grasslands soil microbial communities from the Angelo Coastal Reserve, California, USA - 14_0929_12_40cm (SPAdes) (version 2) | ecosystem: Environmental > Terrestrial > Soil > Grasslands ...
TGATTCCAGGTCAGCGAAATGGGTCGCGGCTGATGCTCTTCGTGAACTAACTAGCGCACCAGTCAGGAAGAAACTCGCAAGCGCGAAGCCGCGAGGGTCCAAGCGATGAGATCATTCGACCTGTGGATCGTCACAATTGGCGAATCTTGTCGTAAAAGTCCATCAAGTTGCGGGCCGCAGGTTCCTCCTTGTTCAGTGCAAAGATTTTCATTCCTTGTTCATATCTCTCGAACATCAATACTCGACATTTGACTAGTGGTTCTACGATCCGCGCAACAGTCGACGGGGAGACATCTAGTACTCGTGCGAGACCGGCTTGGTTGAAGACCTTGTCCCTGTTCTGTAGCAAGTGTTCTACTAGTCTGACTTGGGCTTTGGATTGAAACAGGTCTAGCAGTTTCATCAAGAAGACCTCTCAAGAATATGATACTAGGGTTCCTATGTCCCGGCCGCGCAGAGCACTCGTTATGTTCGACGGGTCCTCCATTGAGACGAACCTCGTCGGAATCCTTGCCCTCTGCATTATCTTCAGCGCAACAGGATCCAACAGTTCGTACTTGCCTGCATAGACATCTCCCGCCATCGCCCAGCTCAGCAGCTTGTCAACGCTGACCGACCTCAACATTTTCGCCTTCGGATCCTTCTTCGGATCCGCAGTGTACACTCCTTGGACATCCGTTGCATTAACAAGGAAATCCGCACGGGTTATCTCAGCCGCTAGAGCTGCCACAGCGTTCGTCGACTGTCCAGGCTGAAGACCCCCCATGACCACTACCTTCCCAGGACTCACATAGTGAATCAGCTCCGAGAGCATCGTAGGAATCTTCGTGACGGCAATACTGCCGAGAGCGAGCCTGAACAATTCCGCGTTAGCTCTGGTCACCGTTATCCCGAGCAGATCGCTGGTTGACTCATCCGCCCCCAGCTTCCGCGCAACTTCAATGTAGGTTCGCGCGTTCTGACCACCACCAGCAACAGTCACCAGTTGATTTCCTTCACCCGCGAAACTTGACAGGACCTTTCCCATGCTCCGTAACGCGTCAACGTCCGGGTCCCGCTTGAACAGCGCGCCCCCTAGCTTCACAACAGCCTTCATCCGAGTCTGAAGACAGAAACGAACTGATTCGGTATATTAGAGTGGAGAAGCAGTTGGAGGGACTAGGGACTTTTGAAACAAGGATTTAATACAATTCTGACCACTATTACTAGCGAGGACTGGTCAAAGTGAATAGTAAGATTCCGGTCGAATGCAGTTCGACGCGCAACGTTTCTCTCTGAACGAATAGCGGCGACTCTGGCCAAGCCCTTAAAGAGCAATTTTCAAAGGCAGGAGGACGCTAGATGCCTGGCCCAGACTCTGTCGCACGATTCAAGTTCAAACGAACCCTCGAACAACTCGCAAAGAAGGAGGGGAGAGGCACGGAACTCATCAGCCTATACGTCCCACCAGACAGAAAGATACACGAAGTTCTAGGACAGCTACGGGAAGAACTAGGCACCGCGGTCAACATCAAATCGCGAACCACCCGGAACAACGTCCAAGACGGGATCGAACGGACAATGCAACGACTCAAACTCTTCAAAGAACCACCCCCAACCGGACTAGTAATCTTCGCAGGCGCAATCCCACAGAACGGAGCGGGGAGCGAGAAGATGGAGACATACACGTTGATTCCGCCGGAACCGATCATTGTCGGCTTCTCGCACTTGTCGCCGACAAAGACACTTACGGGATACTCGTGATTGATGGGACGGAAGCAGTTGTGGCTACTCTGAAGGGACGCAGAGTAGAGATTTTGAAGACTTTCACGTCGGGAACACCTGGCAAGAGCAGGGCTGGAGGACAGTCTGCTCGAAGGTTCGAGCGGATCAGAGAACAAGTCATCAACGACTACTACAAACGCGTCGGGAACCACTTCAACGAGATGATGCTGGAAATTCCAGACCTGAAGGGAATCATCATCGGCGGACCCGGACCTACAAAGTACGTCTTTGAGGAAGGCGAGTATCTGCAATACACGCTCAAGAAGAAAGTCCTCTCGCTCATCGACACCAGCTACACCAGCGAGGCGGGAGTCGAAGAGGTCGTCGAGAAAAGCGGTGAGATCCTCAAAGGCGTTAGATACGGCGAGGAGAAACAGCTGGTCCAGAAATTCCTGTACGAGTTGGGACACGAGACCGGCAAGGCCGCGTTCGGAGAAAAGAAAGTTCAGGAGTATCTTGAGAAGGGAATAGTCGACATGCTTCTGATCTCGGAGAAACTGGAGGGAGAACGCGTAGTGCTCAAGTGCAAGAACTGCGGAAACATTGAAGAGTTCAGGGGAACCAGGTACGAAGCCCACGCAGTCATCAACGAGCTATCGACGAGACCTTGCAAGAACTGCGGCAAGCCAATGCTCGAATCCACAGACCACGGGGACATCATCGACAGCTTCCTGGAATACGCAGAAAAATCAGCGAGCAAGGTCGAAGTAATCTCAGAAGAGACAGAAGAGGGAAGAATGCTCCGCGACTCCTTCGGCAAAGTCGCAGCAGTACTACGATACGGCGCAAACTAGACTCGAAGCCCGTTACCGAGCGACCCTAGCCATTTACTAGACATCCGACAGATGGCGCCAGCCCTACTGTTACCATCCGCGGTTACCAGACCAGTTACCATCCTGGAATTTTCCAAGACAATTCAAAGCAGGAGCCCACGAGTGTTTGATAGGTAGGACTCTGCCACCGAAAGTGGCCCGGAACAAGCCCTGATCCGGAATCGCGGCAGGCGATTTGAGATCGCGGGATCTTCACGCTGATCTCTACGCTTAATCCACGACTAGAAAAACGGTCAACGATTCCACTCTGCGCCCTGAAACGCAAAGCTCGCCCACATCAGTTTCAACTGGGAAGACCCCTCGTCGAAAGATCTCAAAAGCAGTTGCTCCCCGCGACACAAAACCCGACTCTGGAAGGGAATTGACAGAGAGTAATCTTCTCAGTGAATTCGTAGAACAGAAATCCGCAGACTGTCACGTATGAAACTGGACAATCGCAGAATAAGCTTAGATTGCAAATCTAGGCAAGCGTTTTCAGATCACGAGACTTTCACGAAGCGCCATAGGCTCGATTTCCGCTCTGGAAAAACATTCGACCGTTCAATTCTGCGCGTCAAAACGCGAGACTCGCCCAGAACAGTTCCAACTGGCGAGAGGCCTCAGAAAAAAAGGGGGGTAGCAATTCTATTCTCGCGACGCGAGAGTGTTCTTCCAGGAAACCCTCTGAGGAGTCGCAGACTACAATTCTTGGAGCCCGCAACAAACCTAATTCCATGAACAAGGCGACAAAAACGCGGTAGGCCAATGTCTCGACCGACCAAGGTTATCTTCTTCGACCTAGGCGAGACCCTCGTCACTCAGAACATAGAAGACAACATGGTGACGAGGAACGCTCTTCGCGAAATTAGCCCGATACTGCCCAAACAAGTATCCCCCGAGAGAATGTTCGAACTCTACCACGAAGGCTACAAGATCAACGAAACCATTCGATCAAGACATCACGTAGAAATTCCGATTCAGGTCTGGACGAGACAGTTACTGGAACGAATAATCGGAGACAACCCATCAGACCAACTCGTCAACAGAGCCATTGAAATCATCGTGAAAGCCCGCGCGGCGAACGCTGTCGCATTCGACGACGCCCACTCGACGATACAGAAGCTCTCGAGAGGAGATGTAAAGCTGGGAATAATTTCCAACGTATCATCGCACGAGGTAGCCATGGGAATCCTCGACAACGTCAGACTCACAAAATACTTCGACGAGATCATCACGTCGGCCACGGTCGGGATCAGAAAACCGGATCCGGGAATATTCCGATATGCACTAATGCACTTCAAGGCTCGACCAGAAGAAGCGGTCATGGTTGGCGACTCGGAAATACACGACATTGGAGGAGGATACATCTCAGGACTCAAGACAGTTCTAGTGGACAGAAGACACCGCGTCGAGAATAGCCTGGCTGATTATCATTTCAATTCGCTCCGCGACGCATCTAGAAAACTAGAGTCCCTGTAGCTGCAGCGGTCAGCAACATTCCAACAACTCCCAACAACAGTGAGAATGGCAGTCCGGGAAACATCTCGTATTTCGACAAGGCCCTGAAACCGAGGTAGGATCCGGCGAGAATTCCAACGGCCGTCCCAAAGAATGATAAGAGTCCGAAGGAAACGATAGCCGTCGTCGCGACCAAAGAATAGAAGACCAGGTCTCCCATCCCGATCGTCAACTCCCCATACGTGTACATTGCCCCCGGGAGATCGCCAGCCTCGACGGCCTTAGCTAAGGCGCCAACTGGTCCCCTAAACACAGCCACAATGTCATAGACAACGAGCGCGCCCACCAAGACTAACGCAGTGATCAGGCCAATAGAATAGCCCAGAAACACTCCCGTAAGAGCTCCGAGGGCAGTAACTCCAGATAATTGGCGAGTCTGTCCCTTTCCGAAAACAGTCAACCCGATCCCTGCAGCGATTCCTAAGGAGAGTAATAGTGAGACAATTGTCCACAAGTTGGTGGACAAATCGACTATGGAAGCAAGAAGCGATGTTGAATACCAGAACGCAACGGCAAAGGACACGAGAATGAGCGCTCCCTTAACCAATCGACGAATGAATCGCATCCGACCTCTACGAATCAGTAGAAACATTACGGTGGCGCTGGCCCCGAGAGCGAAAACAAAGACGACCGCATTGAGAGACGCGCTCGTAACCGTATCCCCGACAAATGGTGTGACTTGAGCTTGCGGTGCGCCGACTAGTGAGATTGGATAGGCCAACGCTCCAGTTGCTAGAAGACCGAGAATCACCGGAAGGAGATGCTTGGGGCGAGGCCTGAAGACCTTGCTCTCGCTCTCTGCCATGGGATTCTAGATCTCGACAACATCACCGGTCTTCGGAGCACTCGCGTTCAATCCAAGCTCCGCCGAGGCCCAGTCAGCCAGCTTCTTGCAGTTCCCTTCTGCCCCGTGCACGACGAACACCCGAGTCTTCTTGTCCAGGTCTGAGAGAGTCTGTTCGAGCTCCCTCTTGCCACCGTGGGAGGAGAAGTCGAAACGCTCGACCCTAGCATCCACCGGCTTAGCTCTCCCATGAATGACGAACTTTCGCCTATCCAAGAGGATCCGTCCCGGACTTCCCGGAACCTGGAAGCTCACCATGAAAACAGCATTCTGCTTCTTACCGGCCACATTCTCCATGTAGAAAACTGAAGCGCCCCCCTTCAACATGCCAGCGGGAGAAATGATAACACCAGGCGTCTTCGCAGCCCGACGCCGATCATTCCAGCCGTCAACCCAGTGCGCCATCTTACTCGCACGCTCGAAAACCCCCGCATCACGCAGCGCACTCGGATGCTTCAGAAGCAAATCCATAGCGTCCAAAGCCATTCCATCGACAAACACAGGATGTTCAAAGTGGTAAGCAGAGAGGACACTAAGCAACTCCTGAGATCTGCCAACGCCGAAGGCTGGCACCAACACGGTCCCACCACCCTCCACGACCTCCGTAACCTTCTGGACAAACTCCTTCTCAAGCCCATCACGCATCGGGTGATCCTCCATAGCATACGTTCCCTCCATCACAATCGCGTCCAAGTTCTTGTATTCGGGATCTGCGCCGTCAACCAGCCTAGTAGGCTGGCGGTTGAAGTCGCCGGTATAGAGGATCCTCTTCCCGTCACTCTGGACAATCGCCTGAGCGCTGCCCGGAATATGTCCAGCGTTTATCAGAGTCACTGAGCCATTTCCAATATCAGTCGCTTGCTTGTACTGAAGATCGCGCTGATGCTTGAGCATAGTCTGGAGGTCGATGTACTCGTAAGGCGCGTAGTAGCCGCTCAGTTTCAGAAAGTCCTTGATGATCAGGTTGGTTAGAGTAAACGTTGGCTGAACGCCGTAGAGAGGCACGCCACCAGCAATGTAGAAGATGGGCGCCGACCCAACATGATCAAGATGAGCATGCGTGAGAACAATCGCCTCCACCTCTTTCGGCGGAATATGCATAGGGAAACCCACATGATGGTTAACCATCACACCATAGTCCAACACAAGATACTTCTCGCCCATGCTAACGGCGAACGCAGACCTGCCTACTTCTTGGCAGGCACCCATAAACCTGATCTTCATCCGAACACCGAGTCAGACTGACGCTGAAACATTTGATGATTCTAAACTCGCAATCACCCCGACAGCTCGAAACACTATGATAAAAGCCCTACAATCGTTACTCAAACAAGAGAGATTTAAGCAGCGCCAGAATACAGCAGCGCAACTCTACCTAGCGGGACCAATTTGACAATTCGCATCCTCGTCAGTTCCAAGAATCTGAAAGGGTCCACGCTAGTAACAGGATTTCATGGCGTTGGACAAACAGGATACATTGCAACATCATACATGATTCACGCACTCAAGGCCAACAGAATAGGATTCGTCGACGTCTCCAACCCACCACCATGGGTCGGAACCGCAGAAGGAGGCCTCGTAACACCGTTCGAGGTCTATCGTAAAAACAAGACCGTTCTGATAAAACTGGAATTCTCCCCTCACAGATCAGAGGAAGCTGAGTTCGCAAAGGCCCTTTCTGACTGGGCGGTAAACCAGAAGTTCAAAGACGCCATCTTGATCGGAGGACTGGACAGCGCGTTCAAACAAAACAAGGACGACTTCTGCGTAGTCCCGACTGGCGCATACCTCGAACGTTCTAAACTCTTCAAAGCTCCAATCCTAGAGCCCGGCCTTCTGGTCTATGGACCCCTCGCAGTTATGCTGAGCCAGTTCGAAATCCACGATTTTCCGGCGGTCGCCGTCCTGCCTTACGCTGAACCCGCCAGAGCGGACCCAGCGGCTGCTGCACTTGCGATCCGCAAGATCTCAAAGGCGTACAACTACAACGTCGACGTGAACGACCTTGTGAAGGACGCCAAGTTCATTGAACGAGAATTTGACCAAAAGTCCCGGATGACTCGCAGATCTTTGCAGAGAATGTACGCCTAGGCGTGACGGGCAAGTTTCGTCTCTACAGACTTTACGATGGCATCAGGGTTTAACCTCTCACCGTTCAGGATGCTAAGGGTGCGCTTTGCAAATCTCTTCGACAGTTCCGCTTTGACAATTCGCCCGTAGACGCCATCTGATACTAAGATCACTCCCTTTGGATGTAGAGTCTTGACAAATTCTGATACTCTCCTTGCTTTTTCGTGAAGAACGACATGATCCTCCTCGTCGAGATTTTCAGTCTGTGCTATCGGAAAGGTCTCGTCAAGCTCGATCGGGACAGGACCCCACGCGAGGGAGTAGAAACAGATGGAGACCTTTGGATGATCATCGAATGCTTTTGCAACTGACTCGTAGCGGGGATCCTCGTGGAACGGTCTGCGCCATCGACCCGGCAAGACGAGTACAAGTTTTCTTCTTTCTTCGACGCTACCGGGAAGCTTCGAGACGAATCTCAGTTTCTCGGGCCTATTGTCACTAGATGACCCAAGGTAGAATATTCCGTGCGGTTTGACTGCGGGCGTCGACCTCTCAAGAAGCTCTGCATACTTACTTATTCGGGTGAAACACTCTTTCAAGGCTGGATGAGCATGGGACCGAAGCTCTAGCAGTTCCCAGAGCCGTCCCTTCCGAATAGCCTCTCGGACCCTCCGCAGTTCGGAGAAGCAAGCCCAAAGATTGTGCTGTAACAGTCGCGTCTGCCCCTCACTATCCTGAGACCTCATCAGTTCCTCCGGACTAGTATCAACGCAAGCTGGACACGGACACACGAATTCCACCATATCTCCGAGAAGCAGAGTCCCCTCAGGGGTCAGATACCTGCCAGCACGCGCGTACAGCGCGTATGCAGCGGAGTCGAACAGATCACATCCCAGGGCCACTAGGAACGGAAAGAGAATTGGATGACCCGCACCGAACAGATGGAACGGTTTCCCTGTGGGAAGCGCCTTTTTGGCAGCAACGATCATATCAACCAACACACCGTATCGCTGAGTCTCCATCAACTCGGTAGGACTTCCGAGAGCGTAGATTGCGAAATCTCGCTTCGCCATCTCCCGAGCCGACCGTTCCACTTCTTTCAAGTGGACGCCTCCTTGGACAGGTCCTACCCACAGGATGTCTCTGCGAGTAATCACTTCGAGAGCTCGGTCTGCCCGCCTGACCGTCTCATCTACCGTCCATCTTGCGCGCGAAAGATCGCTTCTGAACCCGGTAGGAACGTCTAGAATTACTCCGATGTCGGTGTTAATCTTCTCTTGATAGTCGACTATTTCCTCAGGCGTTACGCCGACCCGACCATATTCCAGTATCTGATACGCGCCGGAATCGGTGGCAACTGTGCCCGGGTATTCTAGGGTTCCGTGAACATCAACAGGATCCAGGCCCTGCCGGCCTCGCTTCAACAAGTAGGCGTTTGTCATCACAGCGTGAATGTCCACTCGGTCGAAGAATTCTTTCCCAATAGTTCTCTGATACGGGTCTAGAACCGGAAACATGTGCGGAGTGACGAACGCTCCGCTCTTCGTCTTGATCGTTCCAATTCGTCCGAGAAGATCTTTTCCGTGAACCTGAAAACTCATTCTTCGGGTCTTAAGCTACTTTGAGGCCTTTCTCACGAATGAACTCGTCAAACACACGCTGAACCCTCTCCGCGGCAGGCCCCGACCCCTCGATAATTCCCTTCTCGTTGACGCGGATTCTATCCATTACAAGAATAACTCCAGCATCGTCCATGACCCGAACCATCCGGGGAAAGACCCGCTCAAGCCTCTCTCCCAAACTCTGGAGATCGAACGGTTTCTCGAAACTTGAAATCTGAAGAATAACGCTGCCGTTAATGAAGAGCTTGTGAATGTCGCCCTGCTCTCCTTTGGCATTTGTTAAGCAAACACTCAGATGCTCAGTGTCGACGCCGGTGAGGGTTCCAACGTATGTCTTGCCCTGACTCGTGACGATGCTAACATGCTTTTGCAGAAGATTGGAGAGTTCCTCCATGAACTTGCGGCCGGCAGTCGAAGACATTCTGGCTACCTTCGGTCCCACTTCGGGAACCCGCTATATCATCTTTGGTCCGAACCGCCCCGACGAGCCTTAGCTTCTGAAAGTATCATCCTTGCTTCACGCGAGTCTCGCGCGGTTCGTATGACTTTCAGTTCGTCAAGAGGAATTCTTGCGTTGCATTTCGGGCATGTCTTGCTCTTGTAACGAGCATCCGCAACAAGCAATGTGTGACATCGCGGACATTCCGCGACAACGTAGCGATCTTTCATAGAATTCTCTTCGAGAGTAAGATAGGGTCGTACTTTTCAATCCAATTCGGTGTTGAGTTCAAACGCCATCCCTCCTTTCTCGATAGCACTTTCAAGACTTCTCGTACAATCTTTCCCGGACGCTTCCCGGTCGCGTCTATCTCGTAGACTCTTGACTTTCCCAAGACCTCCAATGCATCGTATAGAGAAAGATCGATTATTTCCGCTTCCAAATTCTCCCAGATTTTCCGTTTCGGCCAATTCCTCGCTCTTAGCCGCCTGGCCAGAACTCCCGGGTCGAGGCGTAGAACAACGGCAACCATCCCACGAGTCCTATGAACAATTGAGCTGACAAAGTGAGTCTCGAATACAATTCCCTTCCCTCGATGATCTTCGAAATAACTTCGGAGCCTTCGTTCTACGGCACGCTCATCGACTATGTACGATCTGGATCGACGATCGAATCCTTTGTGAAGCTTCCTACTTCTGACGATATCACCTAAGCTGAGAAATGTAAACCCGGTCTCTCTTGCCAGCAGTTTGCCGATGACTGTCTTTCCTACTCCCGGCGTGCCTATGAGGATGATGATCTTTGCCAAGGATTGTTCTGGTGCTCCGGCCGGGACTCTCCGCCCTATGGAAGCTTTTGAACCCGGGTCGCCGGATCGAGAGTCCGGCATACTTTCGGCCATGTGCAGACCGGTCTATACTACCGGAGCAGACGCTCCGGGAAAATATGTTTCAGTTAAGGGTTGCTGTTTTTCCGAACCCTATGCCATCCTGAAAATTTTTGCATTCTCTCTAAATCCAATCCGCCGCGTATTTTGACCTTTCCTGATTTATCCAGGAATAGACTTCCAGACGGGACCAGGCGAGATCTTTCTCCTAGGCTTCTTGGACAGCTAGAAATCGGATTTCAATGCGGGGCGTCTGGATCACTTCGACCATGTCACTTTGAACGAAGCTAGTCCAGTACTTGGAGCGTTAGCATAGCCCACGCAGTAGTCGAAGTTTCCTGGCCCGCTAAAATCAAAGCGCTGGCCCGAAACCAAGATCCGACCATGGTTGCAGTCGTTAACTCCGAGAGCATGATTCACGATTTTCAGACCTGTATATCCTGTCGGCAACGTGAAGAAGGGTCGGAACTGATCAGACTTCCCGACAGTAAGCGCAGCATTACCACTGCAAGAGAACAATATCACTCCCGAACCGCCGGCAACAACGGTCGCCCGACTGGATTGAAGGGTCAAGCAGTTAGGTACCAGTTTGGAATTGTTCTTCTCATGTGGCGTGGCCAGAACTGCCGTAGCCCCGATCGGAATTGCGACCAGAAAGACCAGTACCCCAATGATAGCCCGGGCCACCTTGTTTCTTCTTTCGGGAACAGACAAGGTTGGATAGGGTCGGGTCTTGGGGTCCTGTTTGACCGCAGCGTTACCAATTGCCTAGAATACAAGTAACGCCGTCTTACCTTAGAAACTACTCGTGGCCTCTTCTCCATTCAGGTTATTTGACAAGAGGTTCTCCGGCACTTGTCGGCATGTGAATGATAATCGTCCTAAGAAAAGAGAGGGAGTTGGAGGCGCCTTGGGATATCGTCTAAGCCCAAGCCACGGTGAAGCTAACGACTCCCGTTACTGCGGCAGAGGTTCCAGTCGCGCAATAGTTGTAGCTGCCTGTTGGAATACTGACTGCCGTGCTTTGTGCTAGAGCTATTCCTGCCGTGGAGGTACAGGTGTCACCAGGAGCGATTAGGCTAAGGGTTGTAGGCATGCCGCCTGCGCCGATTGCTGGTGCCTCTGTTGGAATCTTGGTGATAGGACCGTTTGTCACTGTTATCGCTGGTCCAGACGTGCAACTGTAGACTATGGCGAAGGGCTGGCCTGCTACCACTGTGGCTGGCGTGAATGTCAGTACGTCTCCCGGTGTAGATGTTCCACAGTTCGGCACCAGGTTTGCTGTTGGTGTTGCTGTCGGAACTGCTGGGAAGTACTGTGTGAAGGTTACGAACGCCGCGACGCCCGCGACTGCGGCGATGGCGATCATGCCCAGTATGATTTTTCCTGTCCGATTGAATCTTAACCTCGATTTTTGTTTCTCTTCCAATTCTCACCCTCCTCTCCCGCAAACACATTGGGTGAGTTTCACTTCGACTGATACTCTCACCGTAGACCACGAGAGTTCAAGTCCGCCAAGGAGCATCAGATTGAGTCCAGCGTAAGATGAGGAGGATCTCCCTGGTCTCAAAGCTCTCATGACGCGGAGTTGTCTTATTAGATTAAAACCAGTTACGCCCCTTGGGGAGTGTTTGCTAAAAGTGAAGAACCCGTCGCGCAAAAAAAAGGGAAGACCATAGCCACGAGCAATTCATCTCCGCTACCAAAACCTAAACGCACTAGAATGGAAATTTACAATGATATTCTCAAGGGGATAGAGCAAGAATTGAGGCGGGGTGGTGAGGTAAAGCCTACGCGAGTACAGCAACGATGCAGCCTTGCCTACGATAAATTTTCACGTTATCTGGGAGAAATGGCAGCCAAGGGACTGATTCATCGGGAACCAATTTCAATTACTGCAAAGGGCTTGGATTTTCTGCAAGACCACAGACGAATCAGCAGATTTGTGCACGAAATTGGCATGAAGTACTTGGATTACAAGGAATCAAGGCTTTCTGAAAGAGAAGATTACGGACCAATAAAGTTCCTTGACAACCTACCGCCCAAAAGTCATTCGGTGCTTCTATGTGACGATAAGAAATATGCGGAATTGGTAACATCTTACTACATATCGAAGGGACTCGAAAGAGGAGAATCATGTGTCTATCTCACGTTCGAGGATCCAAGGAAAATCGCGCGAAGATTATCTAAGAGTGGAATAGATGCAGAATCTTTCAAGCAGAGAAACCTCTTACGTGTACACGCAATCAAACATTCCGATGTCAGTGAAGGCAACCCATACGATAATCTCAAGAAGGTGATCCGAGAGTCTACCATCGGTCTGAAACCTCCATACCGCTTTTATCGCAACTTTGTGCCAATCGAGAAATCGGTCAAAGGCCTGAAGCTAGAGTTGCTCTACGAGCAGCTGCTTCATGAGAACTTCAAAAGCCTTGATGTTTCGCTTATGTGCAGACATGACCTCAGTGAGATAGAAAAATCAGCCCGTACGAATTTTGTTGAGACACTCTTGAAGAATCACCACCAGGTAATTTATGCCTCGGAACCTGAAAAAGCAATTGCGTTTGACCCCTCGTTACTTGAGATCGAGGAGTGAGTATCTGAGAGATTGAAAACCCTACCGATCGCGTAGAGTGAGGGATAGTTAAGCTGAGGAGTGGACCTTCGGCCTAACTACGCAACGATGCTGTGGACAGTTGCGACTAATTCCAGTCGGCGGCAATCCATTTTCTTAAGCCCTGGCTTTTCAGTTAAGCCTTTTCCGGAAACGACCTAGTCGGGCGGTGGACCCTGACCCTTGGGCATCGGCGGAGGTTTCGCAGCCGCGATGACGTCGTCGATCCGGAGAATCATAGATGCAACTTCCACGGCAGATCCGATCGCATGCTCCTTCACTTTTACTGGTTCCAAGACTCCTTCCTTCATCATATCAGTGATCTCACCAGTGTAGACGTTGATGCCACTCCAGAGTCCCTTCGTCTCATGAGCAGCGCGGAGAGCCACGAGAATGTCAACTTGATCTAGGCCAGCGTTTTCCGATAGGGTACGAGGGATGGATTCCATCGCATCGGCGAACGCTTCTACAGCGAGCTGTTCTCTGCCACCAATCTTGGTCGCATAGTCGCGTATTCTCTTAGCCAGTTCGGTCTCGACTGCACCGCCCCCTGCTACAATCTTGTTCTTCTTGACGACGTCGATGACCACTGAAAGCGCATCCTTGAGAGACCTCTCAGCCTCGTCAACCATGCGCTCCAGACCCGCACGGATCAGAATGCTTACCGACTTCGGGTCCTTCGCGTCCTCAATGAATATCATTTTGTCATCCCCAATCTTTCGTTCCTCCACCAGCCCGGCGTTTCCGAGATCACTCGCCCGCAAATCCTCCAAGTTAGTGACGATTCTGCCACCAGTCGCTCGCGACAGTTTCTCGATGTCGGATTTCTTGATTCTTCTTGCAGCAAGGATCCCCTGTTTCGCCATGAAGGACTGAGCTATCTCATCAATTCCTTTCTGGCACAGAACCACGTTAGCTCCGGACTCTGCGACTTTGTCCACCATGTCCTTCATCAGCTTCGTCTCCTCGTCCAGAAACGACTGCATCTGTTGTGGGTTGCTGATCTTGATCTCAGCACTAAATTCCGTCTTCTCGATCTCCATGGCTGTATCCAAGAGCGCTATCTTGGCCTTTTGCATCCGCTTTGGCATTCCAGGATGAACGACCTCTTTGTCAATAATCACACCATTGACGAGCTCAGTGTCCATCAGACTCTTCCCCTCCTTCTTGACGAGCTGAATGTTATCGATATCAGCAACGAACGAGTCTCCCCTCTTCTCAATAATCTGGTTAACAGCTTGGACAGCAATCTTCGCAAAATGCTCGGTAGCGCTTCCAAGGCTTTTTCCGCGCATCGCTGTAATAGCGACCTTTCTCAGAGTCTCAGTATCCTTGAGATCCACAGGTTTCGAGATCTCATTCAGAATCTCCTTCGCTCTTTCTCCAGCCTTCTTGTAGCCTGCATTGATCACCGTCGGATGGACTCCTTGGTCCAGCAAGAACTCCGCCCTCTTCAGAAGCTCACCGGCTAAGACCACTGAAGTAGTAGTACCATCTCCCACTTCATCGTCCTGAGTCTTTGCCACTTCAACAAGCATTTTCGCAGCCGGGTGTTGTACGTCTAACTCGTCCAGGACTGTAGCTCCGTCGCTCGTTATCGTCACATCTCCTAGGCTGTCTACCATCATCTTGTCCATTCCACGTGGACCCAAAGTGGTCTTCACAACCTCGGAGACAATTCGCGCCGCGCTGATGTTGCCTCTCTGGGCATCCTTTCCTCTATTGCGCGATGACCCCTCTTTCAGAATTATGACTTGTTGATTTGCAAGATAAGACAAATCTGTTTCCGCTCAGTGGCGAAGCGGAAATATTTCGATAAAAACCTTATCTCAGATGATGGAGGGTTTTTCGGCTTATTCTTTCCAGATTCGCTTCACTGCGAGCCGGATATCTTCTGCTCTCACCGTTTTCCGCCCCGCGTGGGTCGCCAGCTCCAGGGCCTCCTTTCCGACTCTCACAGCAACCTCTTCCACTACCTTCCGCAGTTCCTCCGCCGCATCATCGCCTATTCTACCAGCACCGCCCTTTTTTATGAGCCGATGCACCGCGGCGGTCGAAATTTCGGTTTCCGCCAACTATGCGACCGATTTCAGCTCCGAAAACTGTCTATTTAACAGTTAGTCGTGCCGACGCGCGTTTTCGACGCCAAATATTTAAAAGTCCAGCGAATGGCTCGCCGACCTCGGAAGTGCTAGAGTGGGGAAGGTTCGGATAGCCGCAGTCAAGAAAGTTTCCAGAGAACTGATTGCACGCTATCCGGACAAGTTCACAACCAATTACGAGTCCAACAAGACAGTTCTTGCTGATCTGGTTGATGCGAAGACTAAGCGGCTGAGAAATCGCGTAGTCGGATACGTTACGCGATTGAAGATAGTTGAAGGTAGAAGGGCGGCCGCTCCAACTCAAATCTCCGAAGAATCTGACCGCGAATAACACCGTCCGGCGGTCCACTCGGGGCGTTGGAGGCAGACCCCTCTGGAAAAGGCTTCAAAATCAACACTGGCAAGATTCCCATTCTACTGACCCTAAAACGAATTCGAGAGCTCAAACCCCACGAAGAGACGGTAGCCACAGAACTTCGTGGAATAGTAACGACTCTTGAAGGAGACCCGATACTTCGTCATCCTATTATCGCGGACTCCGCTACGGGAGCCGTTTTAGATGGAACCCACCGACTTGCAGCTCTTTCACAGCTTGGGTGCCGCACGATTCCGGCCGCCCTAATTGACTACCAGAACCCATTGGTTGGAGTCGATCGGTGGTTCAGAGTAATTACCGGCGAGAGGTTGAATGATTTCATGAAACGAATAGAGGATCGCAATACCCCTGTTCCTATGTCAGCTTCTCAATCCGATCGCAACCTGCTTTCTCGATTGAGCTATGCGACCCTTTGCGACCAGAGTGAATGCTTCACGTTTGGTTCAGGTATTCAAGGAGCCTTAGCAGCCTGCCGGAACGCTTTTGAAATTGAGGAGATCGCGAGGAAGAACCATCTGAAAATATCCTATGTCGACAACGATGATCTCACAGAACTTTCGAAGAACGCTTTCTTGATGTCGACGATTCGAGTCGAGAAGAGCGAGGTCGTTGAGAGCTGTGTTAGTCATAAGCTGTTTCCGCCGAAATCGACCCGTCACTTGATCCCGTCTCGGCCGCTTGGTCTTGGGGTTCCCCTGGCCATGCTAAAGAACAAGAATCATGCAGAAGCGGAATCCGCATTCGTCCAGCACATTCGCTCAAAACATATCAGGAAATTACCTAAAGGATCGAAAGTAGGGAGTAGAAGATATCTGGAGGAAGTGTTCCTATTTGAATGAAACCCAAACTACAAGCCAATACAGCTACACAATCAAATTGATCGGAGTCCTTGCCACCGCGGCTGGCACGCGACAAGTGTCGCTAGATTCAGAAACCGAACTCTCTCTCACCGACGTTATTTCGAGCCTCCTCGCGCGAGTAGACAACCGCCAGTTCAAAGATCTACTCATAGACTCGGCAACGAACAATCCCCTTCCCAACGTTATCATGCTTTTAGACGAGCAAGACTGTAACCTGTTCCAAGGCTTGCGAACGAAACTCGATTCGAAAACGGTAGTTACAATAATTCCCGTGGCGCACGGGGGCTAAACTTCAACAATCTCGCATTTCAACCGCCTGATAACATCGTCAGCCTTGTCAACCTTGACCTTGAGCGTATACAGCTGACTGGGGGTTCTAAGCTTCAGCTTGACGAGGTCCTTAGAACGTTTGACTCGGCACTCATGCGCTGTTTCTGACAGCCCGACAAATTCGTCGGTGTTGGTGACTTCAGCCGGCATCGGTGGACAAGGTGGGGGTCGGGATCGTCCCACTTTAAACTATTGCGCCAGATCGAACAGTTGCTATCATCCATGAAAAAGCTGTTCTGGACCGAACAGCGTTAAGCATTGATCAGCTCTAATATCACTAGCAAGAAAGAGTTTCGCAAGGCTCCGCTATGATTCGCATCGGAATAATCGGGAAAACAAACACCGGAAAAACAACCTTCTTCAAAGCTGCAACCTCCAGCACTGGAGAAGTATCAACCTACCCTTTTACGACCAAGAAGCCCAGCACTGCCACGGGCCAGGTGCAAACGCTCTGTGTCTGCCGAGAACTAGATGTCGCTGACAAACCAAGAAACTCAACTTGCATAGACGGTTGGCGATTCATACCAATCGAAGTCATAGACCTCCCTGGACTCATCAAGGGAGCCTTTGAAGGAAAAGGACTTGGAACTCAATTCTTGAACGTGGCATCGCAGGCCGACGCACTCCTACACGTAGTCGACGCATCTGGTGGCGTAGACGCAGAGGGAAAAATTACACATCCAGGAATGGGAAACCCAGTCATCGACGTTTATGACATCGAGGAGGAATTGATCCTATGGTTCAAAGTAGCTGTCGATAGGGCACTTCAGAGAACCAAGAAAAAATCACTCAAGACAGGATCCTTCGACAAACCAATATCGAAGGAAATGGCAGGCATTGGCGTCAAACTAGAACACGTCTCGAAAGCCCTCGAACAGACAGACTTGTCCAAAAAACATCCCAAGGATTGGAAAGATTCAGACTCTCGAGTGTTTTCGGAAACCCTTCGAACAATCTCGAAACCTACCGTGATTATTGCCAACAAGATGGATTTGGCTTATTCCGAAAAGAATTTCGAGAGGCTCCGTGAGGAATTCAAATCACAACTAGTGATACCAGTTTGTAGCGAAGCAGAGGTGGCGCTAAACAGGGCTGAGAAGAAAGGATTCATCCAGTACGTTCCAGGGGAAGAGGCTTTCAAAGTCATAGACGAATCTCGATTAACCAAGGATCAGGCTTGGGCTCTGGCATATGTTCAGCAGAAGGTCATGACGAAATGGATGAGAACTGGAGTCCAGTTCGCACTTAATGCGGCTGTCTTCAAGCTTCTGGGAATGAACGCTGTTTATCCAGTTGAGGATTCCAAGACACTATCTGACAAGCGTGGCAACATTCTACCGGATGTGTATTTAGTCCCGAAAGGATATGTCGCGAAAGATTTGGCCAGAGAAATACACTCAGAGCTTGCCACGAAAATGCTTCATGCCATCGATGCTAGAAATGGTCTAAGGCTGCCTCAAGACTACGAGCTCAGAGATCGCGATGTAATCTCTATCGTGACAGCCGCGCGTAAGAAGTAGATTTTTCAGCTATTCCTTTAGGAATAATCAATGGAAACGTTAATAATGGAAATTCCCGCCCTGCCCACAAGGATCATTCTGAGATTGAGAACGATATGGGCTTAAGAGTCAACCAATTATTCCAAGTACCGATCGAAGAACAAGACCTCGAAATCGTCGAAAGGAAAGGAGTCGGACACCCTGACCACATCTGCGACGCAATAATGAACGAGGTCTCAGTCGCACTCTCCAAGGAATATCTGAAACGAT
>Ga0209377_1001133_pt1 | contig 17991 bp, 17 predicted proteins | sample GraSoiAngelo_141_FD_185898 | JGI IMG/M metagenome (GOLD analysis project Ga0209377, IMG submission 185898) | Grasslands soil microbial communities from the Angelo Coastal Reserve, California, USA - 14_0929_12_40cm (SPAdes) (version 2) | ecosystem: Environmental > Terrestrial > Soil > Grasslands ...
AAGTCGACTACCCGTTTCAGCGCCGGGTCCTCAGCAAGGCGTACGAACTCGTCGTCCGGTCCCTGTTCGGATTGGGGCTGAGCGATACGCAGGCCGGAATCAAGGCGTTCAAGCGGGAGGTCTTGGAGCGCGTCTTGCCGCTGGGCCTCGTGAAACGTTACGCCTTCGACGCAGAGCTCCTCGTCCTCGCGGACGCGTTTGGCTACCGGATTCGCGAGATGCCTTTCGAGATGGACTTCCGGAGCCGGTTCGGGAGCGGCGTCGACCTTCGGGCCATCATCCAAATGTTCCTGGATACCTTGGGCGTCTTCTATCGGCTCCGCGTGACGAAGTATTACGAGGTCTGACACATCTCGCTGTGGACGGACAGACCGTGGAGACTCGTTCCGTCCTGGTGATGAACTGGCGCGACCTGGGGAACCCGGCGGCCGGCGGCGCGGAGGTTTACACCCATGAGGTGCTCAAGCGCATCGCCGCTCGCGGGCATGAGGTCACCCTGCTCACGAGTGGATTCCGCGGCGGAAGACACGAGGAGGTCCTCGATGGGGTCCGCATTCTCCGAGTGGGCGACCGCTTCTCGGTCTATCGCCGAGCGCGTCGGGTGTACCGGGATCGGTTCAAGGCTCGGGTCGGCGTCGTAGTCGATGAGATCAACACGCGACCGTTCCACACCCCTCGGTTCGTCGACGACGGAGCCTCTCTCTTCGCCCTGATCTTTCAGCTCGCCCGAGAGTTCTGGTTCTACGAGACTCCCTTTCCCGTCAGCGTTATCGGCCGCTATTTCCTCGAGGAGCGTTGGCTCCGGGCCTACCGGGAGGTTCCGACCTTCACAATCTCTCCGTCATCCCGTCAAGACCTCATCGCGCTCGGCTTCCGGGACGTCATTGTCGTGCCGCCCGGTCTCTCTCGGATTCCCCTTCCCGCGGTGCCCGAGAAGGAGGAGAGGCCTACCCTGGCATTCGTGGGTCGACTCAAGAGGGCCAAGCTTCCCGACCATGCCCTGCGGGCGTTCGCCCGCGTCCGCGCACAGATTCCAGAGTCGCGTCTCTGGATCGTAGGAGACGGATACATGCGGCCGAAATTGGAACGGGAGGCTCCCGAGGGCGTGACCTTTCTGGGGAGGACCTCCGAGGGAAAAAAATTCGAAGTCTTGCGCCGCGCCCATTTGCTTCTGTTTCCCGCCGTCCGGGAAGGCTGGGGTCTGACGGTCCTGGAAGCAAACAGCCAGGGGACCCCCGCGGTGGGCTATGACGTACCCGGCCTCCGGGATTCGATCCGGGCCCGGGAGACTGGCGAACTCGTGCCTGCCGGCAACCCGGAGGTGTTGGGGGACATGGCGGCATCCCTCCTCGTCGACGTGACGGCCCGGGAGCGGATGGCCCGCAATGCGCTGGCATGGGCGTCGAAGTTCTCGTGGGACCGTACGGCCGAGAGCTTTCTCCGGCGAATCGCAGGGAAGGTGTGAAGTCTTCATGTATCGTGACGTTCTGCGAGGCCCAGTGACAGGCGCGATGATTGCGGGAAGCAGGCGCCCTGCGCCGAGAAGCATGCATCGATTGCGGGATCCTCGCCCTCCGCCGACGCCCAAAAGGTCTGACCGCTACCGACATGAAGGGAAGTGATATTCGTGTCTGCCTCCGCCCCTACGCCCGCGCAGCGGAAGGCGAACCTCACATCGGGGCAAGGGGATGCCCTCGTATCGGTGGTCGTGGGGACCAAGAATTCAGCCGTTACCCTGCGCCGCTGTTTGGACTCCGTCGTCGATCAGACCTACCGGCCGATCGAAATCGTCCTCGTGGACAACTTCTCGACGGACGATACCGTGGCGATCGCCAAGGAATACACAGACCGGGTCTACTCAATCGGCCCAGAGAGGAGTAGTCAATACAACTACGCCTTTCGCGCCGCCCAAGGGGACTACATCTACCGAATCGACTCTGACTTCGTCCTCGACCCTCGCATCGTCCGCGAGGCGACGGATTGCCTCTCTCGGGGCTTCGACGTCGTGCTCGTCCCCGACACGACCGACACGTCCGTGAGCTTCTGGGCCCGCGTGCGGAGCTTGGAGAAGCTCTGCTTCCTTGACGACGACTGGAATGTCGCGGCGCGCTTCTTCCGGGCCCCGGTCCTCCAGGCCCTCGGAGGATACGACGAGGATCTCGTCGCCGGGGAGGATTACGACTTGCACAACCGCTTACTGAGGGCCGGCTACCGCGTGGGCCGGATCCTACATGGGGAGGTTCACCTCGCCGAACCGAGGACCCTCCGGGAGATCTGGGACAAACACTACTTCTACGGCACGACGCTTCGCGCCTTCTTGGAGCGAAACGACGATCGGGGCGTACGTCAAGTGCTCCCCGTGCGGACGTCGTACCTCCGCCATTGGCGGGACTTCGTACAGAATCCGGATCTGGCGGCCGGGTTCCTCGTTTATCAGAGCGTCAAGTACATCGCGGCGTGGCGGGGATGGTCGAGCGTGAAGAGTCCGGGAGAGCCCCACGATGGTGGCCGACCTTCCGGGTAGCAGCGAAGCCCCGGCGCGGGACCCCGCGCCGCTCGACGGAAGTGCGCTCACGGAATCTTCCTCGGCGCCCCGGACGACCTCCCGTCTCCGACGCGCTGCATCCGCCGTGAAGCGATTCGGGACGTCTTCGTGGACGCAGGACGCTGTGCTCTTCCTGATCCCCGCCCTCGCCAGCTTGGCGTGGTTCGGCTCGGCCGCCCTGCTGTCGACCCCCGATTCCAACTTCCCGTCCGCCATCGGTCCGAGCGCGGACCGCTACTTCGAGGTCTGGGACTTCCGCAGCATGCCGGGCTCCACGGACGTGCGCAAACTGGCGTATCTCGTACCCTGGGCGATGCTCCTTAAAGGTTGGGCCTTCGCGTCCCTTCCGTTCGATCCGGGCCTGTATCAGCGGGCCGTGCTGGTCGGGCTCCTCTGGGCCTCAGAGATGAGCGCGTACGCCCTGTTCCGAGTCGTTACGGGACGCCTTCGCTATGCGGAATGGCGGCGACGCCTCGGCGGGCTCCTCGCGGGGGTCCTGTTCGGTTTCAATTTCTACTCGATGCTGACGATCTGGAGTACGCTGGCCTACTTGATGTATGGATACGCGTTCCTCCCCCTGGTCCTTGCCCTCGTCCTCTACGCCTTGCGGAGGGGACCGAATCTGCGGTGGGCCTTGCTGATCGCGCTCCTGTGGACCCTCACGGTGTCGCCGGCGTACGTGACGACACCCGTCGCAACAACCGACATTGGGGCCATCTGGGTTGTAGCCCTTGTCTCGCTTGTCATGCCCAAGCTGCCCTGGAGGATCTTCCTGCACAAGGCGAAGTTCCTCGTCGTGCTGACGGTGGCATGGGTCGTCTTCAATCTCCTCTGGCTCTTGCCCGTGTACTTCCTCGCGGTGGGGGAACTTGGAATTTACCAGGGGAGTGCGAAGCTCCTGTCGTGGAACTCAGCCCCCCTGGGCGACGCCTTCCGACTCGCGGGCTATGCGGGCCTTCGCTCGGAGTACCGGGGGAGCCTCGACTTGCCTTGGTCGGTCTATTATGACAACCCTCTGGTCATCCTGATCGGGTTCGTGCCGGCGGTGTTCGGGTTCCTCGGGATCGCGCGACGGCGGACTCCGGAACTCTTCGGCCTCGCTGCGCTGTGGTGTATCGCTTTGTTCTTGGTCAAAGGTCCCCTGCCCCCCTTTGGCGCCGTGAACGATGCTCTTTTTGGAAGCGATCTTTTGGCCACGGCATATCGCTCCACCTACCAACGTTTCATGGGGTACGTCGCACTCGCTCTTGCGGTCCTCGCCCCGGTCGGCGTGCTCGAATTCGCGGAGATTGCGGAGCGAGCGAAGTCCTCCTCCCGCCATCCGTCGCGGTGGCGCGCGTTCTCGGCGAAGCGGATCGCGATCGCCACCTGCCTCGCCGCCGCGACTCTCACCTTCGCCTACACGGGTCCTCTCGTGACCGGGTCGATCTATGTGAACCGCGGGATCGTGCCCAATTACAGGGTCACACTCCCTCCCGCTTGGTCCGAGCTGGCGACGTGGCTCGACAGCAAGGACGGGGATTTCGCGATCCTTCCCTACCCCTACATGGTAACGACCGCCGTCACGGCCCTCCTATTTGACAACGGATCGAAGGGGCTTCTGGGTCTTTACCCCTTAATCACGATGTCCTCGAAGCCCATCGCGATTGGCCCGGGCCGAGGCGCGGATCTCGCGGGGTTCCTGGCCCGCGGAGAACTGCCGGACGCACAGGCGCTCGACATGCTCAATGTCCGCTACGTCCTTGTTCACATGGACGCGAACACGCGCTATCTCGAGGGCAACATCATCTGGGTCAGCATGCCGCCGCAGGACATTATCCGCAACCTCACCGCGACGCCCGGGATGCGTTTCGTTCGCATGTTTGGAGACATTGCGGTCTTCGAGAACACTCGCTGGGCGTCCAGCGAGCTCCTCCTGCTTCCGAGCACATCGGGGGTGCAATACGGTCTTCCCTCGTTCGTTTGGAAAGGGATTGACGGACGGCTGTCTCGCTGGGACGTGAAGCTTGCGCCCTCCGAGCGCGCCGTCGCCGACAGGGTCTATGAAATCCCCTTGGGGCCGGCGATGGCCTTTGATTCCAACCTCACCCATTTCGCGGTGGCACGGGAGGATCCAGAATTTCCCCTCGAGCGGCCTCTGCCATATTGGATGGAGCCGGACCCGGGCGGCTCATTCCCGCGGCTTTGGATTCGTGCGGGAAACGTCGGACCCGAGACGACGTTCCACCTGTATGCCCTCGATCGCCCGCTGCAGTCGCCCGAACCCTCACAGGTCTATCCGGACCTCTTCGATTCGTTCGAGAATCGGTCCTTCTACCACTATTCCACGGTGATCGGGAATTGGACCTTCGCAGCCGGGACCGCCGTCGATGGGAACCTTTCGGCAGAGGCCGGACCGGTTCCAAGCGCGATCGTCTGGGACTGCGGTACCGGCTGTAATACCGACGTGGGCGTCCTGGAAGGTTGGTTCCGGTTCGACTCGAACGCGACGATCCACTTTCCCCTCATTCCGATTGACGCATCGGGTGGGGGGAACTACTGGGCGGTCCCGTTGGCCACGGGCGACTGGGGGTTCTTCGATGGCCAGTCTTACCGGCCCTACCCCCTTCGTCACTCATATGCCGCGAACGCCTGGACGTTCGTGCAAGTCTCCTTCGATCTATCCCAGGGACGCTTTTGGACCGCCATTGACGGCGTCCTCCTCACGCCCGCAGGTCTACCTGCGCTCAACGAACATGGACTCAACGGGACAACGATCGTAAGCGTCCGGATGCAGAACGTGGCCAACGGCGACACGGGGCGTATGTGGGTCGATGCGGTCCGCTACCGACCGTATGCGCCCTCGCTCCTACCCCTTGACACATCGAATCCGACTCGACTCGACCTCCGCGCGCAGCCCGCCTCGTACGAGTTCATGGACTCGTCCCATACCGACATACGATTCTCCATCGACACGCCGACGGAGAGAACCCTGGTATGGCTTCGAAGCTTCGATCCCGGTTGGCGGCTCGTGGTCAATGGGGTAGCCGTGGATGGGGCGACTCACTTCGCTGCGTTCGGGACTTGGAACGGATGGGCCCTGCCGGGGAACGGCACAGGTTCCTTTGCCTTGGTCTACGAGCCGCAACGGCTTGTGTCCCTGTCCATTGACGCATCCCTGTTCGCGATGGCCCTTGCCGCGACCTACGTGCTGACCGGCCATCGTCTTCGTCAATGGAGACGGAAGCGGGGGCGGGACCGCTGATTGATCGGATCGAGGCCTTGCGGTGGTTGCCTTGGCTCTGCGCCCCCACCTGGCGTGAATCGGCGGGGGGCCGAACATGAGGTCGAAGCGCCCTCGGGGCCGACCGGTCATCCTTCTCGTAACGCCCGCGCTCGTCGGCGGCAGCTGGATGCTGATACACGAACTCGCGGGGCGGCTCGCGCCTCTCATGGAAATCGTCGTCGCGGCTGTCAGTCCGCGGACCCAGACCGTGCCGGACGCGAAGGGCTATCGCATCCCCTGGCTCGACTATGAGGAGTACGGCCCCCGCATCGACCGGAGCCTATTGGCAGTCCTGTGGTTCGAGATGCCTCTGGCCGTTCTCAGCCTCATCCTTTGGGCGATGCACCGGCCGCGGATTTGGTTGGGAAACGGCCTCCTCTCGTCTGCCTTGGGGATCATCCCTCAGAAGATCGCGGGAGGGCACCTCGTCGTTTCCTACAATGCGTACATGGCAGAGGACAATCCCGCAAGGATCCGACTCGCGAGGCTCGCGGCGCAGTATGCTTCCCTGCTGCTCGTCAATTCTCAGGGAAGTTTCGAAGACGCGCGCGCATTCGCCGACGCTCCGAAGATCCGAATCCTGCCTCTCATGGCGGACGACATCTTCTTTACCGATGGAAATCCAGACCAGTTGAAGAAGGAGCTTCACCTCGAGGACCGGTTCGTCGTCGCTTTCGTGGGCCGATTGGATGTTGAGAAACATTGCGACTTCGTCCTCAAGGTCGCGGAGGTGTCCGATCCATCGAAGACGGCCTTCGTTTTCGTTGGCCATGGGCCTCTCGCGGGTCAGATCGAAGACGCGTCCCGTCTCTTGCCGAATGTGATCGCTCTCGGCCGAATTACCGACCGCGCGAAGCTCAGGGACGTCTATCAGATGGCGGACGTCGTATGGTCATATGCGGACGAAACATATCTAGCAAAGCCCGCGGTCGAGGCCCTCGCGGCGGGTACATCGATCATCGTCCCGGAACTTCCCGCGATTGCGACGAAGGCGGCCCGGAAAGCGAAGATCGACCAGTCGTTGGTTCCCAGCGCGATTGGCCGACTCGTCTCCCTCGACGACCCGGCCCGGGTTGCCAAGCTGATCGATCAGCTCCGGCAGGATGGCCAGTTCAGCCGAGAGGTGCGCCGCAGATGCCGCGAGTACGCCGACGTGAACTATTCCCTTCGGAAGAGTGAGGCGGTCCGGGTCGAACTCCTCGAGCTCTTGCTCAGGTCTCCCTCGGATTAACGAGCGCGGTTCCGGAAGCTCCGTAGAAACCATCCGATAGACGCTCCGTGCGGCCGCGATAAGACCGTCCGGAAAGAACCATATCGTCGAGCCACAATCGGTCCGCTGTGAAGATCGCGATCATCGCAGGGACGCGGCCGGAATTCGTCCAGGCAGAGCCGCTTCTGAGGACGATCTCGCGCCGGCACATTACGCTGTTCATTCACACCGGCCAGCACTACGATCGGAACATGAGCGAACTGTTTATTCGCTCCGTAGGCCTGCGAAAGCCTCAGTTCGTCCTCGGCGTGGGATCGGCGAGCCACGCGGAGCAGACCGCGAAGGTCATGGAGCGCCTTGGCCCGCTGCTTGAGAAAGAGAGGCCTGACTGCGCTCTCGTGTTCGGGGACACCAACTCCACCCTCGCGGCCGCGCTCACGGCCACCAAGCTCGGAATCCCGCTCGGTCATGTCGAAGCGGGATTGCGCTCCTTCAATCGTTCCATGCCGGAGGAGGTGAATCGTATCACGGTCGACCATCTCTCGGATTTCCTCTTCTGTCCAACCGCGGCCTCGGTTCGGAACCTGCGCATCGAAGGAATCCGGCGGGGCGTCCATCGCGTGGGCGATGTGATGTACGACTCGGCCCGGCATTGGCGTCGGGCAGCTCATGAGCGGGACCTCCCGCGGCGCCTGAGCTTGGATCGTCAGGGATATCTTCTCCTGACGTTGCACCGACCGGGGAATGTAGACGATCGTCAAGTGCTGTCGCGGATTCTCCGAACAGTGAGCCGATTCGACCGGCCAGTCCTCTTCCCAATTCATCCGCGGACCCGCGCTCGTATCCGGCATGAGTCCGACGGTCAGCGTCTTCCACGAAATCTTCGGATCGTGGATCCCCTCGGCTACTTGGACTTCCTCTCGGCCTTGATGGATTCGGAGAAAGTCCTCACGGACAGTGGGGGCGTGCAGAAGCAAGCCTACTTCTTCCGCATTCCCTGCATCACGCTTCGCCGCGAGACCGAATGGGTGGAAACGGTGGAGACGGGTTGGAACACCTTGGTTGGGACAGATCCCCGTGCGTTGCTTCGTGCCGTTCGAAACTTCGAGCCAGCGCGCCGGCATCCGGATTTGTATGGAAACGGTCAAGCCGCCGCTCGAATCTTGAAGGTGCTCGAACGGGCCCTCTGAACCTCCGGCTTAGGAAACGTCTCAGGACGTCCGTCTGCGGTATGTTTACTACGGCCTTTCTCATGGCGGAGGCCGACAAGTTCGTCGGATTCGCTGGGCCCGCACGGAGGGCGAGACACGATGGTCGAGGTTGCGGACGGGGCAGCGATTCTCGTTATCGCAGGCTACTTCCTCCTCGCCTATCGCCGCACCTTTCGGGCCCGCACGGGTTTCGTCCTCACGGCGCTCTCCCTGCTCGTAACGGCGGTCCTATCCTCGGCCGGTCTTGGTGATGCAGCGGCGTTTTCGGGCGTAGTGACCTTCGCCCTCCTCACATCCTCGGTCCTGCACGCGGCCTGGGAATACTACTCGCGTCCCTCGGGCGATTCATCGTAACCCGCCATCGGAACGGCCCGATCGAGACTTCAGATGCCTGCCGACCGCTGGTAAATGGCAATCTGGCCGGATAGATGGATCGGCACCATTCCCGTCGGCATGGCCTGCGAGGCGTACCAGCCCTGTTGGGGCGCCCAATACAAGAGGAAGACATGCTGGTATCCGGAGAAGTTCCCCCCATCCACTTGTGCAGGGATGACGTACCCGTAGATTCGTGGAATCGTCGAATAAAGTTGGGCCCACCCCACGAAGGGGGTCGGAGCGACGAGGACTGATTGGTTGAACGGAATGCCGTTCAGCCATCGGAGTGCGTCGACGATCTGCTGACAGTTCTCCAACGGTACGGTGCTCTGCATCATGCTCGAGGGCAGGTGTGGAAGAGTCTCGGGATTGGTGAAGTAGGGGAGAGGGTTCCCCGGCGGGAGGACGATGAACGATGTTCCGAGAACCACAATTCCCACGAGGAAGAGCACCGCAATCGACCGACGACATCGGGTCAGTCCGTGCGCGTTGAAGAAAATCAGCGGGAAAACGAGCATGAAGAGCCACCGATGCCAGATAGGGATCGCGGCGAATGGCACGACGAGCACGGAGAAGGAGCAGACCCCCAATATGCCGGACAAGGCCCAGAGTCTGCGCTCGTAGTGGACCCCGAGCCATGCGAAGGGAATCAAAGGTGCGAGCACGATTGCGCTGACTACGCAGACACTCGCGTAAACGTCGAGGATGCTCGTGTAGCCGTAGATTCCGTCCCTCGCGCCAACGTAGTCATACGGGAACAGGGGTCCGCGCGCTAACGCAGCTAGGGGCGTTTCAGCGGGTGCGGCAGGGAACAATGCGCCCGCATAGACCAGCACCGCGAACAACGCTATCGCGGCGGCAGCGGCTATCTCCCAGCTCCACCGCTCTCCGCGGAGACGATCGAGGAGGAACAGGATTCCGGCCGCTCCGCCGATCAGGAAGGCCGTGAGCTCGCTGGTGAGCAAGCTCGAGACCGCAAAGGAGAGGAACGCGACTCGATCCTTCCAGGTCCGATCCGGTTTGAAATGCGTGAAGGCCAGGATTAGCAGACCGAGCCCGAAGCCGTTCTTGTACATGTCCCACGAAAATCGGAGGGGGATGAAGTAGAGAGAGGCGAGAACTACTACCAGGATGCACCGAGAGCGATCCCACCTCAGCCCTTTTTTCGCGAAGTAGAACATCGAGAACACGAGGAAGCCATGCAGAAGAGGGGCGGCGGCCTTGATGAGGAGGAACGGATCCGCTCCTACAAGGGCCTCTACGGTTCCCACTAGGACGAAGAAGAGTGGCGCGCTACGGATCGACAAGATGCCCTCGAGAGGTGGCCACAGACCCTGCTTGCTCACGCCGTTGAGGAACGGGGCATAGATCCAAACGGTGTCTGTGCCAAGAGGCCAAGGTCCCGCTAGGATCTCCGGGATGGTGCGCACCGCGATCGGGAAGAGGACCGCGAAGAGCAGCAGATCGTTTGACCCAATTCTCCCGACGAGTGATGTCCACAGCAGACGGAAGTTGGGGAAGGATAGTTTCACAGGATCTGCCAGCAATAGTCATTCCTTATATTTGCTTCTCAGGGATCTCGGCGGAGCCGATGTCGTCGCGCAAATCGGACGTCGTTTTTGGAGCCCCATCTAGGTACCCGAGTCCTCCCAAATCTATCAGGCTAGCAAGGTCTTCGTTTCGACACCGCAGTTGAAGATCGCATCGACGACCGAAAGGTTCGGCTCGAAAGGTCCCCAGAGCTGTGGGTAGGCAGTCTCCGCCGGGCTCGAGAAGCGAAGAGCGATTCTGTCAAACTTCGATCGATCAAGATAGTCGTGTCCTCCGGGGCCCGATAGGTAGGTATCACCTCCGACGGCCCGCGTCATCTCGATTAGCTTGTCAGACGGATCCCGGGAGTCACCCTTAGGCAAGGAAGATGCACGGACCATCTCCGTATTGATGTCCAGGATGTTGGCGACGAGCGAGACCAAGCGGATGTTAAGGTCCGCGAGTCGCTCCCAACGGGACTGCCTTAACAACCGTTCAATCTCGGTTTCGTAATCCCGGAACCAAGGGGCTTTCGCGTAATTCGCCTCTAGCGTGAGCGAGACCCGGCGTCCCCAATCCCTGGTATTATCGATCTTAACCGATAAGCTGGGCATCATTCGAGGCGACCGAACCGGGACTGTCAGCCAGCTCGGCCCCCTCGGCGTCTTGATTCGATTTCGGTTGTGGTATTCGTTTTTCGAGTATTGGGCCGTGTCGTAGAGAATGAGGATATCGGCCTGCTGCATCTTCTTGAAGAAGCCGAGATACGGAAGGAAGACCGGCTGATGGACGGCTACAACCGCCGCGGTTTCACCCCTCGGATTTCTTTGTTGCTTCGGACCTCGCTCAAAGACCCCGAACTAGAGGTACATCATCTGAACCATGAAGCCCTCGGCGTATTCACAACCGCTCTGCGCGCCCCGAGTCCGAGCCAGGCTTCGGAAGCTGCCTTCGTCGAAGTAGGCCCGCGACTCGATCTGACTCTTGTATGCGCTGAGCGCACGGAGCTTCGTGTCGATTGTGGCTGTGATATCGACGAAGAGGGTCGGCGTAAAGGTGTGACTTCCGTGGCGCAAGATTTCGTATTGGAGGAGTGTCTCTTTCCTCCTGAAGGTTCGAACGACGGCCTGCGCCACTGTGTTGTGATCTTGATGCGGGTCGTCTAACGAGGGGAAGAACACGAGATCGGGTCGGAGTTCCTCTTGCAAGTTCTCCAACACCAGAACGACCTCCCGTCGATTTTCCGGGAACTCGCGGTCCGGAATGTTCGATAGGTGGGCCTTCGCTCCGATAATCGCGGATGCTGCAAGGAATTCCTCCTCCCTCTGCCCCTTGCGATTTGAAGGGGTTTCATCCTCACACCGTGAGAGCGAAACCGCATGAATCGTGGAGCCTGCCTTTCTCGCCAGAGCAAGGGATCCGCCGCATCCGATCTCTACATCGTCCGGGTGTGCCCCGATTCCGAGGATGTTCCGGTATTGACCCAGGCCATGACCGCCGGGAACCGCCCCGCCAATGAATGCCAATCTTTCGGCGTCGCTCTTTTCGTGGCCTTGCTTTTTCGACCCTCCGGCCATAGCACTCCCCCGGCTTGCGATAAGCCGTCACCTAGAAAAAGACATTCCTCTCCCGACCTCACATGAACCATCATCCGTGTCGAAAACCGCGGACCGAATTCTTCAATTCCGATAGGCGGATAGCGCTGTGGGGAGCTTCACGTCCGCATGAGACAAACGGGTGACGCATGGCGACCGTCACCGAATAGTCACACGATCAAGATAGCCCTTCATTACCCCGACCTGGCGCTGCTCTTCTTGACTCGACGAAAATCCTACGAGGAGGTCGTTGCCACGATGGTCCAAAGGGACCTGGCTTCCTTGCGGCGTCGGGCCGCGTCGTTAGAGGAGGGCAGCGACTCGTTTCTGCGACTGACCACTGAGCGAAAGCAGCAAACGATCCGCCGAATCATCCCAGGTCGACGGAGAGACTCCTCCCTGGTGTTTAACGAATTTTACGGCATGCTGTACGCGGCGACGCGAGCGCTTCGGCCTCGGCGAGTCGTGGAGACAGGGGTTTACATGGGCGCGTCAAGCGCGGCGATCCTGCAGGCGCTGGAAGACAACGGGGCCGGGAGACTCCATTCGATCGACCTACCGACCTCGCAGCATCGTTACTTCCTTCAGGAAGGGAAGAGCATCCAGATCGGACTCCCTTCCCCGAGCTTGTCGGTCGGGTTCGCGGTGGCGCACAGGCTCCGACGGAGGTGGGATTTGCATTTGGGGAATTCCTTGGACGTCTTGCCGGATTTGCTCCAGGAACTGGGGCCCATCTCCATGTTCATCCACGATAGCCTTCACACCTACGAACATATGACCGCCGAGTTCACGCTCGGCTACAATGCCCTAGAGAAAGGCGGGGTGCTGATCGCCGATGACATTGGCTACAACCGTGCATGGGCCGACTTCTGTAATGCAAACCACGAGCAAGGAGAGGTTCTCACGAACGGACCAGGCTTCATGGGCTGCCTGGTAAAATCGCACTAAGAGGACCACCCGGAATTCACTCTGGACCCTTGAACGGGAGGTGTCGCCTAAATCCGGTCGAGATCGTCACCCTTCTCCGTCACGCATGCGCCTGTCCAACCGTCGTCGCGACTAGGTCGTTTCGCGAAAGTCAGTTCGATTGCCGAGGCGAAAAGTTGTAGTGACGCTTGGTTCATGTCAGCGTATGAACGTCAAGCGCTTTTTCGAGGAGCGTCTTGAGAGACACGGAGACAGTGCTCGAAGTTTGGACTGCAGCGAGGAGGGTCAGCAGGGACGTTTCCACGTTCTCGCCGCAGTCGGTCAGATGTCGGGGAAGAGCGTCGTCGATCTCGGCTCCGGCCTCGGGCACTTCTATGAGTTTCTGCGCAATCGGTTCTCGGACGTGTCGTACACGGGGTACGACTTTTCCGAGAAGTTCGTCGCCCGGGCTCGGGAGAAGTACCCGGCCGCTACATTTGAGGTTCGCGATGTCCTCCGACAAGAGATTCCACGCAGATTCGACTTCGTGATCAGCTGCGGGATTCACAATTTGGAGACCGGATCGAACGACGAGGAAATGATCCGCCTACTTCGAAAGGCATGGGCCGCCGCGAATGACGCGGTTGCGTTCAGCATGTTGAGCAAGACCGCGGACCGCATCGAGGAAGAGCGCCATTATTATGATCCGATTCAGATGACAACGGAAGCGCTCCGGCTCACTCGGTATACGGTACTGCGGCAGGACTACATGCCTCACGACCTGACCTTGTACTTGTATCGGAAGCGGCACGGCGAGTGAGCATCTGGTGGGGTCCCGCTCTAGTGGCCTCCGGCGGATGACTGACTGCAATTGACTCTGCGGACGTCGTCGGGGTTTGCCCTCGTCGCCCACATCGGCAAACCTCAAGAGGCCACCGGGACAGAGTTGCCCTACTGGATAGGAGACCTTCTCCCGGATCCTTGATCTTGCGGCTGGGCATCTCGAGCCTATCAAGGCTCGGGGCCGCCGTCCGCTGACTAAGGCGCAGCCCTCGGGGTCCCCGACCTCCACAGGAGTCCCGAGGAGGCGAAGATCCAGACGAGGATGAGCACGGTTCCGGCGAGGATTGCGATGAATGCTCCGTTGACAGGAAACGCCCCAAGCAGGAACAGGACTGCCCCGAGGATTCCGACGTAGCCGAGCCAACGAGGAAATGGCCGTCCCCGCCTTGTGGCAAACCCGTACACAGCGAAGCCAGCCGCGAAAACAAGGAAGCCGAAGACCTCGACGGAGCCGAATCCGATGACGGCTTGCGCCACGATGATCGCGGCCGTCTTAGAAACACCTCCCGTCGCGTACGCACCCGAGAGCACATCCAGTGCGATCGCCTCCCCGATGAACACCACTGCCGTGACGACAATACCCACGAGCGCCAAGAGGGTCGCCGTACCGACCAACAGGCGATTCTCTCCGTCGAATGCGTTCCGCACGCCGACGAAATATGGAATGGCGAAAACTACGGCGAGCCCAATGAAGATGTCCCCGGCGAGGAACGCGGTCCGGAACGAGCTGAATTGGGCGAGGGTTGCATCGGCTTCAGATGGCCCCGCCGGGAAGTTGTAGGAAGTCACAAACGTCGCGATCACAAGAACCCCGAAGAGGATCCCACAAAGGCCTCCCAATCTCGAATCCCACTCGCCCGAATTGCGCCCCGACGATGCGTTCGCCGCCATGCTCTTCTCCGCCGCGGCATCTTTGGACGACTACTCAAGCGTTTTTGCAGGACCCGTCGAGGCGTCCGGTAATCAGGAGTGCCCATTCCACTCGAACCGAGTCCCTTGCCGGTGCCGGTGCCTTCCGCTACTCTTTCTGGAGCTGAGTGCGTCCGGGACCCGGGAGCGTGCCGTAGCGGATGAAACCCCGCAGCGCCTTCCAAGATCCGATTCCTTGGGCCCAGGCGAACACGATCAAGACCACCAATCCGACGATCTCCCCGGCTTGGACGTACGGGTCGTGGAGCAATGTGTCGAACCACCGGTCCACGTTGAAAGGAGCGATCGGAAACGACCACCCGTAAGCCGGGTACCACACGATGGCCGGCTGATTCCAAATCATGTCGAGCAGCAGGTGCGTGGCCACTCCGAACCCGACGAGCCGGAGCCCTCGCAACATCGGCACGAAGCTGAGCCCGAGGATCGCGAACAGGAAGAGAAACGTGTGAGCCCAGATGCGCGAGTCCAGCCCGGTGACATAGGCGAGTGGCTTGTCGATCAGATCGGGAAGAATCGCCCCGAAGAGGACGAGGCGATAATCGATTCGCGCTGGCGATTTCCAGGAGAGGAGCCACGCGAGGCCGAGTCCGATCCCCAAATGGCCCAGTAGAAACATGGTGGCTCATCTCGACGCGCGCGCGGAACGCACGTGCCGGCCTCGGGAACCGGCGGCTCGCAACAGAGATTCATCCGCCGTGTACACGACCGTGTCGAGCCGCTCGGCGAGGGAAATGTAGCTCGCATCGTAGATGGACAAACCTAGGCGGAAGGCCGAGTGGATCGCTGCGATCATCGAGGTCTCGGACGTCGGATCGAATCCGATGTCCAAGGCGAACAGGTCTCCGATGTGCTCGGCGAGCCGATCCATCCCGGCCCGGGGATGGTAACGCAGCGCGTTGGCGACCTCATAGACCATCAGGTCCGGCGAGATGAGGCGGATGTCCCCGTTCACGTGGCTCCCCCGCAGAGAGAGGGCCGCGTCGGTGTCCGTCTCCGGGAGATACCACTTCGTTGCAACCGAGGCGTCTACGACGGCCGTCTCAGTTCGCGCCAACGTCGGATCTCCTTCGTGCTGTTATACTCGCTGGGGCCGATTTGACTCCGGAACTCGTCCATGCGACGCGCCGCCTCCAGGGCCTGCCGTCGATCGATTGGCGCTCGAAGCCGCTCTTCGAGTTCGAGCCGCCGCCGGATCGCATCGCGGAGGACCTCGGACCAGTTGATGTCCCGGATGCGGGACATCCGTCGCTTCGTCGCGGAGTCGACTTTGAAGCTTACGACTTCCATGATTCTTGATATTACTTGTAATACTTAAGGATTACCGAGTCACTCCGTCTTTTGTTCTTCCTCCGGCAAGGGACCCGAGGTGCGGCTTCGCGGCGCGTGGAGAACGTTCATATCGTCCCGGACCTTGCAAGCTGCCAATGGAGCCGCGAGGCCATGTCTGGTTGGACTTCAGCTTCGTGGTGTCGAGCGGCTACCGCGAGAAGGTCTTGGCGTCCCTGGCCCCGAAACCGAAGGTGCCGAGCCAACTCGCCGAGGAGACGGATCTCCGGATCGTGCACGTGAGCCGCGCGCTGCGCGAGCTCTCGGATCGCGGGCTGGTCGAATGCCTTACGCCGGACGTCAAGGCCCGCGGCCGGCTGTACGGCCTCACGCCGGACGGGGCGGCCCTCCTCAGCGAATTGAACGGGTCTCGGCGCTACGTCACCCCGACCGTCCGGGAAGCCACGAAGGAAGGCTTCGTGCCGAAGATCCGGGGCTCGAGCGTCGTGCGATTCCTCGAGTACTTGCGCAAGACTCGCGGTCGCGGCGTCGTGGCCGAGGCGATCGCTTCGTGGTCGGTCGACGCGGACAAGCTCACGGATGACACGTGGCTTTCGGTCGAGGCGTGCGCGCAGCTCCTCGAAATCGTCGAGACGAAATTCGGCGACGGGAGTTACGGCTACATTCGCAAGCTTTTCTCTGGGGCGATGAGCACTTTTCCGACCGTGCTCGAGCAGCTCTCGAAGGCGATTCCGCTGACGGCCCTCGCCGAGCGCGCGCCGATCGTCTACGCGAAAGAGTGGAACTACGGTCGGCTCGAGGTGACGACCGAGCGTCGCAAGATCGTGTTCCGGCACTACGACTGGATGCCCACGCCGGCGATGTGCGCGATGTTCCACGGGATCTACGAGGGCGGCCTCATCTATCGAGGCGTCAAGGGCAAAGTAACGAAGACGCGATGCGTGCGGAATAAGGACGACCACTGCGAGTACCTCGTGGCGTGGTAGCCCAGGCGGGCATCGTCGCACGGCACGCGTCGCGGATGGCCGGCGCGAGGGCGCGAAGGTACGCATGGAGCAGATCGTCCCCGCTCCCGTCCGGCTCCGTGAGCATGACGACGGGCATCATGAACGCGACGAAGGGGTAGAACGAATCCGGGTCGTCTAGGGCCTCGTGCGCCGACGTGATTGCCCGGCCGCTCAGCTCCGCCATCCGCTTCAGCAAGGGTTCGTAGTCGCGCATCGTCGGTCGAATGGCGTTCGGGTCCGCCGTGAGGTCGAGGACCTCGGCGCCCCGCATCGCCATGAGCGCAATGTTCGTCAGGCCTTCCTCCGCGTCGTCCGGGATGTCGAGGACGTTGTTCACCAGGGTCATGAGGACGTCGAAGTAGTACCAGGCATTGAGGTGAGAACGCAGCTCCGAGGGCGTGAGCCGTTCCTCCGCGAAGCACAGATCGATCAGGCACAAGCCGGACCCGTGGGCGACCGAGCGGGCGAACCGCTCCTGCCACGCCAGGTCCGGATGGGGCGCCGGAAACCGCGACGCCCATCCACGGATCATCCGGATGGACCGGGACTCCCGCTTCTGGAAGACGGTGAGCGCCTGGCCCGTCGCGAGGCGTTCGTTTTCGCGTCGGATCTCCGATCGAAAGGCGTCCCAGTTCGGGGCGTGGCGCAAGAGATCATGCAACCGCGCGGTGAGCGACGTGAGAAGATCGACCGTGCCTTGTTGATGTGCTTTGATCCGACGACGGAGTTCCATGCGGAGTTCGTCTGGGTCGAAGTGGTCGGCTTCCGTCATCGGGGCGAGGCACATCCGATACAGGGAGCGTGCTTCCTCGAACGTGTACGCACCGCCGTCGATGATGTCGTCCAGGAGATCCGCTTGGAACTCATGGAGCGCCTTCGCGGCCGCGGCTCGCGCAATGTTTGCGGGGCTCATCGCGCCGCGGAATCGGGCCGTGATCATCGCTGCCCCGGCCGCATACCGTACGGACTGCTCGTGGTCCCACAGCGAACCCCGCCCTCCGGAAGCGAGTTCGGGAACCTCGAAGGCGCCTCGGAAGGAATCGAAGTCTCGACCCAACCGGGCGATGTGGTCCCGGACGACCGACGACGGGAAGCCGAAGTCGTACAGCTCGCAGAGTTCTACGGCACGTCGGCCAAGATCGACGACGTAGGCACGCACCCGTTCGATGACATCGGCCCCTTCACCATTCCCGGTTGATTTGTCGCTCATCGTTTCCTCAACCGGACGTACCCTCGGCGAGGTCTATAGGGAAAGTTACCGGGCTGGCACCGGACCTTTACCAGCCC
>Ga0209377_1001134_pt1 | contig 17990 bp, 9 predicted proteins | sample GraSoiAngelo_141_FD_185898 | JGI IMG/M metagenome (GOLD analysis project Ga0209377, IMG submission 185898) | Grasslands soil microbial communities from the Angelo Coastal Reserve, California, USA - 14_0929_12_40cm (SPAdes) (version 2) | ecosystem: Environmental > Terrestrial > Soil > Grasslands ...
TGGCCAGCAAAAAGGGCAAGAAGATGAGTTTTGGAGAAATTCGCGCAGCCGCCACGAATGCCGCGCTCGGCCGTGCGGGTAGGCGATGAGCGCCAAGCGAAGGCTCGTGGACACCAATCTGATCGTCCGCTACCTGGTGCAAGACCATGAAAAGCACGCCAAGGCCGCGGGAAAGCTATTCGAGGCTTGCGATCGAGGCGATGTCGAAATCGTAGTATTGTCCGCGGTTCTGGCCGAGTGCGTGTTTGTGCTGGAGTCTTTCTACGAGCATCCACGGGCAGACATCGCGGCGGCGCTTCGCACTTTGATCTCGAGCCCTGGCGTGGAGATTAGCGAAAACGCGGTGCATCTGGACGCGCTAGACCGCTATCGAAAGACGAAGGTTCATTTCGTCGACTGCCTGCTCGCCGCGGCTGCAAGAGCCGGAGACACCCCGGTTGCCACGTTCGATGAGGATGTCCGGAAATTTGGCGACGTGCGAATCGAAAACGAAGGACCAACGTCGAACCAAGAGAAATCAGAGTCCGCACCCTGAGAACCGTAGGGAGCGGCACCCGGCGGGCGAGAGAAAGCGATAAACGCAAGATGGCGCAATCCTCACGGCGTAAACTCGCCGCTACAGGAGAGGGCCACGATGTTCCGGCTGCTGCCCGGAATCAGCGATATCGTGCCCCTGCAAAGAAAAAGAGCCGGCAAGATGCCAGCGTTACGAAATGGGGGGACGCGCTGAAGCGCGCCCCTGCAGGCGGGTGCGCGACCAGGGAGGGCGCCCGCGCCGTGGTGTAAAGATGGCTGATTACCGTAACGAGTCCCTGGAAAGTAGTTCGCGTTGCCCTTGCCACTCGTTCTGTCTAGGATGGAACTTAAGACCAAAGAGCGCCAAGCCGAAAAGGAAATCGTCGTGACACGGTTGAGATGGATGCGGCGGCTCATCAGCCTCTGCCTGCTCGGGGTCAGCGCCATGCCGCTGACCGCGCAACGGCGCGGCGCGGTCGAGGAGCCAGGCCAGTTCAAGGTCATTCAAGTAAGAGAGCCCGATGGCCAAATCTTGACCTACAGTGATCTATCGAAACCGACCGAGGTATCGCTGGGGGGAACGAGTCTTGCGCGCGAGGCCCACATCAAGCTGAGGATACAAAGCGCCTCAGGTTCGTCGTCGCTGTTCTTTATCCGCAAGCGTCGGCCGGGGTTCTTGGAGATCGACATCAACCGCGGAAATATCGCCGGCCTAAAACCTGCGCAACAATTCGGCAAGGATTTTCTGACCTACGTCCTTTGGGCGGTGTCGGGGGATGGGAAAGCGTCGAACCTCGGCGAAATCAGTGCGGCGGGCCAAAAACCCATCAACATCAACGCGAGGACGCCCTACCAGGCTTTCTGGCTCATGGTGACTGCGGAACCAGACTTCGCAGTGGTCGATCCGAGCCCGGAGGTGGTTCTCTATAGCATAGACGAGGAGGCGCGCAAGGAGGAGACCGAGAAAAAAGTCCCGCACAAAAAAGCAAACCTGTCCTTCTCCACCCACTACTCCGATTATGATTCGGCTCCAATTGCCGTGGAGGCTGCGCCAAGCGAACTGCTCCAGGCAAGAAAGGCCGTGGAACTGGCGTCCCGGTCAGGCATCCTGGGCCTGGAGCGTTCCTCGGGAGCCCCGGAGGTCGAAGAAGAGAAACATACGCGCGAAACGCTTACGCGCGCGAAAGGTTTCCTGGTCCAGGCAGAGAGCGCCTACAAGAAGCATCCCAAAAACAACAATGTTGTGCAGCCTGCGCGCACGGCGGCGCAGATTGCCGAAAACGCGCGCGCCCTAGCCCTTGGCGTCGTAGGGGGCAACTTGATTCGCCAACTGGAGGACGAGCTGGCAAGGGTTCGCGCTGAGCTTGAAGAGACCCGAACGGAACTGTCTAAGGCAAATGCGAAGCCGTCAGGTGATGCTAATACAGATCCTAATACATCGAGTACGCAAGCCCCGGGACCGCAGGCCGAAAAAGGATCTTTCGCTCAGCTCAGCCCGGCGGCCCGGCTGGCAAGAATTGTCTCGAGGCCGAGCGTCTGGTTTGGTCTAATCGGTTGGGGCCTGGCAGTCTTACTTCTCCTTCGCCGGCAATCCACTTGAGCGGATTCCTCCTCTTGAGCCGGTTCCTCCGCGCCGTGACAGGATATCGCTGGCATTATCAGGAACTATAAACCTCATGACTTGGTGTCTCTGCCCTAACGTGAAAACTGCTATTGTGAGAAAAAGATGCCGCGCAACGTCGCCACACTTCGCTGGCTAGCCCGCCTGATTACGCCGGGCGCTTGGCTGCTGGTTGCGACCTGGGGGCTGCAGCAGGTGGAGCCGGCCCGCCTGGCCGTGGCTCCTTACGCTCGATTCTTCTGCTTCGGGGCCGTGGCGGCAGCCGGGCTGATCAGTTGGTATTACAGCCAGGGCCGCGTCGTGTTTTCTGCCCTTGTCCTCGGCCTGGCCGTTTGGGGCTTGACTCTGCCGGCTTCTGCGGACATTTCGAAATTGGCGGCAGCTTTTCTTCTCCCTTTAAACATCGCTCTCTTTGCGTTTCTCAGCGAGCGCGGCACTGTGACGCCCAGCGGCCTCATGAAGTTGGCTTTGATCTCGATCGAAAGCATCGGCGTGGTTATGCTGGGGGAGCTACGAGGGGGCCGACTAGCGGCTTTGCTGCGCTGGGGCCAGGACGCTGCCGGTCCGAACTCGATTCCACTTGCTCCACAGCTTTCGTTCGCAGCAGCGGCGCTCATGCTGCTGGGTCTGGTGCTGTTCCGGCGCACGAGAGTTGAGATGGGACTGCTCTGGGCTCTGGTGGCCGCATTTGTGGGGCTGCGACACACAGGAAAAGCTGAGGAGCCATTGTTTTACTTCGGCGCCGCGGGCCTGATCCTGTTCTACGAGGCGCTTGAGCACGGCTATGAGGTGGCCCACCGCGATGAGCTGACAGGGCTGCCCGGGCGGCGAACTCTCAAGGAGCTCATGTCCCACCTTGGCGGCCGCTATGCCGTCGCCATGTGCGACGTGGACCACTTCAAAGCTTTCAACGACACCTATGGGCACGATGCGGGCGACCAGGTGCTCAAGTTCGTCGCCTCGATGATTTCCCGGGTACGAGGCGGAGCTCGCGCCTTCCGCTACGGTGGGGAAGAGTTCACCGTCGTGTTTCCCGGGCGCTCCGCGATGGAAGCGCAGCCCTTCGTGGAGTCGCTGCGTCAGGTCATTGCTGCGAGCGGCTTCCGCCTGCGAGGACCCAGGGGTCCTAAGAAAGAAACGGAGCATGCAACGGAGCCGGGGCCGGCCAAGTCTGTAACCATCACCATTAGCATCGGCGTGGCGGAGAACTCCAGCAAGCTGTCTACACCTGAGATGGTGCTCGAAGCCGCAGACGGAGCACTCTACCGCGCCAAAGAGTCTGGGCGGAACTGCGTGCGACTTGCCGAGAGCATCCCTGCTTGAAATTCTGCAGGAGCGCTCGGAATGTAATGACGGATTTGTGGTGGTCGGGTGTTCCGTGGCGTTCTAAGCGTCTCGCGAGAAATCGTAGAAGACTCTGAACAAGTCTAGGTCCGCAGCAGTAAACTCGTGCAATTTCCACGGCTTCGGCGCGGGCGGAGAAACGATCTTTGCGTGGCTGTCACGCCACACCATCCGGCATGCAAGATGCGCAAATGACAGTTTTGGGGTGCATCGGGCGGCCCTTGCGGCCGAGCGTGTGAGCGGGAATGCCAACGGGAGTGTCGGGGTGTAGGACGGGAGGCGGGAGCTTGCCGGCGGCGAGGGCGTCGAGGCGACGGAGACCGGCGTGGAGCTCGGAGGCGGTCAGGCGGCGGTCGCGGAAGAGCCAGCGGAGAAAATCGGGGGCGGAACGTTCGCCTTTGAGGGAATTGCATTCGAGGCAGCAGGAAACCAAGTTGCGGTAGGAGTTGCGGCCGGCCTTGACGCGGGGAAAGACGTGGTCGAGGCACTGGACGCGCGCGTCGGTCCGCATCAGGCAATAAAAACAGTGTCCGCGTTCGCGGAGGTGGATGGACTGGCGCAGGGCGCGGGTCTTGAGGAAGTCCAACTTCTCTAGGTTGGTAAAAGGGTCCAGGTTGGTAAAAGGGTTCAGGTTGATAGAAGGGTCGAGGTTGGCGGGAGGGGGCGGGCTGGTGGGGTCGCCCATGGCGATGGCGCCGGGAGGAGCGGGGCGAATTTCATCGGGCACGCGCACTTCGAGGATGTGGCCGGCTTTGCTGCGCTCGACGAGGCGGAGCGCGCCGAGGACGGCCAAGCGGCGCACCGATTCGCGCACGGGTCCGGTGCTAATGCCGAGTCCGCGAGCGATCCAGGGCATAGAGCAGTGGAGCTGGAGCCTGCCTTCGAGGCGGGTGTGGCGGATGAGATAGAAATAGACGGCGCGGTCGGTGATGGACAGGCGCAGGCGCGGGAAGAGAAAGTCCGCGAATTGTATCCAGAGAAGTTTGAGGTTCAGTTTTTTGCGTTTCATGGCCAGATCCAGAGGTGGAATGGGTGTAGAAAGCTGAGAGTTCAGAGAAAAGACAAAGGCACAACACAGAGAACAGAGGCCGGAAGCGCAAAGGGAGGAACGCAGACAAGAGTCGGCACAGGCGCTTCGCGCCCTGGGCTGAAGCCCAGGGTCTACACAGCCGACCGACCCCCAGTTGCACAGGCTCTTCCGGCAGGGGCCGCGCATGGCGTGGGCAGGGCCAATAAAGAAAAACGCCCCGACAGAAGTCGGGGCGCAATTTTCTACAAGAGTTAGGTTATAGGAACGCACAGGGGCTGTCAAGGAGAAAGTTTGAGCCTGAATTCCGAAGTTGAAAGCAGATCCCTCCGGCTCAGGCTGCGCAGGAGCGCACCCTGAGCGTCGGGATGACAGTTCGGATGGTTTCCGAGGTGGGAAAAATCGGCTTGGGAAGAACAGGGGAAGACTGGAGGTGTCAGCAGGAATTTGGTCACTTTGCGGCTGGAACGGCCGCTATCTGGAGGCAACGGCTTCCGCGGCCACCACCGCGGGGTTATTTTCGGCTGCTGCGGCTCCAGTGGGGAGGTTGCCGATGAGAAGGCGCCGGTATTTGCTGCGCTCCTCGAGGTTCATATCCACGATTTCGAAAGCCATATCCTGCGCGCGATAGTCGCGCATAAGCGCGGTGGCCTGCAGGTGGCGCATGCCGATCTGCAGTCTCAGTTGCACGGGCGTGCCGGGCGCAAGGTGCCGGCTGATGGTCGCAACGCCGCCGCTCAAACTGGCGGTCTTGATGTTCAGGGAGCAATTCTCTTTGAGGTTGGTGCTGACCGCCCGGACCGGCTTGTGCAACCTCACGCGCTGGTGGCGCCGCTGGCGCACAAATCTCGACTGCGCGGGAACGTCCAAGGGCGCGAGCAGCAGGTCCTCTTTCTCGATGCCGCTCTTGGACCAAAATTCGCGCGCCCACTCCGGATCCAGCTTTTCCAGGGCCTGCATGGCGGCGATGCGCAGCTCCTGCGGATAAATCCAACTGAACATCCTCTTTGCTTCGACAATGCGTTTGAGCGTAGCCCCTGTTTCCGGCGCGTGGATGCGGCCGAGGGCTTCGATGGCCTTCACGCGGAGGTACTCCGCAGCTCCGTGCGGCAAATCACCGTCGGCGATGGTCAGCAGTTTGCCCAGCGCCTCGCGGTCCCCGGTCACGCCGATTTCATCGATCACCAGCGGCATCACCAGCGGGTCCACGTGATCGAGCAATTCAAGCAGAATGTGGCACCTTCTCGCCGCGCCACTCGCGGAAATCTGCCGCACCGCACGATCCTGCGCCGCGCTTGGAAAATTCTTCATCCGGGCCGGAAGGAAGACCATGATCGATTGCGGATCCAGACGGCTCAGCAGGCCTGCCATCTCGACGGCTTCCCGGGTCGGCCCGCCGCGCACCGTGCTGCGCGCATGCTGCACTGCTTCTTCGCCAAGATCGGCCGCCAGATTGGCCAGGTGTTCGGATTCATCGCGCAGGCTGCAGCGATTGAAGCGTATGGCGAGCTGCTCCATGGTCGTCTGCGGCAGAAGTTTCAGCACGTTGGTCAGTCCCGCAGCTACATGCCGGGCGCGCAGCGCTTCCTCGACAAATTCCGGGATGCGTTCTTCGATTCCCATCTTGGGGCGCAGGCTGTTCGCGATCCCCGGCCGCTGCGTTTCCACTCCGGCGATCAGGTCCAGCGCCTGTTCCATCGCCGCGAAGTGCCGGCTGGTCGCGGCTGCCTGGCTCAACCGCACGAATGCCCCGCTCACCAACCCCTGAATATCTGCATCCTGCTCCACGCTGAGCCGCAAGCCCAGGTGCCGCAGGGCCACGCCGAGCAGCTTCGGATCGACCTTGGCATAAAGCTCAGCCAACTCCGAGAGTCCCAGAGCAGCTTTCTTCCGGGCCTCCGGCTCTTCACTCCCGGCGCAAGTAGCGTAATTGTGGAGAATGCTGACCGCTTCCGCGACGTTTCCTTTTTTGATCTGATCGTTCACGTAGGACTGCACGTTGCGCGCCGGAATGCACCAGGCTTCCGTGGAAAGCAAAACCTCGCGTTTTCCGCTGTCCGGCACCGCCGCCCAGAACTGGCGGTCCAGAATCTCGCGGTGGGACTCCACGAGCATTCCTGCGTCGCTCATTTTGTCTTCGTGCGCGCCCAGAATCTTGCGCAGATTCTCGATCTCGTGGTTCATGCGATCGAGCATTTGGCGGACCGCATTGACTTTCACTTCTCCGCGTTCGAACCGCTCCAGCGCAAAGCGGATCGCCAAATGTTCGGCGAGCTGCACGATGACGGACTCGTCCGCCTTAGCGTTGGGAGCTTTCGCCACCAGGCTCGCGAGCGCCTGCCGCAATAAGTCTTGCGACTGGCCAGGCAATTGTGAAACCTGCTCCTGAAGCGCTCCTGGGCCTGCACCCGCGCCTGCTCCTGCCTCACCTGCACCGATCCGCCCAAAATTCGTTAACGCCCCGAGAATCCCCAGGATTTCGTCTTCCGTTGGTGCCGCGGCATGCCCCGCTCCCTTCCACTGCGGGCCCGCTCCTCCCTTCAGCCCGAGGAAAACACCGTCGGTTTCTCCACCTACGCCGCATCCAGTCGTGGCGAAGCCCTCGGTTCCATGAGTCGCAGATCCACTGGCTTTAGCCGAATTCCCCTCTGTCGTTTCTGTGTTGCCCGATCCCCCGCCAATCTCGCCGGTGCCTTTCGACCCTTGCGCGGCGGCAATCAGTTCGAGGAGCTTCTTCGGATCATTGAGCCACTGCCTCACCTGCTCCTGGTCACCTCCCAGTGACGCAGAAGCCAGTTGTGCCGCTATGCTGGATTCCTTCAAGCGAGAATCTGTGGCTACGAAACAGATCTCATTGATGCCAATTCCCCTCGCTCCGGCTAAGGCGGACTTCAACTGCTGTGCGAGCTCAGACGGTTTGGCTTTTCCAGTGGGAAAGGCCAGTGCAAACCGGGAGAGCTCTTCTTGAGTGACGTTGGTGAAAAACTGGACGCTGGCCAGCCCCGCTGCGGAGAGCAGTTGGGCAAATTGTTTTTCCGCCGGTGAGCCTTCTAGCGGTACACCATCCAGCAAAAGCTGCGAACCCGTTGCTCCCAACAGCAGTCCCCCCTCTGACCCGAGGGGAATGGCTGTGCGCAGCTCCTGCCAGGCGGTTTGGAGCTGTTCGATGGTGCGGCTGTGTTCGTAGCCGTACAGGCGGGCGTACTTCAACAGGATGTTCAGGCTTCTTACGAAAGCGCGTCCGGCCGCTGCCTTTGGGTCTGCTTTCATTCGCCGCCGCTATTTTCCGGGATAGGACTCCTTCTCTAGTACCGTAAGGGCAGGCAACGTCCGTCGCAATGGTACAGCGGTTTGTTGTGCCCCACGGGTCAAGCCGCCATTCGGACGGGCAGGATTCCTGCCCGGACGAACGGGTGCTTCTGGGAAGAGGACAGGTAGGAGGGGAGGTTCCCGGCCGGGAAAAGCTTAGGGGCGCTCAGAGATCAAGTTTTCGCAATGGCCACGCGCCCACGTCGCCGGCTGCGATTGGTGACCTGCGCCAGCATCGGCAAACCGCCCAACTCCAACAACAATTTGCGCAGGCGGTAGCGCTCTTCCAAATCCATGTCCACGAACTCGAAGGCCATTGCCTGTGGCCGTGCCCCGCGCACAAGCGCTTGCGCTTTGATGTGGCGCATGCCATGGGTCAATTTCAGCGACAGCAGCGACCCTGGCGCCAGGTGCCGTTCCCCGGAACCGATGCCGCCGCCCAGGTTCAATTCCGGAATGCTCAGTCTGAAGTTTTCCCTCAGATTCGTGGTAATTGCCACCAGATTGCGCGAAAGCTTTAACCGCGCATAACGCCGCTGGCGGATCACCGAAGCATTCGGTTCGGGTTCCGCGGGTTCTAGCGCCAATTCCCTGCGGTCAATTCCACTGGAGCCAACCATTCCCATGGCCATAGATTTATCGACTCGCAGCAGTGCCTGCGCCGCGGTGATTCTCATTTCATTGGGGTATACCCAGCGCCACACCTGCTTGGTCTCCAGAATGTGTTGCAGCAGGGGGCTCGAAGCAGATGCCCTCAATCGCCCGAGCGCCTCCACGGCCTTCACTCGCACAAAGCCGGGGATGTCGTCATTCTGCACCAGCCCGATCAGCTGCGGAATGCACTCGGGCTGCCCACTCATGCCCATCTCATCGATGGCCAGCGGCCGGATCAATATGTCCAGCGCGTCATAAATCGCGATCAGCAGCCGCACTCTGTGCCCCGGGGGTGCTGCGGAAAGTTGCCGGATGGTGCGGTCATGGGCGGAGCGCGGCCATTGCGAAAGCCGCGCAGGTAGAATCTTTTCCACATTCTCCGGAGAGAGTTGGCTCAGTAAACCGATGGCCTCGGCCGCCTCGCTCGCAGGTGCCGTCTGCAGCATCTCAATCAGCCGTTGGGTAGCGTCCTCTCCAAGATTACGAATCACGGTACAGAGCAAATCGCAATCCTCGCGGAATCCGCAATGCCCGAAGCGATTGGTCACGTAATGAATCGTGGCCTTGGGCATCAGACTCAGGATGTCCATCATGCCGTCCGCGATCTGCCCGCCGCGCATCGCTTCTTCGATGAATTCCGGAAGCCGCTCTTCGGCGCCGATGCGGGGCCGCAGGCTTTGCGTCGATCCCGGCCGCTGTGCCTCGACTTTTTCGAGCGAGGCCAGCGCCTGCTGCATCGCCGGGTAACAGCGCTTCGAGGCCGCTTCCTGGCTCAATCGGACAAACGCCGCGCTCACCAGGGTCTGCAATTCTGGCTCGCGCTCCACCGCCAACTGGTTGCCCAGCCGCCGGATCGCTTCCATGAGCGCGCTGCCGTCTCCGCTGCCGTACAGTTCCCCCAAATCCGAGAGCCCAATCGCCGTGGTCCGCCGCGCTTCCGGAGCTTCCAATCCCACGCAGGACGCGTATTTCATCAAAATCTCGTTCGCGGTCTTCAGTTCTCCGCGTCGCAACATCTCTTCCAGGAACGCGCGCACGTTCCGCGGCGGCACGCACCACGCCTCGTCCGACGTCAGCACTTCTTTCTTGTTTTCCTCCGGCACCTGCTCCCAGAATTCCTGGTCCAGCAGTTCCGTGTACGACTGCACGGAAAGCCCCGCTTGCGACATCATCTCTTCCTGTGTCGATAGAATCTTGCGCAGCGCTTCGATTTCCGTGTTCATGCGGTCGAGCAGTTGTTTCACGGCATTGACGCGCAGTTCGCCTTTTTCGTAGCTGTCCAGTGCGAAGCGGATCGCCACATGCTCCGCCAGCTTCAGCAGCATCGGCTTATCTGGCTTGGCATCCGGAGCCTGCGCCGCCAGTCCCGCTAGCGCCTGCTGCAGTGTGAACTGCGCGCGCACCGGCATGGCGCTTAGCCGCGATTGGAATGTCGGAACGTCCATGCGCCCCTCGGCATCCTTTCTCGACTTGCCCAACTGCGCGAACAAGCCCAGCATGGACCGGACTTCTTCTTCTTGAACAGTAAAGCCGCCGCTGCCCCCGCCACCGGCCCCAGGCATTCCGGGCGATCCGCCGACCGTGGCGCCACGGAGCATGGCCGACGCGGTTAGCCATCTTCCCGGTGCACCGGGCTCTCCTCCGCCTCCCGCCCCGCCGGCGCCGGTTCCGGGTCCGCCGCCGGATCCAGATCCGCCTCCGTATCCTTCGCCTCCGCCTCCGCCGCCAACTCCACCAGAACCGCCGGAACCGCCACCGGACCCGGTTCCACCTCCACCACCGCCAGCTCCACCGGAGCCGCTTCCGCCACCGGATCCGCTTCCACCTCCAAGTCCACCCCCACCGCCAGCCCCACCGGAACCAGCAGCTCCACCCCCAGCCCCGCCACCGGATTCCCACAAGCCGCCGCCACCCGCACCACTCCCTCCGGAGCCGCCACTCCCGCTGCCCCCACCACCGCCAGCGCCGGTTCCGCCGCTGCCACCCATTCCTCCGCCACCTAAGCCGAATCCGGGCCCGGCACCACCTGGGCCATGCCCCGGTCCACCCATCCCCCCTCCACCGCCGCCACCCGCGCGCGAACCCTCGGCAGCCAGGATCAGCTGCAACATCTTATTGGGGTCTTCGAAGAAATCTTTGAATTTGTCGCCTGCCGCGCCGAGCACCTTCTGCGTGAGTTGCGCCGCCACCTTGATTCCCGCCACTGACGAATCTTCCGCCACATAGCGGATCTCATTCACCTTGATGCTGGTATCGCCACCCAGCGCGGACTTGAGTTGTTCGGCAAGAGCAGAAGGCTTGGCATTTCCGCTTGGGAAAGCGCGCACGAATCGCGCGAACTGCGGCTGCGTCACTGCGGGCGAAAAGTGAATGCTGGCAATACCCGAAGAAGTCAGCAAATGCGCGAAGCTTCGTTCGCCCGCCGCCGACCCCAGCGGCACGCCGTCCAGCAGAATCTGCGTCCCCGAAGCGCCCAGCAGCACACCGCTCCCGCCGCTGTCCTCCAGCGCGTTGCGCAGTTCTTTCCACGTGGTTTCAAACTGCTGCGAAGTCTTTGCGTGGCCAAACTCATACAGCCGCGCAAATTTCAGAAGAATGTTCAGGCTGCGGACAAACGCCCGCGCCCCGCCTCGTGTTTCAGTACCCATCCGCGTTGGCCCGCAATCCTGCCCCTCCTCAGCTCCTTTTTACAGTATAGTCCTGCTGCTTACTGCGGATTCCCTTGTCTTTCTCTCGCTTCCCTCTACATTAGAGTCCCTGCTCCCTCGACACAAGCCTCCCCGCTCCCTCTGTATTCATCTCAATAACAGATTTGGTTGCCGGTTTGATTTCCTCAGAATTCTTCAGTAATCGATCCTGTAGACCCGTACCGCCTGCGCCGGAATCTCCGTCTTCACCTGAAATCCCGTCCCACTCGCCTTCACAGTCTGCCCCGTTACGATCTCCCGCACTCGCGTCGCCGCACTCCCCAGTTCCTCCGCAAACTCCACCTCCGCCGCTTTCTCCCCGTGATTAAACAAAAATACGACTCGTCCTTTCGCCGCCTCCATCTCCCGCAACTCCACCAGTGCTGACGCTTTCAAACCTGGCGTGTGCAATCCCGCCCAGCGCGCCAGAATCCCTCCCAGCGGGTGCATCGCCACCGTCTTCTCTTCGTTGTGCTGCCCTGCAAACGTTCCCAGCAAAATGGCGCTTCCTTTTCCGTACGCGTGTTCGTACGCCGCAGGTGTCCCATCCGCAAATTTCGCCACTAATCGCGCTCCTTCGTCCAGCACCGAAAAATGTTCCAGGAAACTCGTTCCCGCGAATTCTTCTCCTCCCCACTTCACGGTAAATTCTTTTCCCGGATCAATCGAGCTCTCTTTCACGCCGAAGATTTCTTGCCACCCAAATCCCGGCACCATCGCTTCCGCGTGGCCATCTTCGTTCACCCACCCCGGCCGCGCTTCTACAAACAAATGCCCGCCCTTGTTCACATATTCCTTCAACGCCCTCGCTTCGTCCCCCGTCATCATCAGCGGATAAGGCAGAATGATCAGCTTGTATTTTTGCAAGGCCATCCCGGCCAGTTCCCGCGAACTCAGCACTTCCAATGGAAGATTCCTCTCAAAAAACATCCGGTGATAGCCCGCCACCGCCCGATGCATGGCAATCCGGCTGTTCTCTTCGTCATACCCGCCCAGCAGCGGCACTAGCGGACTGAACACAATCGCCGCTTCCGGTTGTCGCGGCTTCGCTTTCAACAATAAGTCCGCGTTCGCCTGAATCCGCTTCGCCGTTTCTCCCGCCCTCCGGCTCCGCTCCGTCAGCGTCCCATCCAGTTGAATCATCCCGTACCCGCCGCTCTCATATCCCGCATTCATCGGATAAAACGCGTAATAATTGATGGCCCGCGCCCCCCGCGCCACCATTCCCCAAGTCCACATTTCCAAATCGCTCGCCGTCACTTCCGATCCGATCGTCGTGCCGTGCACGCCAAACCCGCTTTGCAGTTCCCCCACATAAAATCCGCGACCTCCGGTGATGGCCTCCGCTAAATCCATCGCCAGCGCCCGCCGGTTCAGCGTCCAGTTGTGCTCCACCGCCGTCAATTTCGGATAAAAGCTTGTCCCGAAATAATCCACTGAATCCTTCATCAGAAAGTCGTCCGTCGGATCGTAGGGATCCGCCAGCGTCCTCACCATTGGCGAAGGATTCGGCGCGTGGCTGGTCGTCAGGTGCACCGGATCAATTGCTTTCACGGCCTCGCTCCTCATCTTCAGGTCTTCCGCGAGCTTGTACCCGTAAAACACCCGCCAATCCATGAAGTCCGTGTACGTCAGAATCGTTCCGTACCGCGGAGGCTCCACCTGCTTCCAATCCGTGAACGTCCGGTGCCAGGCAGCATTTACCTCTTCCATCGTCCCGTACTTCTTCTTTAGCCATTGTCGGAATCGCTCCATGCTCGCGGGGCAATAGCAGAACATGGGCTCCGCTTTATATCCCACGCGCACCCAGTTCAACGCCGCCGGCTCGCTCCACAAATCCCAGCCATAAAACGCCGCGGTGTGATTCGCGTGCCGCGCCACCACCTGGAAAAAATCCAGCTCCGCCTTGCGCACATTTCGATTGTCAAAACAAAATCCCGGCGCCGCCTGCGACGGAATCGGTTGCCCATCCTGCGCTGCGTACCGCCCTTCCGGGTATTTCGCTCCCACCCACTCCGGCGCAGAGTCCACGTACACCTGCACAATCACCTTCAACCCAGTTTCCTCCGCCAGCCGCAACAGCAAATCCAGATTCTCCAGTTGATACTCACCCTCGCGCGGCTCTCCTACGTTCCATTCCACCCAGGTACGCACAGTGTTGAATCCCAACCCCTTGATTTTCTCCAAATCCTCCTTCCACAAACGCGGCGACTCCGCCGTGATCTGCTCTAGCATCGGCGCTCGTGCCTTCCCTCCGCTATACCACACTGCCACGGGGAAAAATGCCGCCCCGCTCTCCCCCGTCACTGCATTCGCCGCGCGAACCTCTTTCCGGGTGCCGTCCGCCAGTGTCCCCGGCACAGCCGCTCCGATCCCTGCCCAAGCACACAGCACCGCCGCCGCTTTTCTGTAATTCATGACTTATCCCACCTTCCACTCCTGAGGTTGCACTTTACCACTCACAGGATTAGGCACCGCCCTGGACCTCACCCTGAGCTACGCTTTGTCCGGAGGCGACAACGCCACGACCGCCATCACCAACAACCGGGACACCACGCGGTCGCCATCCTCACCCAGGACCCCCTCAATCGCCTCGCCACCGCCAAAACGACTTCCACACAACTGCTGGGACGAAGCCTTCGGAACAACTTAAGGCGCTTCCCGTTCTGTAACTCGGCCTCTTCCGCCAGGGAATACACCCGATCACGGTTTACAATCTCTTTCGCCTCTCAACTGTCGACTTCCACGATTTGAGTATAGAATCAAAGCGAAGTCTTATGACCGACCAGCCCCCCTCGGACCGCTTCAAGACAGAAATGCCGCAGGTTCCCGGCGTTCCCGTTGCGGACCCGCGTACGCCCACGGCCACCAATCCCACCATCAAACTGGTCATCGGACTTCTTGCCGTGCTTCTCGCTGTTTTCGTAGGAGCGCGCTGGGCTGTCCGTCCAAAGCATGTCGAGCCCCGGACGGCCGAACAGCAGCCGCAGATCGAAGTTCCCACCCCGGCGCCCGACCCCAGCACTTTGCTCGCTCATGCCACGGATGCCGCGCCCGGCATCGCCGAGGTTGCCGAAGTGGCGAAGCCCTGGTCCGCGAAAGAGTTTTATTTGCGCAACGGCCTCACCGGCGAAGACATTCCCGCGGTACTCGTTCGTCTGCCGGTTGGCGCCGCTACTCAGGCCAATGGCTACTGGGCCTTCTCGCTGAATGCACCGTTCGGAAACTGCAGGCTGGAATACGTGACCGATCTGGAGAAACTGAGGGGCGATTATGGTTTTCGCTCCGCGAAACATCCCATGGTGGGGAACCCCTGTAGCCGCACGGTTTTTGACCCGCTCAAGATGAGCAATCTTCCGGGAAACGTGTTTGTACGGGGAGGAATCGTACAGGGATCGGATTTGCGGCCGCCGCTCGGCATTGAACTCAAAGTCCAGGGAAAGAATATTCTCGCCGTCCGGACCGAATAGTTTTTGCTTTCCAGTTTTTACTTTCCCGTTTCACTTTCCAGGTTTCCGCTGTCAGCTCTCTTTCCATTTGCTCGTTTATGGATTCTAGTTTCGCGTGACGGCGCAGCGGCGCACTTCGTCACTCATTTTCCCGGTGAGCATCAGCGCCATTTTCTGATCCGCCCGCCACGACCACAGCGGATGCTCGAACGTCGCCGGCCGGTTATGCTCCACCAAAAAAATGTGAAATCCACGCCAGCGCATACGAAACGATAAGCGCCAGCGCAACCCACCACCATCGCTGCAGCGCAATCGCTGCAATGAACAGCGCCCAGCCGACGAGCGTGCCCACCAGGTGAATTGTCCGGGTACCCGGCTGGCTGTGCGCGCGGACGTACTCCGGCCAGAAACTTGCGAAATTTGATTCGCTGCGCATGGCGCGAAGAGTATCACAACTCCAGTTTCAGAACGGGGCCTCCTCTTTCGAATGGACTTCGCAAACGCTGAAGGACTTCGACTCTCTGTTTTGAAAATCTTTTTGTGCGCCGCGCGGACTGCGCGCTGTCGTTTCCAGATTATTTGGAGATTGCAAAGACCTTTGAAGTTTTTCAAAAGCCCGCTACAGATATCTGAATCTAAATTCGCTAAAGCCTCCATAACTATTGAAGTTTAGATTCTCTCGACACTTCGAACGCTTTGTAAGTCATAGAAAAAACAAAGCATAAAAGCGAATGGGTCTTGGTGAACAAACTGCAATGGTTCCAGCAGCCTGAGCCAGGATCAAGGTATTCGAACGATTTTCCCGATGTTGGTTCGGGCCGTAACACCGCGGGACATGAGAGTGGTCCATTCGAATTGAGGGGGAACCGATGAATTGTGAGAGAGCAACTGGAAGTGAGTGGCAACGAAGTGGGCTCACGTGTTTCAGAAGTTTAATTTTCGTATTGTTGGCAGCGGCCCTTGTACTGGCCTTTTCGGGTTCCACGCTTGCGCAGGGAACCACTGGAACGCTCCGGGGGCAAGTGCTGGACCCAGCGGGCGCCGTGGTTCCGAACGCAGAAGTTACCGTGACGAATCAAGAGACGGGAATAGCCGTAAAGGTTACGACCACTTCAGCGGGCACCTACTCACTGCCCAGTCTAATACCCGGACTGTACAAGATCAGCATGGAGGCCAAGGGCTTCAAAAGTTTCGTCAAGAAAGATGTGAGTGTCATCGCAAACCAGGACAACGTGGCGGATGCTCAAGTTGAATTGGGAGCCGCAACGGAGACGATCGAAGTAACCGGCGGAGCCGTGGAAGTCCAAACCACATCGTCCTCCTTGAACAATTCATTTGATTCGCATGCCGTCGATCTTCCTAGCGGCGCAGGCACGCTGAATGGGAGCCTGCTGAACCTCGCGGTGCTGGCGCCCAACGTTATAGCGCAGCCGGGCGGAGTGACGGGAATCGGCGGATCGGTTGGCGGAACCCGTCCGCGCGACAACAACTTCACGGTGGACGGCGTGGACGACAACAATCTGGGCGTAACCGGCAACAATTCCACGGTTATCCCAGATGCGGTTGCGGAATTCAACCTCACAACCAACCAGTTCAGCGCTGAGTACGGGCATTCCGCAGGCGGCCAGTTCAGCCTCGTGACAAAAACCGGTACGAACAATTGGCACGGCTCCGGCGAGTGGTACAACCAGAACAGAAACTACAACTCTCTCGACAATCTTACCAAGGGCGCCATTTTGAATGGATCGCTTCCCGGGCAGCCGGCCTATGACAACAACCGCTTTGGCGGCACGATCGCCGGACCTATTATCAAAAACAAATTGTTCATTTTTGGCGCCTATGAGTACACCTATCTTCACGGTCAGGGCACACCCACTGCTTTCACTGCGCCCACGGCCGCCGGATTAGCGACGCTGCAAGCCAACGCTGCGGATAGTGCAGTTTCCGCTGCCTTGAATAATTTCCCCGTGGCGTCGACGAACGATGCCGGGACCGTGACGATCCATACTGGTGGTATTAATAGTGCGACTACTGCAAACGTCGACATCGGCAATATCACTATATTCAGTCCAAACTTTCAGCGTGAACACGATGCAATTGTGAACGCGGACTATACGATGGGACGCCACCAGTTCGGAGCGCGATTCCTCATCAACCAGGAAAATTTCATTCTGCCGGTCAATTCAACACAAGCGATTTTCAACCAGGCCGAGCCTATCCACAACCGCAAGATCGCGCTTACGGATGCCTGGTCAATCAGCGGCACTCTGGTGAACGATCTGCGCTTGCAGTATTCGTTTTTCTCGCTTGCTACTGTCAATCCCTGCAGTACCTGCCCTCAGGACATCACGATTAACGACCTTCTCGGGGGCGTTACGATCGGTCCCGGCGACAATACTTTCCAGAAACAGAACACGTATCAGATCTCGGATACGTTCTCGTGGTCCCGCGGCAAGCACACGTTCAAGTTTGGCGGCCAATACAATCACTTCATCTACCCGCAGTTCTTCCTGCCGCGAAGCAACAGCGACAACCAGTACAACACGGCAGACGCCTTCATCAACGACGTTCTACCAGACAACCCTGGAAGGACATTACGCAACGCGGGAACGGGGAGCTTCCTCGGGACGCAGAGTTTGTTCGCTTGGTTTGTTCAGGACGACTTCAAGTTCAGCCCGCGCCTTACTGTGAATCTAGGGCTGCGTTACGAATATTGGACGAACCCAGTTGGCAGCAGTAGCCAAGCTCTGAATGCCATTTCCAATGTTCCAGGGGTCATAACCTTTGGCAATCCCAAGACGGACAAGAACAACTTCGGTCCGCACGTGGGCTTTGCCTATGATCCAACGGGGCGCGGAAAGATGTCTATTCGTGGCGGCTTTGGCATCGCTTACGACGTAAAATTCCAGAACTTCGCGTCCATCACCCTGCCACCGCAGCTGCAGAGTGAACTCGACCCGAATTCCGCATGCACGCTGACGCCGCAGCCCGGCTGGTGCACCACTCCTAACAACGCCGGATTCCTCCAGCTTGGAGGCCTGCCGCAAACCTACGTTCCTCCAACCGGACAGGCAGGAGCCCGGGCGCTGACGACCGCCTTCATCGACGACACGGTCATGCCCAAGATTCTGACCTGGTCTTTGAGTGTGCAACGCGAGCTTGGGCGGAATACCACCGTGGAAGTCCGTTACCTCGGCACGCGCGGCCTCTCCTTGCCGATACAGGATCGGCGCAATTTCGAGAGCGGATTCGATGGTGGCCTAGCCCCCCTGCCGGAATACTTCCGGGCCCAGGACGTGCCAGCTACAGTATCAGCATCGGCTCCGACGCGCGCTCCTTGGGATGCTTTCACAACTTGCACCCCGGTGGCACCGCCGGCCACA
>Ga0209377_1001155_pt1 | contig 17816 bp, 22 predicted proteins | sample GraSoiAngelo_141_FD_185898 | JGI IMG/M metagenome (GOLD analysis project Ga0209377, IMG submission 185898) | Grasslands soil microbial communities from the Angelo Coastal Reserve, California, USA - 14_0929_12_40cm (SPAdes) (version 2) | ecosystem: Environmental > Terrestrial > Soil > Grasslands ...
TCTTTTTCGCTCGAGCGGACAAGAAGCATGATCACTTTCCGGTGATGGCATAGAGTATTACGTACGTGATGACGGAGACGATTGTCAGAGCATAGATCGTTTTGGTGATTCCCTGTCTCTCCATGCTGTTCGCGACTAGCCCAGGTATGATGAATCCGATGACCTGGAAGATTCCGGTTGGTCCTATGCTCGTTACTTGGCCGTAGGTGAGTGCGAGTGCTACGAGGGACTGGATTCCCCACGTGATTACGAAACTCATCAGCATCATGAACGAGAATTTTCTTCTTCCAAAGAGGACAACGTATCCTGCAATTTTTTTGAGCGCGAACAAGGTGATGATTGCGACCGCAAATGTCGAGAGTAACAGGTAGGGTCTGTCGAGGGTTAGAGCTACGTAGCCCGGGACGATGACTCCTCCAGGGACAAGGTTCTGTTTTTCATAGAACAACATGCTGACGCCGATTCCTAACGCGATAGCGACCTCGGCGGTGTCGAGGGTAACTCCGTAGACCACCATCTAACTCCGAGACCCCATGGTGTGTGAGTCTTGCTTCTCAGACAGTTTCTCGAACGCGTCGATGAAATCCTCAATTCCTATCATATTCCCACAGCCGAACAGGGTTAGGCCTTGATCTGTTTTGAGAGGCGTCTTCGAGAGGAAATTCATGATTGCTGGAGGGTCGACAGTCCCTAGATTCACAATCCTATCCTTCGCGTAGCCTTCTCGGGTTGCCTGGCTTACGAACAGGTTCGTCATTTCTCCCACAACGAGAATTTTCTCAAACGGCATTCGCGCCATGACTTGCGCAAATTCTAAAGTTCTCGTAACCCTGTCCTCTCTCGCGTGGAACATTCCGACAAGCATTCTCTGTTCTTCTATGACTCGTCGGCGGCTGAGTTCTTGGAATACGAGCCTCGTCGAGTCGACGTCGTTGACGCCGAAGGCTGCGATGAGCCTCACGTCGTGATTGGCGATCATACCATTCAGGATCCGTGTTAGACCCGGGTCGGGTTTGGCGTCGAACATTCCCTTCAGCGCTTCGTCCGGTGGGACTTTGAGTAGTTCGCAGACTTTGAGCGCTATAGCGATGTTTTCCTTGAAGATCATATAGGAGAACTTGGAGAGATTCTCGTCCGGGACAGTGTCAGGGTCGACCTCAACGACTTTCGCATTCTTCTCTTCTGCTCTCTTTCTGATGATCGGTATGTACTTCTTCTCCGCAGTCACAACGACACCGTTGCTTGGGACTATTCCCGAAAGGTTCCATGCAACATCTTCCAATGATGGTCCCATGACGTCTAGGTGATCGGCACGGACATTTGTGATCACTGAGATTGTTGATCTAACGAACTTGCTTTCTGCGATTATGTTCTTTGGCCGGATGGCCATGCATTCGAATACTATCGCGTCTGCGCCGCCGGCGTCGGCTACACTCTCGATTATTCTAGGCTGTTCTCTGAGGTTAGGCTGTTCACGGTGACCACGGATTCCACGCTCTGTTCCTTCAGGGTCGATTAGCGTCGCGGCCTTTCCCGTGGTCTTGGTTACTACCCGCCAGCCGCGGTTTCTAAGTGCGGCCCCGATGAGTCTCGTAGTAGTTGTCTTTCCTCTTATTCCAGTCACGTGTATTCTCGTTGGGATCTTGGCGATAGCCTTGGAGTCCGCCACATATTCCCTTACGAAACCCGCGACGAAGCAGGCCAGGATGGAGCCAATGAGTACGCCAGGAGCCTTAACCAGTGGAATGTAGTAGTCTACTCCGAACCAGTGGTAGATGGGCCAGAGAAATGCGATTATTGATTGGTTGGGGATCGCTCGAGGTAGCCAGATTAGAAGGAACGTGATGAGAAACGCGGTCTCGCCGAGTCTCCGGAGCGAGAGTTTCCGCAATTCACTTTTCCACCAGTCCATGATACTTCGCCCTGTGTTTTCTCTCGTATGCGATGGCGACCGCGACGATTAGGGCGAGGGGGATGACGATGTAGAGCCAGGAGAGATTCTGGAATAGAGAGGGAGATGAGATGGTTTGGCAGCCGGCAAGGTTGACCGGGGTCTCGGGGGAGAGTACGTTCGTGTCATGAATTACTAGGTACGAGTCGACGATACCGCTTACGGTATTGACCGTTGTTAATGCGTTGCCGGGGTTGGTTATGTTGAGGAAGAATCTGAAAGTCCCATCTGGATACTGTGTTGTTAGAGTGTAGTTGAGTAGTTTCGATGAGGAAATGAGGATATTATACCAAGCGTTGCTGGAGCATGATCTGAGGTCGTTCGCGATCGAGAGCATGTGATAGGTGCCCGTCGGGTACAGTCCTTCTCCATTGTTCGGAAGGGAAAAGTTCCCGTTAGACTGGAGATACAAGCTAGTAAGGTAAGACTCGGCCCGGTACGCCGAGTATGCGTAGGTCAGATTGTTGTGGAGGTAGACGCTTGAGTCTAGATCTCTCGCGAAATCCTCTACAAGGTAGGATTCGAAGGCGTTGACCGTGACGATGTTACCGTCTGACCGTTGTCTCCTGACAAGCTGGTTCGCAAGACCTGTCTCTAGTGTCTGATAGGATTGGCTGAGAGAATTGCCTTGGAGTCTGAAGTAGCTGTCAGTGTAAGTGATTGGCTTGAGAAAGCGGAGAAGCTTGGCAAAGTCGATGAGCGGGTCCGCGGTTGCTGATGTGGCCCCTGTCTGGTTGTAGTTAGTGTTCAGGTCTTGGACTGCTGTTGTGTAGTCTGAGGCCGGGGGTAGCGTAGACCCGTTATAGTATGCGAACCAGACTGCATTCGAGAGGGTCCAGGCGACCGTGTCGAAATAATCGCTTCTGGAAGGCAGATTGAGATGCATGTTCTGGGTGACATTGATCAGGTCTGACCTTGCGGTCGGGTCGAGCGTCAGCCCGTAGGTTCTTGACAGGAATTTCTGTGCGTCGAGGTGCACTTGGAACTGTGCGTTGAGGTTTGCAGGGGACCATATTCCGTAGTTGATAAAGGACGGATTCTGAAGCAGAATGTGTTCTGCCTTAGTCATGTTCTGGATAATTGTCCCGGTCGTTGAGTTGCCGATTTCCAGTTGTAGGTAGGTCATAGTTCTTCCTACTAGGGATGTTGCCCAGAGATTGTTCGAGGTCCCTTGAAGTGTCGCGGTGCCATTAGGAAGAACTCTTGATTCGGCCCATGTGAGGACTTGTCTCATTGAGGCGTTGATCGCGTCGGTGTTCAAGGTGGGAGGACTTATCGGGCTGGCTGCGGCCGAGGACTGGAACCAAGGAAAGGTGTTAGAGGCAAGTGGGGTGCTCGACAAGATGATCCCGATTAGGAGGAAGACTGGCATTCGAGCCAAGGAAGCTCTAGACCCCATTCCACACGCCTCCTCTCGAGCGCGTTTGATTGCTGGATAAGTTATGATTGTTACTGTTCAGTCAAGTTGTTGAAGACTTTGGTCGCTCTAAAGGTAAAGTAGCCTGACTAACGTGCCGCATGGATAGCGGGACTATAGCACTAGAGCCCGTCATGGTTCTCATTCTACCAACCCGGATATTCGGTCAGCATGAGTCTATAATGGAATTGTCCGAAAGAGTCGCACAGAGATTCCGAAAGGAGCTTTCGATACTATTGAATAGCGTTTCAAAGGCATCGGATTATATCAATCCGAACCTCTTGATTGCTCTGGTTGGGCTATGCGGATACCTATCACATCGAAATAACAGCACTAGCGCTCTCCTCCAGGTAACAAGTGTGAAGCTCTCGGAGACCGCGATGCTGATTTACGTTTACGTCAAGTCACGCCATGGAGACAGCGTCCGACTGAGGGATATTCAACAGGCAATGGGGTTTTCGAGTCCTAGCTCCGCTCTATTCCATTTGCAAAAGCTCGAAAGTGCCGGGTTAGTGCTCAAAGACCCTCTGGGTGACTATCGGATCAAAACCCGTGTTAGGGTCGGTCTCATCAGAAACTTCCTAATCATAAGAGGAGCCTTCGTACCACGGCACGTATTTTACGCGTCCGCCACAACAGTGGTCTCGATATTGTACTCCGCATTGCTCAGAGAATTCCTCTCTTCGCCAATTGCCCTCGCAGCTCTCGCTCTGAACGCCGGATCCGCTGCAGCCTTCTGGTATGAGTCTTGGCAAGACTGGAAGGCGAGGCCAAAGTTCGCGCAACAACTCGAACAGTGACGTTCTGCTTCGACACTGTTGAACGCGGATTCGATGGCATCGCATTATATCGAGCGGCACCCATTGTTAGTTGAGACGATCCATGCGAATATCCAGAGTGAGCTTGACCTTGATGGAGATGGCAGTCATACTTTCTGCTGTTTTCGTGCAAGCGTCCGTGGTTCCGTCGTCCAGAGCACAGTCTTCTTCAATCCCTGTATCACAAGAATTCGCGAGCGGGGATGTTCAAGTCTTCGCATCCCTCCAAGCATGGTATACGTGGGTTAACATCAACGGTACTCATACCATATTTCTCGCATTACATTCTAACCAAGGACCCTCACCGGTATCTGCGTTTGTGGGTCAATCATACAATACATCCTCGGGCTCCCGTGTTTTTGTCGCAAACGCTCTAATGGCAATGGAAGTCTACAATGACACTAACGGGAACGGTTTCCTCGACGCAAATTACACAGTACCCCGGACAGAGCTTTTGTACACGATAATTATGAACGCCTCCGATACCTTCGCTACTACCGCCGTTCAGAAAACCGTCAGTAACGGTGTTCCTCACTACGCCTGGGGCGTAACCTATGGTTCTGTGCAGGGAGACCTCATCAAAGCGGACCCAGCTCAGGGCTACGGGTATGGAGGAGGATTGCCGGCTTCTGTCTTGAAGATCGATCACGTCTCTCTGTTCTATGATTATTCTCTCAATGGTAACAGGACTTTCCTGAAGACCAGCTATGAAATCGGCAATGTAACCCTCACGCCCCCGACTCTCCCCAACGTTACACTGCGAGGTCTTAGTTTCTCGCTGCTGCACTTCACTCTTGCAGTCTCATCTAAGCAATTCACGGTACTTGCTAACAGTCTTCCGTACGATTCGCAGACAACCCCAGCCCCGAAGCTGGTTGATGTAGCCCAAGTTACAGTGCAGAATGTGCTAGCATATGAGTTCCTGTTCAAAGACAACTATACACTCCTAACCAATCCAGCCGTGAACTACCCAGTCGCATACGCTGCCTCACCACGCGGCTCTTTGCCACCGAACGCCTTCCAAGGCCAAGGAGCTTTGCAACTGATCAGAGTGCAAGACTACGTCAAAGCCAGTCTGCCGGACATCGCTGGCTTACCAGAAACCTCAGATCTCAACTATAACACGTCCAAGCTCATCTACAGAGTTTCCTATCCTACTTGGTCTGGTTACGGTCTGAGACATGATCCTACATATGTTGCACATTTCGCCCCTGAAACCCTAACCGGCCCTCCTCCTCCACCAACAACTCCGCCTCTGACCATTCTGGCCTTAGCCATATTCACAGGTGCCCTCAGTGTCATCCTTGCCGTTCACGGATTCTCGCGAAGCCGAAAACACTATCTCCCTGACGAGTCGGAAAACCTGACCGCATCGAAAAGCCGTTATACGGGCAATCCAACTCTTCCGGCGGAAGGATTGCCAACTCAGGAGCATTCTCCTTACCGACGCGCTGAATCGACCGTCTAGGAAAGGCCGTTGCGAATCAGAATTCCCGAACTCGTCAAGATTAGCTTAACTGTACTTCCCATCGTAACGATTCTCCAACAGCCGTCGAGTACGTCAGCAAGTGGGCCCAACCCAATTCAAGTTTCGAATAGTACTGAAGCCTATTTCAGATTCACCGATGCAACACCATCGACTTTCGTTATCAGACTAACAGATCCTACAACAATTCAACAAGCAAGAGACATCCTGGCAGGAAAATACCCTCTTTTGAAGAGTATCATAGGTAGCCTAATCAAAAGTCCAGCACCGTATAATCCTCCCTGGAGCTATTATCTCAATTCCTCAACAATACAGTTTGCCGAGATCACGGTTGAGGTCTGCCAAGCAAACATTCAGGATGTGCAAGATCATCTGAGTGAAGTCGGCGGCGCTTTCCTACCCAATAACGTCTGGTGTCCCGGGGCGAGACTTCTTCAAGAATTGTCCTTTTCTCCAACTGTTGGCGGTAGCACTGTACCTGTCAATCGATTGGCCTTGCTTGCTCCGCATCTTGGTCTGATGTCTGTACTCGCAGCCGCAATCCTCACAATAGCAATAATCCGTCTCAAACGTATCAAATCCAACAATGCCGGCAAGTCTTCTACTGATCGGGACTGTAGCTTGTCGGGGTGAGCATTCGATCCTGGATTTCTCCGACAAGGTCGCCGTGTCGAGCATTGGTGATTTTCTTGATCTCTTTCCACTCTTCGTTGGCCCTGAACTGTTCCCAGGCGTGTCGCATAGTCTTTTCATCCGGCCAGGCGAGTAGGTAGACGAACTCTGTCCTGTCTCCCAGCCTTGTCTCCCACGTGCCGAGGATGTTGAACCCGTAGGATCGCATGATCCGCCAGGCGTGGTCGCGGAACCTGTTGTGAAACGCTTCCTTGTTTTGGTCGAAAATCTCGTAGATCCTAAGCTGATGAATCATGTCTCCTTCATCGCAACCGACTTGCCGACTTCATTAGCCGTGTCCTGATCTGAAGATGTTTTGAAGCTTCTTCGAAGAGCGTGTCAAGTTCGTCAGGGCTGATCAGGAGCGGCATTCGAGAGAACTGTTTCCCGTGGAATACACAGAACCGTAGAGTCTCGGAGCCGTCATCGAACCGGAGAAGCTGGACAGCAGGCTCCCAGCTATGCTGGTTCATCTGAACCTTGATCGAAGCTTCCTCTATGACCTGGCCCTTCCCCCACTCGAAGCTGAACGGTCGCGGAATGGTCCGCTTGGTAGCAGGCAGAATCTTCTTTCCCATAGTCCAATCAAACATAAGGGGCGATCTCTTTTCTGTTACGATGCGGAAGCCTCCTATACATCTTCGAGGCATCACAAGTGAAGTTTAGCATAGAACTACCAGTCCAGTTTCGGGACATCGACGTAATGGGCCACGTCAACCACGCGACGTATCTCCAGTACATGGAGACCGCTCGTGTGGAGCTTGCAAGAAGCCTCGGGCAGGTAACGGAAGGGTTCCGCTCCAATTTCATCCTCGCGTCGGCTCATTGCGAGTTCAAGAAGCCGATCACAGACGAACGCCGCATAACTGTCTCAGTGTGGGTGAGCCGAATAGGAGATCGCGCATGGGACCTCGACTACTCTATCCGCGGACCCAGACAAGCAGAATACGCGGTCGGCAGGACTACGCAGGTGGCTTACGACTACAAGACTAGATCAGCGGTTCAGATCTCCAGAAAACTGAAGAGAGAATTAGCGAAGCATCTTGGAACGCCCGTCAAGTTCCGAGAGACAGCTTAAGGCCCGCCTAAACCTCTGACCGGGGCGATATTCCTATTATTTCATGAAAAACAAGGTCATAGTTTGCAAGGGTAAGTCACTTAGGTCGCACTGTTAACGGGTTGCCTCAGTTTCGTAGTAGTTGTAGGCGCGAACAGTTCTGAAGCCATATTTCCTGTTCAACGCTTGAACCTTGGCATTCTGGAGCCAATAGTCAGCCACTGCTGTCTCGCACCCCATTTCGATCAGATCGTTTAGTCCCCTTTCCATCAGTGCAGATCCTAATCCTCTTCTGTGGAACTTGGGCTCCACTGCTATGTTGAAGTCCCCATAAGTGCCGTCATGCCGCCTTTCTGCTGTCAAGAACCCAACAGTCTCTCCTTGCAAAACCGCCAGCGTTGTCCTACAGTTTGGATTCGTGGCCCACTCGAGATATTCTCTGGGCGGATGTGTGATATGGAATGCCGCATGGTGAATTCTTGACAATTCCCTCTCATCGCCCTTCCGGAATCTGCGAAGCTTGAAGCCCGCGGGCACTCTGACCGCCAATTTCCGGCTTAATCTTCGAGTACCCAACAGATAGCCTCCACACCACTGAGCCCCAACTTCTCGAGCGATAATGTTGCCAAAGGGGTTGTCTACTGCCGCTCTAATTAGAATCCGCGACCTGAACTGGCGCAAGAGCCTGTGGGAAGTGTTGAGCCCTCCACCGGTCCTGCTTTCCAATGCGGGTTGGGAGTTCAGAACTTCCCTCGCAGGGTCCCCAGAGCTCCTCGAAATGCCACCAGCGTCGCAGCTCATGCCGACGCCCGAGGGCAAATCCTGCTGGTTGATTGTCCTCATAATACAACCAGCCTTTCGCATTCCTCTCGCGAAAAGTGGCAGGAGTGAGGGTGTACTCCCAGAGAATCTCGTAAAATCGGCCCTTATTCCATTGAAGGCATAAGTCCGCAAGTGCAGCAGGGTCTCGGGCGGGAATCCATCCAGATTTCTTCGACAAGTCTCACAGAGATCCCTCCGCGCTCGGAGAATCCAAAGAACATGATTGAATCACTGATTTAACACCTTGGGGTCGTCTCCAGTAACTCGATTATTCGCTCAGTCTAGAGTGGGGTAATTCTCATTACTCGCGGAGCGACGAAACCAGATCGAATCATACCCTCGTTCTGTCCCAACTGTCCGAAGAGAATCGTAGCGGTCGAAAAAGAGCTAGCCCAGATTAGGAATCAGACAACCAAGTAAGAAGATCCAGACCGCTCCGAATTCGAAGTCATTAATCAGCCAACATAGCACGACACCGAACCAATTTTACAATCTCGATGATCCAATAACTATCTAAGGCTCCGGCGCCGCCGCCAGTCTCTCAGCCTGTCGTCTTCGCCGGTTTCGGCCGTTTCTCTTTCCGATGTTCCAAGCCATTCTCTCTCCGCTATCTCCTCTGAAACATGTTCCTCCGACTCGTCCTCAGTCTCCTCCAGCTCTCCACTCTCATCCGGGCATTGTGTCTGAGGGTTCTGTGTCCTCTGAGCTTTTCGTTCCCCTCTGCCATTCGTTCGCCCTCTCAACCAGTCTATTGAGGAAAGCATAATCCTCCCTCGACAGTGGCAGGTCCCGCTCCACCTCCCCCTTGATCGAGTGGAGCTTAGCCTCTTCCTGGCCGAGAGGAATCTTCGAATCTTCTATGATCTTGATCAACATGTGAGGTCCCGATATTCCCTCGTTCCTCTGCATCCTCAGCTTTCCCTCCAAATTTCAGGCATCATTTTCAACCGAGCTTTCCGTTCATCCATCGCGTTAGTCGTTGGGAGGGCGACCCCTATGTTTGTTTCTTTCGAATCGTCTCCCTCGGCGGGCCCGTCTGCTCTTGGCATTGCGCGCCGGTTGCCCACGCTTTCCAGAATCCTCCTTTGCCAACTCCTATGACCTCCTCACCGTTGACGTTCTCTCTTCCCGTAATAATAGCTAGCCCAGGAGCTGGAGCCGTTCTGATCTGGAAAGGTTTGGCTAAGTGGGGGCCGAGCGATGCCTTTACAGCGTGATTCTTCTGGTCTTTCTTTCGGATCTGCGCTCGAGCTTGGGAAGTCTTATTTCGAGAATACCTTCAGCCATACTTGCTGACACTTTTTCTGTATCTATGCTTTCGGCGAAGCCTATGTTTCGGCGGAATGTAGAGAAGGCTCTTTCCCTGTGCAAGTAGGTTTTTCCCTCCTCCTCGATCTCTACCTTGGATTCTGCGGCCAACGACAGCTCGTTCGTGCCAGCTTGAATGTTCAGGGTTTCCTTCTTCAACCCTGGAAGCTCTGCTCTCACGATATATTCGTTGTCAGAGTCGATAACGTCAACGTAAGGTATTCGCGTCGGCAGTTCATATTCAACTGGCCACTCGAATCCCCGGAACGGGTCCCAGGGGATTAGGGTCATTGTGTCTAACAACTTGTCGACTGAATGAGTAAAACTCGATGGGGGTCCTTTTGAGGCTAGCGCGGGCTTTTCCCTAACGGCAAGGGCAGGCTTATTCGCCTTCACAACCGCCTTTGCCACTCCTCTCTTCTTGGACATTAGAGCTTGCGTCATTGGGAGGTCACCCTAATTGTCGGATTCCGGCCGGGGTCAGGGGTCCGAGGAACCGGTTTCAGAGTGAGTTTGAGCTGATGTGCTTCTCTCAGAAAACCTGGGATCCGATCGTGGAGTAGTCCGGGGCTGACCGTCGACCAGACGTCTGTCGGGAAATTCATATTGGTTAGCATTGTTATTCTTCCTATTTTGTTACTGCAATGTAATAGCTGTTACTCGCTTATAAGACTTTTATCTAGACCAGATTACAGTCGAAATCGCAGACAATCCGCTATCCTGAAACTAAGCCCGGAAACACAAACAAGACAGAAACACCTCTTGGAAAAAATGGACCCCCTGGAGGGGTCTCGCTAGCAATAGAGGTCAGTGGAAGGAATCCCATTGGCCTTCAAGAAACCAGCCTGTTCCCCTCTTTAGACAAATGACATTTGACTCGTAACTTTTCCTTTTCGGTAACTATTTTTTTCTGCTAACTATTATGTGACCCCACCGGGGTACCCATTTTTCCCGCGTCCCGTCCTTCACGAACTTCAGCCAGAGCATTCGAGAATTCTTCCCGAGCCTCTCCCGCCCGACTCGCGCCTAGCTAGCTTTAAACCGGGAGGAGGGTAAGCGGCCGCTGTCCTTTCTTATGAGTAGAGAGCCCTACGTGCCAGGTGCGACCACCATTGGCATGGTTTGCAAAAATGGAGCTCTACTCGCATCTGAACGTCGATACGCGTATGGAAGCTTCGTCATGAGCAAAGGCGCGAAGAAAGTTTTCAAGATCACCGACAACATTGGCGTCGCCTGCGCGGGCATTGTGGGTGATATGCAGGTCCTGACCAGGGAAGCTCGGGCCTACATGAGCATCTACCAGTACGATAGGGGAAGGCCGGGGACTGTGAAGAACACGGCCAAGCTCATCGCCAATCTTCTCTCTAGCCGTCGCATGTTTCCATTTCTTGCCGAGACGATCATCGCTGGTGTTACCGAGGGAAAACCCGAGCTCTACGTGTTAGACCCCATAGGATCTCTTCTTCCTGACAAGTTCGCGGCTGTGGGACAGGAGCTCAAATCGCGATAGGTGTTCTCGAATTAGAATACAATGAGGAGCTGTCTGTCGACCAAGGGGAGGCTGTACTCCTAAAGGCTGTAAAATCGGCGCTAGCCAGAGATATTTCCAGCGGGGACGGTGTTGACTTGATGGTCATCACTGAACAGGGAATCAAAGAAGAGTCCCCTCGATTCTTCTCCTAGAATCAACTCGTTGCACTTTATCGCTTCATGAGTAGTCTGCTCGGTGTTGGTATTACGTAGATGCTAGGCTAGAGATGACCTGCAACGTAACGAGGGCAGTCTCTTTATGATCACAAGTTTCCGCCTTACCATTGAAAGATGGGTCCGTCATGACTGCTGATGTCTTGCTCGGGCGCGCCGCTCACATCATTCTAGTCGATTATTGATTTTTTTCCTGTTAGCTCGACTTGTCTCTTACCCTTCGTGAGTCTTGAGACCCGCAGAATCCCCGCCAGCTCTAGTTTCATCAGTTCCCGGTTGAGCTCTCTAAAACTGACCTCTCCAAAGTTTGATCTGAGATCCTTTAGCAGATCAATGTCTGTCATTGGGCCCTTCTTTTCCAGAATCTCCACTATGGAGAGGGACATGGGCCGTGGACTCCATATCTTGCTCAACGCGGGGTCACTGGAGAGTTCCTCTAGAATTTGACACCGACAATATCCAGTAGGAAGGCGTCTTAAGTAAGATTGAAAGAGTTGGATTGGGTGAAAAAGCAAGTGCCGACGAAGAAGAAAGGTAAGAAGAAATCTTCAAAGAAAGGCCGCATGTAGCCAGAGAAGTCAGGTAAGGGTAGGTGGAGGCCGGGCTGGAACACGGGAATTCAGGGATAAATCCGGCCCAGACATTCAAAAACCGGAAGGGGAATTCAACTTGCTAACGATGACTATTATGGATGCCTAGGTTTTTCTCGCTCAAGAAAGTTTTGCATAGATGCGGGAACGGCTAAGCTTCAGCGTGAGGGCTCATGATTTCCGGCTTTCCAGTTGGCGGATCCGTGAATCTCTCCTTGTAGAACGTCGTACGCTAGTGGTCCGTCTCTGTCGTCGACGACCATGATGATATCTCCGTATCCTAGAAACGCGTCTAGGATGTTGACGCCGTTTCTGAACAGAAGTTCGGTGATATAGGATGCTATTCCAGGGGTCATTTCGGCGCGAGGTGAGAGGTTGAGTGTCAGCTTGGCCACGTTCGCCTGTGTCGTCGCCTCTCTAAGATGCTCTAGTTTTCCTCGGACTAGGGCGTAGTCTTCTCCGGGCAGGATGAGTTTGATAGAGTTTGAGAGTGGGAAGAGGTGTGGGAACTCTGAGAGATCGCTCCAGACTTCTGACAATTCTTTGATTATGGTCGAGAACTGGGTCTTTGGTGCTCTTATCGTCACGTCTACTATGCCGCTTGAAAGGGAAATCCTCGCGTCCTTGAGGACTCTCGACGCGTCGGGGCTCTTGTCGTTTGATAGGGTGTCGGAGAACCTCTTGATCGCTACGACTAGCGTGTTGATGGTGGCCTCTCTTCCGCTCAGTTGTTTGACTTGTGGCTGGATGAGTTCTGCGAGGGAGTGGAAGTTCATGAGCTTCATCTTCAAGCATTGATAGATGGGATAGTTTCTGGTCAGAATCTCACGCACCGCTTCCGGAACGCTTACACTGTTTCCGTGAACTGTCAAGCCTTGTGATTCCTTGCCTTGGTGTAATATATGGTGGTTCCGAAATAAAAGTCTTATATGCAAGTAACAAGTGTTACTGTACTGCAATAAAATGCAGTAGAAAAAACAACAATGCAAACCAATATGAATTTCCCGACCTACGTGTTCGCGACCGTCAATCCGGGCCGCAGCACCAACGTGGTTGAGGAGCTAAAGCGAAACAGCCAGATTGACCTCATCGCACCGGTCACAGGCCGATACGACCTAGTCCTACGCCTGAAACCAAACACACCACACAACGTATACCAGACAGTCAAAGAAATCCGCAACATCAGCGACGTAATCACCACCGACACTCACACCGGCTTCGACGGTATTCAGCCGACCAAGAAATTCGAGAACCAAATGGCTCTCGGCGTTTCCTTGTTAACATGTGAGCACACTACCAGCGAGAACGTCATCAAGCAGCTCAGCAGCATCCCAGGCTTCGTAGAAGCATCTACGGTACCCGGACAGTTCGACATAGTCGCACTCTGGCAAGCACGAACCTCTGAAGACATTGTGAAGACCTCCGTTGAGAGAGTTAGTCACCTTGATGGTATCTTCAAGAGCGAGACACTTCTCGCTTATGCACCGTTCTTCAAAGCGTAATCATCCAAATATAGCTCCGTCAACCTCCCCCCTTTTTTGGACCCCGATAAGAATCCTGATCAAAGTCTCAAGTTTACCAATAGGCGAGTAGAGCGCGGTTCCCCAAGTCGCTTCTTTCCGGACGCTTGGGCGGAACCCGCGCAAGGTGTATTCCCCCAGTAATCTAAGACCATATCCTAGTCTTTGTGTTTCTTCGATTCGAATCGTCTTTGCCGACGACTGCGTCTGTTCTTTGTGTGTGAAGATTTTCAATCGTCCATCGACCAACTGACCGTGCTCGCGAACGGGAGACATTTACTGGAAAGTAAAGATAGATCTAATGAGCTCTGGGAAGTTCCCGGAGACTTTCTTCTGCGGCTGCAAGAACTCTTTCAACGTCAAGCTCGTCGTGTGATGCAGAGACCATGATTCTCTCCATACCATCAGGATGGAAGTAAACCCCTCTCTGTAGCATTAGGTTACGAAATGTCCTGAATCTCTCCGTGTTTGCATAGAGGGTCTGTCGATACCCCGTTATCTTGCGTTCTTTGGTGAAGAACACCTGGAACATGGGTCCGAGACCTTGAACGATCCCCTCATGATCGTAACGTTCCATTAGTTCTCCTAGTCCCTCCATGATTCTTGCTCCGGTGGTATGCATGTGCCTGAATGCCTCGTCATCGTTCCTGGTAAGCTCCCGCAACGTTGCCTTGGCTGCGGCGAGGCACATCGAGTTCCCGTTGTATGTTCCACCGTAGCCGATTCGTCCCGGCCCGATCATACCCATGACATCTCTTCGGCCTGTGACCGCTGCGATCGGTGCTCCGCCGCCTAGGGCCTTTGCAAAGCAGGACAAATCGGGCTTTACGCTATAGAATTCTTGAGCTCCACCAGGAGCGAGACGGAACCCGGTCAGGACTTCATCGAAGATGAGGAGTACGTCGTCATTGTCAGCGATTTCTCTGACAGACTTGAGATAGTCTTCGTCTGGCAGAATTACGCCGGAGCTTCCGAGAACTGGTTCCATGATAATTGCGGCAAGGTCCGCTGCGTTCTTCTTGACGGCCTTCTCTAGGGCAGTTGTATCGTTCCATTTTGCAATGACAACGGTCTTTGCTATCTCTTCAGGGATTCCGGGATAGAACGGAAGCTTCGAAGGGGACTGTTCCAGTCCAGCCACAACCGAAGGTGATTCCACGCTGAAGAGGACATAGTCGTGATGTCCGTGATAATGGCCTTCGAACTTGAGGAGCTTCTCCCTCCCTGTGAACGCTCGAGCAATCCGGACCGCCTCCATCGTAGCCTCTGTCCCCGTGTTCGAGAAGCTGACCATCTCAGCAGACGGAACCATCGACTGAATCTTCTTTGCAACCTCCACCTCCAACTCAGTAGTGGTCCCAAGCATGGAACCGTTCTGAAGCTGATCAGCGACAGCGCTGACAATTGCTGGGTGAGCGTGCCCGAGGATTAGCGCACCATAGGCGATTAGGAGGTCCACGTACTCGTTCTCGTCAAGGTCGCGAACTCGGGACCCCAGACCGTTCTTGAAGAGGATTGGGAAGGGGTCGTGAGCGTGAACGCGGATATTCGAGGACGCCCCCGATGGAAGGTGCCTTCTCGCTTCTTGGTATGTGGCGTACGATCTGGAGAAATTCGTGAGGAGTGGTAGTGAGGGACGGGCTATTCGTCGTTCGGCCTCGGCCCTTGCTTGGCTGAGGGCGTTCTCTGCTTCGAGCTTTGTGAACAACGGCTTACTCCTCCCATGTCTAATAGTCTATTCCGCTTGGCGGGTATAAAAAGATGTATTTTTTCGGTGTTTTTGTTAGGGTTTCGAACTTTTTATCCGCTCCACGTACTCGCGCCCCACAAAATCATCCCTTTGGAAACAACGCAACTATTTCTGCTCCCTCAGCGAGTCCCGAGCAAGCCCATTACTGTAGGCGTTGGTCCCCATTCTCTAGTCCCTGCAGGGGGATGTTCATTCGAGAAATAATGTCCTAGCACCCGATGATGGATTCAATGGCCCTGAAAGGTGAACCCCTCTGGTTCAAGTCCCCGTGAGCCTCCTACCACCCGCTTTTTGTCTTCGTCATTTCGCTGGAGATCAGGATCCGGTGGTATAGAGGAATATCTTGCCTACAATCTTCTCTCCTGCTTTTGAGGCGTGGCTGGATGATGCTATGTTGGACTCCGATATCTCGTTGATTAGGGTGTGGACATGCCTTGATTTGAGATAGATGAGCCTAGCTTGCAGATTGTCTCTCATTATGCCCATTCTCCTGAATTGTGGTTCAACGTAGAGGCCGTGGGACCTTGCCATTCCGTCTACAATAGTCATCCATGCCATCCCAACGATCTTATTTGCTATTCTGACAACGAAGCATTTTTCCCCATTTCTTAGGGCAACGCTGATCCATTTCCTATTTGTCTCAGGCTGCGTGAGGGTCATGAAGCGTTCTATTTCTTCGACATTATGATTCATGCTGACATCGTGTTTGAATCTGTGATTCAGAGGAGCCTTGTCTACGTCGAGTTGCCAGATGTTCCAGATTTCCTTCGGATGCTCGGCTGCCTCATACTCTGAGAAGATGTAACTGGAAGGCTTTAACGGATAGAAGTGGTCGAATACTTCCTTGGATTTTGTAAAGATGGTTCCCGATGCTTCATAGCCATCGTATATGAACAGGCCATTCTTGAGTCCCTCGGGACTCTCGTAGACGTAGACTTCCCCGTCGGCTTCGAGAGCCGCTTTGGCCTCGTGATGGAGGATTGGGTCAAAGAAGGATAGGCCCTTCGGTAGATCACCTAATTGCGCTATGGATTTTACCTCTGACATCAGAGTGCTGCTGCTGTTTTTCACTAGTCTCTTCCCAACGTCATGCAATTTTCATTTGCTATCTTCGTGTTGCGTAGATGCGTCATGAGTCTACCAATCAAGGATCGTGAATGTCTTGGTTAGTTTCTCTTCTCCAAGGATGTTGCCTATGACCAGTTCAAGGCTGTCTCGGCTGCGGTGGAGGTCTACAACCTCATCATCTTTCAGAGCATCCTTCAGGAGGTACTCGAACTGGGTCTTACGCTCAGTAATGTTGCCGAACCGCCTGACCCGCTCCCTTTCTATCTGTTCATACGCATAGATGAATTCGTACAGAGACCTGTATATCTGATGTTCCATCTTCTCCTCGATGTTGAATTCCAGGTCAGCCCTGTCCCTCCCCCCAATCGTTATCGCCTGTAGCCCTTCCAGGTCCGCCCAGAAGATTGTACCGTCTGGAGCCAGTACCGCGTCCTTGTCGAGCCACACATCGTAAAAGTCCAATCCACTGTATGTTCCATTGCCATTGTCGCTCATAGACCTAACGAACAAGGTGAGGATAGCAATTCCGCTCTTGACGAAGTTCTTCAGGAAGCACATCGCTTTGTCGTTTTCGTTGATGCGGAAGAAGTCAAAGAGTTCCCCGGTATTGTTCCCGATGGTCCAGTCTGATTGGAAGTAGATCCTGATGTTGGACGGGATTAGCCTTGTCTCCTGAACCATTGCTTGCCTGAACCTCCTGTACCAATACACCTGGGTGACCTCTTTTTGGAGGGCTTCTGGCAGCTTGACAATCTTCACCAATGGCGCAATCCTGAACCCGTGAATGGATGTGGTGCCAGGATCCGACATCTCGGTTGCCTTCATGGCAATTGAAGCAAATTCCAACCCTTGGGATCCATAGGGGCATCCCCTCGACCATAACTCCCCCGTAAGATACCTCGGGAATTTCATCTCTTTCTCCTCGGCATTTGTGATCCTTTTCTTCGTGGGACCGCTCTTGAGGAGGCTGCAAATCTCCTCCTTCTTGAGGAGCTGACGGCTGAACGGGCTCGTTGTCGACCCTATTCCCTTGACTGAGAAATAGAAATCGGTTCCGTCAATTGTCATGTAGGGCTGTCTAGCAACGGCGCTCCTGTTGTCATCTATCAAGAGCTCTTTGGTTCCTATCGGGTCCACGTTAGAGAACGGCTTTACACTATCAGGGAGGTATATCCTCTCGAAGTCCGGCATCGGAAAACGTCTGAAGTACTTGTTTGTGATCGTCGAAGATCCGTCGTAGACATTGAGATTGATGGGCATCCCTCTAAGGGTGATCGGCGCTGGCTTAGTGATTGCTAATGTCAGAGCTTTTTCCCGCGCTTGAATACTACCGTCTGGGCCCTCCGCAGTATGGGCAAGTATCTAGCGTGGTTGGAATGAGAGTTCCACAGTACTTGCAGTTCACCTTGGCCACGTCCCTTATCACGACCTGAGGAGGTGGCTTTGAGCCTAGGTCTATTGCAGATTCCAGAGGCGTTGAAAGCGGTGCTCTGGGGAGGGTGGCTGGACCTAGTGGGTGCTCGGGAATAGTGTCCATGCGTCTCCTTCGTCTTGAAGCATAGACTACTATCACCACAGCGAATAGGACAGCTATCAACGCCAAGATGAGGTACGGGGCTAACGCCAAGAGAGTATCAATGGGATTCACAGGGG
>Ga0209377_1001157_pt1 | contig 17785 bp, 18 predicted proteins | sample GraSoiAngelo_141_FD_185898 | JGI IMG/M metagenome (GOLD analysis project Ga0209377, IMG submission 185898) | Grasslands soil microbial communities from the Angelo Coastal Reserve, California, USA - 14_0929_12_40cm (SPAdes) (version 2) | ecosystem: Environmental > Terrestrial > Soil > Grasslands ...
TGACCGAATCGAACGTGCTCCAGCTCGTCCCGCCGCCCCGGCAGTTGCCCGAGTTGATCTCCGCGATGCGTTCGTGGGACCCCGGAGGCATCGGCGCCTGGGTGCTCGCGACGCAGGCCCAGCTTCCCCTGACGGCGGAGGAGTGCCGGCTGCTGGCGCAGAAAATGGAGACGGTGGAGCTATCGGCGCTGGAGTTCGAGCGCGTGATCGCTCTCGTCGGGTTGTCGCTCGGGCTCGATTGCCGCCGCCGATTGACCGTGGGGAAGACGATCTATGGCAAGGATCGCGAGGTGGACGTCCTCTTCCGCGATGCCCGCAACGGCAACCGGCTCGCGGTGGAGGCCAAATATCAGCGCGTGACCGGCACCGCCGACGAAAAGCTGCCGTACGCGGTGCTGAACCTCGCCACGCTGCCGCTGCCCGGAGTGATCGTCTACGGCGGCGGCGGGTTCCATCAGGGAGCGCTCCATTGGCTGTGCGCGAATACCCGGGCGACGGACATCTGCCGGCTGGCCGATTGGCTGACGGTGTTTTTCGCGCTCTGAGGGCTGCGGGACTCGATCAGCCGGAATTTCGCTGCGAGCTGCGTCCCGACGCCTGTGCTCGGCGCCTTCGGGCGCGGGCGGAATCGTCCAGAGTCGCCAGCGTGGCCTCGCCGAGGGTGCGCAATGCGGCACGGTCCAGGAGGAAGCCGACCGGAGCTCCGAGCAGAGGCCAGAACCTGGCGGCGCGCGGCAGCCATCCCAGGCCGAGGCGGCGGAGGATTGCTTTGACCAGTTCGGGATTGAGCCGGCGGATGATCCGCCCGGGAAGCGAGCCGCGCAGCACCCGGCCGATGGCGGTCGCGCCCGCTCGCATTCCGACACTCTTCGCGGCGTCGGCGAATCCGGCGCCGGCCCAGAGAGCGTAGAGCTTGAGGCGGCCCTGATTTCCCTCGGTGTCCAGGCCGTACAGTTCGAGCAGAGCGAAGATCAGCTCCGCTTCGAGCAGGAGCGAGACCGCGATGCCCGCGGGAAGCCCCAGGGGCAGGGCGACGAGCGAGAGCGTTCCGGTAGCGGCGCCTGCAAAGCCGGCGCGCAAGGCCATCTCGGCGACCAGCCTCCGTCCCAACGCCACCTCGTCCTGCCCCGGATGCTCGAGCCGCAGCGCCGCGACGCGAAAGCGCGCGCGCTGACGGGCCTTTTCCATGATGGCATCGAGCCGGTCCATCATCGTTCGTGGCCGCCGGGGTCGCGTTCGCCGGCGCGGATGGGGATGGGAAGGACGTTCTCGCGCGGTGGGATCGGGCAGTTGTACAGCAAAGAGAAGGCGCAGGTCGGATTGTAGGCGCGGTTGAAGTCGAGGGCGTAGCGATCGCCGCCCAGCGGTTCGGCGTCGACGTAGCGGCCCAGGGCATAGCTCTCATGACCGGTCGTCGCATCGCGGAAGAACACCGAGACCGCCGATTCGTCGGTGCCGGGCTCGAGGAGGCGCAACGCGGCCAGCCGCAGGAGGCGGCCCTGGAGGGAAAACTCGAGCGTTCCCAGGCGCAGCGCGCGGCGTTTGTTGCCGCGGGTCGAAAGCACGATCTCCTCGCGCGGTTTCTCCTCCCGGACCAACTTCGCCTCGACGCGCGAGGCGGGATCGGGATCGAACCAGGCCGGAAACGGACCGGTCTCGAGCCGCGGGCTCTTCGGGTCGAGCACGACGACGGCGGGGAAGTTCTGGTGCGACAGGCGCAGCGTATAGCGTCCAACCTGCACCTTCGCGCCCGGAGCCAGACGCTCCGTGGCCCCGTCGCGCTCCAGCTCGAATCCGTCGCGGAGCGGGCGCACCACCGCCGCCCGCCCTGCCACCCCCTCGAGTTGCACGTCGGCATCCGGGTCGGTGCCGAACCTCAGCGGACGGTCGCCGGCGAAATCGTGCCGGGCCACCGCCGCCAGCGGACTCTTGTGCGGGTCGCGGAACGACGCCAGCGTGCGCTGTCTTTCCTCCAACAGCGCATCGACGTCCAAGGGGATCTCCCTTCCTGCGGCGGAGAACGCCACCAGGAGCAAGGCGTAGCGCGCGAGGCCGCGGAGATCCACTCCTTGCGCGGGCAGCAAGCTTCTCGAGAGGCGCGGGCTCAACGATCGCGCCTGCGGATCCGCTCACGGATCCGGTGTTCCTGCTCGGGACTGCGCGTCTCGCGGCGGATGCGGCCTGGCTCCTCGCCCTCCCTGGTCCGGCGCGAGCGCACCCATTCCATGAAGCGATGACCCTTTTCGCCCTCCACGTCGAATGGACGCGGCGGCTCCGCGTCGCGGCGGAAGCGAAGTTCCGTGCCGGCTTCCAGGGAGTGCGACCATCCGCCTCCGCGGGACTCGACATGGACGACGCCCTCGTAGACGCGGACCAGATCCGGCTGATCCTGGACGACCTCGACGCGGAACTCGGTGCCGCGCACGCCGGCCACGCCGTTCTCGGTCTCGACGCCGAACGTCTCTCCGGCGAGCAGCTTGTTCACTCTTGCCCAGAGGTTGCCGAGCAGGAGTCGGGCGCTGAACTGCCTTCCCGGGTTGATCGCCGACAGCACGACGCGCGAGCTCTCGCCAACCCGCAGCAAGGAGCCGGAGGGGAGAGCGATCTCGACCCGGCCGTCCGCCTTCGTCTCCACGGTGTCGCCGACCTTCAGGATTGCGCCGGCCTGGATGGGCGCGCCGCCCGCGGTCACCGTCCCCTCCACGAGCGTCGCCGTCATGGCCTCGCCGGCGGGGGCGGAGATCAATGCGGCGAGCAGAAACCAGTTCATCTCGCGATCCTCCGATCGGGCTGACAGGGATCGTGCCGGATCGGTGAAAGCGCCGCCAACGCGGCGATGTGCGCCGGGGTGGTGCCGCAGCATCCACCGAGGATCGAGGCGCCTCGTCCGAACCAGCCCGCGGCGCGCGCGGCGTACTCTTCGGGAGCGAGGACCGGTGTCACGGGCCAGCCGGAGTGCGGATCCACTTCGCCCATGTGCGCGTACGCGCCGAATGGGAGCCCGCTGGCGGCGGCGGCGCCCAGTCCGACATCGACTCCGGCCGGGGGGACGCAATTGATCAGGGCCGCGCGGGCCCCCGCGGACCGGGCTTCGCGGAAGAAGGCGCCAAGATCGTCTCCGCTGCGCATCGAGCCGTCGGGCATCGCGAGCGCCGAGACCCACACCGGCAATCCGGTCGCGGCGGCGGCGCGGGCCGCGGCGAGCCCTTCGTCCGCGGCCACGACCGTCTCGACCAGCAGGAGATCGCACCCCTCCTCTGCGAGGGCGCGCGCGAATTCGCGGTGCTCGGCCTCGGCGATCTGCGGTGGCGGGCGCAGATCCGGCCGGTAGCAGTCTTCGACAGGCGCGATCGACCCGGCGACCTTCGCTCCGCTCTCGCGCGCGATGCGCACCGCGAGCCGTGTCAGCTCGCGCCAGCGGCCGCCCGCTTTGCGCGGATTGGTCCTGAAGGTGTTGGCCGTGATCACCTGCGCGCCGGCCTGGACATAGGCAGCGTGCACGGCGCGCAGCGCCGCGATTCCTTCCTCGGAGAGCAGCGCGGCGGCCGAGAAGAGAGCGCCGCGCGTGTCGACGCCCCGCCGGCCGAGCTCCGTTCCCGTGGCGCCGTCGAGCACGATCATCGCTGGCCAACTCCGGATCCATCTGATACGCCGCTGCTCATGCCAATGCTCAAGGTAGGCGACATGGCGCCCGACTTCACGCTTACCTCGCACGAGGGAAAGACGGTGAAGCTGAGCGACCTGCGCGGCAAGAACGTCATCCTCTGGTTCTACCCGAAGGCGGATACCCCTGGTTGAACCCTGCAAGGCTGCGGGCTCCGGGACCGAGCCCGTGATCTCCAGGCGAAGAAAGCCGCCATCCTCGGGGTGAGCTTCGACACCGTGGAGGAGAACAAGCACTTCGCGGAGAAATTCAACTTCCCCTACCCGCTGCTCTCCGATCCGACGCGCGCCATGGGCGTGCAATACGGCGCCGCGGAGACAGGGCAGAGTGGAAACGCGAAGCGCGTGGCGTACATCATCGGACCGGAGGGAAAGGTGAGAAACGTTTTCGCCAAGGCGAACACCGCGACTTTCGCGGCGGACGTGCTCGCTCTGCTCTGATTTTCACCTCCTGGCCCGTACAGTCGCGACCGGCCGGGCAGGCGTGAGGATCCGCGAGTGAGCACGTTGCGCGCAGATGGGGCGCGCGCAGCTCATCGACTCCGTTCGCGAGGCGGCGCAGCTGCTCGGCGGGACACAGCGCCCGCGCCGTCGAGCCGCTGGAGCGTTCGCAGGCCTGGACAGCGGAGCCCCCCGAGACCTACCCCTCCGCGCTTTAGGGTGGAGCCTCGACGAGCGCCGCGAGTTTCGCGAGTGACGACCGCCAGCCGGCCTCGTTGTCGGCGGTCGACAGACCGCGCGGGAGCCCATCGTGCACGGCGAGGACATCGGTGCCGCCGTCTGCATCGGCGAGCGCGATCGTGATCGTCATCTCGCCGCGCAGCGAGGGATCCGTCGTCTCGAACTCGACCACTTCGACGACCTGCTCGTTCGTCACGAGCTTCACGAAGCGGCCGTGGTAGGTGTCGGTGTGTACAGCCTGAAAACAGACGTCGCCAGGCCGTCTTCGGCGGCGGCGAGGAAATGCGTACAGTGCTGCCGTGTACGACGTCGTGGTCGTGGGAAAGGCGAACCTCGATTACCTCGTCCGCGGCCCGCGGCTGCCCGCGCCGGGACAGTCGCTCGGCGGCGACGAGTTCCAGGAAGCGGCGGGCGGCAAAGGGGCGAACCAGGCGGTGGGCGCCGCCCGACTCGGCGCGCGCGTCGCGCTGGTCGCGCGAATCGGAAAGGATCCGCGCGGCGACGCGGTGCTGGCGAAGCTGCACGACGAAGGCGTGGAGACGCGCTTCATCACGCGCGATCCGGAGGCTCCGACCGGAGTGGCGCTCTGCCAGGTCGGCGGGTCGGGCGAGAAGCAGATCCTTTCGGCCGCCGGCGCCAACGCGAGGCTCACGGCCTCGTGCGTGCGCCAGGCCGCTTCGGCGTTCACTTCCGTCAAGGTCCTGCTCTGTCAGCTGGGGGCTCCGCTCGAGGCGGTGTGGGAGGCCATCCGGCTGGCGAAGAGCGCGCGTGCGCTGGTGATGCTCGATCCCGGGCCTCCCGCCCCGGTATCCGACGACTTGATCGCGCAGCTCGACTTGATCCGGCCGAACGCGTCCGAGGCGCGGATGCTCACCGGGATCGCCGTGGGCGATCGGGCGAGCGCGCGCGAGGCGGCCCTCGATCTCCTGCGCCGCGGCGCCAAAGCGGCCGCGGTGCAGGCGGGCGAGCAGGGGGACGTGCTGCTCTCTCGCGACCGCGAGGTGTGGCTGCCTCGCCTGGAGGTCAAGAGAGTCGACGCGACCGGCGCGGGAGACGCGTTTGCGAGCGCCCTGGCGGTCTGGCTCGCCGAGGGCAAGCCGCTCGAGGAGGCGGGCCTCTTCGCCAGCGCGGCCGCCGCCCTGTCCACCACCGTGCTCGGCGCTCAGGCTTCCCTCCCCCACCGCGCCGCAGTCCTGCAATTGCTCTCCCGCTGACCCAAAGACTTCAACGCACCGCGAAAGCGGCGATGCCGTATTCCATCAGCGCACGGAACACTTCCGGGTCAGGCGGCGCCGAGACGGGCGCGCGGCAGGAGCTCGCGGAGCCATTCGGGCACGAGCGACTGGAGCCGGGCGTCGATGGACTGCCGGTTGCGCTGGTACTTCACGGTGACCGCGATCAGCGAGAGACCGAGCAGCGTGAGAACGAAAGGAAACGCGATCGAATTCTGGAAGACCGTGTATGCGAGACCAACGAGGTATGCATTCACGCCGATCGCGCCATAGAGGAGGAACACCCGTCTCCGAAGCAGCACGCTGAGGACGATGAATCCGAGGTTGAGCAGGCAGTACAGGAAGCGGCGCCACTCGTTGTGGTTGTTCATCGAGCTGATCGCGCCCCAGAGCGCGGTCATGCCGAAGAGATAGAGCCAGAACGCCAAGTCCTCGCGCGTGCGATGATCTTCACCAGTTTCGCGATCCGGCGCTCCAGCACGTTCACCCGGTCCGCGAAGAGGAGGAGCATCCAGTGCCTGGCGCGGGTCTCGCGGGTCGAATAGGCCACGCGCCGCAACATGCCGGACACACCGTGCAGGGGCTGCGCGGTCCCGAAGACGGGCGTCATGGAGCGAAGCTCCTTGCGGTGGGTCAGGCCGGGGCGGGGGCGCATGTGCTCGATCCGATCGGTCGCGGTCGGCGTGAGGGGCCGGGTCTGGTGTTCCATCGGAAAGCCGGGGCGCTCGCCTGCCGCCAGGTCCGCTCCGGCCGCCGCCCGGTCGAGGTGCTCATGCATCTGCCGCTGCCTGTCGGTCATTGGATCCTCCTCGGTCATGCGGCGGGCGTGAGCACGCACTTCACGCAGCCGTCCTTCTTGTCCGCGAACACCGAATATGCCTTGGGGGCTTTCCCCAGCGGGAACCGGTGGGTGATGATCGCTTTGGCGTCGATGCGTCCCTCGCGGATCCAGGTCCTCTCCGGCAAACTGCGGACATGCGTGCCCTCCCTCTCCTGGCGTTCGCCGCACTGTGCGCCTGCTCGCTCGGGCGCTCGGCGCGAACGTTCGCCGAAAGCGGATGCGAGGTCCTGCCGCTGATCGGGAACGCATGGCCGGCGGCTCTCGCGGCCGACGCCGACGGCGGCCTGGCCCTCGCCGGAGAATCGGCTGGCCCAAGGCTCATCGCGGGTTCAGCAGCGCTCGAGGGTTCCGGCGCGTTCCTGCTGCGGACCGACCCTGGCGGCGCGGTCAGCTGGATCCGCAGCATCGGTGCGGTCCGCACCATGGCGCTCGCCGCCGCTCCGGATGGCGCAACGCTGCTGGTGGGACAGGCGCAGAAGCAGTGCCTCGCGACGAAATTCGATTCGCGAGGCCGGGAGCTGTGGAGCTCGCGGCTCACCGGCGATGGCGAGTCCGCGTGCCGGGCAGTGGCGGTGGACGAACGAAGTGCAGATGCCTGGGCGGTGGGCGAGTTCACCGGCAGCATCGGTCCGACGCGCTCGGCGGGGATGAGCGACGTCTTCGTGCTGAAGATCGCGGGCGCGACGGGGGAGATGCGGCTTCTGCGCACGTTCGGCGGCAAGGGAGCGGATCTCGCGAATGCAGTCGCACTGCTCCCGCCGGACAACGTGATCGTGGGCGGAACATTCGGCGCATACGTCGACGCCTCGGTCTCCGAGGTGAACTTCGGCCGCGGCGGGGTCCGCGCCAGCGACGGCGCCGATGGATTCCTGGTCGCGCTCTCGGCCGAGGGCGGAACGCGATGGACCTCGGTGGTCGGCGAACAAGGCGATGACGAAGTGGTTGCCCTCGCCACGCGCGATGGCGCCGTCCATGCGGCGGCGAACGTGCACCGCGAGCGCATCGGAGCACGATGCGGGGGCCAGGTGGTCGTGCTCCGCAACCGGGAATGGGCCAAGGTCGAGGAGGACGAGTGCCTCGCCGCGCGGGCAGCCGCCTTCGACGACGCTTCGCGGCTCTGGGTGCTCGAGAATGCGGGGCGGGCGCTGCGGGCGCGCGCGTTTTCGCCGGCGGACGGGGCCCCGCTCGGTTCGCGGAGCTGGAGCGGCGAGCTTGCGGCAGTGCGCGGCGTGGGGATCGCTCGCGTTCCGGGTGGGTTTGCCGCCGCCGCAGTCACCGACGGCGAGCTGGTCGCGTGCGGGAAGCCCGTCGGGAATGCGGGAGAGCAGACGACGTTCGTGGTGTGGGTGCGCGACGTGGCGCCGTAACCGAGCCTTAGCCGCCCCTTGGCCGCAAGCCGGACAACTTGATTCGGCAGAGAATCGCACTCACTTCGGCGGGCAAGCAGGTGGACGCGCTGGATCATCTGCGGCGCGACGGCCCCGGCGAGCATACCCGAAGGCCGGGCACGCTCCGCCACGATCTCTGCCAATTCAAGTTGCTGCCTGGACGCAGCGAACGGCTCCATCCACGTGCTTCCAACTTGTCCTTTGGCCGTGCGCCTTCCGGTGCGAATTACGGAAACCGGCCGCTCGCGGACAGCAGATCGATCCGCGCCTGACGGGCGGTGTCCTCCGCCGACAGCGCCGCCACGTCCGCGTCGCGCGCGCGACGTTCGGCGTCGACGACTTCCAGGTCGTTGGTCGCGCCCTCGCGGTACGCCAGCATGGTCATGTCGAGCGCCTCGTGCGCCAGGCCCGCCGCGCGCCGCGCCGATTGCACGCTCTCGTCCGCGCGCCGGACGGCTTCGAAGGCGGCCCGCACTTCGGAGCGCGCCTCCCGCAGCAGGCCGTCGAGCTGGGCCTTCGACTCCTCGTAGAAGGCGCTGCGCTCGCGACGCAGGCCGTACCGGAAGCCGCCGTCGAAGAGCGGAAGGGTGAGCACCAGCTGGGCCTGCCAGCCGGTCTCCGGAACCGTGCTGATGGTCGGCGTATTGGAGTTGTAGAACGGCTGCACGACCGCCGTGAGGAGCGGCATGTAATCGGCCCAGGAGTCACGCGAGACCCGGCGCGCCGCCTCCGCGCGCTGCCTCGACACCTGCACGTCAGGACGGTTTTCCTCCGCCTCTCGCAGCGCGTCGTCCGGCGCAGGCGGCGGGGCGAGCACGAGCTGCTCCTCGACCTCGATGGGGCCCTCCGCCGCCACCAGCACACCGAGCGCTTCGCGAGCGCGAACCAGATTCGCCTCCGCCTGGGCGAGCTGCGCCTCGTCGCTGGCGAGCTCCTGCCCGGCGCGGACCTCGTCCAGCCGGTTCCCGCTGCCCACTTCGAAGCGTGCGTGCGCGTCTTCGAGATGCGCCCGGGCGCTGTCGCGGGCCTGCGTGGTGACCTGTACCAAGCGATGCTGCGCCATCACGGTGATGTACGTGCGCGCCGTGGCGACGGCGACGAACCGGCGCGCGTCTTCCAGGGAGGTGCGGGCGATGTCCACCTGGTCGCCGGCGTGCGACCAGGCCAGCCAGCGCTGCGGGACGAAGAGCGGAACCGTGAGGTTGACGTTGGCGCTGCGCGAGCTGAGCGGAGCGATCGGCCGGCCCGCGAGATCGCGCTCGGCGTCGTTGCGCGTCGCGATTGCGTTCGCGCTCAGGATGGGCAGCGCCGGCGCGCGGACCTCCTTGAGGATTCCCTCGGCGCGGCGGATCTCCTGCTCGGCGATGAGCGCAGTGGGATTGCGGGCCGTGGCGCGGCGGACGGCCTCGTCCAGGGTGATCTTCTCCTGCCCGAACGCCGGCGCGGCGATCAGGAGTAGCGCGACGGCGTCAAGCAGGCGCATGCGCAGCCTCGGGCCAGAGCGCATGTCACAACCTCTCCGCGTCGCCGCGGACGGCGGATCCGCGGCGCCGGGCGGCGTCGCTCCTCGTCGGCGTACACTCGGTACGCCTCGCTCGTCGCTCCTTGCGCGGCTTGCGGCTCCGCCGCCTGGCTCGGTCCTAGGTTGTGACATGCGCTCTAGTCATCTTCCTTCGGCTGCGGCCGCCGCCAGCGATCGGCGATCGAGTACAGCGCCGGCACCAGGAACAGCGTGAAGAACGTCGAAACCGTCAGGCCGCCGATCACGGCGCGCGCCAAGGGGAGGTTCGTCTCGCTGCCCTCGCCGATGCCCAGCGCCATCGGCACGAGCCCCACGATGGTCGCGATGGTGGTCATGAGGATGGGCCGCAGCCGGGTCCGTCCGGCGCGGACGACCGCGGAGACGATGTCCAGGCCGTCGCGCTCGCGCAGCACGTTGGCGAAGTCCACCAGCAGCACGCCGTTGGAGACGACGATGCCGACCATCATGATGATCCCCATGAAGCTGTTGACCGAGAGCGTCGTGCCGGTGATCCAGAGCATGAGGAAGACGCCGGAGATGCCGAGCGGCACGCTGAACATGATCACCAGCGGATCGAGCAGCGAGCGGAACTGCGAGGCCAGCACCATGTAGACGAGGGCGATGGCCATCAGGGCCGCGAGCGACAAGCCGCTGAACGCGTCCTTCTGCGCCTGGGCCTGGCCGGAGAGGGTCGCCGTGAACCCTTCCGGCGCGCGCACGTCGCGCAACGTCCGCTCGACCGCCGCCGCCGCGGTCCCCAGGTCCCTTCCCGGCGCGACGTTCGCCGTCACGTCGACGATCCGCTGCAGGTACTTGCGGGTGATCAGCACCGGTCCGCTGGACCGGGTCACCTTCGCGATGGCGGCGAGCGGCACCAGCGCGCCGGAGGGCGAGCGGACGGAGATGTCGCTGACGTCGTCGATGTGCGAGCGGTACCGGTCCTCCATCCGGACGTTGATGAAGTACTCGTTGCCCGATACCGGGTCGGTGAACTGCGTCGGCTCGATCTGCGACGAGCCGGTCAGGCTGGTGAGCACCGTCTGCGCCACGTCGGACTCCGTCAGCCCCAGGCGCCCCGCCTTCTCCCGGTCGACCTGCACGTCGAGCTGCGGGTAGTTCTCCTCCCGCGAGATCTGCACGTCCGTGAGCAGCGGTTTGCCGTCCTTGGCCGCGAGATTGCGCATGGCCGCGTGGACGGCGCGCGCGTACTGGGCGCCCTGCTCGAGATCGTATCCGAGGATCTCCACGTCGATGGGCGCCGCCGAGCCGAAGTTGAGGATCCTCTTCACGATCCCGCCGACGAAGAAGTAGAGCTGCGTCCCCGGAAGCGCGCCCTGGATCTCGCTGCGCAGCCGCTCGCTCGCGACCACATCGCTGATCGGCCGGTCGCCGCGCGGGACCAGGTTGACCTGGAGCGTCCCCGCGTGCGGCCCCGTGTTGGCGCTGAAGATCGCGGTCCGACCCACGGGCAGGCCGCTGTCCGTGATCATCGTCGTGTACAGGTTCCCCTTGCCCAGGGTCTTGTCCACCGCCTCCTCGAGCCTCTGGGCGATCTGCTCGGTCTTCTCCACCCGCGTTCCGATGGGCGCCTTGTAGACCAGGCTGAACTGCGACTCGTCCGAGTCGGGGAAGAACTCGCTTCCGATGCGCTTGGAGAGGAAGAGGGAGGCCGCGAAGAACGCCAGGATGACGAAGATGGTGCGGGCTCGATGCCGGAGCACGGCCCGCAGCGCCCGCGCATAGGCGTCGTCGAGCGCCTCGAGCCGGCCGATCACCCAGCCCGCGAACCCGCCGGAGTGCTGCGTCGCGTGCCCGCCCGGCAGCCACATCATGCAGAGCAACGGCGTGACCGTGCGGGAGACGAAGAAGCTCATGATCAGCGCAAAGGAGATGGTGAGCGCGAGCGGCAGGAAGAGGTTGCGCGCGATCCCGAAGAGGAACAGGACGGGGAAGAACACCACGATGGTGGTGATGGTCGACACCAGGATGGGCATGGCCACTTCCTGGGCCGCCGCCAGCACCGCCTGCCTGCGGCCCTGGCCCATCGCCAGATGGCGGTGGATGTTCTCCAGCTCGACGATCGAGTCGTCGACCAGCCGCCCCACGCCGAGCGCGAGCCCGCCGAGCGTGAACACGTTGAGGGTCTGCCCGGAGAAGAAGAGCAGCACGAAGGTAGCCACGATGCTGAGCGGAATCGCGACGGCCACGATGCCGGTGGCGCGCAACGAGACGAGGAACACCAGGATCACCAGCACCGCCAGGATTCCGCCCTGCACCGCCTCGTGCTCGAGCGCCTTGACGGAGGCGCGGATGTAGCTCGACTGGTCAAAGGAGATGGCCGTCTTCACGGTGGGGGGAACGCCGCGCAACTTCGGGAGCGCCGCGCGCACCGCGTCCACGACCTGGATGGAGTTCGCACCCGGCTGCTTGAGCACCCTCAGATAGACGCCCCGCTGCCCGTTGATGCGGACGATCTCGTTCTGGTCCGCGGTCGAGTCCAGCACTCTCGCCACGTCGCCGACGCGCACCGGGCCCGCCATCCGGTTGCCGGTCTGCACGGGCGCGCGCACCACCACGTCGCCCAGGGGTTTCGCCTGCTGGAACTGCGTGTTCGCGAAGACGTTGTAGTCGCGGTCGCCGACGCGGATGTTGCCGCTCGGCATCAGGAGGTTGCTGGCGCGCACCGCTTGCACCACGTCGAGAGGGGCGAGCCCGCGCGCCCGCAGCGCCTCGCGCCGCAGCTCCACCTCGATCTCGCGCACCTTGCCGCCGCCCGGCGTGGCCGAGGCGACGCCCTTGAGCCGCTCGAGCTGCGGCTCGATGACGTTGAGGGCCAGGTCGTAGAGCTGCCTCTCGTCCAGCTCGTCAGACCCGACGGCGACCTGGACCACGGGGATGTTGGTGATGTCGAACTTGATGTTGAACGGCTGCTGGATGCCCGGCGGCAGCGTGTTCATGATCTGCGCGATCCGCTGCGAGACGTCGAACTGCGCGTTGTCCAGGTTGGTCCCGAACTGGAACCAGACCGAGACCAACGAGACGCCCTGCTTGGAGACGCTCTCCACCCGATCGACTCCCGGCGATGCCGAGACCGCGCGCTCGACGGGCATGGTGATCGACTTCTCGATGTCGGTCGGCCCCGCTCCGGTGTAGAAGATGGCGACGCGGATGAGCGGGACCGTGATGTCCGGAAAGAGATCGACGCTCAGGTGCCGGAGCGAGACGAACCCGAGAGCGAGCGTCATCAGCGACATCATGAGGATCAGCACGGGGTTGCGCAGGGCGAGCCGCGTGAGCCACATGACGGTTACTCCTGCCGCACGCGCGGCTGCTTCACTTCGGATGACGCCGCGCCGCCGAACGGATCGACGTTTCGCGCGGGCCGCACCGCGGAGCCATCCGACAAACCCTCGAGGCCGGCGGTCACCACCTCCTCCTCCGGCTGCACCCCGGAGACGACCTCCAGCCAGGCCTCGCCGTCGACGCCGATGCGCACCTCGCGGCGCTGCACCTTCTCGCCTCCCAGGACGTAGACGAAGCTGCGGCCGTTGCTCATCTGCACCGCTCCGACCGGGACCGTCAGCGCCCCCGGATGCGTCCCGGTCACGACCGCCGCGCGCCCGTACATCCCCGCACGCAGCTCCCCGCTTTCGTTCGGGAGCTGGACCTCGGCATCCAGGGTGCGGGTGGCGGGGTCGAGGGAGGGAGCTAGCCGCACGACCCGGCCCTCGTACCGGGTGGTGGGCAGCGCGTCTAGGTCGACGTGAGCGGTCTGTCCGAGCTTGAGCCGGTGCACGTCCCCTTCGTTCACGCTGACGAAGAGGCGCAGGACGTCGATGCGGTCGACGGTGACGATCGGGGTGGTGTTGCCTCCGGGGCCGACCAGCGCGCCGGGATCGAGCCGCCGCGCGGATACCACTCCATCCAGCGGCGAGGCGATGCGGGTCTCGCCGAGCCGCGTCGCCAACCCGCCGACCTGCGAGCGGGCCGCGGAGCGCATCGCCTCGGCGGACGCCAGCGCCATCTCCGCCTGCTGCAGCTCCTGCTTGGAGACGCGGCCGGCCGGCTCCAGCGCGCGGGCCCTCGCCAGATTTGCCCGCGCCAGCGCCACGGCAGCGTCGGCCTGGGCGGCCGAGCTGCGCGCCGCAGAGAGCTGATCGGGGAGATCGCTCGGCCGGACGAGCGCCAGCAGCTGGCCCTTGCGAACGGGGTCTCCCCGCTCGACCAGGACCGCGTCCAGATAGCCCAGGGTCTTGGCGCCGACGTCGGCCTGCAGGAGCGGGTGCAGATCGACCGGCGCCCGGACGGTCTCCTCGACGTCGCGGACGCTCACCCGCGACACCGCGACCAGCGGGGGCGGGCGCTCCTTCCGCACATCGCCGGACCCCTTGCCGCAGGCGCAGGCGCAGACCAGGCTGGCGAGCAGGGCATTGCGCACTGCGCGCTTTCTACGCCAGTTCGCTTGCAAACGCAACCGTTGCGGCCGCAATCATTGCGGTGTACACCGCTCGGGTGGCCGTCCGCCCCGCACCGTCGCTCTCCGAGGAAATCGCCAGGGGTATCGTGCGCGTGCGCAAGCGCTTGATCGCCGAAGCGGACCGGCGGCTCGGCGAGCGCGGCGAGACGGTGCTCGCGTTCCAGGTGCTCAGCGCCCTGCAGGGCCGCGGCCGGGCGGCCCAGAACGAGCTGGCGGAGCACATCGGACAACATCCCACAGGGGTGTCGAGGCTCCTGGAAGAGCTGGAGCAGGCCGGGCTCGTGCGGCGGGCCCGCGACCGGACCGACCGGCGCAAGATCCTGGTGGAGCCCACGGCCCGCGGGCGTGCGTTCCTCGAGCATGGCCGGCCGCTGGTGGACGCCGCCGTCGAGGAGGTCCTCTCGCCGCTGGCGCCCGCCGAGCGCCGCACCCTTCGCGACCTGCTCTGGCGCATGCTCGATCGTTCCGATTCATGAAACACTGTTGCGGGCGTGTTTCGTGGATCCCGCGCGCGTTGACGCTCATTGCGTCGGACCGTTACGGTCGTCGGAGGAGGAGAAACATTTGCGCAAGATCGCCCTCATCGCCCTGCTCGTCGCCGCCTGCGGCCGCAAGCAGGCGGCGCCCTACCGCACGGACGCGGTCACGCGAGGGCCGGTCAGCGAGGTGGTCAACGCGACCGGCGACGTCTCCGCCATCGTGACGGTGAACGTCGGATCGCAGGTGTCGGGCATCATCGACAAGCTGTATGTGGACTTCAACAGCAAGGTGAAGAAGGACCAGCTGCTCGCGACGCTGGACCCGCGCCTGTTCCAGGCGCAGCTGGAGAAGGCCGAGGCCTCGCTCGCCTCTGCCAACGCCAACGTGGAGAAGGCGCAGGCCGCATACGCCGACTCGGTGCGGATCGCCGCCCGCCAGCAGGAGCTCCGGAAGCAGGGGCTGATCTCCCAGGCCGACCTGGACACCGCGCTTGCCACGCGCGATCAGAACGCCGCTGGGTTGTCGGCCGCCAAGGCTGCCGTGTTGCAGGCCAAGGCGGACCGGGACATGGCGGCGACCAATCTCGCCTTCACGCGGATCACCAGCCCGATCGACGGGATCGTCGTCTCGCGCAGCGTCGACGTTGGGCAGACGGTGGCGGCGGCGTTCCAGGCGCCGACCCTGTTCCTGATCGCGAACGACCTGACGAAGATGCAGATCCTCGCCAACATCGACGAGGCGGACGTCGGCAAGGTCCGCGAGGGCCTGGACGCGAAATTCACGGTGGACGCCTATCCGGGGGAGACGTTCACGGGGTCCATCCGCGACGTCCGGCAGGCCCCCAACACCATCCAGAACGTGGTCACCTATCCGGCGGTGATCGACGCGCCGAATCCGGATCGCAAGCTACGCCAGGGAATGACCGCTTCCGTCAACATCACCGCGGCCCGCAAGGACGACTCGCTGCGCGTCTCCAACGCCGCGCTTCGCTGGAAGCCCGACGAGTCCACCGCGCCGGAGGCGGCGCCCCCGCAGCGGCCGGGCGGAACGCCCCAGGCGCGCACGGCCTCCGCCGCGGCCCGTGGCGCCCGCGACGGCAGCGGACAGCAAGCGCCCGGGCGCGCTGGCCGGGTGTACAAGCTGGAAAACGGCAAGCCGGTTCCGGTGAACATCCGCGTCGGCCTGTCCGACGGCCAGCGGACGGAGGTCATCGAGGGGCTCTCGGAGGGAGACCGGGTGATCGTCGGCGGCGGTGACGCCGGCGGGAGCGCGCAGCAACAGAGGCGCCGTGGACCTTTCTAGAGCGAGATCCGCCGCTGGCGATGCGGACGGCGGCAGCGCACGGCCCGAGGCGACGGCTCCCGTCGTCGAGACCCTTGCGCTGGAGAAGATCTATCGGATGGGCGACGTGGAGGTGCCGGCGCTGCGCGGCATCTCCCTCTCCATCGCGGCCGGCGAGTTCCTGGCGGTGATGGGGGCGTCCGGGTCGGGCAAGAGCACGTTCATGAACCTGATCGGTTGCCTGGACCGGCCCACCCGCGGCTCATATCTAATGGCCGGACGCGACGTCAGCCGGCTCTCGCGCGATCAGCTCGCCCGCGTGCGCGGCGAGCAGATCGGGTTCGTGTTCCAGGGGTTCAACCTCCTCGCGCGCACCACCGCGGTGGAGAACGTCGAGCTGCCGTTGCTCTACCAGGGCGTCGGCTCGCGCGAGCGGCACCGGCGCGCGGCCGAGGCGCTCGAGCGGGTCGGGCTCGGAGACCGCCTCGAGCACACCTCCGCGCAATTGTCTGGAGGGCAGCAGCAGCGCGTCGCGATCGCCCGCGCGCTGGTGAACCGTCCTGCCCTGCTCCTCGCCGACGAGCCCACCGGCAACCTCGACTCCCGCACCAGCATCGAGGTGATGAGCATCTTCCAGGAGCTCAACGAGCAGGGCCTCACGGTCCTGCTGGTGACGCACGAGTCCGACATCGCGGAGCACGCGCGGCGGGTGGTGACGTTCAAGGACGGGGTGGTGCTGAGCGACGTTCCCCTCGGGCGCCGCCGTCTCGCGCGCGATGAGCTGCAAGCTGCGCCGGAGCAGACGGCGTGAACGCCGTGGCCTCGCTGCGGACGGCGCTGCGGGCGCTGCGCAAGAACAAGCTGCGCTCGCTGCTCGCGATGCTGGGGATCGTGATCGCCGTGGCCGCGGTGATGGCCACGGTCTCCATCGGCCAGGGCGCGCAGGCGAAGGTGGCGCAGCAGATGGAGAGCCTGGGCTCGAATCTGCTGATGGTCCTGCCCGGCTCCATCGCCATGCACGGCGTCGCGACCGGGTCCGGCGCGACGCAGAACCTGACCCGCGACGACGCCACCGCCATCGAGCGGGAGCTCGGCAATTCCGTCGCCGCGGTCGCGCCCATCAACCGGACGGGAGCGCAGGTGGTCTACGGCGACCAGAACTGGTTCACGCAAGTGCAGGGAACCACGGCCGCCTATCTTCAAGTGAGGGCCTGGCCCGTCGCGCAAGGGGAGGCGTTCGGCCGCGAGGAGGACGTTTCCGCGGCCAAGGTGTGCCTCCTCGGGCAGACGGTGGTGAACAAGCTCTTCGTGCCGGGAGCGCCGGTCCTGGGCGAGCAGATCCGCGTCAAGCACGTGCCCTGCAAGGTCGTCGGCATCCTCGGGGTCAAGGGACAGAGCTTCGGCGGCGCCGATCAGGACGACGTCATCCTCGTGCCTTGGTCCACGGTGGTTCGCCGTTTGATCGGCTCGCAGTCGGATGCCGTGGGGCAGATGATGATCTCCGCGCGGTCCGCGACGGCGGTCGCCGATGCCGAGCGGGAGATCACCGCTCTCTTGCGCCAGCGGCACCACCTGTCCGAGGTGGCCGAGCCCGATTTCCAGATCCGCAATCTGGCGGAGATGCAGGACGCGGCGAAGCAGAGCACCGAGACCATCGCTACCCTGCTCGAAGCGGTCGCGGCGATCTCGCTGATCGTCGGCGGGATCGGCATCGCGAACGTGATGCTGGTGTCGGTCACCGAGCGCACGCGCGAGATCGGTATCCGCATGGCGGTCGGAGGCCGCGGCCGCGACATCCTCTTCCAGTTCCTGACCGAAGCCGTCCTGCTCGCGAGCGTGGGCGGCGTGATCGGGCTCACGCTGGGGATCGGGGTGTCGAAGTGGATGGCCGCGAAAGGCGACTGGCCGACCCTGCTCTCCCCGCCGGTGATGCTCGGAACCATGCTCGCCGCCGGCCTCGCGGGGGTCATCGCGGGCTTCTATCCGGCCCTCCGGGCTTCCCGGCTCGATCCGATCGAAGCCCTCCGGTTCGAGTAGGCCAGCTCTGCAGATCAAGGAACATTGGACTCGCGCGGACCCGGGCGGGGTGGCGGTCGCTTGCATGGGTTTCCGCGGGTTGATGGAATGCCGAGCTTCCTGCCGGAGGTGTGCAGATGCTGATCGGCCGGGGCTGGCTGTGGGCAGCAGGCGCCGCGGGCGCCGGGGTGGCCCCGAGGAGGG
>Ga0209377_1001158_pt1 | contig 17766 bp, 20 predicted proteins | sample GraSoiAngelo_141_FD_185898 | JGI IMG/M metagenome (GOLD analysis project Ga0209377, IMG submission 185898) | Grasslands soil microbial communities from the Angelo Coastal Reserve, California, USA - 14_0929_12_40cm (SPAdes) (version 2) | ecosystem: Environmental > Terrestrial > Soil > Grasslands ...
CTTTTCGAGCGCGGCGAGAATGATCTCGGCGAGGCGGTTTCGGACCCGGAGCGGCGCCGTCGGGATCACACGACGCCCGCGGCGGCCGGGCCGGATGGAGTCTCGACCGGCGGTGGCGCCACGGGCTCGGGCGCGCTCGAGCGGTCCACCCGCGTCCCGGCGATCAGGTCGTGCAGGGCGCGCTTGTCGCGGCGGAGCCCCGCCATCACGAAGCCGAGCGTCAACGGCGCCGCCGAGGCGAAATACGCGATGAAGCGGAGGAGCGCGGCGCCGAACGGGGGCGGCCCGTCGTCGCCGCCGACGACGCGGACGCCGACGATCATCTTGCCGATCGTCTGGCCGGCGAGGCTATGTAGCACGGTCGTGTAGGCACCGGCGAAGACCACGGTGAAGAACGACGCCAGCGACCTGAACGACGCGGCGTTCTCGATGTCGCCGCCCCACACCCTGGCTCCGATGACCCTGAACGAGAGCAGCACGACGAAGAACACCCCGAAGTCGATGGCCGCGGCGACCGCACGAATCCAGAAGCCCGCGGGGCGAGGCTGAATCATGCCGCGTATAATATCGCCATGATTTCGGTGCAGGACGGCCAAAATCTGATCCTCCGCCAGCTCCCCGAACCGACATCGCCGGAGATCGTCGCCGTCACGCGGGCGCGCGAGCGCGTGCTCGCGGAGGATCTGCGCGCGCCCTTCGACGTGCCGCCGACCGACAACTCCGCCGTCGACGGCTATGCGGTCGCGAGCGACGACGTGCCAACCGGCCGGACGCGTGAGCTGGACGTGGTGGCCGAGCTCGCGGCCGGCGCGGTGTTCGACGGCGCGGTGGCGTCGGGTCAATCCGTGCGCATCATGACGGGCGCGCCGATGCCGCGCGGCGCGGACACGGTGTATCCCCAGGAGCTGGTCGAGCGACGTGGCGACCGTCTGAGCGTCGGCCCCATCCCGAAGGGGGCCAACGTCAGGAAGCGCGGTGAGGACGTCCAGGCGGGGACGATCGCGATCGAGCGCGGGACGGTCTTGAGAGCACAGGAGCTGGGGCTCATCACGTCGCTCGGCCAGTGGCAGGTGCTCGTGCACCGCCGGCCGCGTGTCGCGCTCCTCTCGACCGGTGACGAGGTGGTCGAGCCCGGCACGCCACGCCGGGCCGGCCAGATCTACGACGCCAACCGCTTCACCCTGCGCGGATCGATCGAGCAGTGCGGCGGCGAGGTCATCGACCTCGGCATCGTCGCCGACGTGCGCGACGAGCTGCGGGCTCGGCTGCTGGAAGCCGCCGGGGTCGGCGACATCGTGGTCACCTCGGGTGGCGTCTCGGTCGGCGTGCTCGATCTCGTCAAAGACGTGCTCGACGAGATCGGCGCGATCGACTTCTGGCAGGTTGCGATGCAGCCCGGACGCCCGCTCGCCTTCGGGCGCGTGGGCTCCGCGCACTTCTTCGGACTGCCGGGCAACCCCGTCGCGTCGATGCTCGCGTTCATGCTGTTCGTCCGGCCGGCGATCCACAAGCTGGCCGGCCGCCGGCGCCTCTTCCCCGACACCGCCGAGGCGACGGCGACCGAGGCGATGAGCAAGAAGAAGGGCCGCCGCGAGTTCAAGCGGGGCATCGTGCAATGGAAGGACGGCCGCTGGGAAGCGCGCACCACCGGACCCCAGGGTTCCGGTATCCTCTCGTCGATGGCCGCGGGCAATTGCCTGATCGTGCTCGAAGAGGACCGGGGCGACGTCGCGGTCGGAGAGACCGTCCTGGTCGAGCCGTTCTGATGACCCGCGTCTCGGTCGATCTCATCGATACGCTGGCGCCGATGGTCGAGACACGCGTGCGCGAGGCGGCGCGGCGACTGCCAGACCTGCGCTACGCCGACGTCCGCCTCGAGGTCACCGAGGGCAAGGGCGCCGGGGCCGAGAACGGCACCCCCAAGTACTCCGGCGACGACTACGGCTTCGCGCTCGGCACCCGCGTGCTGGCCGGCGACCGGATGATCGCGCCGGGCTACGTCGGCCAGACGCTCGGCACCGCCGACCTCGACGATCTCGATCGGATCGTGCGCGAGGCGCTCGAGCGGGCCTATCGGCGCGCGATGGTGAACGGCGAGATGAAGGCCGATGCGCGCGAGAAGTTCGGGCCCCTGGGCGAGTCGCTGGCCGACACGCGCCTGCACCCGATCGAGGTGCGGCAGGACACGGTCGGCGCCGTGTATCGCGTCGACCCGCGCTCGATGGTGCTCGCCGACATGGTGCGCTATTCGACCGACGTCTCGCGCCAGGTCGCCGCCGTCGATTCCGGGGTCAAGTACAACTACGTCGGGACGATGACCGAGCTCTCGCGCGAGCTCTTCGTGTCGAGCGAGGGCGCGCGGATCGACCAGTCGTTCGCGCTCACCCTGGGCTCGTGCACGGTCGTCACCGTCGACGGCGAGGTGAGTCAAGATCTCTACGACGCGCTCGGGCACCAGCGCGGCTGGGAGATCCTGCTCGACGGCGTCGACGAGCCGGCGCTGCACTTCCCGACCTTCGTCGACTTCGCGCTCGCCCTCGCGCGCGAGGGCGTGGCGCTCGCGGGCGCGCCGGTGCTGCCGACCTCGGAGCGCGAGGTCGTCGTGGTCACCGACCCGCACTACAACACGCTGGTGTCACACGAGATCATCGGCCACCCGGTCGAGCTCGACCGCGCGCTCAAGATGGAGACCGCCTACGCGGGGCGCTCCTGGCTCCTGGGCGGCCTCACCGAGCATCAGGTCAGCCGGCGCGTGGCCTCGCCGCTCGTGACGGCGTACTCCGATCCGGCGCTGCCGGGCTTCGGTCACTACAAGTACGACCACGAGGGCACGCCGGCGCGCCGGGTCGTCCACATCGACCGCGGCATTTTCCGCGGCTTCATGAACAGCCGGCAGACCGCGGCGATCTTCGGCGGCGAGCCCAACGGCCACTGGAAGGCGACCGACGCGTCGCTGGTGCCGCTGATCCGCATGTCGAACACCGTCTTCGACGTGGGCACGCGCTCGGCGGAGGACATCGTGAAGGAGGTCGACCACGGCTATTACGTCGCCGGCCACCGCACGCCGTCGATCGCCGAGAGCCGCGAGAACTTCCGCATCTCCGCGCGCGGCGTCTACGAGATCAAGCACGGCGAGCTCGGCCGGCTCTACCGCGACGGCGGCATCGCCGCCGACTCGCGTGACTACCTCATGAACGTCGACGCCGTCGGCACGGACTTCCGCCTGTACCCGATCCCCAACTGCGGCAAGGGACAGCCGATGCAGACCAAGCGGCTGGGTAACGGCGGTCCCACGATGCGGACCCGCGCGCGAGTGCTCGGGGGCTAGCCGTGCGCGGGGTGCTGATCGTCCTGGCGACTACCGGCATGCTGTTCGCCACCGCCGCGCCCGCGGCGCCGCCCGAATACCCGGTGAACTTCATCAAGGTCGACGAGCTCAAGGGGCTGCTCGACCGCGGCACCAAGGCGGACATCATCGACGTGCGACACTGGGAGGCCTACGCGGAGAGTCACATCCAGGGCGCGCGCTCGATGCCGTTGCGAGTCGTTCCCGACCGTGCGGCCGAGATCTCGAAGACAGGCCTGGTAGTCTTTTATTGAACGTGCCCGCACGCGCTGTCCCGGGGGGCCAGCGACATTCTGTACAAGCTCGGGTGGCGCAATCAACGTGTCCTCGAGGAGGGGCTTCCCGGCTGGATGGCCAAGGGCTATCCCGTCGGCGGACGGAATCCCAAGGCGCCGCCGGCGCACTGAGCAGGCGATGAGGACGGTCGACGAGCTGGCGAGGGCAAGCGAGGAAGCGCTGGCGCTCGTCGCACGGCAGCAGGACGTTCGCGAGGCCGAAGTGTTCGTGTCCGCGAACTCCGCCGTGTTGACGCGGCTCAACTACACCTCCCACATTCCGTGCAATGGTGTCGAGGAGCCCAAATCGACCGAGTCCTACGGCCTCGGCATCCAGGCCGTCTTCGACGCGCCGGACGGGCGCCGGATCGGCTTCGGCAGCGAACCGAGCGACCTCTCGCTCGCGGGCGCCGAGCGCGCGCTGGTCAAGGCGCGGCGGGCGGCGGTGGCCGATCCCGAGTTCGTCTCGCTTCCGTCGCCGACGGGCTCTTCGCGCACGCTCGCCGACTATCACGATCCGCGCCTTATGGCCCTGGACGACGCAGGGCTCGTCGAGGCGGGCTGGAAGATCACCGGCGGCGCCCTCCGGACCTTCAGCGCCTCGAGTCGGCTGGCCGAGCTGGCGCAGGACGACGAAGGGCTGCGGCGTCTCGGGCTCATCCTCGGCGGCGACGTCACGATCTTGAGAGAGCGGATGGCGATCGCCTCGACCACGATGCCCCGCGCCCAGACCGACGAGACGTCGCTGATCACCGCGTTCGCGACCGCGATGGTGGAGACGCGCGGGGCCAAGGGCTCGGGCGCCTCCACCGGCACGCGGCTCGACCACTTCACCGACGAGGCCGGCGTGGAGGCCGCGCAGAACGCGATCAACGCGATCGGCGGCGAGCGCGTGCCGTCGGGCACCTACACCGTCGTCTTCGGCCGTCAGCCCGTGGCGGACCTCCTGAACAACATCGTGATCCCGTCCTGCACCGCGAGCTCGTTCTACTCGTCGAGCACGCCGTTTCTCGGCAAGCTCGGCCGCGCGGTCGCCTCCAGGCACCTGAGCCTCTACGACGACGGCGCCCGGCCCGGCCTGATGGGCTCGAAGGGAATCACGTGCGAAGGGTTGCCAACGGGTCGCACCGATCTGATCAAGCACGGCGTGCTCGTCGGCTGTCTCTCGAACTGGTACGAGAGCCAGCGCCTGCTGCGCGACCCGGCCCTCGCCGAGAAGCTCGGCGCCCGCGGCCCGGCCGCCGAGGCGGCGCTGGCGCCGCGCAACGGCTTTCGCTTCGGCGCCGGCGGCGGCCGGCAGTTCGACAGCGCGCCCGGGGTGGCCGCCTCGAACGTCGTGCTGGAGGGCGCCGAGGCCGTCGCGCTCGACGAGCTCATCCGCCGAGTCGGCGACGGCCTCTACGTCGGGCGCATCTGGTACACCTACCCGATCAACGGGCTGCGCGCGGGTGATTTCACCTGTACCGTCGTCGCCGACTCCTATATCATTCGCGACGGGCGGATCGCGGCGCCGCTCAAGGCCAACGCGATCCGGATCAACGACAACATCGCCACGTTCCTCAACAACGTCGCCGGCGTCACCAAGGACGCGAAGGGCACGATCGTCTGGGCCGCGGACGAGGTCGTGTACACGCCCGAGGTGGCCGTCACCGGCGTCCGAGTCGACGAAATCGCGGGATTCATGGAGGAGCTCGACTGATGGCTGAAGCGCGTCTCGAGTCGATCGCGCGCGAGTGTCGTGTTCAGATCCTCCGCATGCTCGCCCACGCGGGCTCCGGGCATCCCGGAGGCTCGCTCTCGGTGATCGACATCCTCACCACGCTCTACTTCGGGCGCCTGCGGTACGATGCCAAGCGCCCGGACTGGCCGGACCGCGACCGCGTCGTGCTCTCGAAGGGCCACGCGGTTCCAGCGCTCTACGCCGTGCTCGCGAAGGCCGGATACTTCCCGGAGAACTCGCTGATCACCTTGCGCAAGCTCGGCTCGCCGCTCCAGGGCCATCCCGATCGGACGGCCCTGCCGGGAATCGAGGCGGCCACGGGCTCGCTCGGACAGGGGCTCTCGATCTCGCTCGGGCTGGCGCTCGGGCTCAAGCTCGCCAGCTCTCCCGGACGGGTCTATTGCATCCTCGGCGACGGCGAGACGCAGGAAGGCCAAGTGTGGGAGGCCGCGATGTCGGCGCCCAAGCTCGGGCAGCCCGACCACGCGCTCGACAATCTCGTAGTCATCCTCGACTACAACAAGATCCAGCTCGACAATTTCGTGAAGAACGTGCTCGACCTGGAGCCGGTCACCGCCAAGTGGCAGTCGTTCGGCTGGCCGGTGATCGAGATCGACGGTCACGACATCGCGCAAATCGCCAAGGCGCTCGATCAGGCGGAGGCCACCACCGGGGGGCCGACCTTCATCGTGGCGCACACGGTGAAGGGCAAGGGCGTGTCGTTCATGGAGAACGACCCGGAGTGGCACGGCAAGGCGCCGAAGCCCGCCGAGGCGATCAAGGCGATCCGCGAGGTCCTCGGGATCACCGAGGGCGCCTGGGAAGACTACTTGAAGACCGACTCGGCGACCCGCGAGATCGTGAGCGAGATCAGCGCCCTGGAGAAGAAGTGATGCCGGCCAAGGCGAGTCGCGCCGCGTTCGGCGAGGCCCTGATCGATCTGGGCGCCAAGGACGCGCGGATCGTCACGCTCGACGCCGATCTGTCGAAGTCGACGATGACCGTGGGCTTCGCGAAGAAGTATCCGGGACGGGCGTTCAACCTGGGCATCGCGGAGTCGAATATGATCGGGGTCGGTGCCGGGCTCGCGCTCACCGGCCGCATCCCGTTCGCCTGCTCGTTCGCGTGCTTCATCGTAGGCCGCTTCGAGACCATCCGAATCTCGGTCGCCTACACCAACGCGAATGTGAAGCTCGTCGGGACCCACTCCGGCATCGCGATCGGCGAGGACGGCTACAGCCAGATGGGGCTCGAGGACATCGCCTGCATCCGGGCGCTTCCCAACATCGGGATCGTCCAGCCGGCCGACGAGCTCGAGACCAAGCAGGCCATCGCCTACGCCGTCGAGCACCAGGGACCGCTCTATCTCAGGCTGACGCGGCAGAATCTCGAGCCCGTCTGCCCGCCCGACTATCGCTTCCAGTACGGCCGCTGGCTCGTGCTGCGGAAGGGCCACGACGTGACCTTGATCGGCTCGGGCGGAACCGTGTTCAACTGCCTCGAGGCGGCCAAGCGTCTGGAGGCCGACGGCGTCTCGGCCGAGGTGATCAACGCGGCGTGCATCAAGCCGCTCGACGAGGAGTTGCTGGTCCAGTCGGCGGGCAAGACCGGTCACGTCGCGACGGTCGAGGATCACGCGGTGGTCGGCGGGCTCGGCGGCACGGTGGCCGAGTTCCTCACCGAGGTGCTGCCGACGCCGATCAAGCGGCTGGGCGTCCACGGCTTCGGCGAGTCCGGCGATTCGAAGGGTCTCTACGCCAAGCACGGTCTCGACCCGGCCGGAATCGCGGCCGGCGTGAAGAAGTTCCTTCACCGCTGAAGACGAAGAGGGCGCCGCTCCCCACCCTGCCTGATTACCTCGGGTCGGGGCTCGACCTCGTCTTCGTCGGGATCAATCCCGGGCTCTACTCGGCCCGCCAGGGCCACTACTTCGCGCGCTCGACGAACCGGTTCTGGCCGGCGTTCACGGCCTCGAAGCTGAGCGCGCGCGTGCGCGGCGGGCTCGCGGTCGACGTCCTCCGGCCCGAGCACGATGCCGCGCTCCTGGGCTTTGGCATCGGCTTCACCGACGTCGTCAAGCGCGCCTCGGGCAATGCCGCCGCGCTCGACGCGAGTGACTTCGCGACATGGGCGCCGCGCCTGCTGCAGAAGCTGCGTCGCTCGGCGCCCCGCGTGGCGTGCTTCCACGGACTCACCGCCTACCGGCCGTTTCTCGCTCTCGCACTACGCGTCGATGGCCGGGGGCCGGCGCTCGGTCCTCAGCCGGAGGTCGTCGGCACCACGCGGCTCTTCGTCGTCCCCAACCCGAGTCCGGCCAACGCGCATTTCACGCTCGCCGATCAGATCTCGTGGTACGACCGGCTCGCGGAATTCCTCGCCGGTAGCGAGTCCGGGCCCGCTCCCGCGCGCCGCTAGCCCGGGCGGACCATGTCCGCCGGCCGCACCCAGCGATCGTACTGCTCGGCGGTCACGTAGCCGGAGGCGAGCGCCGCATCGCGGAGCGTGAGCCCGCCGGAGTGGGCCTTCTTGGCGATCTCGGCGGCGCGGTCGTAGCCGATATGAGGGGCGAGCGCGGTCACGAGCATGAGCGAGCGCGCGACGAGCTCGGCGATCCGGGATCGGTTCGCCTCGATCCCCTCCACGCAGAACTCGCGGAAGCGCGCGCAAGCGTCGGTCAGGAGATCGACCGAGTGCAGGAAGTTGAAGATGATGACGGGCTTGAAGACGTTCAGCTCGAAGTTACCCTGCGAGCCGGCGATGGCGATCGCCGTGTCGTTGCCCATCACCTGGACGGCGACCATCGTGACCGCCTCGGCCTGCGTGGGATTGACCTTGCCCGGCATGATCGAGGAGCCCGGCTCGTTCTCGGGAAGCGAGAGCTCACCGAGGCCGCTCCGCGGGCCCGAGCCGAGCCAGCGGAGGTCGTTGGCGATCTTCATGAGGGCGCCGGCCAGGGTGCGCAGCGCGCCGCTCGCCATGACGAGGTCGTCGTGGGCCGCGAGCGCGGCGAACTTGTTGGCGGCCGAGGTGAACGGCAGACCCGTCAGCTCGGCGAGCTTCGCCGCGACCGCCTCGCCGAAGCCGGCCGGCGCGTTGAGACTGGTGCCGACCGCGGTGCCGCCGATCGCCAGCGCCAGAAGCCCCGGCAAGGTCGTCGCGATCCGCGCGAGAGCCGCGTCGAGCTGCGCGACGTAACCCGAGAATTCCTGGCCCAGGGTGAGCGGTACCGCGTCTTGCAAGTGCGTGCGGCCGATCTTCACGACGTCGTCGAACTCTCGCGCCTTGACGGCGAGCGCCTCGCGCAGCGCGCGCACGCTCGGCACGAGCCGCCGGGTGAGTTCGAGCGCCGCGGCCACGTGCATCGCCGTCGGGAACGTGTCGTTGGACGACTGGGACATGTTGACGTGGTCGTTGGGATGGATCGGGTTCTTGCTGCCGAGCTGGCCGCCCGTCAGCTCGATCGCCCGGTTCGATATCACCTCGTTGACGTTCATGTTGGTCTGGGTCCCGGAGCCCGTCTGCCAGACCGAGAGCGGGAAGTGCTCGTCGAGCTTTCCGGCGATGACCTCGTCGGCGGCGCGCACGATAAATTCGGCCCACCGCGGATCGAGCAGGCCCAGCTCTTGATTGACCAGCGCGGCCGCCTTCTTCAAGAGCCCGAGGGCGTGCACGACCGCCATCGGCATCCGGTCGTGGGCGATCGCGAAATGGTGCAGCGAGCGCTCGGTCTGAGCGCCCCAGTAGCGATCTGCGCGGACGTCGATCCGCCCCATGCTGTCGGTCTCGACGCGCGTGTCTATGCCGATCCCTCCACTGTCGATTGCCGAGTTTTCGTTCAGATCAACCCGTAGCCGTAGACGAGGCCGAAAGCGATGGATCCCAGACCGGCGCAGAGCGCGAGCGCCTGCCGGGCACGGCGGTAGCGAAGCGCCAGTGACACGGGGTACGCCATCACCGCGGTCAGCAAGGTCATGCCGAGGATTGTCCCCACGCCGAAGATCAAGAGATATACGAAGGCACTCGCGGTCGAGCGCAGGGTCGCGAGCACCAGGAGCGACACCGCCGCGCTGCCGGCCAGGCCGTGGACGGCGCCGACGACGAGCGCGCGTCCAGCCGGCCACCCGCTGCGCCAGCCGAGCGTGGCGAGCCAGCGCGAAGGATGCACGTGCGGGTGCTCGTGAGCGTGCTCGGCACCGTGGGCATGGGGATGGCTGTGGACCACGCCGACCCGGGCGCCATGCTCGTGATCGGCGACGAGGTGGCCGGCGGGCACCGGCTCGAGCCCGCGTGCCGCATCGCGCAGGCGGAGCACGCCCAACAAGATCAGCATCCCAGCTACGACGAGCTCGAGTCCACCGCCCACCGCCGGCGAGATCGTGAGCTTGAACCCGATGATGAGCGCGCCGACGATCGTCAGGGTTGTCATGTGGCCGGCGCCCCAGAGAACGCCGACCATCGCGCCGTCGATGAAGCGGCGCTGGCGCGTGAGGATCGTCGCCACCGCCACGAGGTGATCTGGATCCGTCGCGTGCTGCAGGCCGAGGAGGAACCCGAGGAACATCGCCGAAAGCGGCGCGGGGTCCACGAGCGCGGTCACTCTGACATCTTGAGAAGAAGCCCTGTCCGGCGCGCCCGCTGGATTGCCGCCAGGAACGCCCAGTGGGCCAGCACGGCATAGAAGACCGAGAGTACGAGGCCCGTCGCGATCGGAAAGCGGAACTCGGACTCGAACCCGTAATGGGCCCGATAGGCGTCGAGGAAGTACGTGAGCGGGATCGCCTTGGCGACCATCGCGATCGAGTCCGGCAGCACCGAGATCGGATAATAGATGCCCGCCAGCACGAGCACCATGTTGACGCTCGCCCACGCGAATGCTTCGGCGCGATTACCGAACAGCGTGATCAGCGCGCATACGGCGACGCCGACCACCCACGCGGTGAGAAAGCAGCCCAGGAGGAACGTCGCGAGCGCGAGCCAGCCGGGCTGGAGCACCTGGAACCCGAACGCCCACCAGCCGAGCGCGGCCAGCAGCACGAACACCGCCAGGCTCCGTACCATCCCGACGATCCAGGACCCGAGCGTGAGGTGGCGGATGCCGATCGGCGCCAGGAACTGGTGCTTGAGCGACTTCGACCAGACGTCGAGCAGGACCGCGTACGCGACCTCGAGCTGGCAGACGTTGACCACCGAGAGCGCGATCGTGCCGACCAGCACGAACGACGCCTGCGCCTGCGTCAGCTCGAGAAACCGTGACATCAGGCCGATCGACAGCACGCCGACGATCGGCCAGAAGAGCAGCTCGAAGAAGAAGAACACGTTGCGCGCGCCCATGAGGGCGTTCCGGAGCGTCACCGCCCAGACCGCGAGCAGCTCACTTCGCCAGCTCAACGAAGACCTCCTCGAGCTCTGGCTCGCGGACCTGGATGTTCCGGATGACGACGCCGTCGGCGTGAAGCGCGCGCAGCAGCTCCGGCAACCGCTTCTCGGCCTCGTCCACCGTGCACTCGACCCAGCCGTCGACCTCCGCGCACCGGAGCACGCCCGCGCTTTCGGCGAGCCATGGCACGCGCGGCGGATCGAGCTTGAGCGCGATGACCTCGCCGAGGCGGATCTGTCGCTTCAGCTCGCCGGACGTGCCGCGCGCGAGGATCCGTCCGGCCTTGATGAAGGCGATCTCGTCGCAGAGCTCGTCGGCCTCGCGCATGTAGTGGGTCGTCAGCACGATCGTGATCCCCTGCTCGCGGCGCAGGCGGGCGACGTGCGCGCGCACCCGCGCGGCCACGTCGGGGTCCAGACCCAGCGTGGGCTCGTCGAGAAAGAGCAGCTCGGGCTCGTTGACGAGCGCCTTGGCCAGCGCCACGCGCTGCTTGAGCCCGGTCGAGAGGTCCGAATACGGGATGCGGCGGTATGGCACCAGCTCGCACAGCTCGATCAGCGAGTCGACGCGCTGACGGAGGGTTCGCCCGCTCAAGCCGTAGAGTCGGCCGTAGAACGCGACGATCTCACCGACCCGCAGACTCCAGAGAAACGACGGGCGGCCGCTCACCATGTTGAGCCTGCGGCGCAGCGCGCTGGCCTCGCGGACCACGTCGTGTCCGAGCACGGTCACCCGCCCGCGATCGGGCGTCAGGAGCGTGGCGAGGATCGAGAGCAGCGTCGTCTTGCCGGCGCCGTTGGGGCCGAGCACGCCGACGATCGCGCCGCGCTCCACCGTCAGCGAGACGCCGCGCAGCGCGGCCGTCTCGCGGCGGCGCGGCCAGCCCGAGCGAAACGTCTTCTCTACGTCCTGCGCGTCGATCGCGAGCATACTCAGTGATGATACCATCCAGGGCATGGCCGCCTCCGACGAGTGGCGCTGCGACACCACGACGGTGCCGCCCGGCCACACCGCGACGTTTCGCCTCGAGCGCGCCGGGCGCACGGTGAGCGGCTTCGTCGTGAACTACGAGGGCCAGTACCGCGCGTACGTGAATCGCTGCCCGCACGTCGGCACGCCTCTCGACCTCTGGCCGAACGAGTTCTTCACCGAAGACGGTCGCGCGCTGATCTGCTCGACCCACGGCGCGCTCTACGAGCCAATCAGCGGACGCTGCACGGCCGGTCCTTGTGTCGGCGACCGCCTCACCGCGCTGCCGCTGGCCCTCGACGGCGACACGATCGTCGTCAACCTGCCGCCCCCTCAATGACCCGCCGCGCTCGATGAGCGCCTGAACGCCGAATGAGCGACGTCGCCGAGGTCGAGCAGGCGAACGCGCGCTTCTATCAAGCGTTCGAGACGCTCGACCTCGCGCGGATGGAGCTCGTGTGGGCCCGTAGCGAGCACGTGAAGTGCGTCCATCCCGGCTGGCCCATCTTGATCGGCTGGGACGCCGTGCGGTCGTCCTGGGAATCGATCTTCGAGAACACCGCCGAGATGCGCTTCACCCTGTCGGACGTCCGCGCGAGCGCGTGCGGCGACCTGGCGTGGGTCACCTGCACGGAGAACATCTTCTCCGAGGTTCAGGGCCGCCTCGGCGTCACCTCGGTCCTCGCGACCAATCTCTTCGAGCGCGGGCCTGACGGCTGGCGTCTCGTCCATCACCACGCATCACATATCCTCTCGCCAGCCCCCGACGCCACGACGAACTAGGCCGGACTCGCTACCGCTCTGAAGCAGGATCCAGCCGCCGGCGCGACCGATTTCCCGGTATCCGGTCGCAGGGTGGGTCCGCAGCACGACCTCGAGGTCGAGGATGTAACCGGGTCACGGCAGGCGAGTGTATCTGGCTCGCAGGCTATCGAAGCGGCGCGAGCGCCGCAGACCGTGCTGGTTCAGGGTGAACCAGAAGAGCACCGAGAGGATACGCAGACCGTAACCGACCGAAGCGAGGAAGCTCGCGGACGAGGCCTCGGGGAAGTAACGCGTCGGCACCGCGATCTCGGTGATCCGAAAGCGCGCCGCGACGACCTGCGCGATGATCTCCTGGTCGAAGACGAACCCGTCCGAGTTCGCGGGGAAGTTGACGGTCTCGAGCACCTCGCGCCGGAACGCGCGATATCCCGTGTGGTACTCCGACAGGGACAGCGAGAACACCCGGTTCTCCAGGCCCGTCAGGAAGCGATTGCCGAGCCCTCCTTCAGGCGCGAGCCCAGGACCACATCGGCCCGGCCGGTCAAGATCGGCTCGATGATCTGCGGAACGAGCCGCGGATCGTACTGATAGTCAGGATGCACCATCACCACGACGTCGGCGCCGGCCCGCAGCGCCTCCGCATAGCACGTCTTCTGGTTGGCGCCATAGCCATAGTTGCGGTTGTGGACGAAGATCTCCAGACCGAGCTGGCGCGCGATGTCGAGCGTCGCGTCGGTCGACCCGTCGTCCACCAGGATGACGAGGTTCACGGTGTCCTTCGGCAGCTCCTCGTAGGTGAGCCGAAGCGTCCGGCCGGCGTTGTACGCGGGCATGACGACGACGACCTTGGGTGTGGAGCGCGTGACGCTCATATGGCTCCTGGCCGCATCACCGCGTTGATCGAGTGGGTGAGATCCACCACGTTCATCGCTCAATCATCGGACGTCAGGCCCTCGATCGCCAAGGTTCGAGTAGAGTCGGCGCCCACCGGCCTCGACAATCAAATGGACCGAGGCCGGCGGCAGCGCACGCACCACGCTTCGCCCCGGATCGACCGACGAGATCAGGAAGGCACGCGCCGGGGCCGCCCAGGCCCGCTCGAGCCGCGGCGAGTCCCAGAAGACATCGCGCGCCTCGGCGAGGGCGGCGCCGAATGCGAGATTCGGCTGCAGGCCGTTCACGATACGAATCGGCTCCCTCACGACCAGCAGCAGCGAAGCGCTGGCCTCGAGCGCGCCCTCGTGCATGACCACGTCACCGGGCTCGAGCCGCTGGACGAGCGCCGCCGTCAGCGGACGAACCGACCGGGCTCTCGCCAGCTGGGCCCTCGCGTCAGCGACGACCGCTGGCAGGAACGCGATCGTCGCGGCCAGCGCGACCCCGACGCCGAGGGCCGCGGCGCGCCGCCAGGCGGCTACCGACAGCGCCGCCGTTGCGAGGGCGAAGATCGCGACCGCTGCCCGAGCGAGCGCGGTGACGTCGAGTCCGAGAGCCTCGTAGCGGTCCGACAGGAGGCCGGTCAGCACCGCGACCGACACGAATGTGAGCAGCACGAACAGACCGAGCAGCGGGAGCAGGAGACTCCGGGCCGGAGTCGCGCGTGTCGCGCCCTCGATCGCCTCGTCCCACACGCGCGCGGCCAGAAGCGCCAGCGCCGGGAACGCGACGAGCGCGTGGTGCGGCAGTCTGGATGGCATCAGCGTGAAGGCGCCGATGACGGTCGCCGACCAGACCCCGAGCAGGAGCCAGAGGCGCGCCCGCGCGTCCTGCCAGGGACGCCTGAACGCCCGCGCGACCGCCCAGGGCAATACGAGCGCCCAGGGCAGGAAGGCGAGAGCCGTCAGGCTGAGAAATCCGACTGGGCCGAGCGCCGCGCCCTCGTCGGGAGCGAGGCGCGGCCGTGTGAGCGCATACAGCTGGTTGTCGACGACGATGTGCCGTAGCGCGCCCGGGTTGCGCGCTTCGATCAGGACGTACCAGGGCGCCGCGATCGCGACCGTTTTGAGGACCCCCCACCACGGAATCCACGGGCCCACCGGTCGCTCTCGCGTGAGCCAGAAGAAGGCGGCGATGACTGGCACGACGGCCAGGGCGTCGAGGAAGTCCCGCGTGAGCATGGCCAGGGCGAGGGCCGCGTAGAAGAGGGCAAGCCCGCGCCGGCGGTCGCCGAGATAGGCGAGCACGAATCCGGCCCACGCGAGCGTCACGCAGAAGACGAACAGCAGCTCCGGCCGCGCGGTGCGGCCATAGACGAACACCCCGAGGTTCGCGGCGACCATGAGCCCGGCGAGCAGGCCGAGTCGTGGGCCGCCGAGGGCGACGCCGAGCCGCGCCGTCAGCGCCGCACAGCCGACAGCGGCCAGCGCAGGCCAGAGCCGGGCGGCGAACGGCGTCACGCCGGCCGCGCCGAACGAGGCCGAGACGAGCCAGTGGAGCAAGGGCGGCTGATCGACGTAGCGCACGCCGTCGATCCGCGGTGTGATCCAGTCGCGGGTGAGCGCCATCTCGCGCGCGATCTCCGCGTGAAAGCCCTCCGGCGGATCGAGGAACGGCGCCGCGCCCAGCCCGACGAGGTACAGGCCGATCGCGACCAGAGCGACGCCGAGCGGGATGCCCCGCACGGACCGAGAGCTAGGTGACCTTCACGAGCGCGTCGCCCGGGAGGCTCCGGAGGAACTCGCTCAGCGCGCCCTCGAGGTACCCTCGATCACGGGACTCGAGCGTGACCTTCACCTTGTATTCGGGATTGGAAAACTCCGGATACGAGCCCAGGAGCAGCAGCGGGTAGTCTGCCAGGAGCCGGTTGAGGTAATCGGCGAGGACGCCCTCGCCGATGGCGACGAAGACGTTCTTCAGGTGGATCGGCTGGTCGCGGAACCGCTCGCGGATGGCCTCGAACTTCTGGCGAAAGATCTCGGGCACGCCCGGCAAGACGTAGACGTTGCCCATGAGGACCGTCGGAAAGCGGATCGTCTCGCCGCCGACCAGCTGGGCGCCCTCGGGAATCTCGGCCATCTTCAGATGGGATTCCTTGAGCCTGTCGCGGAAGTGGCGCTCGAGGATCTCGACGAGCATCGGGTGGCGCACGACCTTGGTCCCCATCCCCACCGCGACGCCCTCGATCGTGACGTCGTCGTGGGTCGGCCCCACGCCGCCCGACGTGAACACCACGTCGTGGGCGCGGCTGAAGGCCGCGACTTCCTGGGCGATCAGCTGGATGTCGTCGGGAATGACAGAGATGCGGCGCACATCGACGCCGAGCGCGCGGAGCTCACGGCACAGGTACGCAGCGTTGGCGTCGGCGATCTTCCCGGAGAGGATCTCGTTGCCGACGAGAATGATGCCCGCGGTCTTCGGCATGGTCCCCGGGCGATTCTACGATGCTAGAATGCGGTAGTCCACGAGAAGCAGCCAATTGGAGGCGCGATGAGCCAATTGAACGGCTGGGCGCTCACGCTCGGTGCCTCGTCGGGATTCGGCGAGGCCGCGAGCCTCGCGCTGGCACGTGCCGGACTGAACATCTTCGGCGTGCACCTCGATCGTAAGGCGACCATGGCCAACGTCGAGCGGATCACGGGCGAGATCAAGGCGCTCGGCCGCGAAGCCGTGTTCTTCAACGTCAACGCCGCCGACGCCGACAAGCGTGCCGAGATCGCCGGCCAGATGGCTGACCTCCTCGAGAAGCGCGGCGAGTCGGGGAGCCTGCGCGTACTCCTGCACTCGCTCGCGTTCGGCACGCTCAAGCTCTACGTCGCCGATCCCATGAAAGAGGCCGTCACGCAGGCGCAGATGGACATGACGCTCGACGTCATGGCTCACTCCCTCGTCTACTGGACCCAGGAGGTCGTCGGCCGGGGGCTCATGACGCGCGGCGGCCGCATCTACGCGATGACCTCGTCGGGTGGAACGCGTGTGCTGCCTTTCTACGGGCCAGTGTCCGCCGCGAAGGCCGCGCTCGAGTCGCACATCCGCCAGCTCGCCTCCGAGCTCGCCCCACAGGGCATCACGGCGAACGCGATCCGAGCCGGGGTCACCGACACGCCCGCGCTGCAGAAGATCCCGCGCCACGACGCGATCATCGCCGAGGCCCGGCGCCGCAACCCGAGCGGACGCATGACCACGACCGAGGACGTCGCGCGCGCCATCGTCGTGCTCTCTCACCCCGACACGTACTGGATCACGGGCAACGTGATCGGCGTCGACGGCGGGGAAGATATCGTCGGGTGACCTACGTCCAGGGGGTGGTTCTCGGCCTCGTCCAAGGGCTCACCGAGTTCCTTCCCGTCTCGTCCTCCGGCCATCTCATCCTGGTGCCGCACGTCTTCGGCTGGCCGGATCAGGGGCTCGCCTTCGACGCGGTCATGCATCTCGGGACGCTCGCGGCGCTCCTCGCCTACTTCCGGCGCGAGCTCGTGGGCATGGTCACGGGCGCGCTCTCGCGCCGGCTCGCCGTCCTGCTCGTCCTGGCGACGATCCCGGGCGCGCTGGCCGGTGTCGTCCTCGAAAAGCTCATCGAGTCGAAGCTGCGCTCGCCCGTCCTCATCGCGGTCACCACGGCCGGCTGGGCGATCGTCATGTGGATCGCCGATCGCCGGGCCGCGGCGCCACCGGCGACACCTGGCGACCCGCTCGAGCGCGTCTCGCTGGGCCAGGCCCTCACGGTCGGCTGCGCTCAAGCCCTGGCGCTGATCCCTGGCACGTCGCGCTCGGGCATCACGATCACCGCGGGGCTCCTGGGCGGTTTCGACCGGGCGACGGCCGCGCGCTTCGCGTTCCTGCTCGGCATTCCGATCACGGCCGGAGCGGGATCGTTGAAGGCGTTGCATCTGCTGAAGGAAGGTCTCCCGCCCGGTGAAGCGGGCCCGCTAGCGGCGGCGCTGGTCACCGCGTTCGTCAGCGGATGGTTCGCGGTGTGGTTCCTGGTGAGCTATCTGAAGACCCGCTCGTTACGCCCGTTCGTGGTCTACCGGCTGCTGCTCGCCCTGGTGATCTTCCTGGTGGTGCTCCGCGGCTGATGGCGTCAGGCCCACATGAGGTCGAAGAGCCGGCAGGTGTTGATCGAGAGCTGGAACATCACGTCCTCGACCGGAAGGTGCTTGAGCTTCGCGACCTCTTCGGCCACGCGGCTGGCGAGCCACGGACCCGAGTCGATGCCCTCGAACTCGCCCCCGTACTCCCACGGCCCGTCGCTCTCTACGAGCAGCGCGTCCAGCGGAACCCCCGTCACCAGATCGCGGTCGCGATCGCGTGAGACGAGGTCCGGAGTGACCGAGACCAGGTAGCCCGCGTCGATGATGGCGCGCGTCACCACCGG
>Ga0209377_1001159_pt1 | contig 17763 bp, 20 predicted proteins | sample GraSoiAngelo_141_FD_185898 | JGI IMG/M metagenome (GOLD analysis project Ga0209377, IMG submission 185898) | Grasslands soil microbial communities from the Angelo Coastal Reserve, California, USA - 14_0929_12_40cm (SPAdes) (version 2) | ecosystem: Environmental > Terrestrial > Soil > Grasslands ...
CATCACCACCAGCGTGTACACGGACGCCGCCGGCGCTTACGTGTTCCCGCCACTGGCCGCGGGCAGGTACCGCGTGTGGGCGCAGGCGCTCGGCTTCGAAACGAACAAGAGCGCGGTCGATCTGACTTCGGCGCAGCGCCGGAATTTCACGCTGCAGGAAATCGCGGATGCCGAGCGGCGCTTCCGCCAGCTGCCCGGGGAGATGATGGTCGCGGGATTGCCCGAGGCCACGCCCGAGGACGCGCACATGAAGCGAATCTTCATGAACAACTGCACCGGGTGCCACTCGACGAGCTACGCGCTGCAGTTCCGCTTCGACGAAGCCGGGTGGAGCAAGATCGTCGACCTGATGAAAGTGGTGCCGGTCACCGGCGTCTACCAGGGGCCGAATGCCAAAGCCAACCAGATACTGGACCGCAACCAGAAGCAGCTCGCCGCCTACCTCGCGCGCGCGCGCGGGCCGGGCGAATCGTCGATGAACGTGCCGGCGCGAGCGCGCCCCGCGGGCGAAGCGGCGCGCGCCGTGTGGACGCTCTACGACCTCCCGCTCAATCCCGATGCGGGCATCGGCACGCAGTACAACCCGAACGACGGCGCCGACTGGACGCTGGGCACCACCTCGAAGCTCGGTGAGCTGCCGCACGACGGCGGCATGGGTTTCGACGGCATGATCTACTTCACCTGCAACAACCCCAACCGCAGCGTAACGATCGGCAAGGTCGATCCCGGGACGGGCGCGGTCAAGTTCCTGAAGGCCGATGCGGGGAACGGGCGGGCGGCCACCGCGCACGGGCTGGTGCGCGACGCCGACGGCAACTTCTGGTTCGACGTGAATCCGGGCCGCCGCGCGCTCGGCAAACTGGACGTCGCCACGGAGAAGATCTCGATCTACCAGACGCCGCCCGACATGTCTCCGCTGGGCGGCGCGGTGACGATGGACGTGGACGGCAAGGGCAAGATCTGGGCGTCCACGCCCCGTGGCGCCGTGCGCTTCGATCCGGTGACCGAGAAGTTCACCGAATTCAAGTCGATCATTCCCGCCGAAAATTCAAAAGGTTCGGGCCTGACCTACGGCGCGGCCGGCGACCGCGACGGCAACGGCTGGTGGGCGCAGATGGCGATGGATACCGTCTACAGGGGTGACGTCGCAACGGGCAAGGCGATCGAGATCAGGCTGCCCGCGGTCAAGATGGACCGCCTCCCGGCGGAAGACCTCAAGTTCTACGAATCCGTCAGCGACCTGGGGTTCAACGCGCCGGTCCCCTGGTCGCAGGGCCCGCGCCGCATGGGCACCGACAAGAACGCCAACGTCCTGTGGGTGGCCAATTCCTGGGGCGCGACGTTCGCGCGCATCGACACCAGGACCATGGAGACGCGGCTCATCCCCTTCCCGGACCCCACGATGCAGCCGTACCACATCACGGTCGACAGCAAGCACAACGTGTGGGGCAACATGTGGACTTCGGACCGCATCGTCAGGCTCGATCCGGGCAGCAACACCTGGACCCTGTTCGATCTGCCGGTGCGCGGCACGGAAATCCGCCACATCGCGCTGCACGAGCGCGACGGCAAGCTGTTCGTGATCGTGCCGGTCTACCGCACCAGCCAGATGGGAGTCATGAGCGTGCGCGGCGAGGCCGAGCTCGCGGCTCTCAAGGCGAAGGCGCTGTAGTGGGTCGCGTCAGCGCAACCTTCACCGCAGTTCTCGCCGCAAGCCTTCTCGCTCTCCCGGCGCAGGCGCAATACCCGAGCAAGCCGATCCGGATCGTGGTGCCGTTCGCTGCCGGCGGCACCTCGGACATACTCGCGCGCGCGATCGGGCCGCACCTCACCACGGCCTGGGGCCAAGCGGTCATCGTGGAGAACCGCACCGGCGCCAACGGCAACGTCGGCGCGGACTACGTCGCCAAGTCGGCGCCGGACGGCACCACCCTGCTGCTCTCGGACGTCGGCGCGCTCGCCATCAACCCGAGCGTGTACGTCGACATGCCCTTCGACCCGGCGAAGGATTTCTCCCCGGTGGTGATGGTGTCGTATTCGCCGCACGTGCTGGCCGTGCACCCTTCCGTGCCGGTCGCCAGCGTGAAAGAGCTGATCGCCTACGCCCGAGCAAATCCGGGCAAGCTCAATTTCGCCAACTCGGGAACCGGCGGAGCGCCGCACCTCGCGGGCGTCGAATTCGCAGCGCGCACCGGCGTGCAGTGGGCCTACATCCCCTACAAGGGCGGCTCGGCTGCAGTCACCGACGTGATCGCGGGCAACGCGAACGTGCTCTTCAACGGCATGCTCGCCACCTATCCGTCGGTGAAAGCCGGCCGCCTGAAAGGGCTCGCCGTGTCGAGCGCGCGGCGCGTGCCTTCCGCGCCCGAGCTGCCGACGGTGGCCGAGACTCTTCCGGGCTTCGAGACCGGCTCCTATCAGGGCGTGCTCGCCGCGGCCGGCACCCCGCGCGAGATCGTGGCGAAGCTGAATGCCGAGCTGACCCGGATCCTGAATACGGGCGACATGAAGGAGTTCCTCGCGAAACAGGGCACCGAGGTGCGTGCCGGTCCGCCGGAGGCGCTGGGCGCTTTCATCGTCAACGAGAAAGCGCGCTGGGCAAAAGTGGTCAAGGAAGCCGGCGTCAAGGCCGATTGAGGATAAGGAACCGAACGATGAAAAATCCTTACGCAAACACGATGGCAAAGGCATCCCTCGCGGCGATTCTCGCGGGCTGCGCCGCCTCGAAGGTCGGAACGAATCCCCTGGTCCCCGAAAACCTCAAGGTCCCGGCCGGGCAAACCCTGTCGCTCGTGTCACCCGCCACGGGCGTGCAGATCTACGAGTGCGGCGCCATTAAAACCGAACCGCCGCGGTTCGAATGGGTTTTCAAGGCGCCGCAAGCCGAATTGTTAGACCTTTCCGGCAAGAAGATCGGCAAACACTACGCGGGGCCGACCTGGGAATCGAACGACGGCAGCAAGGTGGTCGGCGAAGCCAAGGCGCGCGACGACGGCCCGGCCGCGACCGCGATCCCGTGGCTGCTGCTCGCCGCAAAATCGACTTCGGGGAACGGCGTATTCAGCCGGACGCAAAGCATCCAGCGTCTTTACACCGTCGGCGGAAAAGCTCCCGCGGGAGGCTGCAGCAAGGCGCAGCTCGGCAAGGAGGCGCGAGTCCCCTACAAGGCGACGTACTACTTCTATTCCGCGAAGCCCTGAGTCAGCTCGCCGCCGCTCCGAGCCGGGCGCGCAGGCGCCGCACCTGAAGGGCGGCACCGATCAGGAACAGGACGCCCAACACCGCGCTCGCCGCCTGCAAGGCCGGCGCGTCGGCATTCGGCAGCAGAGGCGCCCCGAGCGGCAGCCGCGTCGTGGTCTCGGTGATTCCGGGAATCAGGTGGAACAGGAAAGTCGCCGAGTAGCTGACTGTTTCGATGTAGGGCGAAAACCGCCCGTAGAACTGGGTGTATCCCGCCACGTACGCGACCGCCAGCACGACGAGCGTTATGACGCCCAGCGCGTGGGGCTTGCCGAAGCCGCCGTGCTGGAAGATCCCGAAGCCGGTCAGGCAAACGAGAACGGTCGTGATCACGTAGACCTTCCCGAGCGTGTTCCTCGGGGAGATCTCCTTGTCGCGTATCAAAGCGATGAGGCCCGCGGCCACTGCGATCAGGCTGATCGCGGTGTGAATCACGCCCAGCGGTGTCAATCCGAACATGTCGATCTCCTTTTCAGAAACAATCGAGGTGTCAGCGTTTTCCCATCCGCGTTTCCCCGCTCATTCGAGCTCCATGTCGATCTCGTCGACGTAGCACCAGCTCCAGCCTTCTCCCGGCTCGAGCGAGGTGATGATCGGGTGCCCGGTCTTCTTGAAGTGCTTCGTGGCGTGCTTGTTCTTCGAGTTGTCGCAGCATCCGACGTGCCCGCACGCCCGGCACAGGCGAAGGTGCACCCAGCTGTCTCCCATTGCGAGGCATTCCTCGCAACCATCGGTGCTGGGCACGGCGGTCTTCACGGATTTCAAATGAGTGCATCGGGCAGGCATCACAGTCCTCCGATTCATCGATGAGTGAATGCGATTTACCGGGCATGCTAGCACCGCCGGCCCGCTTGCACCGCGGACGAGCCCGGCACATACTCCGCGGCTATGAACTCGGGGCGCGGAGCATGACGAAAGGACGATTGGAAGCGTTCACCGACGGCGTGATCGCGGTCATCATCACGATCATGGTGCTCGAGTTGAAGGTTCCGCACGATGCCGACCCGAAAGCGCTCATGCCGCTCGTCCCGGTGTTCCTCAGCTACGTGCTCAGCTTCGTGTTCACCGGCATCTACTGGAACAACCACCACCACATGTTTCATGCGGTCCATCACGTGAACGGCGCGACGCTGTGGGCGAACCTGCACCTGCTTTTCTGGCTGTCTCTGGTGCCTTTCGTCACGGGGTGGATGAACGAAAACCACTTCGCGGCGGTAACGGTCGCGGCCTACGGGGTCGTGCTGCTCGGCGCGGCGTGCGCGTATACCATCCTGACGCGCGTGCTCCTCGCCTCGCACGGCAAGGATTCCCCGCTCGCCAAGGCGCTGGGGAAGGATTTCAAGGGAAAGATCTCGCTCGCCATTTACGTCGCCGCGATTCCGCTCGCCTTCGTTCAAGCCTGGATCTCGGGCGGACTGTACGTGCTGGTGGCCGCGATCTGGCTGTGCCCCGACCGGCGCTTCGAGAAACTGCTCGACGAAGCGAAGGCGTAGCGCCGATGGAACCGGAGAAAATAAAGGTGCGCGTAACCGAAACCGGGCAGACCCTGGACGTCGTGGTCTACAGCAAGCGCGCGGACCGCATAGAGATCGTGCTCGGCGAAGGCATCCACAACGTCAAGTGCGAGCTGACCCCGACCCGGATGGGCCTGTCCTACGCCGGGAGCGTAAGGGGGCGGGAGCTCGTCTACGAACGCAGCCGCGAGCAGGTCCAGGCCGATCTGGACAAGCTCAATCCGAAGCTGCGCGAGCCCAGGCGGCGTTGATGCCGCACATTGACGGGTAACACGCCGAGAGAGCAGCGTTTTCCCAGCATCCGGAGAGAGGGATCCCATGAAAAGAAAATTTCCGCCCGCCGTCAGTATCCTGGTCGCGATGGTGCTCGGAATCATCATCGGCTACATGATCTTCAACCAGTTTCCCGACAAGAAGTCGGCGGCGCAGATCGCCGGCTACATCTCCATCATCTCGGACGTCTTTCTGCGTTTGATCAAGATGCTGATCGGGCCGTTGGTGTTTTCCACGCTGGTGGTCGGCATCGCGCACATGGGTGATGCCTCCTCGGTCGGACGCGTCTTCATCAAGTCGCTGGGATGGTTCATCACGGCGTCGCTCGTGTCGCTGGTCCTGGGCCTGGTCCTCGCCAACCTGCTGCAGCCCGGCCATAATCTCGGCCTGCCCTTGCCGGACATCGGCTCCTCGGCCAACCTGGCGACCGCGAAATTCACGCTCAAGGATTTCGTCGGCCACACGGTGCCGAAGTCCTTCGCCGAGGCCATGGCCAACAACGAGATCCTGCAGATCGTGGTGTTCTCGATGTTCTTCGGCGTGGCCCTCGCATCCCTCGGCGAGAAAGCGAAGACCCTGGTGAATGCGATCGACGAGCTCGCGCATGCAATGCTCAAGATCACCGGCTACGTGATGAAGCTCGCGCCCGTTGCGGTGCTCGCGGCGATGGCCGCCACCGTCGCGGTCAACGGGCTGGAGATCCTGCTCAAGTTCGCGGTGTTCATGGGCGACTTCTACATCGGCCTTTTCATCCTGTGGGCCCTGCTGATCTTTGCCGGTTTCGTAGTGTTGGGACCGCGGATCTACCGGCTGCTGGTGCTGATCAAGGAGGCGTTCATGCTGTCGTTCGCGACCGCCAGTTCCGAGGCAGCGTATCCCAAGATCCTGGACGCGCTCGACCGCTTCGGGGTGAAGCGCAAGATCTCCAGTTTCGTAATGCCGATGGGGTACTCGTTCAACCTGGACGGGTCGATGATGTACTGCACCTTCGCCGCGCTTTTCATCGCTCAGGCCTACAGCGTCGAGCTGTCGCTGGGGACGCAGATCACGATGCTGCTGATCCTGATGCTGACCTCCAAAGGAATGGCGGGCGTACCGCGCGCTTCGCTGGTGGTGATCGCCGCCACGCTCAACCAGTTCAACATTCCGGAAGCGGGGCTGCTGCTGATCCTGGGCGTCGACACCTTCCTTGACATGGGGCGCTCCGCGACCAACGCGATCGGCAATTCGATCGCGACCGCCGTGGTCGCCAAATGGGAAGGCGAGCTCCTGCCGCCGGACCAGGCGGAGGAATACGCGCTCGAGCTCGACGCGGCCCTGCCGGCCGCGCCCGCCTGACGAGGGCCGCCGCCGTGAAGCTTGCGGCCGCATGCCTTCTTGCAGCCTGGTCCGCCCTCGCGAGCGGCGTGGCCTTTGCGCAAGCTGAGCCGCCCGTCGAGCTCTCCGGGACGCTGCTCAAGGCCCGCACCAGCGGCGCCGTCACCCTCGCCTACCGCGAGTCGTCCATTCCCTTCTCCTACCTGTCTGCGCGCGGCGAGCCGATCGGCTACTCGATCGAGCTGTGCCGAAGGCTGGTCGATGCGATCGGCGAGGCGGTCGGCCGCGAGCTGGAAATCAAATGGCTGCCGGTAACCCCGGAGTCGCGCATCGACGCCGTTGTCTCGGGAAAGGCCGACCTGGAGTGCGGGTCCACCACCAACAACCTCGAGCGCCAGAAGCGGGTCGGTTTCTCCCCGACCATCTTCGTGTCGGGCACCAAGCTCCTGGTAAAGCGCGGCTCGACCATCAAGTCCTTCCGCGATCTCCCGGGCAAATCGGTGGTGGTCACTGCCGGCACGACCAACGAGCAGACCATGCGGGACCTCGCCAGGAAGTTCAAGCTCGATTTCGGTCTCCTGAGATCCCGCGATCATGCCGAGTCGTTCGCGCAGGTCTTAGGCGGCAAGGCCGACGCCTTTGCAACCGATGACGTGCTGCTGTACGGCCTGATCGCACAGAACAAGGCCAAGGGGAAATACCTGGTGGTCGGCGAGTTCCTGTCCTACGATCCCTACGGCATCATGTACCGCAAGGGTGACGCCCAATTGGCCGACCTGATCAACCACGCCTTCCACGACCTCGCCGAGGACGGCGAAGTGGAACGCGAATACAGGCGCTGGTTCCTGAACCGCCTGCCCTCCGGGACGAGCATCGACTTGCCGATGAGCCCCCAGCTCGAGACCCTCATCCGCGCGATGGCGGCAAAGCCGGAGTAACGGAAGGCAAGGCTTGAGCTAAGCCGGTTCCCAGCGCCGCGACTGCCGGCGCGCATGCGCGCGCTGCACGGGATCGGGGGTACGATCGCGAATTGCACGCCGGCCAGCCCAAACTACGTGGACTCGTCGATCCACGCCATCTGGATCGCCTCGAGGATCTTTTCCCCGCAGTGCTTCGGGTCGTCGTCGAATTCGTCGAGCGCCTGCACCCACTCGAACAGGTCGGTGAAGCGCACCGTCAGGGGGTCCACGTCGGGATATTTTTCCGACAGGGCGATGGCGATTTCAAGCGTGTCGGTCCATTTCATCACTTGATTTCCTTGACCATGTTGATCGTGTATTTCGGGATCTCGATCGTGAGATCGCTGTCCTTGACGATCGCCTGGCAGGAAAGCCGCGAGTTCGGCTCCAGTCCCCAGGCCTTGTCGAGCAGGTCGTCCTCTTTCTCCTCGGAAGAGTCGAGCGTCTCGAAGCCCTCGCGCACGACCACGTGACAGGTGGTGCAGGCGCAGGATTTCTCGCAGGCGTGCTCGATCTCCACGCCGTTCTGCAACAGGTTGTCGCAGATGGACACGCCCGGTTTCGCATCGATCACCGTGCCATCGGGACACAGCTCTTCGTGCGGGAGGACGGTGATGCGCGGCATCAGGCTAGAGGCTCTCGACCTTCCTGCCTGCGAGCGCCCGCTTGATCGAGCGGTCCATGCGCCGGCCCGCAAAGGCTTCCGACGCGCGGTTGACGCGTTCGATGCCCGACTTGATGGTGCGATGATCGGTGCAGGAGAGCGTCTTGCGCAGCGCGTCGAGCTCCGAGCGCAGCGCGGCCGATTCCTCCGCAGAAAGCAGGTCGGCGTCCTCGCGCAGCGCGCCTTCCGTCGCCTCGAGCATGCGTTGGCCCTCGACCCGCTGTTCCGTGAGCGCGCGCGCATGCACGTCGTCCTTGGCGTGATCGAGCGAGTCCCTGAGCATCTGCGTGATCTGCTCGTCGGTCAGGCCGTAGGAAGGCTTGACCGCGATCGCGGCCTCGATGCCGGTGGAGGATTCCCGCGCGGAGACCGACAGCAGCCCGTCGGCGTCCACCTGGAAGGTGACGCGGATGCGCGCGGCGCCCGCGACCATCGGAGGAATGCCGCGCAACTCGAACCGGGCGAGGGAGCGGCAGTCGGACACGAGCTCGCGCTCGCCCTGCACCACGTGGATGCTCATCGCGGTCTGGCCGTCCTTGTAGGTGGTGAATTCCTGCGCGCGCGCCACGGGTATCGTTGAATTGCGCGGGATCACCCTTTCCGCGAGCCCGCCCATCGTTTCGATTCCGAGGGAGAGCGGGATAACGTCGAGCAGCAGCCAATCGTCCCCCGAAGCCTTGTTGCCCGCGAGCACATTGGCCTGGATCGCGGCGCCAAGCGCGACGACCTTGTCCGGATCGAGATTGTTGAGCGGCGCCTGGCCGAAAAACTCGGCGACCGCCTGCTGCGCGTGCGGCATGCGCGTCGCGCCGCCGACCATCACCACGCCCTTCACCTCGCTACGGTCCAGCCCCGCGTCACGCAGCGCCTTGCGCGAGGGCCCCAGGGTCTTCGCGACGAGCGGGCGGGTCATGTCCTGGAATTCCTTCTGCGTGACGGTCAGGTCCACGGTCTCGCCGCCCGCGAGCGTCGCGGAGATGCGCGCCTCCGGATGGGCCGTCAGGAACTCCTTCGCGGCGCGCGCCTGCGTCAGCAAAACTCGAGTGTCCTCGGCGGACAGCGGCGGGACCTTTGCCCGCTCCAGTACCCAGCAGAACAGGCGCTGGTCGAAATCGTCCCCGCCGAGCGCGGCGTCGCCGTTGGTCGCCATTACCTCGAACACGCCCTTCGAGAGCTTCAGGATGGAGATGTCGAAAGTGCCGCCGCCAAGATCGTAGACCGCGTAGATGCCTTCGGCGGCGTTTTCGAGCCCGTAGGCGATCGCCGCCGCGGTCGGTTCGTTCAGGAGGCGCAGCACGTTCAGGCCCGCGAGCTTGCCGGCGTCCTTGGTGGCCTGGCGCTGGGCGTCGTCGAAGTACGCGGGGACCGTGATGATCGCGCCGGTGAGCTCGCCGCCCAGACTCTCCTCGGCCCGGGCGCGCAGCACCTTGAGGATCTCTGCCGAGGCTTCAACCGGGCTCTTCACGCCGGCGACGGTGCGGATCTGCACCATCCCGGGCGAATCGAGGAAATCGTAGGGGCTGTTCTCGACGTGCGCTACGTCTCTGAGCCCGCGACCCATAAAGCGTTTCACCGATACGATGGTGTTCCTCGGGTCGCGCGCCAGCGCCGCTTCCGCCTCGCGTCCGACGGACACTCCCCCGTCGCGCAGATAGCGCACGATCGACGGCAGCAGAGCATGGCCGTCGTGGTCGTTGAGCACCACTGAAATGCCGTTCCTCACCGTGGCCACCAGCGAATTGGTGGTGCCGAGGTCGATGCCCACCGCGAGGCGGTGCCGGTGCGGTTCGGGCGACTGGCCGGGCTCGGAGATCTGCAGCAGCGCCATTTCAGGCTCCGAAACTCACGTCTCGAGCTCCGCCAGCTTGTCGTCGATCTCCTCGGCCAGCTTTTCGTAGAACATCAGCATGCGGGTCGCCTCGGAGGCGGCTTCGTCGTTCCCGCCTTCGTCCAGCTGCCCCCGCAGTTTTTCGTAGATCTTCGCGCTCTCCTCGCTCAAGGCCCCGCGCAACCGAGCGAGGGCTTCGGGGTTTCCGGATCCTGCTTCGATGCGCTCGCGCCAGCTCATCTGTTCCATCAGGAACTCGGGCGGCATCGCGGTGTTCGTCTCGAACTCCGGATCCACGCCGCGCAACCGCAGGATGTAGACGGCGCGCCGCAAAGGCGACTTCAAGGTCTGATAGGCTTCGTTCACCCGCGTCGCCAGCTGCATGGATGCGCGCCGCTCGAGCTCGGGCGCGGCGGCAAAGCGGTCCGGATGCACCTCGCGCTGCAGCTCGCGGTAGCGCAATTCGAGCGCCGCGGCGTCGACCGCGAAGCGCGCCGGCAGGCCGAACAGCTCGAAGTGGTCCTGGTTCAGGTTCATTTCGGGTTCCGGGATAGAAAAAAAGGGGCGTTCGCCCCTTTCTCGGCACCGCGAGGCCGGGCCTCGCTAGACGTTGAACGATTCTCCGCAGCCGCACTCATCCTTCACGTTGGGATTGTTGAACTTGAAGCCCTCGTTCAAGCCCTCGCGCGTGAAGTCGAGCTCGGTGCCTTCCAGAAACTGGAGGCTCTTCGGATCGACGACGACCTTCACGCCGTGGCTCTCGAAGGTCTGGTCGCCCGGGTTGACGGCGTCGGCGTATTCGATCCGATAGGCAAGGCCGGAGCAGCCCGAGGTGCGCACGCCCAGCCGCAGGCCCACGCCCTTGCCTCGCTTGGCGAGGAAATCCGAGACGTGGTTTGCGGCGCGTTCAGTCAGGGTGATCATGTTCCTCAGGCCGCCTTGGCTTCCTTTTCCGAAGGCTGCGCGAGGCCGTGCTTCTTGCGGTAATCGACGATCGCAGCCTTGATCGCATCCTCCGCGAGGATCGAGCAATGGATCTTCACCGGCGGCAGCGCCAGCTCCTCGGCGATCTGGGTGTTACGGATCGTCTCCGCCTGGTCCAGCGTCTTGCCCTTCACCCACTCGGTGACGAGCGAAGAGGACGCGATCGCGGAGCCGCAGCCGTAGGTCTTGAAGCGCGCGTCTTCGATCACGCCCTGCTCGTTCACCCGGATCTGCAGCTTCATCACGTCGCCGCAGGCCGGCGCGCCAACCATGCCGGTGCCGATGTGATCGTCGGCCTTGTCGAAAGAACCGACGTTGCGCGGGTTCTCGTAATGGTCCAGTACCTTGTCGCTGTATGCCATCTGCTACTCCTCAGTTTCAGTCTTTCCCTGAATCCTTATCTTCAATGTGCCGCCCATTGCACGCTATTCAAGTCCACGCCTTCCTTGTACATCTCCCACAGGGGGGAGAGCTCGCGCAGCTTGCCGATCTTGGAGCGCAGGAGCTTGACGGCGTAGTCGATCTCCTCCTCGGTGGTGAAGCGGCCGATCGTGAAGCGAATCGAGCTGTGGGCGAGCTCGTCCGAGCGCCCGAGCGCCCGCAAAACATACGAAGGCTCGAGGCTCGCCGAAGTGCAGGCCGAGCCCGAGGACACCGCCACGTTCTTGATCCCCATGATCAGGGATTCGCCCTCGACGAAGTTGAAGCTGACGTTGAGGTTTCCCGGTATGCGCCGCTCCAGGTCGCCGTTGACGTAGACCTCTTCCATGTCCTTGAAGCCGGCGAGCAGCCGGTCGCGCAAGGCGCGGATGCGCTCGCTCTCGGCCGCCATCTCGAGCTTCGCAATGCGGAATGCCTCGCCCATGCCCACGATCTGGTGGGTGGGGAGCGTTCCCGAGCGCAGGCCCCGCTCGTGGCCGCCGCCGTGGATCTGCGGCTCGATGCGCACGCGCGGCTTCCTGCGCACGTAGAGCGCGCCGATGCCCTTTGGGCCGTAGACCTTGTGCGCGGTCACCGTCAGGAGATCCACTTTCAGCTTCTGCAGGTCGATCGGGATCTTGCCCGCGGCCTGCACCGCGTCGCAGTGGAAGATGATGCTTTTCGAGCGGCAAATCTCGCCGATCTCGGCAATCGGCTGGATCACGCCGATCTCGTTGTTCACCATCATCACCGACGCGAGAACGGTGTCGGGGCGCAGCGCCGCCTTGAACTTCTCCAGGTCGAGCAGCCCGTTCTGCTCCGGGTCGAGGTAAGTCGCTTCGAAACCCTGGCGCTCGAGCTCGCGCACCGTGTCGAGCACCGCCTTGTGCTCGGTCTTCATCGTGACGATGTGCTTGCCCTTGCCCTTGTAGAAATTCGCCGCGCCCTTGATGGCGAGGTTATTGCCTTCGGTCGCGCCCGAGGTCCAGATGATCTCCTTGGAATCGGCGTTGAGAAGCGCTGCGACGTGCCCGCGCGCCTCTTCCACCGCCTTCTCCGCCTCCCAGCCGAACGCATGCGAGCGGCTCGCCGCGTTGCCGAACTGCTCGGTGAGAAAGGGAATCATCTTCTGCGCCACGCGCGGGTCGACCGGCGTGGTCGCCGAATAGTCGAGGTAGATCGGAAATTTCATTTCGCGCGCGTCCCGTTCAAGCCGATACCGCGGCTTCCTTGCCGCGTTTGTCCTGCAGCACGCTCACCGCGCTCTTGCGCGTAGCCTGCTGCGCGACGAGGTCGGAGAGCTTCACCGAATCCAGGTATTCGTACATCTTGTCGTTCAGCTTCGCCCACAGGTCGTGGGTCATGCAGCGCTGCTCGTCGTGGCAGTTCTCCTTGCCGCCGCACTGCGTCGCGTCGAGGGGCTCGTCCACCGCGGTGATGATGTCCGCGACCGATACCCTTTCGAGACTGCGCGCGAGCGTGTAGCCCCCGCCGGGCCCGCGCGTGCTGTCGACCAGCGTGTGGCGCCGCAGCTTGCCGAAAAGCTGTTCCAGATACGAGAGCGAGATGCTCTGCCGCTGGCTGATGCCGGCGAGCGTCACCGGGCCCTTGCCGCCGTGCAGGGCGAGGTCCAGCATTGCGGTCACCGCGAATCGTCCTTTGGTCGTCAGTCTCATGGTCGCACCCTGAACGGCTTCGAATACCCGATAAATTTAGTCAAGTATACACAATCCCGAAGAAATCAATCAACTATTTGTTGACCACCTTGGGTCCCAGGCGAAGCTGCCTCTGGGACTCTTCGCGCTCCGCCTGAAGCTCTTCGATCTGGTTCAGAATCAACTCGATACGCTTGTCCATGTCGACGCTGTGATCGAGCAGGCCCTGGACCGCCTTGGCGAGCGGATCGTCCTCCGCCTTGGCCGTCACGGCATACGCGGAGAACCCCAGCTTCGCCGCCTTCTCCTCGCGCGTCTTGTCCTGCTCGTCGAGAATGACCCGCGCCGGGATCCCCAGCGCGGTCGCGCCCGCCGGGACATCCTTCACCACCACCGCATTCGAGCCGATTTTCGCGCCCTCGCCGACGACGACGGGCCCGAGCACCTTCGCCCCCGCGCCGATGACGACTCCCTGCCTGAGCGTCGGGTGGCGCTTGCCCTTGTTCCACGAGGTCCCGCCGAGCGTCACGCCGTGGTACAGGGTGCAGTCGTCTCCCAGTTCCGCGGTCTCGCCGATCACCACTCCCATGCCGTGGTCGATGAACACGCGCCGTCCCACTTTTGCTCCGGGGTGAATCTCGATGCCGGTGAGAAAGCGCGAGACGTGCGACACGAAACGCGCGAGCCAGCGCAGCTTCATGCGCCACAGCCGGTGCGCCAATCTATGAATGAGAAGAGCGTGAAAGCCGGGATAGCAGGTTATGACTTCCCAGGTCGAACGCGCCGCCGGGTCGCGCTCGAACACGCAGGCTATGTCTTCGCGAATTCGGGTAAACATCGATATTCCAGGAGGCCGATATGCGGCATTATCGGAAACCTTAGTGAATTGGTCAACTATTTCCCGGGGGACTCCTGTCGTCCCAGGCAGCGAGCATGCCGCGCAGAATGTTGACCTCCACCGTCTCCAGCCGCGCCTTTGCGAACAGGCGGCGCAGGCGATCCATGAGCTTGCGCGGGTACCGCGGGTGCAGATAGCCGCTTGCCCGCAGGCTGCGCTCGAGGTGCGCAAAGAATTTCTCGATCTCCTCGTGGGTCGCGTATGCGGTCCTCGCCGGCGCGGCGGGCGGGGCCTGCGCGGCCCTGCGCAACTCGTAGGCGATCACCTGCACCGCCTGGGCGAGATTGAGGGAAGGGTATTCCGGATTCGCGGGAATGCGCGCGAGGGCGCTGCAGCGCATGATCTCCTTGTTCGAGAGGCCGGCGGTTTCATTGCCGAAGACGACCGCGACCTCGTCCTTTCGCGCAGCGCGCAGGAGCTCCCGCGCCGCAGCGCGCGCATCGAGCAGGCAATGGGAGAGCTCGCGCTCGCGCGCGCTCAAAGCGAGCGAGTACGTCGTTCCGGCGAGCGCCTCCTCCAGACTCGCGCACGCGCGCGCCGACTCGAGGACGTCGAGCGCACCGGAGGCCATCGCACGCGCGTCGGGATGAGGGAAGCGCTTCGGCCGCACCAGCCGGAGCTGCGTGATGCCCATCGTCTTCATCGCGCGCGCCGCGGCTCCGATGTTGCCGGGGTGCGAAGGCCGCAGCAGGACGACGCGGATTCGAGACAGCGGACCGCCGGCTTTCATACTAGAATCCGGCGTTCAGCAGCGCCGCTCTTTTCAATTCCCGGACGAAAAAATGCACCCGATGCTCGGAATCGCGGTCAGAGCCGCGCGGCGGGCCGGCGCGATCATCAACCGCGCCGCGCGCGACGTGGAATTGCTGCCGGTAACTCGCAAGCGGCACAATGATTTCGTCACCGAAGTGGACAAGGCCGCGGAACGGGCGGTCATCGAGATACTGCACCGTGCCTATCCTGACCATGCGATTCTAGCAGAGGAGTCGGGCGCCTCCGCCGGGAACGCGGGCGAGTCCGAGTACACCTGGATCATCGACCCGCTCGACGGCACGACCAATTTCATCCACGGCTTTCCCCAATACGCAGTCTCGGTCGCCTTGCGGCACAAGGGCCTTCTCGCGCAGGCGGTGATCTACGATCCGACCAGCAACGAGTTGTTCACGGCGACGCGCGGCCGGGGCGCGTACCTGAACGAGCGGCGCATCCGCGTCTCCAAGCGCGCGCAGCTTAGCGAGGCGCTGCTCGGCACCGGCTTCCCCTTTCGCGATCTCCAGAGCCTCGACGAATATCTCGCCATGTTCCGGGAGTTCACGCTTCGCACCGCCGGGCAGCGCCGCGCGGGCGCCGCGGCCCTGGACATCGCCTACGTTGCCGCGGGAAGGCTCGACGGATTCTGGGAAATCGGCCTTTCGCCCTGGGACATGGCGGCGGGCGCGCTGCTGGTGCAGGAAGCCGGCGGCCTGGTCGGGGATTTTCGCGGCGACTCCGGCTACCTCGATTCGGGCCGCATCGTCTGCGGCAACCCGAAAATCTTCGCTCAAATGCTTCGAGTCATCGGGCCGCTCGCCGCGAAGTAGGCGGGGTTTTCCAGTCCATGCGCCGCCTGCTCCGCATCCTCGTCGCGGGTTCGATTTCGTGGGCTGTGCCGGCCCACGGCGCCGAGCTGCGCATCGGCCTCGCCGCGGACGTGACCTCGATGGACCCGCACTTCCTCGCGATCGCGCCGAACATCAATATTGCCTGGCACGTGTTCGATGCGCTCACCCACGTGGACGAGGACACGCGCCTTATCCCGGGCCTGGCGGTTTCATGGCGGGCGCTCGACGCGACCACCTGGGAGTTCAGGCTGCGTCCGGGCGTGCGCTTTCACGACGGGGGCGAGCTGACCGCCGAGGACGTCGTGTTCTCGATCGAGCGCACTCTCAAGGTGCCCAACGGCCAGTACGGAATCTTCACACGGCGCATCGTCGGCAAGGAGGTCCGGGACGCGCACACGCTGCGCCTGAAGACGGCGACGCCCTACGCGATGGTGCCCTACGATCTCAATTCGGTGTTCATCGTCTCGAGGAAGGCCGCAGCGCGTTCGGGGCCTGAGGATTTCGACTCGGGCAAGGCGATGGTCGGCACCGGTCCTTTCAGGTTCGTGCGCTTCGCGCGCGGCGACCGGGTCGAGCTCGCGCGCAACGACGCCTATTGGGGAACGAGGCCGGCCTGGGAGAAAGTCGCTCTCCGCATCGTGCCCACGGACCCGGCGCGACTCGCAGGGCTCCTCTCCGGAGAGCTGGACGCGATCGAGCAGGTTCCCACCGCGGACCTGCCGCGCATCCGGCGCGACGCCAGGCTGAATACGGTTCAGAAGGTGTCGTGGCGCACCATTTTCTTCTACCTCGATCAGCAGCGCGATCGCGCGCCCGGGCTCGCCGATCTAGCCGGCAGGCCCCTGGCACGCAATCCTTTCCGCGACCTCCGGGTGCGGCGCGCGCTCTCGAAAGCGATCAACCGGCCGGCGATCGTGGAGCGTCTTATGGACGGCGCGGCCATTCCAGCGTCGAATCTCGTTTCGCCGCCCGTGTTCGGCTACGCGCCGGACCTCAAGCCCGAGCCCTACGATCCCGAAGGGGCAAAGCGGCTGCTTGCCGAGGCGGGATATCCCGACGGATTCGCGATGACGCTTTCCGCGACCAACAACCGCTACGTCAACGACGAGCAGATCGCGCAGGCCGTGGCGCAGATGTTCGCGCGCGTCGGCGTCCGCGCGCGCGTCGAGACCCTGCCGCTGAACGCGTACCTGCCCAAGGGGCGAAAGGGGGAATTCGCGTTTGCGATGTTCGGCTGGGGCTCGTTCTCCGCGGACCTCGCGCTGCGCGCGCTCGTCGCAACTCCCGATCCGGACAAAGGCTTCGGCGCATTCAACTGGTCGGGTTACTCGAACCCGGCGATCGACCGGCTGCTCGAGCGCGCCTTTGCCACCGTCGACGAGAAGCAGCGCGAGGGGCTCGCCCGCGACGCGATGCGCCTCGCCATGCGGGACCACGCGGTCATCGCGCTGCATCACCAGGTCGCGGTCTGGGCGATGCGAAAGCCGCTCGCCTACGCGCCGCGTACGGACGAGTTCACGCTGGCTCATCAGATTCGGGAAAAATGATCGCGGAGACTTTGGAATGCTGCTGAATCTTCTGCGCCAGCTCTTCGCCCAGCGCAAATCAGCGCGGCTCTTCGCCGAGGCCCAGCGGCTGTTCCGGGAAGGCGTTTTCGAGGAAGCGGAGCGGGCGGCCGCGGAGTGCGCGAAACTGTCGCCCGATCTCACCGATGTGCACTATCTGCGCGCCTCGATCGCGCTCGCGCAGCAACGAAACGAATCGGCGGCACTACACTTCACCCGCGCGCTGGAGCTCCTTCCTCCGTCCGACCCGACGCTGCCGCGCACCATGCTGCGCCTGGCCGCGGCGCTCCAGGACTGCAACAGGCAGCGCGAGGCGGAGCAGTGGTACCGGAGAATCCTCGAGCTCGACCCAGGCAACCGCGACGCCCTCCTTTGCCTCGCCGTGATACGCGAAGACTCCGATGTCGAGGAGGCGCGGAGCCTCATGGACCGATACACGGCGCTGCGGGCCGGAGCCGCTCCGCGGCTGCGGCGCGCGCTGATGCTTCCCGTCATCCTCCAGTCGAGCGAGCAGATCGACCGGATAAGGCAAAGGCTCGATCGCGACCTCGATGAGCTGCTCGAGCTGAAACCGTCCAGGGTCCCGAATCCCGAATTCGAGGTGGGCGCGACCCCTTTCAATCTCGCCTATCACGGGCGCAACAACGCCCCGCTGCTGCGCAAGATCGCGCGGGTCTGCAGGTCGATGTATCCGGCAAGAACCGACTGCGCGCGCCAGGGGTTTTCCCCGGGCCGGCGCCTGCGCATCGGTTTCGTTTCGACTTATTTCCATGCACACTCGGTCGGCCGGACGACGTTCGGGCTCATCCGCGATCTGCCGCGCGACCGTTTCGAAGTCCAGGTGT
>Ga0209377_1001161_pt1 | contig 17751 bp, 17 predicted proteins | sample GraSoiAngelo_141_FD_185898 | JGI IMG/M metagenome (GOLD analysis project Ga0209377, IMG submission 185898) | Grasslands soil microbial communities from the Angelo Coastal Reserve, California, USA - 14_0929_12_40cm (SPAdes) (version 2) | ecosystem: Environmental > Terrestrial > Soil > Grasslands ...
ACACTGCGCCTATCGCCTTGGCCGCCATTGCGGTGAACGGCGGCTTGCTCTACTTGAAGAACCGGAATTTTCTCCATCGGGACGCGATGAGACGTCATCGGCAGAAACCGGTGCTCGACTTGCGAAGCCCGTCCGAGGCGGTGAAGGATCGCGGGCTGCTAAGGGTCAGCCTCGTATCTCTGGTCCTGGCTGTCAGTTTCCTGGTGGTTCATACAGTTCTCGGGGTCTCAGCGGCTCTCGCAACTCTTCTCCCCGCATTCCTGATACTTGTCTATGAGTCGTCCCGGTCGAACGAGGTCCAGCACGTTCTCGCTCGCATAGATTGGCAGATATTCTTCTTTTTCGGGGGGCTCTTCATACTCGTCGCTGCCCTGGGAAAGACGGGAGTTCTCTCGATGCTGGGAAGCGAAATGATCCAAGTCTCAGGAGGAAACCTCGCGCTTTCCGTAACTCTCGTTCTATGGGTCACCGCGGTCATATCACAAGTCGTGGACAATGTACCCTTGGCCACGGTCTTCATACCTGTCATCGCGGCGATGGCCAACACGCCGGGCGTGCCCATCGCCCCACTTGCGTGGGCGCTTGCTGTCGGAACTGGAATAGGAGGAATGGCAACGCCCGTAGGTACCGCTTCCAACCTTGTCGCGCTGAACATTCTAAACAAGCCGAAACAACGGTTGACCTTCGCCCGGTTCGCAAAGAGATCCATACCGTTGACAATAATCGACCTAGCCATTGCGAATCTGATTCTAATCCTTCGTCTCTAAAGCGATGCTAGCGTGCTGCTCGGTCAAGATGAGAGGTACAGCAGTCTTTTCTAGGTCTTCAGGGCTGAACTGTCAGATTCGTTAGAGGCAACGATTTCTCTTTTCCCCGGAGATTGAAATGCCATGAACCAAATGATTCGTCGAGTCAAAGACTTCTTCCAGCTGGGCGAGAGGGATGCTTTCACCCGAGTCGATGAGCTCGCCAGTCTGGGCGAAGAATCGCTTCACCTGCTGATCAAGATACTTACTGGCTCGCCCAACGGACTCTCCGACATTGAAACGTGCACTAACAGGATTAGTCTCTTGGAGAAACAGGGTGACAAGATAGTTCAGTTGCTCGAAGAAATGTTTGGGAAAGGCTCAATCTCTGCGATTCTTATGAGAGAGTTCGAGAGATTAGCTGACTCTGTGGACGGTGTTCTTGACCGAGCTCATGCCTTGTCACGGCAGATTAGAAGAGTGACGAAGAGACCCTTGCGGGAGGCTAAGGAGTTTGACGCGATCATCCGCAAAGACCAAGTTCGCCTCATCGAGATCGGACTTATGCAGCTCCAGATGCTCCGGAAACTCTTCAACATTGCAGGCTCAGACATGAAACAATCACTTGAACTGGCTAGACAGATTGAACGGCTGGAAGAACAGGGAGACGATGTTAAGGACAGTATGCTCGACGAGATCTATGGGTCTTGGGAAGTGCTTGACTATGCTTCCTTCCACAACTACATCGAGACCACGATCGAGGCTGATGATATCCTCGACCGTTGCGAGGACGCGTCGGACCTGGTCATCGTGATAATGAAGGGTCTCGGCGCTTAGGAAAACAAAGCTTGATCCTTTCCCTAGACGCCCTCTCCCTTGTCATAGCGGGGCTTCTGGGAGCAGTTGTTAGTGGCAACAATCTCTCAGCATGCTGCGGGACGATCATCGGTAGCAGAATGGTCAACAGACGGTCGGGAATCCTGATCGCCGTCGCAGGCTATCTACTGGGATTGTTGATTGAAGGTCCCAAGCTTTTCAGAGTCAGACAAGCGTTCCTCCCATCCGAAACCAGCACTGAAATCTTCTCGATACTCCTAGCAACGCTACTCATCTTCATCGGCGGAGAACTCACAAGAATCCCCCTCTCTCTATCAAAGTCGCTAACCGGGACAATCCTCGGGGTAAGCTTCGCCATCGGGACCCTGCAACAAACCGACTATCTGATTCTCATACTGATCTTCTGGGTGAGCGCGCCAATAGTGGCGACAGCTCTCGGGCTGTTCTTCGTTAGACTCGACGACCGGTACAGCGTCAGAAACCTCTGGGTGAAACTTTCACTGCTCAAAATCGGGCTGGTAATAATGGCGTTCCTCTCAGCATACGTCACCGGTAGCAACGCGCTAGGACTTATCGCCGGAGTACCTTCCAACCAGCCACAGATCGCAACCGTTGCAGTCGGCATTGGGAGCGTTCTCGGAGTCTTTGTTCTCGGTCGAGGAGCTCTACGAAGGCTAACAGAGGGGATCTATAGCCTCAGGTACCCTAACGCGTTCTATTCCCAGCTACTTGGCGCAGGGACTGTCGAACTGGCCAATCAGCTCGGAGTTCCACTGTCTACTACCGAGACAGTTTCCTCTGGAATCATAGGGTCTGGGTTAGCAAGCAAAATGCGAGTCATGAATTCCAGGAACGTTTTCCTCATCATTGCAAGCTGGGTTATCTCCCCGGCACTAGGGCTTCTTCTCGGCTACGGTCTGACTCTAGTGCTCGGTCGACCGTGAGAAGTTTCGGGCTGGACACTGCCCGGCTCAATACTATGCAAACACAACGAGACTTTGCAGCCGCTTAGAATTTCATTCGTCAGTGCCTAGTAGTTACAAGAGAGGTATGTTCCAGTATCCCTAGACATGTTATGAAAACGTATGTCGTCTTTCACAAGGAATGTGGCATTTGTCCTCTCACTACTATTGCTACTCCCAGCTGTCGCTATCGTCGCTGCGCCGCCACCTGGGCCGACCATTAGCACGCCTAGTATCTCTCCTTCTTCTCCGGGACCCAGCGACCAAGTCACGGTAACAACGACGGTCACGGCCGGAAATAGCGGGGTGCTGAACGTGACTCTGGTTTACACGACCGACAATTGGAAGGCCGCTAACACTACCCTTGTGGCGTCCTACAATTCGACAAGCCACGTAGCCACGGCGCACATACCGCCGCAGTACAACGGAGGTCATGTGGAATACTATATTGTGGCCTTCGACGGCAACAGCAACAAGGCGGTTAACCCTAGCAACGGCACCTACTTCAGCTACACGGTCACAACACAGCCTGGCACCGCGACAAACACATGGATAGAACTCGCACTTGTCGCTGCTACCTTAGGCGTTGGCGGAACAATAGCGTTCTACTCACTTCGCCCGAAGACACGGACAGGTTCAACCTCAGCCTCACAAAGCTAAGCACCGGATTACCGAAACAATACATTTCCAACCAACGGTAGAAATCCAAAACGCCACTTTAGCCTCCGTTTTGAAGCCCTCCATTTTAAATCGGAAAATAGGAAAGAATGATCAGCTGTAGTGGTTCTTATTAGCGGGCCAATGTCTCCTTCAGTCTATGTCTGATTCAGGTTCTGTGCTCTCTGATATGGAGGAGGGTGGCGACGGTATGGCGAAGTATGCGGCTATGGTCCTGGAGTTCATCAAGAAGGACGTGTTCGAGGAACGGAAACAGGTCTCCGTGGAAGAAGTTGTCACGCTCGTTGCTGCCTTGACTGATATTTCTGTCAGTTTACTCTCAAGGTTCCGGAAGGACCAAGTAGACCCGGCGAAGGCGACAGAGGTCGGAAGGGACGTTTTCAAGTACATGGTTGGACGACTAGGATTCGACATCGACAAGCTGGGCAAGTCGAATATCTACGTGTAAGTCCATGTCCGTTTGACGGGCCTTTTCTCTGGCGCCGCGAGGTTGGAATAGGCCCCAGGGGTCGCTTGAATTCACTGGTTACGGGGTTTCAAGAGACTGGATTTCAAGAAAACGTTTCCAGAATGCCTGATTCCGAAGAAGTGGTTCCAATTGCCTATCTCCATTCTATGATCTCTCATATCGGATTCTCAACTCGTTCCTTGGGGCGTGCTCTCTACTCCTCGGCGTTCGGCAGTAGCTCTGGCCCCATAGGCTTGCGCTTGCTCCTGTTTCGTCTCGTCTCCTCGTATCGAGACTCTACCCAGCCAACCACCTTCTGCTCGGTCATCTGCTCAGCCTCCAGCTGCTTGTCCATGTTCTCCGCAACCACCTTGAGGAAGGTCTCCGGGTTCACTGGCTTGATGATATACGCGTCCGCCTGCAAGTTCACAGAGTCAACCGCGTTCTCCAGAGACGGATAACCCGTGATCATGATCTTCCTCGACCGCGGAAGAATCTCGTGAACCTGAGCCAACAAATCCGTCCCATCAACATCCCGCAGCTTGATATCAATAATCGCTAGATTGTACGGCCGAGCCCTACACTTCTCAACCGCTTCCAGCGCAGTCTCTGCAGTATCGACGCTGTAGCCCTCCGGCTCTAGAATATCCTTGAAGCTCTTCAGAATCCCCCGATCATCATCAACAATCAGAATATTCTTTTCCATCTCAGATTCTCACCTCTTCAAGTCAAGCGGCAACTCAACCGTCAAAGTCGTCCCCTCGCCTACTTTGGAGAAGACCTTGATCTCGCCCTTGTGCGATTCAATCAGACGCTTGGTCACGGCCAACCCGAGTCCCACTCCCTTCTCCCTCGTCGTGAAGAGCGGGCTGAACATCTTGGTCTTGACATCCTCCGGAATACCGATCCCAGTGTCCTCGAAGCTGACCGCGGCAATGTTCTGACTCGTCCACGCTCTAATCTTCAGCTTCCCACCATCAGGCATCGCTTGCAGAGCATTGGTGATAATGTTGGTAAAGGCGCGGCGAAGTAAGCCTGGGTCGACGCTCAGTTTCGGAAAGCCCGTCTCAACGCTAGATGAGACATCCACGGACCTGGGTACCGGGATTGAGGAGAGAGAATCATTGATCAGCCTCTGCATGTCATACTCAACAAATGTCGGCTTCGCCTGTTTCGCATAGTCTTGCAGGTCGGACACGATTTTGTTCATGAAATCAGCCTGCTCCCGGATCGTCTCCAACGCACTCCCAACACGAGGGTCCTTCTCCGGTGTCGACGCTGAATTCGCTTTCATAGCCTCCTTCGCCAGATGGATCGTGTTGATTATAGTCTGCAGGGGGTTTCGGAGATCATGGCCCACCATCCCCGCCGTCTCTCCAATAGCCGCCAACCGGGTCGTGTTACTTAGCATCCTAGATCTCTCCTCAACCAAGTCCTCCAAGTGTTCAGAACGTGCTCTAAGCTTCGCCTCACCCTGTTTCAAACGGTCGATATCGACAAAGGCCAAGACGGCTCCCTCGATCTTGTTATCCGCTGTCCGGTATGGTCCTATCCGGACCAGAAACCAGCGCCCCTGCGGACCCTTGGCCTCTATCTCCTTGATGATGACGTTGTCGACTACATCGTTTATTGTCTCTTTGAGATCCGGTATCTGGAAACCAAGGTTGATGTCAAAGATGGGTCTGCCGAGATCGCTGGCTTTCAAATTGAACAGTTTATCGGCAAGCGGGCCCCAACGACGCAATCGCAGATCACTTCCCATCATGAGGACCGGCACGTTCGCACTAGCGTTGAGGTTCGTGATATCATTGTTGACCTGCGTCAGCTCAAGGTTCCTGTTCTGAAGCTCCTCGTTAACAGTAGTCAGCTCTTCATTCGTTGACTGAAGCTCCTCCTTGGCCGTTTCAAGCTCTTCGTTGGTACTCTGCAACTCCTCATTGCTAGACTGTATCTCCTCATTGGCAGCCTTCAACTCCTCGTTGGCCGCCTCCTTGTCCTCGATGATCGATTGGAGATAATCCTTAGTCGCAGAGAGCTCCTGCTGGAGCCGGACAAGCTTGAGATCTTCCGCTCTCCTCTCCTTCCTACTCTTCTCGCCTCCAGCCCTTCCCAACGTCACTGAAGGAGCAGGCTTCGGCAAAGCTTCCTCGAACGCCACGAGAAAACAGGGATGAGCTCGATTGGTCTTCAGCGGCACCACCTCTAGGTTCACATCCAAGTATTTCCCATCGGACCTGATCGCGATCGCTTCCTTCCTAACTATCTCGCCGCTCTTCTTCGCTCTGTCTAGCACATTTCTGAGGTCCGTCATCATGCCCTCGCGGGCCATCTTCAAAACGTTGAGACTGGCCTTCCCAGGTGCCGGCTCGAGGAAAGAACCTGTGCGTCCCCGAAACTGGATAATCTCCAGCTCACTGTTCACGATGACGCTGGCCGGCGTGTACTTTGTCAGCAAGATCCGGTCCGCCTCCTTGAAAATTTCCGGTTCTGGGACTTGGCTCTCAGCCAGTCGATTGTCTGCCGGCTTGCCAACCCGTCCTGGTTTAGCAATGTACGTTGTCGAAAAATCAAGGGGCTTACGGGTGACCACGGGTCTTTTGGAATAGATCTTGAAGTGCTTGTTAGCCACCTTGAAGATGTTGTCGAACTCACCCACAGTTTCAAAGTCTCCTAAGACAAGGAACCCCGCAGACTTGAGCGAATAGTGGAATATTGGGAGTAGCTTCCTTTGCAAAGCTGGCCCAAGATAGATCAGCAGGTTCCGGCATATGATCAGGTCAAGCTTCGAAAACGGCGGGTCCGCTGTAACGTCCTGCTTGGCGAAGACGCACATCCGGCGAATCGACTTGTTTACCTGGTAGGAACCATTCACCCTGACGAAAAAGCGTCGTAGACGTTCGGCCGATATCGAAGCGGATGCAGCGTACTCGCCCTGCCGAGCCTTCTCCAACACTGTCTCATTCACGTCGGTTGCAAAGATCTGGATCGACGGGTGAACCGGGGAATGGTCCAGGTACTCCACGAGGCAGATGGCTAGCGAGTAGACTTCTTCTCCGGTCGAGCAGCCTGGAATCCATATCCTGATGGGGTCGTCAGCGGACCTTTTCTTCATAATGCTGGGAAATACTTCCTGCTTCAACGCGTCGAAGGTTTGAGGCTCGCGGAAGAATCCGGTCACATTGATTAGAATGTCCTGGAACAAGGAACTCAATTCGCCCGGGTTTGTCTTTAGGTTGTTCAGGTAATCCTCCATCTTGTTCGTCTTGAGGATAAGCATTCGTCTCAGAATCCGTCGCTTTATGGTTGCATGTTTGTAATCTGCAAAATCAACCCCGGTCGCTTTTCGAAGTAGACCGAAGATCTTGTCGAGGTCGCTCTGCGGTAAGAGCTTCTCCGCCGTTTCAGTTTCCAGGTAAGGCACGTAGGGATGCTGGCTCAGCTTGACAAGCTCTTGCGCGATGTCTTGTGGCCGAAGGATTAGGTCGACGCAACCTGCCGCGACTGCACTCCGGGGAAGGTCGTAGTACTTGGCCGACTTCTCGTCTTGGGCAATTGTGATTCCCCCTTCATCCTTGATGGCCCTCAGCCCACGAATACCATCCATGGAGGTTCCGGAGAGTATGACACCGATCGCTCTGCCCTTCTGGTCCTGAGCGAGGGACTCCAGAAATTGGTCGATGGGAGTATGCCTACCAACCTCGACACGAGGGGTGAGGTGTAGAACACGCTTGGAAATCATCATAGTCGTGTTCGGCGGAATCACGTAGACATGTCCAGGCTTCACCCGGGTCCTGTCAGTAACCTCTTCCACCGCCAGCTTGGTTGTCCTGGAGAGAAGCTCGGTCAACAAGCTCTTGTAGGTTGGGTCAAGGTGCTGTACCAGTACCAGTGCCATGTTAATGCCTGAAGGTAGCTCTTGCAGCAGCTGCGTGAAGGCTTCGAGTCCCCCCGCAGAAGCACCGACCCCCACTATTGAGAACGAATCGTCACGAGTTCGATCACGGACAAGGACCTCCGCGTTCTTTCGTGTCGCTGACTCCGCGGGCCGAGAAACCAGTTTCCCCTCACGGGCACCCACATGCCTCTTCTTCACACGTCTTCGCTCAGCGAGTTTTTGGGCCAATCAGCAAACGCTTGAGGATAATTCTCGTAGCAAACTCGGCCTCGCAGAATATAAAAGAACGACCCCACAACCTATACAACGACGGTTGAGAGCGCAATGAGTCCTCGACCGCCTCCTTCATAGTTGATAAGAGATGGTTACTCACGCAGAAGCAAAGATCCACCGCGTCGGCCCACGACACACCATATACCTCGCCAAGGACCTAGTCGAAGACAGCACCTTTCCATTCCACACTGATGAGGATCTTACGGTGAGGATCGAAGGAGACGCTCTGATAATAGACAAGGACGGAAGGAGTGGCCGCCGGCCACCTAAGCTGGACGAAGCCCGTAGCAATAGAGACAAGATATTGACCAAAACTCTAGACGTCCTCAACTTTTCCCCCCTCACCTCAAAAGCCGAGAGAATCAACCAGATGCTGAGCGAGATTCACGAAGCAGAAATGCTTGAATCACGCGTTCGACATATGCCGAAAAACGAGCACGCCATCTTCCTCTGGGAGGAAGAGACATTCCTCGACATGGTCTTATCAGAATTCTTCGATCCGGGCGCAACCGGCAAAGCCCCAAAGGGCCTATTCTCCGTGAAACCTTCAGCATTGGAATCGGTGAACAATTTGGTGCAAAAAGATGTCTCAGGTCTAGAGAAGACTGAAGCGATCAAGAAGATAAGGGGTTGGATGGCCGAGGTCCACGCATCAAACGATACCAGTCTTCCTACCAGAATCGCGGTGGAAGACTACTCTTGGTTCTTACAAAACGGATTAGCTAAGGGGCTCATGGACTTAGAACAGAATATCGGGCGCAGGGTGAAGGAGAACATGACTATCCTCTGCGGATACAATGTTTCGAAGCTAACCGATCCCAAGCATCTGGAGACGTTGATTGATTTCCATGGCTATGCGATTCTCGACCAGCCCTTCAGAGCATATAGAAGGGGCGGGCCTATGAAAATTCTCTAGACGATCGAAACGGACATCGGCCGAGCTGTGGGACAGTGTATAAATTGTTATATACCTACACGATCGGCAAGAGGAAAAGGCGGAGGTCACCAGCCATCGCCAAATTCATGTTATCCATTCGGGAAGAACCATACCAAACAATATCGGCGGAAGCAAGGGAGAGAGGCGTGTCAGTGCAAGAGTTGTTGAGAGCTGTGATCGTGCCAGAATGGGTTAAAGACAATATTGCGCAGTCCACGCTGCAACAACCTTTGAGGGAAGTTGCACTACGAATAAGCAACCACTCGGCACTCTCGGCCCAACCAGACCCTTTCCTCAAAGCCGCGCTCGTCCGGCCCAGAACCTAGGCCGGTCGAAATTACCGAGATCTCGGTACCCGTCGGTAACAAAGCATTCCGAAACTTCATTCCTTGTGTGAACTGTCCAGAACCAGTTTTCCCGGGAATAACGGCTAGGTAAGGACTTACCACCTATGCAGAAGCATGACAGGAAGTATCGATTGACATGGAGAAAACATTGCTAGGAACCTATGGGGCTTAGAATTTGCGACCCAGTGTATAAAATGTTATATACCGAATCGATCCCTAACAGAACATTCTCGGAAGCGCAAGTTATACGCGATTTCGGGAGGTGACACGATGGAGAAACTCAAACCGGGCGACAGGGTATGGGTCAAGACCCCACGACTTGTGGCAGAACGTAAGATTGGCACGATAATGTCGACAAAGAAGACACGGAATGGCCTACGATACATTGTGGAATGGGATGTCGATCTGGAAGAAACCCCGAACCACCACCCTGGATACCTCGAGAAGGAAATCGCTCCCATGAACCACTGAAGTGTCGGCCAAGGAAGACGGCGGGGGATTTCGCGCTGCTTTCGGAGACGAAGCTCGGCATTTCGTTGCTCGTGATCGCCGGTGAAAAGGCAAAGTGGAATTTGTTACGGCAGCAGGTCAAACTGGGTAGCGTCAGATGTGTCGATTGTCGTTCTCAAGGATGCGGGACTCTGGGTCATGGAGGAGCGCCCTAGGGAAACGACCGACGCTCTCATGAAATTCCTGTGATAAGCTAAACTATTTCGCGAGCCAGAGTAGGATCAACGAAACGTGCAGCGTGACTAGCGATGGAATGGCTAGACAAGAAAGGCATCAGCCATCGGGTTGCATTATGTCCTTGCTGGAAATGCCATGGGTTCAGACTCGTCGGGTTAGCCTCAGGTGGCAGACTGGGGAGAGCGGGTCCAGATTCGACCCGGGAAGCTCGAAGTTTTCGACCAAACTTGAGTTGCCACAACCGGCGAGGGTGGCCGAGACGGCTACGGCGCTGGCTCTTCGGAGACGCTGGTTGATTCTAGGGGTTGTACTGGTTGGCTCATTTATGGCTATTCTGGACGTGTTTATTGTGACTCAGGGCCTTCCCTCAATTAAGACCAGTCTCGGTGCTGGTGTCGCTGATCTTGAGCTCGTGGTATCAGCTTACTCGCTCGTCTATGCTGTCTTCTTGATAACGGGAGGCCGTCTTGGTGATATTCTAGACCGGAAACGGATCTTCCTATCCGGTATGACAGTCTTCACTGTTGCCTCTGCTTTAGCGGGTTACGCACCTTCGGCCGCAGTTCTCATCGGAGCTCGCGCGCTTCAGGGTCTTGGCGCGGCGCTCATGTATCCCCAGGTCTTGTCGATTATTCAGGTCACTTTCAAAGGGTCCGAACGTTCCTTGGCGCTGGGATTGTTCGCCGCTACCAGCGGGATAGGCGCAATTACCGGAAACATCGTTGGAGGCCTCCTCATACAACTCAACCTAGCCGGTCTCTCTTGGAGACCTATCTTCCTAGTCAACGTACCTGTTGGCATTATCGGGGTTCTGGCCGGATTCTTAGTTCTACACCCTTCTAGAACAGAACGAGCACCTAAGTTAGACTTGCCGGGTGTTGGACTGATATCGCTCTTTCTTGTCTCGCTGGTCCTACCGCTCGCTGAGGGTCAACAGACCGGTTGGCCGAATTGGATGATAATGCTACTCATACTATCGTTTCCAGTGCTAGCCCTCTTCGTCATTTACGAGCGCAAGAGGACAAAGAACGGAGAAGACCCACTGGTCGATATGGATCTCTTCAAGCACCGGTCGTTCGCGGTCGGTATACCACTAACCCTTCTATACTATGTCACAGCCAGCGGGCTCTTCTTCACGCTCGTCCTGTTCCTACAGTCGGGTCTCGGATTCTCGCCCATAATCTCCGGGCTCTCATTCGCCCAGCTCAACATTGGCTTCATCACAGCTTCACTCCTCGGGCCACGACTCATCCGAAGCTTCGGAAACCGCGTCCTCAGCCTCGCATACATCCTACAAACAGCAGGTCTAGGCTGGATAATACTAACCCTCAACTCATACGGAGCAAGCCTCACCCTCTACGAGCTATCGCCTCCACTCATAGTATTCGGAGCCGGTGCAGGGTTTGCGCTGTCACCACTACTGGGAGTCATACTTTCCGGTGTTCCAAGCCAAGAGGCGGGGGAAGCATCAGGAGTAGTCTCTACTTCGTTCCAGATCGGGAACACAGTCGGCATCTCTCTCTTCGGACACCTCTACTACCGCTTTCTCAACGGACAACAATCACCGACCTCGTACATAGACGCGTTCAAAACGACTGTTCCCTTCTTTGTGATACTGTCGGTAGCGGGCTTTCTACTGGTTTTTCTCCTCTCACAGCATCGTGCGAGGCAGATCATCCACCGCTTAGAGGCGTGACCAATCAGAAGGGATTCTATGCAGGCTTCGATGTGACAGCGATTCTAATCGGTATGGTCGTCATACGGTTGACCCAGAATGAGATGATCGGCACACACCAAATCAAGAGCCTAACGTGTACTCCGAGAAAGAGCCAGTCCCACGGAACTGCGAGAGAGAGAAGCACTAAAATGGTCAGGATTGTCAGTCTCTTTCGAATCCTTCGGAACCTTATCACTTGGTCACTGTCAACGAGTTGCTTCTCTTCCTGTGCGATCAAATGTGCAAATCCAGCCATGATGAACAGAGAACCCGCATAGTCGAAAGTGAACAGGGTTGACGCGTAGCTCTGGATATCGAGAGTATTGTACCGGGACACTGCTTGGTCGAACAAGTACGGAATGATCGCGACAAGAATCAAGAGTACTACGTTTAGGAATGTTACGAGACGTGTCTCGAGAGGCAGAACCGACATGTCGCTGGTGTAGATTATCCAGCTGGTAATCAGGATCAAGAAAACGAAGAGAAACTCTAGAATGTTCCTGTCGATATCATTTCCGCTCTGATGCTTGGCTGTTGGTTATGACCAGGCTGATCGCGCCAATCGACAGGGAGAGTCCGTAGATCAGATCGGACAATGTCTCTAGTCGCGGTCGAGGATGTCGATGTGTCCGATCTCCCTGCCTCGACAAATCCACCTCTCCCAAATACCGAGTCGGCTTATGATACTTTACAGAAATAAGTCGGAATGAGTTCAGTGTTCTGATTCGTTCAGTCGAGTCTGGCGTCCCGGAGTATCTTGGTCTATGGTTTTTCCGGGGGGACGTATGGGTTGTAGCGTTTGCGGACTTCTATCCGGAAAATCAGCATCAGCTCTTTGACCTTCATCGGAACGGACTCTTTGCCCTCCCAGGCCTCATAGACATCGAAGACTTCTCTCACGAATCCAGGAGCCAGCCCGATGTAATCCAGACCCAAGACTATCTTTTCTTCAATGTTCGCGGGCAAGAACTTAGACGGGTTAGCTAGCCGAAACTATTCCTCTGCCGACGCGGGACTTGAGCAGGCAAGATAGTCATAGGAGATTGTTCGGGCCGAGCCGGTTCTTTCGACGTTTCCTCTCGATCAACATCGTCAAAGTCAGACCCGCGATTAGTCCGACGAGCGCGACGCCGAAGAGCGATGTGTTCTGGGTCACGACACCTATCCAGCCAGAGGGTGGCGGGGGTTGAACCACCGTTACGGACTGGCTGGTTGTGGATTGGGCCTGGGCGGAGTCAGTTAGCGTGAGGGTAACGTTGTAGGTTCCGGTTGTCGAAAACTTGTGCGTTGTTTGTTTTCCGGTCCCTGTTGTTCCGTCTCCGAAGACCCAGCTGTAAGTATAGGGGGAGTTGCCGTTGCTGGCTGTTGCGCTGAAGGTGACTGTGGTGTTCGGGAATATTTGACTAGGCTGGTAGTTGAAGGACCCGGTTAGCGGAGGGTTGAGAGAGCTGGTGGGAAGTGGAAGGTATTGGCCCCAGATGTTCAAGGCTCCTGTGGTGCCTGCGCCCTGTGTGCCTGTCCAGTCGTCCGCGGTCCACAGCATGTAACCAGTGTTGATCGCGTGCAAGTCGGAGATCTGTCTGCTGACGTAGGCTAGGGATTCCGGTGCGTATCCTGCGCTTCCCGCGACGACCGTGTCGGGGGGCCAGCTGCCTCCTCCGGAGGCATCGGCTCCAGTCTCCGTGATCAGCACCGGGCGTCCGTAGGCTGAGATGAGGCTTTTGACTGCAACCGGCACGTTGTCCGCATAGGCCTGTGCATCGGATACGCTCCATGCTGGATGGTACTGGTAGAAGTAGTAGTCGTGGAAATCATAGAATATCTTGTTGAGGGGGTCTGTGACCTGGGGGAATTGGGATAGGAAGCTTGAGTCTCCTGGCGCTCCGTAGCCCTGATAGTCGATGCTCACGACAATCCAGTGAGTATCTCCCGCAGCCCTTACCTTGTTTATCCAGTTCTGATACATCGTGGTTAGAGTGGGCAGGCTGTAGGCAGGCTCGTTCTGCGGCTGCCAAATAATCTGAGGGTACAGGTCCTTGACCGCCGCAACAACCTGGTCCCAGTGAGGGTCTGTGTCGAAACTGTCAGTGTAAGCGTGATGGTCGAGAATGATCCATAATCCGTTAGCCTTGGCAACGTTAACAGCGTTAACTATTGAGGCGATGGAGGGGGTTCTGCCTAAGTCTGAATTGTAAATCATGCAACGAAAACCGTTGTAGCCCCTCGCTTTGATGATGTCCAGGTTGGCCTGTAGGGATTGACTGTCTGCGAATATCCCGGCCCAGCCTCTAACGAGAGGTGGAGTGGGGGACGCGGCCGCAAGCCCGAGCCGGACGGGCAGATCTCCGCCAGTATAAGCTTCAACAGTCGAGAAGATTCCTAAGAAGAGTATAATGACGAGGAGCCATCCCCGAGTGCCCCCGAGATTTCCATGGGAGAGAAAACTGAATGCCAAGCCTATGACATACAAGTGACGCGAACTATTTCGCAATCATGTTACTCAAGGAGGAAATAATGTCACAGTCGGCAACTGCCGCTGCGGGTAACGAGCTAGTTGTCGCACCCTTCCAACCTGAAAACGAAAACCACGATTCCTTGGCATAGCAGAAGCTGAGAAATAGTCGAGTTCAACTTAACCATAGGAGGATGCTGACCCTCACAATATCAGATAGAAAATGGGCACCGGGATGTTTTCAAGCACGTGATTTGACTATCAGGCTCACGATAGGAATAGAGGCCTGCCAAGTGTCTGGCCTATGGAATCCGGGAGTTGGAGACTTTCATTGAGGTTATACTGGTCTTGTCCCACAAGGGATAGATATCGTCATCTTCCGGCCGGTATATTCTCTCGGCTATCATTCCACTAAGTGTATTACGACGGCGGGCAAGTGTGGTATGGACCCTTGGTCAAGCTTCGTCCTCTGAGATGGTATGACCGAATCAAGACTGGTCCTAGCCCAGAAGATGATGCGCTTTTGCAATTGACTCGAGAGATAGCTGTGCGGCTGGACTCGCGTTTCTGGTACAGGCAGATTGTCTGGGGAAGGTTCGTTCGCGGCGGCGTAGGCTGGATGATCACGATGCCGGTGATCTCGCGAGAGTTCTGGCTTGGGCCCCTAGGTATTCCATTGGCCGAGCTTATGTTTCCTGAATATCTGAAGGGAAAGTTGTCGCTTGATGACTGGAGGATTCTGATTGACATGCACTTGTTGAGGCTTAAGGCCTTCAATTCAGGGAGGATGTCTAGGTTGCTCGGAGTGATGGCTCTAATGATCCTTGGCGCGTTTGCGACTCTCCTCATCCTCTTCTACATTTTTGTCGGAAGACCATGGGGCCCGATTCTCGTTTTCCCAGCATCGAGCGCCGCGATCTTGCTATCTCTACTCTGGGTCAGGAGATCGTTGAGAACGTGGGAGTTCGAACTGGACGGAAACGCGGCCAGTCAGTTCGGAACCGAACAAGTAACACTTGTTCTCGAGAAGATGCAAGGTCTCGATCCGAGGGCAACACTGTCAAGCCTCGCCGATCGGTTTTCGGCGTTCTGGAGTCCAAGCATTAGCAAGCGGATGGAGGAGTTGAGGGACCAGCGGTTTGTAGGTCCTCCAAGACCGTCTCGAATGCCGAAGATAGGCTTCCGTGGACGGGCAATCATCATTGTTCTCGGTGTGGCTATTTTCTGGGGCTCAGGGGTAATCGCGGGTAATCTCCACGTTCGAGGACAGGAAACGATAGCTTGTGTGACCAATACATGCGCAGCCCTCGTCGTCATCGCGGCTGTTGGATACTGGTCGGCCATACTAGGAGCCCTAAGCATGGTCCCGGTTGTCGCCCGCCGAGTGCGTCAAGCAAGGAGGAAGAAAAAGTACCAAGTTTGAGGGGAAGCCGAAAGAAGGACCCTCGATCTTTAATTCTCGGCTGATGGAAAGTTTAGTTGTCTGGGTTTGAGCCGGTTTCGAAGGTCTCTTCCGACTAGTCCTGATGATCCTAAGCTCCTAGAAGTTGCTAGTGGTCTCGGCCAACAGCTCGATATTGTCGCGCTCAATATCAGGGATATTCGGTGGATGGAGTGGATCCCGGCGGGCCGTAGTGCCCGGACTGTTCCTTCCGACTGGTGTACTTTTCTTCGCCATTCTATGGTAATGCCGGCACGTATGATGGGAAAGCTGACAGTTGAGGAGTGGCGGCCTTTGGTCGCTTCCTCGCTCTTGTTTGAGAAGAAGATAAGACGAACATTGAGGGGTAGGGCTTTTTTGCTCACAGGGGTGCCCTTGATAATTTCCCTAGCCGTTCCGATTTCTGTTGCCATCCTGTTGCAAATGGCATGGATAATCTTCCTCTACCCAATACTCGTCCTACCACTAGCATACCTGGGCGGCAGGAGCTATAGTAGGGATTTGAAGAAGGCTAGACTAGAAGCGGACACGCAAGTGTCGGCGCTGATTGGAAAAGACTCGTTTTTGAACGTGCTGAAGAAGATCGATATGATGGGTCTTGATGATATTGACAGGTTGAAGACTGGCAGAGGCGGCCGTCGCCTTGCAGGTCTTCCCAGCATCACCGAACGGATCGAACACCTCCAGACAGCATCCTCCCTCGACAGGTACTCCACAACATAGACTGGCCGCGAGCAAGAACTTAGACGGGTCAGCCAGCTGAGCCTATTCCAGGCTATGCGTATCGATTAACGCCTAATCACAGTTTCAAAAGAAGCAGGATTTGAGGATCGAAGCTGGGGGAAGTGGTCTAATCGTCAGCGACTTTTTCCCAGGAACGCTTCTAAAGCCGTAAAGGGGGATTACTTGGACTGGAGGGTGTCGTCCAAATGACAAAGCTGGGAATCTTAGGTCTCGGAAAGATGGGAAGCGCGTTTGCACTAAACCTTCTCTTGAAAGGACACGAGGTCCACGTCTACAATAGAAGCAAAGAGAGACTGCGTGAGCTAGTTGCAAAGGGAGCAATAGCACATCCTTCCCCCTACGAGCTGGGCAAGTCTGTTGATGTTGTCGTTACTTCTCTCACAGACCAGGACGTGGTCGAAATCATCGTCATGGGAAAGGATGGGGCGTTGCATGGGATGAAGAGGGGAGCTCTCTGGATCGAGATGAGCACCATCGACCCAGACGCTTCCCATCAAGCAAGCAAGCAAAGAAGTCAGGGGTCGATAGGCTTGATGCCCCAGTCATAGGCAACCCAGACATGGCCGCCCAAGGGCATTTGGCGTTGCTCGTCGGAGGCGACGAGAGCGTGTTCGAGAAGAACCGAGAACTTCTCAACCAGCTCGGCTCCACCGTCATCTATCTCGGAAAACCTGGCAGTGGTCATAAGATGAAGCTCATACTCAACCTCCATCTCGGAACCATCGGGCTGGCCTTCTCAGAGGCGTTCGTCCTCTCGCAGAAGCTAGGCTTCGAGCCTGGAGTCTTCGTTGATGCTTTCAACAAGACAGTTCAGAAGAACTATTTCTCGGAGGTTAAGGGACCCTTGATCGCAAAGGGAGATTATTCTCCGCTCTTCACGGTGAACATGTTGTTGAAGGATCTAACACTGGCCGAGAACCAGGCAACGCGACAGAAGGTGGCTCTTCCTGCTGGAAGCCTGGTGAAACAGCTTTTCATGACCTGTGTGAACCAGGGTCAGGGAGAGATGGATTTCAGCTCGGTCGCACTGACGATGCAAAAGCTCAATGGAATAGAGCGACACTCGCGAGAATCTCAACCGCGATGATAGACGGGAGACGTGACGTCGAAAGTCAGGTTCAGAAAATGGTCGATTACAGTGAGCCAGTTTGGATATCAGAAGATCTGCGCAGGAGGCATAACAGGAAGGGTTGACTAGCATTCCTTTGTTGCTGTGAAGGGTCCTGCCAAGGACGAGAGTGTGTCGGCTAAGTAGGAGAAGCCATCATTGACCGCTCCAATATCTGAGTTCGAGATTTTCACTGAGACCGAACCGCTCGTGTCTGATGCTGCTTTAACATCGCTACAGTTCGAGATGTTCCCGTTGGAGTCAGTTTTTGCCAGCCACATCGAGGTGTACCCGTTGTTGTATTGGTTGGTGAAGCCTGCGGCTATGAACCCTCCGTCGCTCGTCTGCTGGAAAGACAGGAATTTTCTATCAGAATACTCAACGTCCGCACCATAGATCTTGTCCCATTGCACTTTACCGGTGGAGTCCGTCTTGACCAGCCATGCTCGCTCGTTGTAGATTGTGTTTTGGAAGTAGTA
>Ga0209377_1001163_pt1 | contig 17734 bp, 15 predicted proteins | sample GraSoiAngelo_141_FD_185898 | JGI IMG/M metagenome (GOLD analysis project Ga0209377, IMG submission 185898) | Grasslands soil microbial communities from the Angelo Coastal Reserve, California, USA - 14_0929_12_40cm (SPAdes) (version 2) | ecosystem: Environmental > Terrestrial > Soil > Grasslands ...
AGCCCGAGATCGCGGCTGCCCTGGTGGGCACTGGCTTGCTGTCGGTCCTGATGTTCCCGACGATCGCCGAGGCCTTGTTGCCGAAGGACATTCGGAACGCCGTGCCGCTGGATTCAGGCGGATAGGCCCGGAGACTCGCGTCATGGACACACGAATCGTCGCAACCGCCGTGGCTGTGCTATCGACCGCCGCGCTGCTCGCGCTCGTCGCCGGTGGAGGAGCTGCCGCCGATCCGACGCTCGTGCGCGTCAAGCTCTTCGGCGGGCTCTCGAACCTGCCGATCTTCGCCGGCCAGGCGAAGGGGTTCTTCGCCAGGCAGGGCCTTCGCGTCGAGATCGAGCAGACGCCCGACTCGGACGTGCTGCGCAAGGGCCTCGCCGAGGGTGCCTTCGAGATCGCGGCGGCCGGCGTGGACAACGCGCTGGCGATGGTGGGCACCGCGGGCGCCGACGCCGTCATCGTGATGGGCGGGGACAGCGCGATGAATTCGTTGATCGTCCAGCCACACATCACCTCGATCGCGGAGCTGCGCGGTCAGCAGTTCATCGTCGATGCGCCGAACACCGCGTATGCGCTCGTGGCCAAGAAGATCCTGGCGCAGAACGGCCTGGTGGCCGGGCGCGACTACACGATCACCCCGACGGGTGGGACGATCCGGCGATTCCAGCTCATGCGCGAGCACCGTGAGTACGCGGGCTCGATGCTCAATCCGCCGTCGTCGCTCATCGCCGAGAAGCTCGGCTTTCGCAACCTGGGCTCGGCCGTCAAGCTGATCGGCCCCTACCAGGGAACGGGCGCGTTCGTCATGCGCCGGTGGGCCCAGGCCAACAGTGACACGCTCGAGCGCTACATCCGTGGCTACGTCGAGGCGCTCCGCTTCATCCAGGCGCCCGCCAACAGGGCCGACGTCACGGCGTTCATCGCCGAGCGCTACAAGCTGCCGGCCGATATCGCCGCGAAGTCATACGAGACCGCGATCGATCCGGCTGACGGTTTCACCCCCGACGCGCGCCTGAACGTCGAGGGCCTGCGCAACGTGCTCGCACTGCGGGCCGAGATCGAGCGGGGCGGGGCCAAGGTCGAGCCCGCGGAGAAGTACTACGACCTGACGTACTATCAGCGGGCGGTGGCCGCGCTCGGCCGCTGAGGCGAACGCGCCGCCCGAGCTATCGTGGGAACCCACAGATCGTGGGAGCCCCACAGGAGGACGTCATGCCCAACGACCCGAAGCGTCCCGACCTGACGATGGAGGAGCTGCGCGCCCGCATCGCGGCCGCCGGCATCACCATCCCCGAGAACCGCCTGGCCATGGTGCGCAAGCTTCTGGGCGAGGCGCTCGCGCCGCTGCGCTCGCGCGACTCGCGGACGATCCGCCCGCTCGAGCCGGCCGTGACGTTCGACGCCGCTGGCCCTCACGTCGGAACCGGCCAGGGCGGAACCGGCCACGGAGCCGGCCGTGAGTGACGCGATCGCCTACGCGACCATCCGTGAGCTGGGCACGCGCTATCGCAAGCGCGAGCTGTCCCCGGTCGAAGTGACGCGCGCGTTGCTGGCGCGCATCGAGAAGCTCGATCCCGCGCTGCACGCGTTCGTGACGCTGACGCCGGACCGCGCCCTCGCCGATGCGCGAGCCGCCGAGGATGCGCTGCGGCGCGGCGACGAGCGGCCGCTGCTCGGCATCCCCGTCGGCCACAAGGACATCTACCTGACGAAAGGTATCCGCACGACGGGGGGCTCCGCGCTCTTCGCGGACTGGGTGCCCGACAGCGACTCGACCGTAGGCCGCCGCTGGCAGGACGCCGGCACCGTGCTCCTCGGCAAGCTCATCACCCACGAGTTCGCCTTCGGCCTCCAGTTCCCCGGCCACCGCTTCCAGCCCGCGCGCAACCCGTGGAACCTCGAGCACATCCCGGGTGGCTCGTCGAGCGGCTCCGGCGCCGCGCTGACCGCCGGGTTGCTACACGGCGCGACCGGCTCCGACACGGGCGGCTCCATCCGCGGGCCGGCCGCGTTCTGCGGCATCACCGGACTGAAGCCGACGTACGGCCGCGTCAGCCGCGCCGGCGTGATGACGCTCTCCTGGACGCTCGACCACACGGGCCCGATGGCGCGCACGGTCGAAGACTGCGCGTACCTGCTCCAGGCGATCGCCGGGCACGACGCGGCCGATCCCGCGTCCAGCACGCGGCCGGTGGACGACTACGTCGGGGCGCTCGACGGCAGCGTGCGCGGGCTCCGCATCGGCGTGCCGCGGAACTACTTCTTCGAGGACGCCGACACGGACAACGTGCGGGCGTTCGAGGACGCGCTGGGCACGCTCCGCAAGCTCGGTGCCGACGTGCGCGATCTCCAGATCCCGGCCTTCAACCTCTCGCGCTCGTTCATGCTCATCATGCTCTCCGAAGCCTTCGCCTACCACGAGCAGGACCTGCGCCTCCACCCCGAGCTCTACGGCGAGATGCTGCGCGAGCGCCTGCTGACGGGCGCACTCGTCACCGGGCCGGAGTACGTGCAGGCGCAGCGCGTGCGCATGCAGATCTGCGCGGACGTGGCGGAGGTGATGAAGACCGTCGACGTGCTCGCCACGCCGACCACGCCGAAGACGGCGCCGACGTTCAAGACGATGTACGACCCGGAGCTCGCGTTCCCGCGCACCAACATGCCGCCGTTCAACCTGACCGGCCAGCCGACGCTCGCGCTGCCGTGTGGGCTGTCGGCGTCCGGGCTGCCGCTCTCGCTGCAGCTCAGCGGGCGGGCGTTCGAGGAGGCGACCGTGCTGCGCCTCGGCCACGCCTATCAGCGAGCCACCGACTGGCACACGCGCCGGCCGCCCGTGTGAGCGCACGGCATGGATCTCGAAGGTAAAACCGCCCTCGTCACCGGCGGCTCCGGTGACATCGGTGGCGCGATCGCCCGAGCCCTGGCGCAGGCCGGCGCTGACGTCGCCATCTCCTACGTCGGCCACAAGCAGGGCGCCGCCGCGACGATCGACGCGGTCCGGGCGGCCGGGAAGCGAAGCCTGGCCGTCCAGCTCGACCAGTGCGACCCTGTCTCGATCGACGCCGCCGTCGATACGGTCGTCGGCGGGCTTGGGCGCGTGGACATCCTTGTCAACAACGCCGCGTGGAACATCGGCATCCCGTTCTCCGATCTCGCGGCGCTGACTGCTGACGTCTGGGATCGCATCATGGACACCAATCTGCGGGGCCCGTACCTGCTCGCGAGAGCGTTCGCCCCGCACCTCCGCAAGCATGGTTCCGGCCGCATCGTGAACATCGCGTCGGTGGGCGGCCTGTACCCCAGGAGCAGCAGCATCGCGTACTCGGCCAGCAAGGCGGGATTGATCCACCTCACGCGTTGTCTCGCCGTGGCGCTCGCCCCCGACATATCGGTCAACTGTGTGGCGCCCGGACTGGTCGAAGGGACGCGGATGGCCCAGCGTCTGCCCGACGAGGTCGTCCAGACGGCGCGGCGCCAGGCGGTGCTGGAGCGGGTGGCCAGCGCGCAGGACATCGCCGCGCAAGTGGTCACGTTCTGCCGGGCGGACTCCGTCACCGGACAGGTGCTCGTGATCGACGGCGGAGTGCCGGGCGCGATGCACTGAGCTCGGGTCCTTCCACCTCCTTTCACCGGTTCACCCAACGCACCATCGGCAGGCGCGCCAAGTCAACAAGATCGTTGCGCCTCAGGGGTCCAAGCTCACGTGGAAACGGGATGGCCGGACGTAGTTTTTCGTCGATGAGGGCGGCCTTTGCAATAATGGATTTTGGCAACTTTGCCAGATTCCCCAACCGTGGAGACCACAAATGCGCAAAACAGTTGTGGCGATCACCGCGTTCGCACTCGTTGCGCTCGGCGCCGCCGGATGCGTTTCGAAGAGCGAGTACACCAAGACCGTTCAGGCGGCCCAGACGCGCTATGACGCGCTCGACGCAGACAACGCGCGCCTCAAGCGTGAGCTCGCGGAGGCCGGCAAGCGCAACGAGCAGCTCAAGGGCGACCTCACGCTGAAATCGGGCGAGCTCGGCAAGACCATCGCGGAGCTGCGCCAGCGCGTCGGCGCGCTCGAGAGCGACAATACCCGGCTGACCCAGGAGCTCGCCGATTCGCAGAAGGCGCGCGAGGAGAAGGTGCGCGAGGTCAGCTCGACCTACGAGCAGCTCATGGCGAAGATGAAGGGCGAGATCGACAAGGGACAGGTGACGATTTCCGAGCTGAAGGGCAAGCTCACCCTCAATATGGTCGAGGCGATCCTCTTCGATTCGGGCAAGGCCGAAGTGAAGCCCGACGGGCTCGTGGTCCTCGGCAAGGTCATCGAGGTCCTCAAGCCGGTGACCGGCAAATCGATCCGCATCGAGGGGCACTCGGACAACCAGCCGATCGTCGGCGCGCTGACGCAGCGCTATCCGACCAACTGGGAGCTCTCGGCCGCGCGCGCGATCAACATCGCCCGCTATCTCCAGAAGCAGGGTGTCGATCCGGCCAACCTCTCCTCCGCCGCGTTCGGGGAGTTCAAGCCGGTGGCCGACAACGCCACGCCGGAAGGCCGGGCCAAGAACCGCCGCATCGAGATCGTCCTGGTGCCGAAGGAGTGATCCGGGCGGCAGCGTGAGGATTCGTTGATCCCCATGGCCTTCAGTCGATGGCGAAACTGCTGGCCGTACACCTGATCACGGTCGCGCAGGAGATAGGACGGCGCGGAGGGTGTCTGGGAAGTTGGGGGCGGTCTGGAGTTAAATCGATCCAGTACGCTTGAGGCGCCGTGTAGCATTCAGCATTGCGGGCCCGACAACCATGAACGACGAGGGGCTAGCGGACGTCAGAGCCGCTAACCCCTTTCGTTTACCCTCGAATCACCCAGGAAGCGGTCGATCGGCGACGCGGGCGCAACGCCGAGCGTCAGAACGAACCGGTCAAGCGCAAGTGTGCACTGCGGGAATGACCGTCGCGGCGAAGCTCGCGGATGGTCTCGAGGTCGACGTGCATGCTCCGTAGCGGATGGGGGGCACGTGGGCTGGCCGGAAGCTTATCTACCCGAACTCGATCGGCAGCGCTTGGACGATTGGGGCGATCACCGGGCGATGCCTTGGATCAGGCCATCGATGGTCTTCTGGAGCTTCGGATTTTCCTGAAGCAGAGTTTGAATCTTGTGGATCGCGTGTAGGACGGTCGTGTGCTCCTTCCCGCCGAAGGCGCGGCCGATCTCGGCGAGCGAAACGTGCGTGAGCTGCCGCGCAAAATACATCGCGATCTGACGGGGGAAGGCCACGGCCTTCGTCCGGTCCTTGGCCTTTAGGTCAGAGAGCCTGACCCTGAAGAACTCAGCAGCCTTCCGCTGGATGACTTCGATCGGGATGATCGTCTCTTCATCGCTCCAAAGGTCCGCGAGCACCTCCTGAGCGAGGTCCGTGGTCATCTCCCGATCCGTCATCGCGCTGAAGGCGATCATCCGGGTCAGCGAGCCCTCAAGCTGGCGGATGTTGGATTTGACACGGGTCGCCATCAGGTAGGCGACATCGTCGGCCAGCAGGACGCGCTCGAGGGCCGCCTTCTTCTTGAGCAGGGCCACCCGGGTCTCGAAGTCCGGCGGCTGGATGTCGGCGATGAGGCCCCACTCGAAGCGCGACCGCAGGCGCTCCTCGATTTCGGGAATATTCTTCGGTGACACACCTTTAACGACCTCTTCGAGTCGCGAAAACAGATCATCCTCTCCATGCCAACACTGGCTCCGCATCGAGCGTCTGATCTGCTCGATCCTCGAGACGCGCTGGGACAACCAGACGTGGCCAACGGCGAAGGCGACACTGAAGCGGGCGCTCGAGGAGTGGAAGAAGATCCGGCGCGCTGGGTGGTTTTCGTGACGCCGCGCTTCACGACCCTGGCCCTGCTGCCCTGGCAACTCCGCGTTGGCGATCACGTGGTCGGTGCCAAAGGGGAGTGGGAGGTCGTCGGTGGCCCCCGCGCGGCCGGCGTCATGAAACGGAGACACTGGTCGCCTTCGCGCAACCGGTCGGAATGCTTCGCATCGTAGTCCTCCTGAACAAGAATCGTGAGGGCACAACAATTTATATAAGAACCATAAAAGATATTTTTAGTTCTTGACAGGGGGCCTCTCCGAGGTCCATCGTCTTTTTGCGGTACAGCTGTCGGCGTGCCGTCGAAGCGGGACGATCGATGGCGCGCCAGCTTCAGCATTGCGACGCCCGTCGCGAGGTGCAGTGAGGCTGCGCCTCTCTGGTGCATGGTCGGCTCTCCCGTAGAGCCGTCGCTCGCGTCAGTTCCTTGCTCCTCCTGTGCTGCATCGGGCCCTCGGCTGGCCCGCACCCTCTGCGCATGACCTGCGTGCCGAGGGGAGAGGACGACCGCCGTGACCCCTCGTACATCGCCCCTGGTCGCAATCTTCAACTCGCGTGACGAGGTGATCGAGGCCATTCGCTCGGCCCTCGAGAACGACGGCTTCGAGACGGTGACGGCCCGGCTGGCGGAGATCCAGAACGGGACGCTCGACCTGGTGGCGTTCATCAAGGTCCACGACCCGGACGTGATCGTGTACGACCTGCCCCGGCCCTATGAGAATCACTGGAACTTTCTCCGATTGATGAAGGAAACGACCTCGCTGAAGGACAGGTTGTGGATCCTGACCACGACGGACAAGGAGGCGCTCGAGGCCGCGGTGGGAGCCTCCGACGTCGTGGAGATCATCGTCGGACAGCCGTACGGCGCCGACGATGTCGTCGAAGCGGTGCACGCCGCGCTGGGGAGCCTCGCTCCCGAGTAGACCGAGGGGTGACCTATGCAGGCTTCCGCATTGCGGATCGCTGACGCACCTCATCTCCATGGCGTTCGGGTACTGGTGGTCGACGACATGCCGTACGTCCGGGACGTGGTGACGGAGATCCTCGAGCGTGATGGAGCTACGGTGACCGCGGTCGGTACCGCGGAAGAAGCGCTGGAGGTTCTGCAACGCGAGCGCCCCACCGTGCTGCTGAGCGACCTCTCGATGCCGGGGAAGGGCGGTTACTGGCTGATCGGGCAGGTTCGCGCGCTCCCACCGGAGCGCGGCGGGACCACCCCCGCGGCCGCCCTGACGGCCTACACCGGCCCCGAACACCGCGCCAGCGTGCTGCGTGCGGGGTTCCAGTACCACGTGGCGAAGCCCGTCAGCATGCAGGAGTTGATCGGGGTGGTGGCGATCCTGGCGTTGAAGGTATAAGAGATTTCAAGTTAACCGAGAACGACGCGGACTCGGTGTGTCCTGTCATCGTCGGCGAGCGGGATGCTCGCCGGGCCAGTGACGGCCACGCCATCGAGCTCCACCAGTGACACTCCCCGGCTCACGCCCCGCGGGTTCTCGACCACGATGTCGTATCGGGCGGAGTGATGACGATACGCGATGGTGAAGCCCGGCCACGTCCTTGGAATACAGGGATCGATGAGGAGCCGCGTGTCGCGCAGCCGGAACCCGAGAATCCACTCGAGCCCGGCCCGGTACATCCACCCCGCTGCGCCGGTGTACCAGGTCCACCCCCCGCGGCCGACGTGCGGCGGTTCGGCATAGACGTCCCCCGCGACGACGTAGGGCTCGACCTTGTAGCGGAAGGCGGCGGCCGGCGTACTGGCGTGATTGATCGGGTTCATGAGTGCGAAGAGCTCGGCCGCTTTGTCGCCATCACCCTGTGTGGCGAACGCAATGATCGACCAGATCGCCGCGTGGGTGTATTGCCCGCCATTTTCCCGGACACCGGGCGGATAGCCCTTGATGTAGCCGGGCTCCAGCGGCGTGCCGTCGAACGGCGGCGTGAGAAGGAGCACGAGGCCGTTCCCTCGACGGACGAGCGTTTCATCGACCGCGGACATGGCCTGCTTGCTCCGCGCCGCGTCGGTGCCGCCCGAGATCACGCTCCACGATTGCGCGATCGAATCGATGCGGCACGCATCGTTGACGGCGGACCCGAGCGGCGTCCCGTCGTCGAAGTACGCGCGCCGATACCATCCCCCGTCCCAGGCCTCTCGTTCGAGCGATTCCTTCAGCGCGCTCGCGTGGCCTCGCCACGTGGTGGCGCGTTTGCCCTCCCCGCGCGCTTCGGCCACTGCCGCCCATTCCGACAGGATCGGATGGAGGAACCAGGCGAGCCAGACACTCTCCCCCTTTCCCTCGGCCCCCACGAGGTTCATCCCGTCGTTCCAGTCCCCTGTTCCCATCAGCGGGAGACCATGGCTCCCGACGGACAGGCTGCAGTCGAGAGCTCGGGCGCAATGTTCGAACACCGAGGCCTGCTCCTCGGCGACGCGCGGCTCGAAATACGAGTCGGATTGCTCGGCGGTGAGGAGCGGCCCTTCGAGGAAGGGCACGACCTCGTCGAGGAGACGCCAATCGCCGGTGGTCTCGACATACTGCTTGACGACGTAGGGAAACCAGAGGCGATCGTCGGAGATCCGGGTCCGCACTCCCCGACCGGCCGGCGGGTGCCACCAGTGCTGGACGTCGCCTTCGACGAACTGCCGCGCGGCGGCGCGGAGCACGTGCTCACGCGCCACGTCCGGCCGGGATACCGTGAGCGCCATCACGTCTTGAAGCTGATCACGAAAGCCGTAGGCGCCGCCGGCCTGGTAGAACGCCGACCGCGCCCACACACGACAGGCGAGCGTCTGGTAGAGCAGCCAGCGATTGAGCAGCATGTCCATGGACCGGTCCGGCGTCGTGACCTGTACGCCGCCCAGCACGTCATCCCAGTGCTTCGCGACGGCTCGCAAGGCAGCATCCGTATCGCGCGCCCGATAACGCTCGATCAATTCGCGCGCCTCGTCGCGGGTTGCCGCCTCGCCGAGAAGAAACACGACCTCGACATGTCCGCCCGCGCGTAATTCCACCATCGCGCGGAGGGCACTGCAGGGATCGAACCCGGCGCCGACCCGTCCCGAAAGTCGGCTTCCTCCCGCGAGCCCCGCTGGACGATCGAGCGTGCCGTGACGGCCGAGGAATTCCATCCGGTCACCGGTCCACTCCGTCTGGGCTCCGCCCAGGTCAGCAAACGCGACCCGCGTACCGAACTCACCGCTCCACGTGTTGCGCGCGAACATCGCGCGCGTCGTGGGATCGACCTCGGTGACGACGAACGGCGCGGCGGCGCTCCGCGACACGCCGAGGACCCACTCGACATAGGCGGTCACCGACAGCCGGCGGGTCCGCCCGGACTCGTTCGTCAGTGTCAGACGGGAGACCTTGATCGGATCGTCGAGCGGCACGAACTGCAGCAACTCGAGCGCGACACCGTGAGAGACGTGCTCGAACCGACTGTAGCCCTGGCCGTGGCGGGCCACGTAGGACCCGGTCTTCTGGCGGCTCGGAAGGGCCGTCGGGCCCCACAGCTCGCCACTCTCTTCGTCACGAACGTAGATCGTCTCGCCGGGCGGGTCCGTCACCGGATCGTTCGACCACGCGGTCAGCTGGTTTTCGTGACTGTTGATCGACCACGTATATCCGGCGCCAGACTCGGAGACCTGAAAGCCGAACGCCGGGTTCGCGATCACGTTGATCCAGGGGGCCGGCGTCCAGTGGCCCTCGCTCATGATCGTCATGTATTCCCGGCCCTCGGCGGTAAAACCACCGAGGCCGTTGAAGCACTGGAGCTCCGGCCGCCGGCGCGGGGCGTCCATCGATGGCTTCGTCATGGCGGGTCGTCGTGACGGCACGGCCGTCGTGACCTCGGAGCGGTCCGCCCGCACGACCTGTTCGCCCAACGTTCCGTGCCGGCTCGACAGCACGACGCGCGCCGCGGCCTGCAGCACATCGAGCTGCGACGTCGTCACGCGATCGGCACGGAGGATGAACACGTTGCCGTGCGGCACCTGTCCCTCGTGCGACCCGGCCGACTGGCTCGTGCGCAGCAGGGTCTCCAGCGCTGACTGGAGATCCTGAACGTAGGAGGCCCCCCGCTCGTTCAGGATCACGAGATCGACCGGGAGCTGCTTCATCCGCCAGTACTCGTGGGCGCGCAGCAACTGCCGCACGATCCCGATATCCTCGGGCTCGTCGATACGAACGAGAACGATGGGAGTGTCGCCGGAGATCCCATGCGCCCACAGGGCCGCGGGACCGCCCGCGTGACGTGTGAGGACACCAGGTGAGGCGCGCAGGGTCCGGTCCGAGTACAGAATACGACTGGCCAGGCTCTGGAACAGGTGGGCCTCGTCGGACCCGACGCCGAGATGGCGAAGCTGAACCTGGGCCTGAGTCCACGCCAGCGTGGCCGCCCGCTCGAACGTCGCGGGGTCGCGATACTTGTCGGCCAGGCCGATGGCCTCGTCGCGGGACGGCGCAATCAACGTCGAAAAGGTGACGTGGACGCTCTCGCCTGGCGGCAAGCGCACGCGGCGTCGCAGGCTGACGATCGGGTCGAGTACGGCGCCGATGGTGTTGGAGAGGGATTGACCGTCGGTCACCGAGCGCGGTGTTCGGATCCCCTGGCCGCGACCGAGAAACCGCGCGCGGTCGGTTTCCCACTGTACGCTCCCGACGGTCTTGCCTTCGACGGCCACCACGTGGGCGACCCAGATCGGCGTCTCGGTTCGCGCCCGAGGGCGCCGCGTCGCGAGGAGGGCGTCCGCCTCGGGCACGAAGGACGTCTGCACGAACAGGTTGGAGAACGCGGGGTGGGCCGCGTCCGACGCCGGCGGCGCCAGCACGATCTCGGCGTACGACGTCACGTCGATCTCCCGGGGCCTCGATCCGAGGTTGGTGAGCGAGACGCGCCGGACCTCGGCATCGTCTTCCGGGGACACGATCACCGTGAGCGTGGCCGCGATCCCGTGGTCTCGCCGGGCAATTTCTGCCCGATCCTCGGAGAACGCCACCTGATAACTCTCGGGCTCCACTGCGCTCGGCTGGTAGCTGGGCGACCAGCTCTCGCCACTCTCGACATCGCGAAGGAAGACGTACGTCCCTCCGACGTCGCGCGTGACATCCTCGCGCCATCGGGTGATCGCCAGACCCCGCCAGCGGCTGTACCCGGAGCCGGCGGCCGTGATCATCACGACGTACCGCCCGTTCGACAGGAGGTGGGCGCGCGGCGTCGGAGTGTGCGGTGAGGTGAAGCGCCGGACGACCGACGGAATGAACTCCCGGACGTTCGCTGCGGCCGTCACGTCTTCGGCCGGCCGGGCGACCGCCACGTCGCGCGGCGTTCTCTCCTGGAGCAGCAGCTCGGTCGCCTGGACAATCGGCTCGGCGTGAAAGCGCGCCCGCATCGCTCCCACGTGCAGCGCATTCCCAATGGCGACCAGCAGCATGCCCTGATGGTGCGCCATGTAGGTGCGGACGACGGCGACATCGGTACCCTCGGGAAGCCGGGACGCCGTGTAGTCGAGCGCCTCGTAGAAGCCATAGGTACCGCTGGCGCCAGCTTCGGCCAGGCGCCGGAAGTTCCGGAGCGCCGCTGCCGGATCGATCATGGCCGCCAACGCCGTCGCATAGGGAGCGATGACGATGTCGTCGCCGAGGCCTCGTTGCAGGCCAAGACCCGGCACACCGAAGTTCGAGTACTGGTACGTCAGCTCGCGGTCGCGCGCCTCATACGCGGACTCCGACACTCCCCACGGGACGCCACGTTCGGCGCCGTACGTGATCTGCCGGCGGACGACCAGCCGGCACGTCTGGTCCAGCAAACTTCCGGCCGGGGCGCGCATCACGAGGGCAGGCATCAGATACTCGAACATCGATCCCGACCAGGACACGAGGACGGAGTCCTGTTCCACCGGGGTGAGGGCGCGGCCGAGCCGGAACCAGTGCGACACCGGGACGTCGCCCTTGGCGATCGCGACGAAGCTCGTGAGGCGCGCCTCGGAGGCGAGAAGATCGTAATAGCTCGGGTCGAGACTGCCGTCGGTGACGCGGTACCCAATCGAGAACAGCTTCCGCAGAGGGTCGAAGAGGAAGCCGAAGTCCATGGCAGCGACCATCGCGTCCGCATCCCCGACGAGCGTCGTCAGGCGACGGGTCAGCGCGCCGGAACCAGTTGCGGAACGCTCATCGTCCAGATCGCGGGCGTGACTCTCGACGGTCGTCTCCAGCGCGTCCGCCCAGAGCAGGACGGCCTCGGCGTGAGGATCCTCTTCAACCAGAGCTCGCGCGATGGCCATCACCATGTCGGCGCCGGCGGTGAGCTCGGTGAGCCGCCCCCTCCATTCCGCCTGGGTTCCCGGCAGCGTTTCGAGCGCCGCCGCGAGGACGGCGAGGGCTTTGTCGAGACGTTGCCGCGTGACCGTGAGCGGCCGTCGGTCGGCGGCCAGGGCACGCGCCGATTCGCCGACGAGGAACGCCGCGTCCTCGATTCCGGCGAGGGCCGCCCGGCCAAGTCTGGGCTGGTCGATCATGTCCCGACAGGCGTGCCCCAGCGCGATCAGATGTCCGGCGAGATTTCCGCTGTCGACCGAGGACACGTATTTCGGGTCGAGAGGACGACCGTCTTTCGTGTCGTACCAGTTGTAGAGGTGGCCACGGAAGTGCTCGAGCCGGGTCATCGCTCCCAGCGTGGTCTCGAGTCGCTCCACGGTGTCCACGAGGCCGAGCCAGCCGAAATCACGAGCGGCCACGGTGGACAGCAGATACAGCCCGAGATTCGTGGGCGACGTGCGGTGCGCGACGACCAGGCGGGGATCTTCCTGGACGTTGTCGGGCGGCAGGCCGCGGTCTTCGGGACCCACGAACGTCGCGAAGAACTGCCACGTTCGCCGCGCGATCATCCGGAGCGCTCGGGCGTCCTCGGACGACAGCGACGTGGTCTTTTCCGCCAGCCACGGAAGGCTGATCCATCGAGCCACCGCGGGCGACGCCGCCCAGAGCAGAAGAAACGGCAGGGCAAAAGGCCAGGCGCCGAGGCCGCCCCACGCGACGACGGCCGCCGCCGCAGCGGCCAGCGTGAGCCCGCCTGCCATGCGTCGATAGAAGCCGTGGAGATCCAGGCGCAGACCCGCCTTGGCCTGGGCCGCGGTGACCCACTCGAGCAGGTGGCGACGGGTCACGCACATCCGTACGAGCGTCCGCACGATGGCATCGCTCATGAGCCACGCCTGGTGGGCGAGCATCGTGATCGCGAACGCCGTCTGTGACGCAGCCATGAGGAGATCGCGGGCGACTGCGCGGGTGTGACTCCGCTTCGAAATGTCGTGGTTGCGCGGGATCAACCCACCGAGAGCCGACAAGAACGTGGGAAGCGCGATCGTCGCGAGGACGAAGGCGGTCCATACCCCGGGCGAGCCGGTGGTCAGCGCCCAGCCGGCGACGAGTATGAGGAAGGCGGCCGGCGCCGACAGCGTACGACGCAGGTTATCCAGCATCTTCCAGCGCCCGATCAATGGCATCGCGGCGTGCGATCTGCGCGGGATGATCCACGGAAGGAGTTGCCAGTCGCCGCGGGCCCACCGGTGCTGGCGAGCCGCGGCGACCCCGTAGTGGGATGGGGCCGGCTCGAAGAGCTCGATATCGGTGACCAGCCCGGCCCGGGCGAAGACGCCCTCGAAGAGATCGTGACTCAGCAGGGTGTTCTCCGGGACGCGTCCCGCCAGCGCCGCTTCGAAGACGTCGAGCTCATAGATCCCTTTACCGGTGTAGGAACCCTCCCCGAAGAGGTCCTGGTAGACGTCGGACACTGCGGCAGCATATGGGTCGATGCCACACGGGCCCGACGACAGGCGCTGGTACAAGGAGCTCTCACCACCCGGCAGCGGCGGCGTGACGCGCGGTTGCAGCACCGCATACCCTTCGACGACGCGACCCGTGCCGGGGTCGAGTCTCGGCCGATTGAGAGGATGGGCCATCGTGCCGACCAACCGGGTCGCGGCTCCCCGCGGCAGCCGGGTATCGGCATCGAGGGTGATGACGAAACAAACACCAGGGGGGACCTCGCTCGTCAGGAACGTCGAGTCAGTGGCGCCGCGAAGAAGGCGATTCAGCTCGTGGAGTTTGCCGCGCTTGCGCTCCCACCCCATCCACGTGCGCTCGCCCGGGTTCCACACGCGCCGGCGATGGAAGAGCAGGAATCGCTCAGTGCCCCCCTTCGAGCCATGAAGCCGGTTGAGACGAGCGATTCCCTCGCGCGCGGCGGCGAGCGTCTCCTCGTCGCCCGGCTGGTGCTCGTTCGGCGCATCCGTCCAGTCGGAGAGCAGCGCGAAGCAAAGATCGCCGTCCGGATTCGCCAGATAGTGCACTTCCAGGCGCTCGATCTGCTCGTCCACTGCAGCAGGGTCACTCAACATCGTCGGCACGACGATCATCGTCCGCAGGTGCGCGGGTACACCGTCACGCAGCTCGAGCCGTGGGAGGACGCTCGGCGGGACCAGTGCGGTGGCCGCACGATTCAGCAGCGCGATTGCCAGGTCGGATGCCGGCACGACGGCCAGGAGCCCGAGCACGAGCAGGGCGACCAGTCCCGCGCCTGCTGCGTCGGCAGCAAGGAGGGGCAGCGCAAGGATGACCGCGGTGAGGATCACGAGCGTTCCGAGATACCCGGGCATCGCCGCCGCGACATAGGCGCGCAGCAGTCGACGCGTCGTGGGTGCCCGGATCCCCAGTGCCAGCTCGAAGGCCAGGCGTCCATTCCCGACGAGGTAGAAGCCGGGATCCTGCCGCCGCTCATCGAGTCCGCGCTTCGCGTGGAGCACTGCCGCTCGAGCGATCTCGAGCTCGGAGCGGCCCGAGCCCCGCGCGAGCTCTTCGATGGCGTGCCGGTAGCTGTCGCGGGTCGTGAAGTCCATGGTGAGGTAGGTCGTGCCCTCTCGAAACGCCTCGTCGACGAGGCTCACGCTCTCGAAGAACGCGGCCCAGTCGAGCGCGGACATCAGGCTCATGCCCATGATCACGTTTCGGACGGTCACGTTCATCGCGGCCTGCCGCTGATGCTCGATCCTGACGATGTCATCGGGTGTCGTACCCTGCACCGCCAGGCGTCGGTCGAGCCACAGCAGTGCCGGGGTGATGACGGGATCCTGATCACGCAGCCGCTGGACGAGCTGCACGGCGAACGCCGTCACCAGTGGGGCCTTCTCGAGCCGCTGGAGGACGGTCGCTGGCGGCTCCGCCGGGCCGTTGAGTCCGAGGAGGTCGTCGGCCAACAGATCGGCCTCCTGGCGCGCCGCTCGCCCGCGGACGATCGCTTCGGCTAATCGCCGAAGATTCTCGACGAGGACCACCCGGAGGGTGATGGCGACCGCCCACAGCTCCCCGATGGTCAGGGGCTGGACCCGCTGGTAGGCGAGGACGAACCGACGGAGTGCGTCCGGATCGAACCGGCTGTCCGTATGCGCGACGAACGCCCAGGCCACCCCGTAGACGCGCGGATAACCCGCGAGAGGTCCGTCAGCCAGCTTGGGGAGCTCGCGGTAGAACCCGGGCGGCAGGTCGTCGCGGATCTCGCGCAGCTGTTCGTCCACGAGATGGAAGTTGTCGACCAACCATTCCGCCGCGGGCGTGATCGCTCGCTCCTCGCGAATCGCCTTCGCGATCACTCGATGCGCGTCGCGCAGGACACGGCCGTTCTCGAGAACGCGCGGCAACAATCGACGGCCCTGACCCGGCTCGCTCATGACGCGCTGGGCGGCCGCCAGGCTCTCGGCGTGTTGTTCGAGGCGCTCGATACCAAAGAGCTCGGCCCGGATCGGCTCTTCCTGAAGAGGCGGCATCAGCTTCAGGCCTCCGACGGGCGCGTTGCGCTTGCCGATACGCTCACACGCCGCCTACTCTTTCAGCGCCCCGACGGCCACGAGACGGTCATGGTCCCTCGTCTTTCGGAGCTGCGCTTCACGACGACAGCGCACAAGACGCCGGAGTCGTCGAATCGCGTGATCGGTCTTCGAGGGCGAGCCCATCCGAACGCCCTCCAGACGTGGCCTTCACTGAGAACGCGTGAGCAAGTACAGGTAGAACGCCGCGGCCTTCAGCCGTGTCGCCTTGGTCGCGTGATCGGTCTCGTCTCCTACCGTGGCGTTCTCCCTCGCCTCGGCGGGCGTGACACTGGCGCTCGCCGGGATAGCCGGCGTCGTCAGCGCCGGATCGGGATGAGCGCAGCCCAAGGTGACCGCCGCGATGGTCGCCCACGTCGTCACGGCCATCCACTTGACCATCGAGTCGTTGCGGCCGCGTTCCCACTTCCGGGCGGTCGGTTGCGCGCGGCGATTCGGCTACCGTGGCTCGGCCGGTGTTCGATCGGCGCGGCTCCGGCGCCGTTGATGGATCGCCGTGGCCTCACTCGCGACGCTGGCGAGCAGCGCGCGGTCGCCGCCCCGCTTCAGCCCGTGTTCGATCAGAACCCGGAAGACGATCTGCAGGCTCACGGGCAGCTTGAGCGTGATCATGGCCTCACCGGCTAACACGCGGGCCCGGTCCACGATCTTCTGGGGCAGGATGAGGAGGACCCGCCGCTGATCGTCTTTCATATATACCGTCTTCTTGTTATATAAGTCATATCGTGATATATGTCAACGCGTAGGACGAAGGAGACGCCCGATGAATGCCGTGATGTTCTCGACGTGGATGGCGGTGGGCCTTCTCACGGGAGGGCTCGCCGGCATGGTGAGCACGGACGAGAGCCACGGGCTGGTCCGGGACCTCGCCCTCGGCGTGATCGGGAGCAGCGCGGCGACCGCCGCGCTGACGGCCCTGGACCTCGCAGCGGACGTCGGCCCGATCGCGACGGCGTTCGTCGCGTTCGCCGGCGCTGCGCTCCTGATCATCGCCCAGCGCAAGTTCTGGCACGCGCATGCCTGAGAGCGTCGAGAGAACGAGATCGACACCGACCGACCATGGGCCACCGCGGCCCAGTGAGGATTTCCCATGAAGCGGCACGCCATCGTCCGTCTTCGTCGCCTGGCCACGCGCACGCGCGAGATTTTCGCCAAGCTCACCGGGGTTACCCGCCGCGTTGCGGCCCCGATGCCGGCGGGAAGGACGGCGCGTGATGGATGAACGAAGGCCTCCGGCGACGATGTCCGGTGAATACCGTTGCGGGCACGACGAGGCGCAGCAGGTCAACTCGTCGAGGTCGTACGATTCCTCCGTCGGTCATCGCGACGCGATGGCGGCCAGCGCCGCCTATGCCGGTATGTTCGTCTCTCGCGTCTACACGCGTCCCGGGATCGGCTTGGCGTGGACCATCTGCGCTGGGTGTGCCGGCACGACTCGAGCAGACGCGGCGGCCGCGTGAAGACCCCGGATGAATCGCAGAGGGGGGCGACGTTCCTCCAACTCTGCGCGTCGCAGAATGATCTCTTCGCTCTGGATGAGGGCGGCGACGTCTACCAGTACAACTTCAACACGAAGACGTGGCTGAAGCTGTCGGCCAGGCCGCGCCCGGCGGCCACCACGTCCTAGCCAGTGCGTGGCGGGGGCCTGCGTCGCCCGCCGCGGGCCGTCATAGAACGACGAACTGCGCCGCCGGTACGCCGGCGTTGAACCGATTCACGAGCCCGTCGGGGTCGTACTCGACGCCGATCGGGTTCCGGTCGAACGCCGCCGTGTGCATCCACGCCCTTGTTCGGCGGTCGCGAAGTTGTCGATCTGAAGCTCGACCCGGTTGGGAGAACCAGCGCCGTAAGGAAGGGTGCACCGAGACGGAAGAGGAGCCTCAGGGGCGGGAAGCGCCGCCTGAGGCTCCTCTCGAGACGCTACGGCGCTGAGACGGTCGCGCCGTCGCCCGCGGCCGAGATCGTGAATGTGCCGTTGGCGTTGGGGGCGTAGAAGTAG
>Ga0209377_1001165_pt1 | contig 17722 bp, 16 predicted proteins | sample GraSoiAngelo_141_FD_185898 | JGI IMG/M metagenome (GOLD analysis project Ga0209377, IMG submission 185898) | Grasslands soil microbial communities from the Angelo Coastal Reserve, California, USA - 14_0929_12_40cm (SPAdes) (version 2) | ecosystem: Environmental > Terrestrial > Soil > Grasslands ...
AAGTCAGAGGCGCCGCGCCACGCGTTCCGCTCCGGGCACCACGTCCTGACAGCGGCGAACGGCCGCTGGCTGCTCGACGGAAAGATTTCCGGAGAGAGATTGCCCCAGCCGGTCGGCCTGGTCGAGCTAGCCAGCATCTTCGTGGTCGCGAGCGATACCGCGCTGTACGTATACCGTGAGAACGGCGAGCTGATCGAGAAGTTGGGACCGGGCGCGCTTCCGGGCTCTCCGGTGCGCGCGATCGGCTCGAGCGCGCGCCGCATCGTGCTTCGCACGGCATCGGGAATTTTTGCGAGCGCCGACGCCGTGTCCTGGCGCCCGGGGTCGGAACGAAGCGTGCGTTGGTCGGCGCCCGCAGACCTTTCGATCTCCGAACAGCAGGCTTGCGAGGAAGCGCTTGCGCCCGGGATTTCACTCGAGCAGCTGCTTCTCGATCTGCATAGCGGCAGGTTCGCGGGTCGCTACGGCCCGCTGGTCGTGGATTTGCTGGCTTTGCTGCTCGCGATCCTCTCTCTCACCGGCGCGTGGCTCTTTCTTGTGCCTCGGATGCACCGGGGGAGGCATTGAAACATTGGCGCGGCTGCGATCATCGGCGCCTTCTGGCGCTGCTGTTCTCGGCGCTTGCGGCGCTGGCGTGCGTGCGGGCGACCGCAGCGGACCACCGCGCGAGCTCCTACGTGTTCGGCACGCTGGTCGAGATTACCATCGCCGATGGGGATGCCACGCTTGCACGGAAGGCAGTCGGACAGGTTTTTCGCGAATTCGACCGCATGCACCGCGAGCTGCATGCGTGGAAAGCCGGCGAGCTCGTCGTTCTCAATCAGGCGATCGCCAGCGGCAAGGAAAATATTCGGACGACGAAGGAGATCGCGGCGCTGATTCGCGAAACGCAGCGCCTTGCCGCGCGGTCTGAGGGCTTGTTCAATCCTGCCATTGGCAAATTGGTCGGATTGTGGAGTTTTCACCGGGACAAACCAGGAGGACCTCTGCCGGACCCTGAAGAAATCGCCCGAATCGTTCACGCCAACCCGCGCATGAGCGATCTGAGCGTGCAAGGGGATGCCGTGACGAGTACGAATCCGTCGGTGCAGCTCGACTTCGGCGGCTACGCGAAAGGCTATGCTCTCGATTGCGCGGCGGACCGTCTTCGGGAAAACGGCATCAAGGATGCCCTCGTCAACGTCGGCGGCAATATCATGGCGTTGGGCGATCACGCTGGACGTCCCTGGTTTATCGGCCTCGATTCCCCTCGCGGCGGCGGCTTCCTGGCTACGCTCGACCTGAAAGACGGTGAGGCTATCGGCACTTCTGGCGATTACCGGCGCTATTACGAGATCGACGGCAAGCGCTACTCGCACATCATCGATCCGCGCACCGGTTATCCGGTCCCTGGGGTTCAATCGGTGACCGTGTTGGTGGCCAAGCAGCCGGGGGCGGGCGCGTTATCCGATGCAGCCTCCAAGCCGATTTTCATTGAAGGACTCGCGGGCTGGAGGAACGCGGCATTGCGGATGGGGATTTCTCAAGCAATGCTCGTCGATTCCGAGGGCATCGTCCACGTCACTCCGGAGCTGAGAGCACGGCTGCTCTTCAGCGATCCTACGCTCGTAAGGGCGGCTGGAAAATAGTCAGTTCAGCCGCACGTACTCGTAATCCACAGGCAGGTTGTTGATACCCCGGTCGGGCGGCGCGATCCAGGCGGCCATTTTTCCGGGCTCGACCACGCGCTGCATCAGGCTCCTGACGAAGGCTTTGTCCGATGCACCCGGCAGCCAGCCGGGCATGCGTCGGTCGAGCTCCTCGCGATCAATGGGCCGTCCATCGAGATCCGTGGGTATGTTCGCCCATGCCCCGATGGCGCGCCGGAAGCGGCCGCTCGGCAGCTTCAGCTCGAACTGGAACCCGCCGCGCTTGATCTGCATGTTCCAGCGCTTCAGTCCGATCTCGCAGTCCCTGGTGTAGGCGTCGCGCAGCACCTCGTTCATGGCATTGCGCATCGGAGATGTGTCCTTCGTGACCCCGCCTTTGCCGTCGGGAACCTCGATCTCGAAGGTCGAATCGGCGCAGACGTGGTCCTGGTACTGAGTCGTCTCGTCGGGACGTCCCTTGATGCCGTTTGCGAAAGTCGTTGCGGCGTTCGAGGAGACCTCCGACCCGAAGAGATCGAGGGAGGAGCTGAACCAGAAATTGAGATAGCGCTGCAAGAGCGGCAGATCGACGGCGCCCTGACGGCGGATCGCCTCCGGGTCGTCGCTGCCGATCTCCTTCATCACTTCGAGGGTGCGCCGCACGATCCGGCCGAGGCCGGTCTCGCCGACGAACATGTGGTGAGCTTCCTCCGTCAGCATGAAGCGGCAGGTGCGGGCGAGCGGGTCGAACGAGGACTCAGCGAGGCTCTTCAGCTGGAACTTTCCGTCGCGGTCGGTGAAATAGCAGAAGCAGAAGAACGACAGCCAGTCCTCGATCGGCTCGTTGAAGGTGCCGAGGATGCGCGGCTTGTCGACGTCGCCCGAGTGGCGCGCGAGAAGCTCTTCGGCTTCCTCGCGGCCGTCGCGGCCGAAGTAAGCGTGCAATATGTACACCATCGCCCAGAGATGGCGTCCCTCCTCGACGTTGATCTGGAAGAGATTGCGCAGGTCGTAGAGGGAGGGGCAGGTGTGACCGAGCCGATGCTGCTGCTCGACAGAAGCGGGCTCGGTGTCACCCTGGGTGACGATGAGGCGACGGAATTGCGAGCGGAATTCGCCGGGCACCTGCTGCCACACCGGTTGGCCGAAGGAGTCCCCGAAGCCGATGGTGCGATCGGCGATGGGATCGGCGAGGAAGATGCCCCAGCGGTAGTCGGGCATCTTCACCGTGCCGTAATGTGCCCAGCCTTGAGCGTCCACCCCGACTGCGGTGCGCAAATAGACGTCGGCCGAGGCGAAATCGCTGGGTCCCAGTTCGCGCCACCATTCGAGAAAGCGCGGCTGCCAGTGTTCGAGCGCGCGCTGCAGCGTGCGATCGTTGGCGAGGTTAACGTTGTTGGGGATCTTCTCGGAATAGTCGATGCCGCTCATGCGCGCTCCCGCTCCGGGGTCCGGCTCCTAGACCCGCTCCCAGTTGAATTTGGCCTTCGCTCCGCTGCCGTACACCTTCAGCGCGCCGTACTCGCCCACCGCGTTGGGGCGGGTGAAAATCCAGTTCTGCCAAGCGGACAGCCTGCCGAAGATGCGCGTCTCCATGCTTTCCTTGCCCGAGAAGCGGAGATTCGCCTCCATGCCTGTAAGCGCGTCGGGTGACAGGCTCGTGCGCTCCTCGATCGCGATGCGCACCTCCTCGTCCCAATCGAGATCGTCGGGCGTGAAGGTGACCAAGCCGAGCTCGGACGCGAGCTTGGCGTCGAGCTTCTGGTCGATGCGCGCGCGCGCCGCCTCGATCGGTTTCAACTCGCCACAGAAATGCGCGCTGACGCGCGCTTCCTGGCTGACCATCGGATAGGCGCCGAAATTCAGCCCCGACACGGCGACTGCCGGCGCTCCGGCCTCGTCGGCGGGCAACTGGAGCATGTAGCTGCGGTCGGCGGCCAGCACGAGCTCGAACAGCGTACCCGCGAAGCAGGACCCCTTGTCGATGATTGCGAACAGGGTGCGCGAGGAGACGTCCAGCCTCGCCAGCGTGCGGCGCAGAAGACCGATGACCTGGCGCACGAACCAGTCGTTCTCGTTGGCCTCGAGGGCGGCGTCGGCCGCCAGGACCTTGTCCATTTCTCCGCGCGTGTTGAAGATCCACGTACCGATCTCGAGGTCATTCGTGCGCAGCATCAGGACGGCATCGTCGAGCTCGCGCGCCATCGCGAGGGGCCACCAGGTGTCGCCTGCAGCGTGGATCGCGTCGACAGTGGAGGGAATCTCCTTTCGCGGCGCGAATACCGTGATGGTCGCGGTGCGTGCTTTCCGGTCGATCACCGCGTCGACGTTGTCGTAATGGTAGCCACCGGCGTCGATCGCGCGCTTGAGAGGATTGAGGGTGACGCCTTTGCCGCTCGCGCGCGTACTGAGTGCACTGAGCGCCGCGGTCCGTTCTCTCGCCGCATCCTTGAACGCCTGCGGCTTCGCGGTGTGGTCCACCAGCTTCCATTGCCTTGCGCGGTCAGCGCGCACGCCTTCGCTCGTCGTGCAGAACACGTCGGCGAGGTCGCGCCGGACCTTGCGCTTGTCGGTAACGCGCGTGAGGCCACCCGTTCCGGGGAGGACGCCCAGCAGCGGGAGCTCGGGTAGGCTCACCGTCGAGGAGCGATCGTCGATCATCAGGATCTCGTCGCAGGCGAGCGCGAGCTCGTAGCCGCCGCCCGCGACCGTGCCGTTGACCGCGGCGAGGGATTTCAAGCCCTCGTAGCGGCTCGAGTCCTCGATGCCGTTGCGCGTTTCGTTGGTGAACTTGCAGAAATTCACCTTCCAGGCGTGGGTGGACTGCCCGAGCATGTAGATGTTGGCGCCCGAACAGAACATGCGCTCGCGCGCGCTGGTGATCACTACACACTTCACCTCGGGGTGTTCGAAGCGGATGCGGTTCAACGCATCCGCAAGCTCGATATCCACGCCGAGGTCGTAGGAATTGAGCTTCAGCTTGTAGCCCGGCTTCAGGCCCTTGTCCTCGTTTACGTCCATCGCGAGCGTCGCAACGGGCCCGTCGAAGGAGAGCCGCCAGTGAAGATAGCGGTCCGGGTGCGTGTCGTAAGTGACAAGGGGAGGGGAGGCTTTGGCTTCAGGCACGGCACTCATGGGGTGGCTCCTGGTGCTAGGTGGCAACTGCCTTGCGCAGCGCCGAGAGACTCTGCTCCGGCGTCTTTCGGGCCGTGTCCACAGTGACGTCGGCCTGTCCATAGAGCGCGGCCCGCCCGTCGAGTATACGCCGCAGATCCTCCATCGCCTGATCGTTCCCGGCCATGGGACGGGTGTCACCCTGTGCGATCACGCGCGCCATATGCTCTTCGGGCTCGGCCTTGAGCCACACCGTGAAGCAGGCGGAGAGCAGGAGTTCGTACGTTCCGGGTTCGGAAACGATGCTTCCGCCGGTGGCGATCACGGCGCGCTCGTTTTTTTCGAGCACCCTCTCGAGGCAGCGGCGCTCGTACCGCCGGTAGCCGGCTTGCCCGTAGAGCAGAAAAATCTCCGAGAGACTGGTGCCTGCCTCGCGCTCGATCTCGCGGTCGAGCTCGACAAAGGACGCGCCCAGCGCGCGGGCGAGCTTGCCACCGAGCGTGGATTTGCCTGCGCCGCGCAGCCCGACGAGCGCGATCCGCTTCATGCGCTCGTCGTGCGCGCTGCCGTAATCGCGGACGAGCTGCGAACGCACCGCGGCCAGTGTCTGTCGCGGCAGACGCTTCAGGAATTGGGTCGTGAGAGTGAGCTCTACGACCTCGTCGGGGTCCTCCGCAAGCAACTCGGCGGCCGGGATATTGAGAGCTGCTGCAATCTGCCGCAGCAGAAGGATCGAAACGTTCCCGTGTCCGCCTTCGAGCTGGGCGAGGTAGCGCTCCGACACGCCCGAATCACCGGCAAGCAGCTTGCGTGACATGCCTCGTTTTGCGCGGGCTTCTCGCACCCGGTCACCCAGAACAGCGAGGTAGTCACGCTCGCCGCTTGCATCGTTTTCCTTCGGCGGGACAGACTGTTGTGAATGTTTATTAATGTGAATGCTCGTTGTTCTCATCGATGCAATATAATGCTTGCTATACGCGTTGCATGCAGTATGATGCAGTCGATACCGAAACGCAAGCGGGAACGAAAAAAAGCCGATGGCGCTCGACCTGACCATCCTCGTGGGGACGATGACCGGCACCGCGCAGCTGGTCGCGCAGGAGCTCGAGCTCACCCTCGACGATGGCGAAGTACGCGTGCGGACCGTGATGATGGACGGCCTCGACGCAGGCGTGTTTTCCGTCGGCGGCTTGTTCCTGATCTGCTCGTCCACTTACGGCCAGGGCGACGTGCCCGACAACGCGAAGAACCTGTACGAGTCGCTTCAGACGGCGCGTCCTGACCTCTCCAACGTGCAGTACGGAGTGATCGCGCTCGGTGACCGGACCTACGCCGAAACCTTCTGCAACGGCGGCAAGCGTTTCGACGCGATTCTCTCCGCGTTGGGAGCGCGGCGTATCGGCGAGATCATGCTGCACGATGCCAGCGCGGGCACCATGCCCGAAGAAGTCGCGGTGACGTGGGTCGCCGGCTGGATCTCCCTGTGTCGCAAGGAAGCCCGACTCACCGCATGAGTTGATCGAAGAGGGAGTGAGAAGATCGTGCCGTCGCTCAGCGCCGCCGACCACTCGGTCAGCCCGCCTAAAATCCATATTCCCCGCGACTACAACGCCGCCTACGATTTGATCGAGCGCAACCTCTCTGCAGGCCGCGCGAGCAAGGTTGCGTTCCTGGAAGACAGAGGTCGATATACCTTCGGCGAGCTCGCCGAGCGCGTAAATCGCTTCGGATCCGGCCTCCAGGCCATGGGCCTAGCGATGGAGCACCGCGTGCTGCTCGCGCTCACCGACACGATCGATTTTCCGACCGCCTTCCTCGGCGCGATCAAGGCGGGGATCATTCCGGTCGCGGTGAACACGCTGCTCACGTCGAGAGACTACGAATACATGCTCTTCGACAGCCGCGCCAGGGCGCTCATCGTCTCGGAGCAGCTCCTTGCTCAGTTTGCGCCGCTCCTGCCGAATCATCCGTTCCTGAAACACGTGATCGTTTCCGGCGCAAAGGCATCCGGCCGCGAAGCGTTGGAGGAGGTCCTCGCGAAAGGCTCCCCCGAGCTCGCCCCCGCGCCGACGACCTGCGACGATCCCTGCTTCTGGCTTTATTCCTCCGGCTCGACCGGCGCGCCGAAGGCCGCCGTGCACCTGCAATCGAGCATGGCTGTCACCGCGGACCTCTACGGGAAGGGTGTTTTGGGCGTCACCGAGAAAGACGTGCTCTTTTCCGCGGCAAAGCTGGCCTTTGCATACGGCCTCGGCAACGCGCAGACTTTCGCTCTCGCGACCGGCGCGACCGCCGTGCTGATGGCCGAGCGTGCGACGCCCGCGTCGGTATTCAAGCGCCTCGCCGAAACAAAGCCCTCGATCTTCTACGCCGTCCCGACGCTGTACGGGGCGATGCTCGCCAGCCCCGAGTTTCCCAAAGAGGAATTCCGCGCGCTGCGCCTTTGCGTATCGGCGGGCGAGGCCTTGCCGGCCGACCTGGGCAGGCGCTGGAAAGAGAGGACCGGCGTCGATATCCTGGAGGGCATCGGTTCGACCGAGATGCTGCACATGTTCATCAGCGCCCGGCCGGGAGACGTGCGTTACGGCGCGACCGGCAAGCCCGTGCCCGGTTACGAGCTGCGCTTGGTGGACGAGGGCGGGGTTCCCGTAGAGCGGGGCGAGATCGGAGAGCTCCAGGTGAGCGGACCGACGAGTGCGGCCTATTACTGGAATAACCGCGAGAAAACCCGCTCGACCTTCGTCGGCCCGTGGTTCAGGAGCGGCGACAAGTTCAAGCAGGACGAGGACGGTTACTTCGTATACGCCGGCCGTTCCGACGACATGCTGAGAGTCTCGGGCTTCTACGTTTCGCCCGCGGAGGTCGAGGCCGCCCTCGTCAGCCACGAGGCAGTACTCGAAGCGGCGGTGGTCGGCCACGAGGACGACAACCGCCTGATCAAGCCGAAGGCCTTCGTCGTGCTCAAGCAGGGTCAGTCGCCGAGCGAATCTCTCAAAGCTACCATGCAGCAGCACATCAAGGGCAGGCTCGCGCCTTACAAGTACCCTCGCTGGATCGAGTTCGTGAGCGAGTTGCCCAAGACGGCGACCGGGAAGATCCAGCGTTTCAAGCTTCGCGGGTAGTTGCCTTCGGCTCCTCGGCGGCTTAGAATTTGAACAATGGTTCAAGTTTTGAATCGCAGTTCGAACGTCGCCCCCTTGTCGGAGCGCGTGCAGCGCAAGAACGACGCGCGGCGCCTGGAGATCCTGCGCGCCGCCGCGCGCGTATTCCGCCGACTCGGCCTCTCGGCAACCGGCATGCGCGAGATCGCCGAGGAAGCCGATCTCTCGCCTGGCAACCTGTATTACTACTTCAGCGGCAAGGACGAGATCCTGCTCTTTTGCCAGGAGCGCACGCTCGAGCGCCTTCTCGCCGCGGTGAGGGAGGCGAGCGCCGCGCCCGGCGCCTATGCAGAACGCCTGCGCTCGGTGATGAGCGAGCACGTTCACTGCATGCTCGACGAGCTCGAAGGCGCGACCGCCCACCTCGAGGTGGAAGTGCTGCCCGAGGCGATGCGCAAGGGGGTCATCGAGAAGCGCGATACCTACGAGCGCGCCGTGCGCGGGCTCGTCGACGAAGGGATGAGGCGCGGCGAGTTCGCCCGGACCGATCCAGCGCTCGTCACGCGCGCGATGCTCGGAGCGGTCAACTGGACCGCGCGCTGGTACCGGCCCGATGGCCCGCAATCGGTCGCCGAGATCGCCGATTCGCTCTCCGATTACCTCGTCCGAGGCCTCGTCCCGACAAAATGAAGACGGCCGCCCCGACCAACGTCCACCTCGTGTTGCGCGTGAACGGCGAGGAACAGCAGGTCTCCTTCGCCCCGTACAAGACGCTGCTCGAAGTGCTGCGCGAGGACATGAACCTCACCGGCACCAAGCACGGCTGCGAGCTCGGCGAATGCGGCGCCTGCGCAGTGCTGGTGGAGGGCGTGCCCGTGCTCTCCTGTCTCGCGCTTGCCCTCGATTGCGAGGGGCGGGCGATCGAGACCGTCGAAGGTCTGGCGAGCGGCGGCAAGCTACATCCACTGCAGGCGGCCTTCGCCGATCTCGGTGGCGCGCAGTGCGGCTATTGCACCCCCGGGATCTTGATGACGGCGAAGGCGCTGCTCGAGCGCGAGCCCAACCCGAGCCGCGAACGCATCAAGGAAGCCATCTCGGGGAACCTGTGCCGCTGCACCGGTTACCAGCAGATCTACGAATCGATCGAGGAAGCGGCAAGAACAATTCAGCAGGGATCCAAGCGATGACGAAACGTTTCGACGTGATCGGCAAGCCTCGCCGCCGCGTGGACGGCCGCGCTAAGGTGACGGGACTCACGCGCTTTGCCGATGACGTGATGCTGCCGCGCATGCTGCATTGCAAGCTGCTGCGCTCTGCGCATCCGCATGCGACCATCGAGTCGATCGACGTTTCGCGCGCGCAAGCGCGCCCGGGCGTGCACCTCGTGCTCACCGGCAAGGATTTCCCGGTCACCTTCGGTATCCTGCCGGTGACCCAGGATGAGTACCCGCTCGCCCCCGAGCGCGTACGTTACGTGGGCGAGCCGGTCGCCGCAATCATCGCCCGCGACGAGCAGACCGCGTTCGAGGCGCTCGATCTCATCGACGTCCAGTACCGGCCGCTCAAGACCATCTCCGATCCCAAGGAGGCGCTCGCGACGCCTGAGCCGCGCATTCACAGCTACGGCGAGCAGGGAAACATCCACCGCCTGCAGGCCTTGGAGTTCGGCGACGTGAACGAGGCGCTCGCCCGCGCCGACCACGTGTTCGAGGATTTGTTCTTCTACGAGGGCAATACGCACCTGCCGATCGAGCAGCACGCCTCGGTCGCTGCGGTCGACGGCGAAGGCAAGCTCACGCTCTGGTCGTCCACGCAGGTGCCTCATTACATCCATCGCGCCCTCGCCAATGCGCTGCAGATTCCGCCCGCGCACGTGCGCGTGATCGCCTGTCCGAACGGCGGCGGCTTCGGGGGAAAATGCGACCTGCACAATCACGAGATCGTGGTCTCTAAGGCGGCGATTCTGCTCGGCCGCCCGGTGAAGATCTGCCTCACGCGCGAGGAAGTCTTCTACATGCACCGCGGCCGCCATCCGGTGTTGATGAGGATGCGTACCGGAGTGACGAAGGACGGAAAGATCACGGGCATGCACACGCAGACGCTGCTCGACGGCGGCGCCTACGGCGGCTACGGCGCGGCGAGCACTTTTTACACGGGCGTGCTGCAGACGGTGACCTATGAGATCCCGCGCTACAAGTTCGACGCCTGTCGCACCTTTACCAACAAGCCGCCCTGCGGCCCCAAGCGCGGACACGGCACGCCGCAGCCGCGCTTCGGCCAGGAAGTGCAGCTCGACAGGATCGCGGAGAAACTCGAAATCGACCCGGCCGAGCTGCGCCTCTCCATCGTCGCTAAACCCAACACGCTCACCGCGAACTGGCTGAAGATAGGCACGATCGGACTCGCCGAGTGCATCCGCAAGGTAGTGGCGAGCTCGGACTGGAAAAACAAATTCAGGAAACTCCCCGAAGGCCGCGGCGTCGGGCTCGCCTGCGGCGCGTACCTGTGCGGCGCGGGGTTGCCGATCTACTGGAACAAGATGCCGCAGTCGGGTGTCCAGCTCCTCATCGACAGGAGCGGGCAGGTCACGGTGTTCTGCGGCGCGACCGAGATCGGGCAGGGGTCGGACGACGTGCTCGCGGCGATCGTCGCCGAGGTGCTCGGCATCGACGCCTACGACGTGCGCTGTGTCACCGGCGACACCGGCTTGACGCCCGTGGACCTCGGGTCGTATTCCAGCCGCGTCACCGTGATGATGGGCAACGCTGCGATCCAGGCGGCCGAGCGCCTGCGCGAGCTGATCGCGCGAGCGGCTGCCGAGCATATGGAAACGCTGCCCGAGAACGTAGGCTTCGCGCAGGGCCGGGTGTTCCGGGCGGACGACCCCGGCAAGCCGATGAGCTTCCGCGAGGCGATCGTGCTGGCCGAGGAAAAATTCGGGACGCTCGGTTCGGTGGGCTCGTATTCCCCGCCGCGCGCTCCCGGGCGCTACAAAGGGGCGGGCGTGGGGCCGTCGCCCGCCTACTCCTATACGGCGTGCGTGGTCGAAGCCGAAGTGGACCGCAACACGGGCTGGATCACGGTGCCGAAGGTGTGGATCGCGCACGACATCGGCCGCGCCGTCAACCCGGTGAGCGCGCGCGGTCAGGTCGAAGGCAGCGTCTACATGGGCCTGGGCGAAGCCCTGATGGAAGAGCAGGTGTTCCGGCGCCTGCCGCCCAAGCTTTCCAACGCTCTTGTGCACAAGATTCCTTCGCTTCTCGAATACAAGAGCCTGACCTCGCTCGATATGCCCGAAGTCTTTACCGAGCTTGTCGAGGACCCGGACCCCAACTGTCCGTTCGGCGCGAAGGAAGTGGGGCAGGGGCCCCTGCTCCCCGTGATGCCGGCGGTCGCGAACGCCGTATACGACGCGATCGGGGTACGCATCGACGAGCTGCCGATCACCCCGGACAAGGTGCTTGCGGCGCTTGAAAAGAAAGCCAAGGGCGAGACGCCGCGCGTGGGGCCGGAGAGTTTTCCCGATGTGCCCTACCCCGAGCCCATGCTCGTGCCGCCGCCTTGGGAAGGCGGCGACGGCAATTCCGTCAACACGCCGAGACGCAGACCGGTGAAGAAGGAAGCCTTGGCATGATGCGGCTGCCCTGGTTCGGATTTCGTTCGCCGAGGTCCATCGTCGACGCGGCGAAGATCCTCGCCGCCGAGGGTCCGCAGGCGATGTTGATCGCGGGCGGGACGGATCTCCTGCCCAACATGAAGCGGCGTCACCAGACTCCGGCGACGCTTGTATCGCTGCGGCAGATCGAAGCCTTGAAGAAAGTCGCCAACGGGTCGGGCGTCACTTTGGGCGCCGCCCTCACGCTGAATGAAATCGTCGCAAACGCCGCGGTACGCGAGCGGTACGCCGGACTGTGGCAGGCGGCAGCTCAAGTCGCGACCGTGCACCTGCGCAACATGGGCACGCTCGGCGGAAACCTGTGCCTGGACACGCGCTGCAATTACTACAACCAGAACTACGAGTGGCGCAAGGCGATCGACTTCTGCCTGAAGAAAGACGGCGAAATCTGCTGGGTCGCTACCGCGAGCAAGCGCTGCGTCGCGGCTTCCTCGACCGACACGGCGCCCGCGCTGATCGCGCTCGGCGCGAGCGTGCGCCTGGTCTCCGTGCAAGGCGAGCGCGATGTAGCGCTCGCCGATCTCTACAAGAACGACGGCATCGATTACTTGACGCGCCGCGCGGACGAAATTCTGACCGAGGTGAAGCTGCCCGCGGCCGAAGGCTGGAGGAGCAGCTACTGGAAGCTGCGGCGCCGCGGCGCTTTCGACTTTCCGGTGTTGGGCGTCGCTGCGGCGGTCAGGACCGCGCGCGACGGAACGGTCGAAGACGCCCGTATCGCGCTCGGCGCGGTGTCCTCGCGGCCTTTTCTCACGAAGGGCGGCGAGCTTCTCATCGGCAACAAGCTCGGCGACGACGCCATTGCAGAAGCCGGTGCCAAGGTCGCATCGGCGGCGAAGCCGATGGACAACACCGACTTGGATCTCTACTGGAGAAAAGCGGTGGTGGCGGAATTCGTGGGCTACGCGCTGCGCGAGATCCGCGGCGACGAGATGCGCGAGACGCGCGTTCGCATCGCGCGGCACGCGCTCTAGGACGGCTGCGCTCCGATCAGCTTCTGTATCACCGGCCGCGAGCCTTCGAGCGCGACACGCTGCATGTAGAACGCGAGCCCGCGGACGCCGCCCAGCTCCTCGCCGCCGCCGGCGCGCCCCGGGCCGCCGTGCACGAGCTGGGGCAGCACCGTCCCCGGCCCCGGCGACATCTCGATCTTCGGATGGCCGAGGAAAATCCGTCCGTGATAAGTCGCGATGCCCGAAACGACCTCTTCCAGGAACGCGGCGTCCTCCGAGTACACCGACGAGACCAGGCCGCCGTTGCCGCGGGCGACGATCGCGGCGGCATCGGCGCCTTTGCCCGAGTAGGGCAGCAGGGACGCCACCGGGCCGAACACTTCGCGCGCATGCACCGCGGCTGCGAGCGCGTCCTGCGCGAATTCCATCAGAACGGGGGAGACGAAGAATCCCTTGCCCGCGAGCGGCGCCGCGCTGCCGAACGCGGGCTTGCCTTCGGCGCCGAGCCTGGCGACGCCTTCGCGCACGTCGGCGAGCTGGCTGCCCGAGGCAAGCGGCCCCATGCGCGTTTCCTCAAGCATGGGATTGCCCACGCGCACGGCCTTCAGGCCCTCGGCGAGGTCGTCGCGCACCGTGGCGGCGTGCGCCTGCGGCACGAGCACGCGCCGGATCGCGGTGCACTTCTGGCCCGCCTTCTGCGTCATGTCGCGCAACACGTCTTTCAGGAAGGTTTCGTACATGTCCCCGCCCGGCGCGCCGTCGGGACCGAGGACCGCGGCGTTCAGGCTGTCCGCCTCGACGTTCACGCGCACCGATTCGCGGATGACGTTGGGAAGCGCGCGAATATGCATGCCCGTATCTCCGGATCCGGTGAACGCGAGCACGTCCTGGGCGCCGAGCAAGGCCGGCAGGTCGCGCGCGGCGCCCACGAGGAGCGACAGCGCTCCATCGGGCAGGACCTTGTTCTCGACGAGGATCTCCATCACGCGGTGCGCGACCATCGCGGAGCTGGTCGCGGGCTTGGAGAGCACGGGCATTCCCGCGAGAAGCGCCGAGGCTGCTTTCTCCGCGAGTCCCCATGCCGGAAAATTGAACGCGTTGATCTGCACCGCGACGCCGTGGCGCGGCACTTTGATGTGCTGGCCGTGAAAGCGCGGCGAGCGTCCGAGCTGCACGCCTTCGCCGTCGATGAGGAATTTCGCAGTCCCGAGCGAAGCCCCCAGCTCGGCGTAGGTCTGGAGCGTGAAGATCGCGCCGTCGACGTCGAATTTGGCGTCCGAGCGCGTGTTGCCGCCGTTCGCCACCGCGAGATCGAGCAATTCGTCCCTGTGCACCTGGATCGCCTTCGCCATCTCCTTGAGGAGATTCCCGCGCTCGGCGAAGCTCAAGGCGCGCAGCGAAGGCCCGCCTTTGCGGCGAGCGTGATCCAGCGCCGCGGCGAGGTCGAAGCCGTCACTCGAAGCTCGTGCAAGCGGCTCTTCGGTGGCGGGGTTGACGAGTGTCTGCGGCGCGCCGGAGCCTTCAACCCAGCGGTGGCCGAGATAACTGCGCAGCGTCTTCATTCGAGACTCCGATGTTTTTTCGACTGACGCTAGGATAGCCGAAGCGCGCGCAGTCTTGAATACACCGAAGGGCGACGATGACTCGGCTACAAGCGATCGAGGCGGTCCTCACGCACCGGCGAGCCACGCTGGCTTCAGCGGCGAATTGATTCTACTATCCGTTATCCCGCCCGCTCGCTCTGGGCCCGCCGGCTAATTGACGGGATGGTCGAGCGCGAGGCGGCTATCATTGGCCAATTACAAGGAGGAGTTAAACGATGAAGACCGGAATCTGGCTGGCGGTCGGCACCGGCGCGCTGTTCTCGGTGTCCGCGGTGGCGCAGACGGGACCCGAAGTCACGCTGACCCGTATCGAATGCGGCACCGGCGCGAAGCCCACCAACGTCGCGGAGCGGTTCACCGACACCTTCGCCTACAAGGACCTGAACCTCACGTTCACGTTCAGCTGCTACCTGATCAAGCACGGCGACGAGTACATGGTCTGGGACACCGGTTTCGCGCCGGGCTCGAACCCAAGCGCACCGAAAGTCGGCATCGTCGAGCGCCTCGCCGAGGTGAAGGTGAAGCCGGAGCAGGTGAAATACGTCGGCATCAGCCACTTCCACGGCGACCACACCGGCCAGCTCTCGCCGTTCGCCAGCGCGACGCTGCTCATCGGCAAGGGCGACTGGGATGGCGTCACGGCAAACCCGCCGATGCAGGGCGCGAACGCGGCAGGCTTCAAGGACTGGATGGGCGCGAATGCTCGCAAGGTCGAGGCCCTGACGCTCGACAAGGACGTTTGGGGCGACGGCACGGCGATGGTGATCCGCACGCCTGGCCACACGCCTGGGCACAGCAGCCTGCTGGTGCGCCTCAAGTCGGGAAAGAATTTCCTGCTGAGCGGCGACGCTGCGCACTTCCACGAGAACTACGAATCGAACGGCGTGCCGGCCTTCAATTACGACCGCGCGCAGACGGTCGCGTCGATCGAGCGGATGAAGAAGATCGCCGCGAACCTCAACGCGACCGTGATCATCCAGCACGACCTGCGCGACATCGGCAAGCTGCCGGCTTTTCCGGCCGCCGCAAAGTAGTCGCCCATTCCGGGAACGAGGGGCTGCAGCGATGCGGCCTCGTCGTTCTCGCAATTGGGTTGTCCACCAAGTGCTCGTCTTGATCCGTCGCGAATGGGCCGCTTCGGGTCGAACGCGGACAGTGAGTGCTTTAGGTAGTCCCGCAAGGCGGCTCCTTCGGGGCAACCTCGTCATCAGTACCCACGCGACTCGGACTATCTTGCTCCGGCGTGTACGAGAGGCTCTAATCACCGCTCACGGCGCGCCGGGTCGTCTCGCGGCAGCACGTCGGCGAACTCGGCGAAGCGCTTCCACTTCGGCACCAGCGGGGTGTAGCCCTCGCGCGGCACGTAAGGCGAGGGCTCGACTGTCGTCATGCGGTGGATGTAGCGCGGGCAGTTGGGGAAGATGCGCTCGGCGCGCACCCGCACGACGAGTTGCGCGCCGGCGAAGCTCGCGAGCAGCGGATCGTCGCCGGCGACCGACGCGCTGCCGTTGACGCGCAGGCGGTTCGGCCGCTCGAAGTCAATGAACAGCAGCGCCACCGCCGGGTTGACGAGCAGATTGCCGAGGCTGCGGAACATGCCGTTGCCGTCGTAGCTCGGGAACGCGAGCTCCGCTTCGCCGGTCACGCGTACGAAGCCGGGCGCCCCTCCCTTGTACGAGCAGTCGGGCCGCCCGTCTCCGTCGGCAGTGGCGAGGAAAAACAGCGCCCGCCCTTCGATGAACGCGCGGTCCTCGCCGCTGAAGGCCTGGCGCTCCAGTTTCTCCTCGAGCCGGTCGGCGAGGCGGCGCGTGTCGAAACGGTCCTGCAGCGCTCGCATGCCGGCGTGATACGCCGCGGATGTTTCGTCGCTCATGGAGTTACTCCTTCGAGAAGGCCACCGGCTGCGCCGGCTTGGTGTTGACGTGCAGCTGGAAAAGGTCCGGCCGCGCGTAGTGGCCGACGACGTCGAGGTTGCGCCGCGCCGCCGCGACCCGCTCGAGGTCGATCTGCGCGTACAGGATGCCCAAGGCTTCGCGCAGCGGCCCGGCAACGATTTTTCCGCCCGGTGCGACGACGACCGAATCGCCCGGATTGATCCACTCGTTCGGGTCGGGAAACAGCTGCGCCTTGCCGGGGACGGCGTCCGGAATGTCGCGCCCCTGGAAGGCGCAGCCGCTGCACAGCACCCAGCAGCCGCCTTCGCGGGCAATGTGCTGCATCGTCGCGATCGAGCGCTCGCCGCTGTCGTAGGTCGGCGCGACATAGATATCGACCCCCTGCGCGTATAGGGCGCAGCGCGCCAGGGGCATGTAGCTCTCCCAGCAGATCAGCGCGCCGACACGCCCGCACGGCGTGTCGACGGGTTTCAGGCCGGTGGCGTCGCCGAAGCCCCAGACCATGCGCTCGGGGCTGGTCGGCATCACCTTGCGGTGCCGGTTCAGCAGCGCGCCGTCGGGCCCGATTACGACGACGGTGTTGTACAGCGTGGTCCGGCTGAAGTCGGCGTCGAGCTCGTGGACGCCGCACACGACGCTGACCTGGTGGCGCCTGGCTGCCTCGCGCAGCGGCGCCAGGTCGTCGCCGGCCAGGCTGACCGCGTTGGCGCGCAACAGCGAATGCAGCCGTTCGCTGAGCGCCATGTCGCCACCGGGCCGAAGCCGCCAGATCCAGGCCGGATACCCGGGAACGAAGGCTTCGGGAAAGACGATCAGGCACGCCCCGGCCTGCGCGGCTTCGCCGATTGCGGCCACCGCCTTGGCGAGCGTCGCCGCGCGATCGAGGAACACCGGCGCCTGTTGAACGATGGCGACGCCCGACATGGCTTGAGCCTGCTAAGCGATATCTTCGTGAATACAGAGGGTGTTGCCTTCCGGGTCCTGGAACCACGCGGCCTTTTCCGAGCCGAGCATTGCGACGTGATCGACCGTCTTGAAGCCGGGCAGGTCGTAGTCGGCGAACACGACGCCGCGCGCTTCGAGCGCGCGAATCGCGACGACGATGTCCTTGACCTGGAAGCTCAGCGTCGAGTGCGTGGCTTTGGTGCCGCCCGGTTTCGGGAAGAGCGCGACCTCGGTGCCGCCGCAGCGGTATACGAATTTGCCGCTTTGCTTGGCGCCGACGGGTTCCAGGCCGAGTTGCTCGCCGTAGAAGCGCCTGGCGCGATCGAGATCGATGACCGGAAGCATGCAGCTGATCTGCGTGCCCTTCAGGACGTTGCTGCGTGGTGCGGGTGCGTTCATGTCGTCTCCTTTGGTTTCAGAACCTGCCGGCAGAATATTTACGGTCCGGGCAAGTGCGGCCTATACTCCGCTCGAAGGGGACGACGGCGCCATACGTGTTTCCACGTAGTCGCGCACCCAACGGGGAGTCAATGGCAACCCTTGCAGGACGCATCGCCGAGCAGGGCTTGAAGCTGCTGAACGAGATCGCGGCCGAAGCCTGGAGTCTGGAGAGCTTCGCGAGCTCGGGGCTGGACCGGCTGCCGCGCCTGGTCGCCTCCGAAGTGACCACGCTCAGCATTTGCGACCTCACGCGCGGCCGCCGCACGGTGTTCAGCACCCCCAACCGGGCCTTCTCCGCCGGCGAGCGGGCAGCGTTCGATGCGCACTTCCACGAGCACCCACTCGTGCTCTACCACTCGAAGACG
>Ga0209377_1001168_pt1 | contig 17715 bp, 14 predicted proteins | sample GraSoiAngelo_141_FD_185898 | JGI IMG/M metagenome (GOLD analysis project Ga0209377, IMG submission 185898) | Grasslands soil microbial communities from the Angelo Coastal Reserve, California, USA - 14_0929_12_40cm (SPAdes) (version 2) | ecosystem: Environmental > Terrestrial > Soil > Grasslands ...
CTATATGACGCTCGCCGTCGTCATTGCCACGGCGTGCGCCGTGCAGTTAGCCAGCGCGCAACAACCCCCACCCCCGGCGGCGAAGAAGAACTACACCGACGCGGATGTGCACTTCATGGCGGGCATGATCGGCCACCATGCCCAAGCCATTCAGATGGCGGGATGGGCCCCGTCTCACGGCGCCAATCCCTCGGTGGGCGTGCTGTGCGAGCGCATCGTGGTGGCGCAGAATGACGAGATCGTCATGGCACAGCGGTGGCTGCGAGAGCATGGCGAGTATGTGCCGCCTGCCGACCCCCGCGGTCACATCATGCAAGGCATGGCGGAGCCGATGCTGATGCCGGGAATGCTCACGCCTGCGCAGATGGCGCAGCTCGACTCGGCGCGAGGTCCCGCGTTCGATCGCTTATTCCTCACGTACATGATTCAGCATCATCAGGGCGCGATTACGATGGTGCAGCAGCTGCTCGCGGTCCCCGGCGCGGCGCAGGACGGCCCGATCTTCCGGTTTGCGTCGGATGTCAACGTCGATCAGACCACCGAGATCAATCGCATGACCCTCATGCTCGAAGACCTCAAACGGAGCTCTCAGTGAAATTCCGATTCCCGTCTATTGGTTCGCTCGCTGCGCTCGCGCTTGCGGCATCCTCGACCTTGCGCGCGCAGTCGAGCTATAGTCCGTCGGGCTCGACCGCTCCCACTCCCAAACCGGCAGCCGCGCGCCCCGATCCGCGCATCGGGTTGAAGGCCGGATGGTTCAATGCGGGCCAGGCCGCGTGGAACATGCGATTGGTATCCAACACGCCGCCCACGCCCGACTTCATCAATCGCAACGACCCCAATGATTTCCGCTTCATCAATTCAGACCTGACGATCCGCGGCAACTATGTCATCCAGGGCAACTTTAACGGGCTGCAGGTGTGGGATATCAGCAATCCCAAACTTCCGAAACTCTTCAAAGCCTTCGTGTGCCCCGGGTCGCAGAGCGACGTCTCGGTGTATCGCAATCTGCTCTTCGTATCGGGGGAGGCGCTGAATGGCCGAACCGACTGCGGCTCGCAGGGTGTCACCGATACCGTGAGCCACGACCGGCTGCGCGGCATTCGTATCTTCGATGGTACCGACCTTGCCAACCCGAAGCACCTCGTCGACATCCAGACGTGTCGGGGCTCGCATACCCATACGGTCGTCACGTCGCCGACCGATACGGACAACGTGTACATCTACGTGTCGGGCACGGCGCCCGTCCGTTCACCCAACGAGCTGGCGGGTTGTGCGGTCGGAGCGGTTGACACGACGCCAACCACCGCGCTGTTCCGGATCGAGGTCATTCAAGTTCCCCTCGCGCATCCCGAGCAGGCGAAGATCGTGAGCTCGCCGCGGATCTTTCAGGATCTCGTCGCGCCGGCGCGTCACGCTGAGACACCCGAGGACATCGCCGAGCAAAAGCGTGAGGCCGATTCGGCGCGCGCGGCGGGCGGCTTCGTGGTCACGTTTGAAAGCCAGGACATCATTCTCGGCCGCGGTTTCGTCACGGCGAACCTCGACAGCATCGTAAAAGCCCGGGGGGGCACCGGCACGCCGACCGCCGCCGATACCGCGACGCTGCACGCGAACGTCGACACGATCTTCAAGCTCCGCGTTGACGCCAATCGCCGGCGCCAGGGAGTGAACCCAAAGAGCGGCCCGACGCAGTGCCACGACATCACCGTCTATCCCGCGATCGGGCTCGCCGGCGGCGCGTGCGCTGGGTACGGGCTGTTGTTGGATATTCGCGACGCCGCCAACCCGCAGCGGGTGGCGGCCGTGGCGGATTCGAACTTCTCCTTCTGGCATTCGGCCACGTTCAACAACGACGGCAGCAAGGTCCTCTTCACCGATGAATGGGGCGGGGGACTGCAGCCGCGGTGCCGCTCGACCGACAAGCCGGAATGGGGTGCCGACGCGATCTTCACGCGCGACGGCAATAACCTGGCCTTCAAGACCTATTACAAGCTGCCGGTGCCGCAAACGAAGTTTGAAAACTGCGTGGCGCACAACGGCACGCTCGTTCCGATCCCCGGCCGCGACGTCATGGTGCAGGGCTGGTACCAGGGCGGTGTCTCGGTCTTCGATTGGACCGATCCATCGCATCCCCAGGAAATCGCGTTCTTCGACCGTGGCCCGATGGATTCCACGAAACTCGTCGGCGCCGGGTCGTGGTCGGCGTACTGGTACAACGGCTACATCATCAGCTCCGAGATCGCGCGCGGGCTCGACATTTTCGAGCTGACGCCGAACACGCTGCTCACGCAAAACGAGATCGACGCGGCGAAGCTCGTTCGCTTCGATTATCTGAATGCGCAGGACCAGCAGAAGCTGGTGTGGCCCGCAAGCTTCGTCGTCGCGCGGGCCTACCTCGACCAGCTCGCCCGGTCGAACGGTTTACCGAAGGCCAAGATCAACGACGCCCGTGATGCGTTGTCGCAAGCCGAGAAGGCGACGGGCCCGGCGCGGTCCACGGCGTTGACGCAGCTGGCGACGCGACTGAAGACGGACGCGACAACGTCGACCGATCAGGCCAAGATGCAGCTGCTCATCGGCGCGGTAACCGATTTGAGCAAGTAGCCCACCGCGGTTGACTAAGCGGATCAGCGGGGTTCACGTTGTCTCGTGAGCCCCGCTCGTTCTTCCCGGAAGCGCTACCAGGAGTTCGTTCAGGATTACAAACAGCACCGCCTCGATGACGTCGCCGAGGCGGACGGTGGCCAGCCGGTCGCTCAGCCGCGCACCGCCGGGGGGGCCGGGGGGGGGGCACGCCGCGCGTACGTGCGGGACTACCTGCGCTGGCTGCGGCCCCATTGGTACGAGCTGGGCGTCGTCTTTGTCCTCGCCCTCGCGGTCGCGGGCCTGCAGATGGTCGAGCCGCTATTCATACGGTTCATCGTCGATAAGGTCATTCTCAACCAGACGCTCGATCTCTCCTCCCGCCTCACACGACTCAATCTCACCGGGCTCGTGTTCCTCGGCGTAGTCATCCTGTCCCACGTCGGTGGAGGGTTCAAGGACTACCGCCAGCGCATTCTCAACGTACGGGTGATGCTATCGCTCCGGCGTTCGCTGTATGAGCGCCTGCTGCACCTGCCGTTACCACGCCTGTGGGACATGAAGACCGGCGGCATCCTGTCGCGTCTCACCGGTGACGTCGAGACGACGACGGGACTGCTGCAGATGGCAATCGTTTCGCCGGCCATCTCCGTTATCCGTCTCATCATCGCCATCGGCATTCTGTTGACGCTCAACTGGCAGCTTGCCATCACTGCGCTTGCGATTATCCCCGGTGTAATGGTGTTGAGCCTCATCTTCACGCGGCGCATCCGGCCGATTTACCGCTCGGTCCGCAAGGATGTTGAGATCGTGGACGGGCGGGTCGGCGAAACATTCTCCGGCATTCGCGTGGTTCGTGCGTTCCGCCAGGAGATTCAGGAGCTGATCAGCTTCATGCTGGGCCGGCACACGGTGCTGCGCAAAGAGCTGTTTGCGCACCGCCGCGAATTGCTGCTGTGGACGTCGTGGGGATTGCTCGAGGCGGGGATCAGCGTCGTGATCGTCTGGTTCGGCGGCTATCTGAACATCGTGGGCCGGGCGTCCGTCGGCGATATCATGGCGTTTCAGTGGTACATGTTCCTGCTGCTCAATCCCGTGTGGAACATCGTCAACTCGTTTTCTGAAATGCAGCGCTCGCTCGCGGCCATGGAGCGGGTCTTCGAAGTGCTGGCCATGGAGGATGACATGCCGGACAGGCCCGGTGCCGGGGAAGCGCCGGCCGTGGTGCGGGAGCTGCGGTTCGACGACGTGGCGTTCGAGTATCGCGAAGGCCAGCCGGTGGTGCGCGATTTCAGCGTGACGGTGCCCGGTGGCTCCGTCATCGCGCTCGTAGGTCGCAGCGGCGCCGGAAAAACGACGGTGACCGATCTCGTGGCCCGGTTCCACGATCCCACTCGGGGCCGGCTGCTGCTCAACGGCAACGACATTCGCGATCTCAAGCTGCGGAGTTACCGCGACCTGTTGGCGATCGTGCAGCAGGAGGTGTTCCTGTTCGATGGCTCGGTGCGCGACAACATCGCCTACGGCCGCCACGATGCCACGGACGCGGATGTCGCAAACGCCGCGCGGCGGGCGAATGCGCACGAGTTCATCGCCCGCCTGCCGAACGGCTACGACACGTTCATCGGCGAGCGGGGCGTCAAGCTGTCGGGCGGCCAGCAGCAGCGCCTGGCAATCGCCCGGGCGATCCTGGCGTCACCGCAGATTCTGATTCTCGATGAAGCGACCAGCAATCTCGACACCGAAAGCGAGCAGCTGATCCAGGCGTCCATGGCCGACCTGCTCGCCAACCGGACCACCTTCGTCATTGCCCACCGCCTGTCGACCATTCACCGGGCCGACCTGATTCTGCTGATGGAGAATGGCGCCGTCGTGGAACGCGGGACACACGAAGAGCTGATGCGGGCGCGGGGGTTGTATCACGACATGGTGCGCCGCCAGATGGAGTCACACGCCCGCGATGGCGACGAAGTGCTGCGCTAGGTGCGTTCTCGGCGAGTCGTGGCGGGAGCGCTCTTGACGCGGGACCGGGCGCGGGGAACGATTGAGGCCTCCCCTTTCCCCTCGGGAGCCTCACATGACGGCGTTGTCCGCGCTGTGGCTGCCAATTCTGTTGTCGACGGTGGCGGTGTTCGTCGCCAGTTCGATCATTCACATGACGCCGTTGTGGCACAAGACGGATTATCCTCGGCTGCCGAACGAGGACCGCGTCCTCGACGCGTTGCGGCCCATCGGGGTCCCGCCCGGCGACTACATGATGCCGCGCCCGGCGAACTCGGCGGAAATGCGCTCACCCGAGTTCAAGGAAAAACTGAAGCGCGGGCCCGCCGTGATGATGACCGTCATGCCGCCATGGAGCGGCTCCATGGTGGGGAATCTCTCCCAGTGGTTCGTCTACTGCCTCGTGGTCAATCTGTTCGCCGCCTATCTCGCCGGCGCGGCCCTGCCGCACGGTGCAGCGTTCACGCAGATCTGCCGGTTCGCGGGCACGGCGGCCTTCATGGGCTACACCTTTGCGTTGTGGCAGATGTCGATCTGGTACCGCCGGGCGTGGAGCATGACGCTTAAATCGACCTTTGACGGCGTCATCTACGCGGTGGTAACCTGCGCCGTGCTGGGCTGGCTCTGGCCGAAGTGAACTACCCCCCAGTCCTCTGTTATCACCGCATCGGCGGCCCGCTCGAGCTTGGCGTGACTCGGGTGGGCCGCTCGGTCTTTGCACGGCAAATGACGGCTCTCGCCCGTACCGGCTGGCGGACGCTATCACTCGCTGAGTTCGCCAACCCGCGCACCGCGCGCCACGCACCGCGCACCTTTTTGTTGACCTTCGACGACGGCTACGCTTCCCTCGCCGAACACGCCTACCCGGTGCTGGCCGAGCTCGGCTTCACCGCAACGACCTTCCTGATCACTGACTACGTCGGCAAAACCAACACCTGGGACGTTCACTACACCTGGAATCGTTTGCCGCATTTGACCTGGTCCGAAGTCGAGCAGTGGCAGGCCCGCGGGTTCGCGTTTGCCTCTCACGGGGCCTCCCATCGGCGACTCACCTGGCTTAATGACGCGGCAATGGAAACCGAGCTGGCAACCTCGCGCACGTTGCTCACAGCGCGCCTCGGCATGGAGGCAGGCCGCGCGATTGCATACCCGTTCGGGGCGGTGGATACGCGGATTGCGACGCGTGCCCGTGCCGTCGGCTACGAGCTGGGATTTGAAGGGGTCAACGGAACCAGCGATGTGCTCCGACTGGCGCGTGTGCCCGTCTACGTCTGGGACCTGGGCGACACGCCGTTCGGGCTGCGCACTGACAGCCTCGGCCGAGCGGGCCGGGTCGTGGCCCACGTGGCCAACCGATGCGCGGTAGGCACGAGTGTGATGTTAGCCGCTACACAAAGAATCTCGCCACTACCGGAATCAGCTGCGGATGCCTGATCATCGCGTGTGTGAGCACGCGCCCCAGGGTCCGCTTGTTGGGTGCGACCTTGTTGACGCTGCGCGCCAGGGAATTCAAGAACGCATCGTCCATGTGCTCGAGCCCTTGCTTGAGCCGGTAATACTTGAGGTGATCCTCGCCGAGTAGATCCATCCACGCTTTGTGATACGCTGCCAGCCGGCGCTCGCTGGTGTCACCCTCGCGAATCGCCGCAGCGGCAGTACAACCGGCCAGCCGTCCCGCCTTCATCGCGTTGTTGATGCCGCCACCCGAGAGGGGATTGATCATGTGCGCCGCGTCGCCCGCGATCAGGACACCATCGGTGTAGCTCTTCTTGATCGTCGTGTGTACGATGACGCCGCCCACGGTGTAGCCGGTCCGGGCGCCAGCGGGGAACCGTCGCGCGATCCAGGCATCCAGGTACTCGCGCGCGTTGCGTCCATCGGTCTTTAACGCGACGAGCCCCAACCCGACGTTCGCCACGCCGACGCCCTTGGGGAAAATCCAGGCGTATCCTCCCGGCGCGATCGCGGTACTGAACTGCAGGTAGATGGCGTCGGGATTGAAGTCGATGCCCTGGAGCACGTACTGCGCGCACGACTCCATATCGCGCGCGGGAACGCGCGTGTCGAGGCCGGCCCAACGACCGACCATGGTTTCGACGCCGTCGGCGCCGATGACGACACGCGCTCGGTAGACCTCCTCCGTCCCGCGCTGCTTCACGCGCACGTGCCAACGGTCACCGCCATTGCGCGCCATCGCCGTGGCCTCGGCACCGACCAGCACCGCCGCTCCCTCGGCGGCCGCCTGCGCCGCGAGGAATGCGTCGAACCGCGTGCGGTCCAGGATCCAGCCGACACCTGAATTGGCCAACACGACCTGCGTGTCGTCGGGCGCTTCGAGGATGACGTCCGTGATCCGGCGCGAGACCCAGTCGGCGCCATCGGGATTCGCGAATTCCCTCAAGCCGGCATCGCCGACGCCCTCAGCGCAACGCACCGGTGCCCCGACGGCGCGGTCGCGCTCCAGCAACACGACGTCCAGCTCGGGCGCTGCCTGCTTTGCCTGCCAGGCCGCGACCGCTCCAGCCGGGCCGGCGCCGACGACCAGGACGTCGACGTCAGGCATACGCCACCATTGCCAGGGCGCCGACGGGGCAGGGCGCGATGCATTTCTCGCAACCCGTGCAGGTCGCCTCGTCGACGGTGAGGTTATTCAGTTCCAAATGAATCGCCTCGGGCGGGCAAAGTGGCAGGCAGAGGCCGCAACGGTCGCACACCGCGAGGTCCACGACGGCAATTGTGTCCGGCATCACGCGACGCATGGGCGAAAGGCTAGCCGAGCGAATCAGGGGCGTCAAGCTTCATGCTTGCTTGAGGTTACGCATTTCATTACCTTGAGCCGTTCGCAGCAACCCGCCTCACCCTTTTATCGACGATCACGTGCCACCAAGCTGGCTGAATTTCAAAATGGGTGCCTGGAGCCCGGCGAACGAAATCGCCGTAGACCTTGGCACCGCCAACACACTGGTCTACGTCCGCGGCGAAGGGATCGTGTTGAACGAACCCTCCGTCGTCGCGATTGAAAAAGCCACCGGAAAAGTCAAAGGCATCGGCCTCGAGGCGAAGCGCATGCTCGGCCGAACGCCCGACGGTATCCTCGCCGTCCGGCCGCTGAAGGACGGCGTCATCGCCGACTTCGACGTGACCGAGAAGATGCTCCGGTTCTTCCTGAAGACGATCATCGATCGCCATCTCTTCCGCGTCAGACCCAAGGTCATCGTCTGCGTCCCTTCAGGGATCACCGAAGTCGAGAAGCGCGCGGTGCGCGACTCGGCACAGTCCGCCGGCGCCAAGGAAGTGTACATGGTGGCCGAGCCGATGGCGGCGGCGATCGGGGTCGGGCTGCCCGTCGAGACGCCGACCGGCAACATGGTCATCGACATCGGGGGCGGCACGACGGAGATCGCGGTGATCGCGCTGTCGGGCATCGTATCCGACACGTCGATTCGCACCGGTGGCGACGAGCTCGATCAGGCGATCGTGCAATTCATGCGCAAGAATTACAACTTGCTCATCGGCGAGCCGACGGCGGAACAGATCAAGATTCAGATCGGCTCCGCCGCGCCGATTGGTGAAGAGCGGGAAATGGAAGTGAAAGGCCGCGACCTCGTCTCGGGCATTCCCAAGATCGTGCGCGTGCACTCGAGCGAGATTCGTGAAGCTGTACAGGAGCCGATTCAGCAGATCGTGGATGCGGTGCGGCGCGCCCTGGAGATTACGCCGCCCGAGCTGGCCTCCGACATCGTGGACCGCGGCATCGTCATGACGGGCGGTGGCGCGTTGATTCGCGGACTGGATTTGCTGCTCCAGCAGGAGACCGGCCTGCCGATTCACCTGGACGAGGACCCCATGACCTGTGTGGTGCGTGGGGCGGGGCGGATCCTCGACGCTCCCGAGAAGTATCGCAACGTCCTGACCACCTAGCCGCATGGCGATCGGCACAGATCGCTACGCTTCGCGCGCGGACACGCTGCTCTTCATCGCCTGCGTGGGACTGTCGATTGCCGCGCTGAGCCTTCCTGACGAATGGCGCGACCCACTTGCCCAGGGACTGCGGCAGAGCGTGCTCGCGCCGTTTCTGTTCCTGCAGCGGCAAACGGAGCTGCTGGCGGCGGCGCGAGCTCGCTACGATGCCGTGGTCGCGCAGCGGGATTCGGTCGCGCTGGCCGCGACCTTCTTGCCCGAGCTGCGCAGCGAAAACGCCCGCCTGCGCAGCCTGCTCGGTCTCAGCAGTCATCTCGGGAGCGGCTACGTGCCCGCCGAAATCCTGCACCAGCCCGAACCGACGAATCCTCTCAGTTTTGTGGTCTCGGCCGGGAAGCGCGAAGGGGTCCGCCCGCTGTCGGCGGTCGTCAGTCCCGAGGGCCTCGTGGGACTGGTCGCCACGGTCGACGAGCACACGAGCGTGGTCCTGAGCTGGGCGCATCCCGAATTCCGCGCCAGTGCGATCGCCAGTGACGGCAGCGTCGTGGGCATCGCGGCACCGCACGGGGCCGATGGCCCACGGGTCTGGCTGCTCGAGCTGCAGGGCGTGCTGTACCGCCAGCAGGTGCAGGCCGGTACCGTGATCGTGACCTCGGGACTCGGCGGGGTCTTTCCACGGGGGATCCCGATCGGGGTCGTCGTCGGGCCCGCGGGCGAGGAGAAGGGATGGGGCAGGACCTATCTCGTGCGGCCGGTGGTTCAGCCCGCCGCCCTGTCTCACGTGATGATTCTGACCTCGCCGCGCGCCGCAGGATCCGATCTGCGCAACGCGTTCACGGTACCGACGGACAGTGCCCTTCCCAGTGAGGCGCCGCCGAGATGAGACGCACGGACCGCTACCGCTATCCCATCATCATGACGCTGCTCGTGTTGATGCAGTTCACGGTCCGCAGCCGGTTGGGCGGTGACCGCGTGGCGCCGGACTTCCTGCTGCTCGCGCTGCTCATCTACACGATTCGCGCCGAGCCCGGCCGCAGCGCCGCCGCGGGCTTCATTGTCGGCCTGCTCCGCGATGCGCTCACGCCCGCGAGCTTTGGCGCCGGAGCGCTCGCGCATACCATCGTGGGATTCATGTCGTCGTGGTCGAAGGCGGTGTTCTTCGCCGAGCACGTGTTCGTACGGGCGTGCGTGTTCTTTGCCGGCACGTGGATCAGGAATCTCATCCTGCTGCTGGTCTCGGGCCGGCTCCAGAGCACGCAGGTCGCCTGGGAGCTGCTCGTGTGGTCGCCGCTGCAGGGTTTGTCGACGGCGCTGGTCGGTGTCGTGGTCCTGTGGTTCTTCCGTGGGTGGCTGTCGCCCCCACGCCGGAGGATCGCGTGAGCTCGTTCCATCCGTATCTGCTCGACCGCCGCCTCGGAATGGCGCGGCTCGTTGTCTGGTTCGTGCTCGCCCTTCTCGTCTTGTGGTTTTTCCGCACCCAGATCCTCGGTCACGGCAAGTATCAGCTGCAATCGGAGACCAACCGCCTGCGGCCGATTCCGCTGCCCGCACCACGCGGGCTCATCTACGACCGCAACGGGCGCGTGCTCGCGGAGAACGTCCCCGGCTACACCGTCTCGCTCCTGCCCGGCCCCGAGCCGGTTCTGCGCGCGACGCTCGCGGCCATCGCCTCCATCGCCAACATCGACAGCGCGGCCATCGAGCGCGTCATTCAGCGCGCCCATCGCGCGCCGTACCAGCCGGCCCTCGTGCTGGGCGACGCGCGATTCAGTGTCGTCTCCGCGCTCGAAGAACGCCGCGTCGCGATTCCCGGATTGCTGATTCAGGCCGAGCCGAAGCGCTGGTATCCTGACACGGCGGTGGTCGCTCATCTCGTCGGCTACGTGGGCGAGGTGACGGAAGTCGAGCGGGCCACGCGGCGCTTCGCGATGGTGCGGCTCGGCGGGCTGGTCGGCAAGGATGGGCTGGAGCGCGAGTACGACGACTCGCTGCGCGGCTCGGAAGGCGTGCGGTTCGTCGAAGTGAGTGCGAAAGGTCAGATGGTGCGCGATGCGGAGGCGGCCGCCAACCTCAATCCGGTGCCGGGCACCGATCTCCACACGACGATCGATCTCGGCTTGCAGCAATTCATCTCGAAGATCTTCCCTCCCGGTCAGCGCGGCGCGGTCCTCGCGCTCAATCCCAACACCGGCGAGGTCCTCGCCCTCTACAGCGCGCCGAGCTTCGATCCCAACGCGTTCGTCGGCGGTGTCTCGGCGCCGTACTGGCGCACCATCAGCGAGAGTCCCGCGCACCCGCTGCTCGATCGCGCGATCCAGGCGCGCTATCCACCAGGATCGACGTGGAAGCTGGCGATCGCGGCGATGGCGCTGAAGCGCGGCATCGTGGGCCCGCGGAGCCATATGCCCATTCCATGCCGCGGCGGGCTCCAGTACGGCAACCGCTACTTCCGGTGCTGGAACGCGCGCGGGCACGGAGATCTGACGCTCACCGAAGCGATCGCGCAAAGTTGCGACGTCTACTTCTATCAGCTCGGCATCAAACTCGGCGTGACAACGCTGCTCGAGGACGGGAACGCGTGGGGCTTCCGAGGCCGGACCGGCATCGATCTCCCCGGAGAGATTCCCTCCGAGTTTCCTACTGGACCGGAGTACTACGACCGCGTCTACGGGCCACGACGCTGGACGTCGGCGGTCGCCCTGAACCTCGCGATCGGACAGGGAGAGAACGCGCAGACCCTGGTGCAGATGGTCCGGCTGTACCAGCAGCTCGCCAGTGACGGGCGGCTGCGCACACCCTTTGTGGTACGCCAGGCCGCCACCAGCAACGAGAATACGTCGCTCGATCTGACGGCGGACCAGATCGCCTGGCTGCGACGTGCGATGATCGCGGTGGTCGAGGAGGGCACGGCACGCGGTTCACGCCTCGCCGCGCTGACGATCGCGGGCAAGACCGGGACGGCCCAGAACTCACATGGGCCCGATCACGGCTGGTTCATCGGCTTCGCACCGGCGGACAAGCCGGAGATCGTCGTGGGTGCGATCATTGAATTCGCCCAGCATGGCACCGCGGTGGCGCCGCTCGTCGCGCGCACGATCGCGCATTACCTCGGGATCGAGGACAAACGCTTCCAGAACATCCGGGTCGCGGTGCCCACAGATTCCGCGCCGCAGCCGTTCCAGCTTCCTCCGTTGCTGGATACGTTGGCCCCCACCCTCCCGTCGATTCCACGCGATACTCCGATTCTCCGCGACAGTGTTCTCCCGCGTCCGCCAACTCGATAAGTCGCTCGTCGTCTCGGTGAGCGTACTGGCCCTCTACGGGCTGGCGACGCTCTACTCCGCCGGGCAGACCGACGTGCCCACATTCGTTGCGACCATCTGGCAGCGGCAGCTGATTTGGTTGGGACTGTGCGTCGTTGTCGCCTGGCTGACGTACCGGACTTCGCCGCGCATGCTCGAATGGGCCACACCGATCGCGTATGCGATTACCGTCCTGCTCCTGCTCCTCACACTCGCCGTCGGCACCGGCGCAGGCACGGCGGCCGGATCCAAGTCGTGGCTGTCAATCGGCGGGCATCGGTTTGGCCAACCGGCCGAGCTGGCAAAGCTCGCCGTCATCCTGATGCTGGCGCGCTGGCTGGCCGGACTGCGCGAGGCACCCTCAGGCATCCGCGACCTGATCCCACCAGCGGCGATCACGGGACTGCCCTGTCTGCTGGTGCTCAAGCAGCCCGACCTGGGGTCGGCGATCGTGTTTGTGGCGATCCTCTTCTTCATGCTGTTCTGGGCCGGCACGAAGCCGTCGCTGCTCCTCCTCGCCGCGTCGCCCGTCATCGGACTCGCCCTGGCGTTCTCCACGGTCGCCTGGGGCGCCTGGATTGCGGTGCTCACCGTGCTCCTGCTCTGGTGGCGGCCCTACGTGTGGGAGAGCATCGCCATCATGGGCCTGAACGTGCTGGGCGGCGTCATTGCGCTCCCGATGTGGAATCGCTTGGCGCCATACCAGCAGAACCGGCTGTTGGCGTTTCTCAACCCCGACGTCGATCCCCGGGCCGCGGGCTGGCACGTCATCCAGTCAAAGGTGGCCATCGGGTCGGGGGGTCTGTTTGGAAAAGGGTTCACCGAAGGCACCCAGAAACGCCTGGCCTTCCTCCCGGCACAGCATACCGACTTCATCTTCTCGATCGTCGGTGAGGAGCTGGGATTTGTCGGCGTACTGGTAGCCCTGGCGTTGTTCGGGTGGCTGCTCTTTGCCTTGCTGCGCATCGCGCGGCGGGCGACCGACCCATTCTCCAGCTTGTGCGTGTTCGGCATCGCGGGCCTGTTCTTCACGCACATCTTTGAGAACGTGGGAATGACCGTGAACCTGATGCCGATCACCGGCATTCCGCTGCCGTTTTTCTCCTACGGCGGGTCGTTTTTGCTGGCGTGTTCGCTGGGCGTCGGGATCGCGTTGCGCGTCGCTTGGGAATCCCGGCAGTCCGGGTATGGCGAACTAGGACAATGAGTTAAGTCGTCGGGACTGGCGTCCGCGCACAGTCGCTCACAGATTGTGCGCTTCGTCACTTCTATGGCGCGAATGGCCTGGTTCAAAAAAGAACGTAAGCCGCGCACTTCCGAGCGTGTAAAGCTCGAGATCCCGGCAGACGCCTGGGAAAAGTGTGATCAATGCGGCCACGTAGACATCAAAGAGCGGTTCGTCCGCGCTCTGAATGTCTGTCCCAATTGCGGCTACCATCGCCGAATTACGGCGCAGGAATACATCGATCTCCTGATCGATGAAGGTTCCTGGCACGAGTTGTTTGGCTCGTTGAAGTCCGCCGATCCCCTGAAATTCGAGAACTACGCCGACCGCATACAAGCCGCCATAAAGAAGGCGGGGCCGTTGGACGCTATCCGCACGGGCTATGCCCGCCTGCACGGCATGTCGATCAGCCTCGGCGTGATGGATTTCGCCTTCATGGGTGGCTCGATGGGTTCGGTGGTGGGGGAGAAGATCGCCCGGCTCACTCGGCACGCGATCGACAAGCGAACGCCCCTGATCCTCATCTCCGCCTCCGGCGGCGCCCGCATGCAGGAGGGTGTGCTGTCGCTCATGCAAATGGCCAAGACGTCGGTCGTGATCGCCGAGCTGCAGGGTGCGAGTGTGCCGTTCGTGTCCGTGCTGACCAATCCGACCACCGGCGGCGTATCGGCCTCCTACGCCATGCAAGGCGATCTCATCCTCGCCGAGCCTGGCGCCGTGATCGGTTTCGCGGGCCCGCGGGTGATCAAGCAGACCATCGGCCAGGACTTGCCGGAGGGCTTCCAGACCGCCGAGTTCCTGCTCGAGCATGGGATGATCGACGCCGTCGTACCGCGCGGCGAGCTGCGCGACACGGGCGCCCAGCTGCTGCGGCATATGACCGGCGCGTGGCCGGCTGAGGCCGCCGACTGACGTTCGAAGACGCCTGCCAGTACCTCTTCGCCAGACAAGCCGGTCGCATCAAATGGAGCCTCGGGCCGACCGAGGGACTCCTGGACGTGCTGGGCCGCCCCGAGCGTCACTTTCCCACGATTCACATCGGAGGAACCAACGGGAAGGGCTCGACCTGCGCATTCGTCGCCCATGAGCTCGAGACGCAGGGCTGGCGCGTCGGGCTGTACGCGTCGCCTCATCTCGTTTCCCCCACCGAGCGGGTCACGGTGAATGGCGTGCCGATCAGTGAAGCCGCATTCACGCAATGGACCGCGGAGCTCAGGCCGCACATCGAGCGGCTCGATGCCAGCTTCTTCGAGGCGACCACCGCGATTGCCTTCGCCGACCTCGCCGCGCGGGGCGTCGATATCGCTGTCATCGAAGTAGGGCTGGGCGGCCGCCTCGACGCGACCAACGTTCTCACGCCCCTGGTCAGCGCGGTGACGAAGATCGCGCTCGAGCACACGGACTACCTGGGCAACGACCTCAAAGGCATCGCCCGCGAGAAAGCAGGCATCGCCAAACCCAAGGTCCCGTTCATCACCGGCGAGTCGAATCCGGAGATCCAGGCAGAGCTGGTGAAGGAGGCCAAGCGCCGCGGCGCGGAGCCGATCATCACCGTGGACACGACGCTGCGGGCGAGGCGCGATACGCACTTGGGACTGCGCGGCAGGCATCAGATCGCCAATGCGCTGGTCGCACATGCGGTGCTGAACGCCCTGCCGAAGCCGTTCGGTCCGGTCGGAAAGAGTTTTCCGGCCAGTTTTGCCGACGCCTACATCCCCGGTCGCTTTGAAGTGCGGGGCAAGTGGATCTTTGACGTCGCCCACAACCCCGACGGCATGAACGTCGTGGCCGCCGCGATTCTATCGGCCGATCCGCCGCTCCCGCGTCCGGTCCACGCGCTGGTCGGGATCCGCAACGACAAGGACTGGCGCGGCATGCTCGAAACGTTGCGACCCGCCGTCGACAAGCTCGTGTTGACGGTGCCTCCCTCGATTCCGGTGATGCAGCGCTGGTCGCTCGAGGACGTCGATGCGCTCTTGCACTTCGATCCCGACTTCGCGCATGCGTTGGACGACATTCAGGTGGGCGCCGGCACCGTCGTCGTAACCGGATCGTTTCACACCGTCGGCGACGCGATGGCTCGCTTGCCGGGCTTCGCGCCCGTCGGTTAAGTTGTTGCGATGCAAGGAAAAGCCCTACCCGGCTTTCGCGATTTTTACCCTGAAGATCTGACCCTCCGAAACCACCTCTTTGCGACCTGGCGCAGCGTCGCCGGGCGCTATGGGTTCGAGGAGTACGATGGGCCGCCGCTCGAATCGCTCGAGATGTACACGAAAAAGAGCGGCGAGGAGATCGTGCAGCAGCTCTATACGTTTCGGGACAAGGGGGACCGGGAGGTTGCCCTGCGGCCCGAAATGACGCCCACTCTCGCGCGGATGGTGGCGGCCCGGGTGCAGGCGCTCAAGAAGCCCATCCGCTGGTTCTCGATCCCACAGCTGTTTCGCTACGAGCGCCAGCAGCGCGGCCGGTTACGCGAGCACTTCCAGCTGAACATGGACATCATCGGGGAGGCGTCGCCGCTGGCCGATGCCGAGCTGATGGCGGCCGCTGTGGACATCATGCGGGCGTTGGGCCTGGGGCCCAAGGATGTGCAGCTGCGCGTTTCGGACCGGCGTGTCTTGAAGTCGCTGCTCATGTCTCGAGGCGTGACCGAGGCGCAGCTCGCCACGGCCTTCGCGGTCATCGATCGCAGTGAGAGAGTCCCGAAAAACGTCCTGGAGGAGATGCTTCGGGAAACGGGATACGGGAAACCGGAAGCGGCGGCGGTCTTTGACGTCGCCGGGCTTCGTGGAAAGGATGCGCTCACCGCAGCCGGCGCTGCGGCCGAGCCACTGGGTGAAGCGGTGCAGGCGCTCGAAGCGATGGGCCTCGGAGAATTTGTCGCGATCGATCTGACGATCGTGCGCGGCCTGGCCTACTACACCGGGATTGTCTTCGAGCTGTTCGATGCCCAGAAGACGCTGCGCGCGATCGCCGGGGGTGGCCGCTACGACGGCCTGCTGGACCTCCCTGCGCTGGGGTTCGGCATGGGCGATGTTGTACTCGGCGAGCTCCTCAAGGAGCGCGGCGTGGCTCCCAAGGCGTCGATCGAGCTCGGCGCCTTTTTAGTCGCGGTCGGGGGAGAGGACATGCCGACCATGCTGCGGCTCGCCCACGCGATGCGTGAGAAGGGTATCGCGGTCGAGTACGGGCTGCGGCACGCGGGCGTGCGCAAGCAGCTCGAGCTGGCGTCGGCGCGCGGGGCGCCCCGGGCCGTGATTATCGGACCCGAGGAGCGGAAAGCGGGCCTCGCCGTGGTCCGGGACTTGAGAGCCGGCACCGAGGCCAAGGTACCGATCGACAAGCTTCTCAACGGATATTTCGATTGATGGCACAGGCTAAACAGATCACGCCACGCGCCAAGGATTTCAGCGAGTGGTACGGGGACGTCATTGCTCAGGCCCAGCTGGCGGACTATTCGCCGGTGCGGGGCTGCATGGTGATTCGTCCACACGGCTATCGCATCTGGGAGCTGATGCAACGCGCCCTGGACGACATGTTCCGCGCGACGGGGCACCGCAATGCGTACTTCCCGCTGTTCATCCCGATGAGCTTCCTCGCCAAGGAAGCCGAGCATGTGGAAGGTTTCGCGAAGGAAGTCGCGCTCGTGACACACACGCGGCTACGCGCGACCGGCAAGGAGGGCGCCGGCGCGATCGAGGTCGACCCCAGCTCGGAGCTCGAAGAGCCGCTCGTCGTTCGGCCGACGTCGGAAACGATCATCTACGCGATGTTCGCCAAGTGGATCCAGAGCTACCGCGATTTGCCGCTGCTCTTGAACCAGTGGGCCAATGTCGTGCGCTGGGAGCTCCGGACCCGGCTGTTCCTCCGCACCACGGAATTCCTGTGGCAGGAAGGGCATACGGCGCACGTCGATGAGGCGGATGCCGAGCGCGAGGCAAGAACCATTCTCGGCATCTACCGCCGCTTTGCCGAGGAGTGGATGGCGATGCCCGTGATCACCGGCGTGAAGACGGAGAGCGAGAAGTTCGCGGGCGCGCTGCGCACGTACGCCATTGAAGCCCTGATGCAGGATAACAAGGCGCTGCAGGCGGGCACCTCGCACAACCTCGGCCAGAATTTCGCCAAGGCGTTCGGCGTGCAGTATCAGACTGCTGCCGGCGGCCTCGAGTACGTGTGGAATACTTCCTGGGGCGTCTCCACGCGGCTGATCGGTGGGCTGATCATGACGCATTCGGACGACAACGGCCTGGTGGCGCCGCCCAAGCTCGCGCCAGTGCAGGTCGCAATCGTGCCCATCTGGAAGAGTGATGATGAAAGGCGTCAGGTATCAGGTGTCGGGGATCAGGTCAAAACCGATCTCGAAAAAACCGGCCTGCGTGTCGAGCTGGATGTCCGGGACAGCCTGAAGCCCGGCGCGAAGTACTTCGAATGGGAAGCGCTGGGCGTTCCCGTGAGACTGGAGATCGGCCCCAGAGACCTCGCGAGCGGCCAAGCCGTGCTGGCGCGCCGCACCGGCGGCAAGACCCCCACACCCCTGCAGGGCATCGTCGGGGCAGTGACCGCCGCATTGGACGAAATCCAGGCTGCGCTGTTCGCGGCTGCACGCGCGCGTAGCGAGAAGAATTCGATTCGCGGCGCGACGAAGGCGCAGTTCATCGAGTTCATGAAGGGCGGCGG
>Ga0209377_1001170_pt1 | contig 17702 bp, 18 predicted proteins | sample GraSoiAngelo_141_FD_185898 | JGI IMG/M metagenome (GOLD analysis project Ga0209377, IMG submission 185898) | Grasslands soil microbial communities from the Angelo Coastal Reserve, California, USA - 14_0929_12_40cm (SPAdes) (version 2) | ecosystem: Environmental > Terrestrial > Soil > Grasslands ...
GCGCAGCATCGAGCGCCGCAGGCCGCAGCGCTTGCTCGAATATGATGTCAGGGTAGAACCGGCTGTAGGATAGCGCGAGATACGGTCCAAACCGCTTGTCCACCTCGACGTTCATCGCGAGAATGTTCTTAATGTTCGCGGCCGGTGCGATTGCCGCGACGCCGAGGATTTCGAGGTCCGGCGCGTAGCGCGGCCCGACAATGCCCATCCAAAGTGCTGCGTGCCCCCCCTGCGAGTAACCCCACACCACCATGCGTTTGTCGAGCGTAAGCTCTGACATCTGCTGCGCGGCACGGACCGAATCGAGCGTCGCGCGCGCTTCGCCTTCGCCGATCAGGTACGGATGCGGGCCACCCTTCTCTGCGAAGGAGTAATCTGTGGCGATCACGACCCAGCCGGCCATTACGATCCGGTCGCGCTCGGGGATACCCTTGGTCGGCGCCGACAAAAGCGACGGCATGCATTTCTGCAGCAGGCCCGTCGTAGCGTGCTCCCATGTGACGACAGGACGTGGGCCTGCGGGAGGATTGGTCGGCGCGAACACTGTCGCGACCGCCGTCGCTGGCGTGGTGTCGTCCACACTGGTTGCATAAAGGATGCGCCAGCCTCGCATGCCGGCTGGCAGTATCACGTCTTTGAGCGGCTCGCTCCGCAGTAATGCGCCGGGCTGGCGCGACAGGTCCGACGGCGGATCGTAGAATGCATCTGGCGCATGTGCAGTGATGCTCGCGCGAACCCCCTGGGGTGTCGGCGCGGCGCTCGACTCTGACGACGCTCGTTTGGGGCGATTGCAGCCAGCTCCGGCGAGCAAAACAAGCAGCACCGCGGAGCCAATCGAACGAAGTCCGGCAATGTTCATAAGCCCCGTCTCCTAGCAACCTGTGATCGGTTTGCCGCGTCGCCGCGTCATAGTTCATGCCGGATCGCCCACAAATCGTGGAAAACCGGCTTGAACAGCGATTCTTTCAGAAACGGCACGCCCGGTGATCCGCCGGTGCCTTTCTTCGCTCCGATCGTTCGCTCGACCAGCTTGATGTGGCGATAACGCCACTCCTGCAATCCCTCATCAAAATCGGTCATCAACTCAAAAAGAATCGAGCATTCGGGCGATTGTTTGTAGAGCCGAAGGATTTCCTTCTGCACACGCTCGTCCGGTCCATTTGGTTGAGTGACATCCCGATTTTTCAAGTCGGCGGGAATCTGTGCTCCGCGCGTCGCAAGAAAGTCATAGAAATGATCGACCACGCTACGTTCGTGGAACAATTGTTGCAGCCGGTCGTAGCCCGGAAAATCCGGCTTCAGATACGCAACAGTCGACGGCCGTTTGTATCCGAGCGCAAATTCAATCTCCCGAAACTGCACTGATTGGAAACCCGACGCGGTCTCGAGACGATCACGAAAACTGGAGAACGACGATGGCGTCATTGTTTCCAGAATGTCCACCTGCGCCACGAGCACCTTCATGATTGTGCGGACGCGCTTAAACGTGTGGATCGCTCCGAAGAGATCGCCCGCGGAAAAATCACGCTTTATCTTCTCAAACTCGTGCAGCAGCTGCTTGAACCAGAGCTCGTACGTCTGGTGAATGATGATGAACAGCGTCTCATCGTGTTCCGGGGGACTGGAGCGCGGTTTCTGGAGCGAAAGCAGTTTCTCCAGATCGAGGTAGCTCGCGTATGTCAGCGACGGCGGCATGGCTCCTGATGCTGGATACTAGATGTTAGATTCTTCATCACAAAGCGCGATTCTTCGATCACGCATAATTGAAGATTGATGTGGCGCTGCGACCCGGTCATGCTTCGTCTCGAACTTCACGGAGACGGCTTTATGAGAAGAACACTGCTTCATTTCGCCATTTTGATCATCATTTGCGTCGACGTGCGCTCCGCTACGGCCGGCGACAAGATCGACGTTCCAAAGGTTGTCACCAAGTCAGATGCCGAGAAAGTTTTGGGCGTGCCGGTCAAAGATGCCAAGGGCCGCAACCAGAACGGCACTGATGGCTACTATGATTCTGAGTGGAGTTATCATGCGATCAAAGGCGATAAGGCACTCATCTTCGACGTTCTCTATGCGGGGCGAGAAGCCCCGCCGCATCTTACTCAGACAATGTTTTCCGTGCTTCCCGCAGATGGCAGCAAATCGACTCGTATCGACGGTCTTGGCGACAAAGCCATCTTCTGCCCCAACGAAACCGGCATGGCAATGTTGCACGTCCTGAAGGGCAACATCCTGATCACGATTGGAATCCACGGCCTTCCCACTGACGTGGTTCGCGACCCAGAAAAATCGATGGCCACAAAAATTCTCGCGAACCTGTAGAAGGCGTGTTAGTGCGCTACGTCAGCGCATCTGTCGCAGATAATACTTGTCCCACGCAGCCGGGACACTTTCCCGAGCTGAGTACGGGCCCGGTTCGTACGCGCGCGAGGAAATGCCTTGCTGGCTTAATTCGCACACGTGCCAATCCTGCTTGTTTATCATGTCCCAAAACCCAACGGCATCATCGGGATTAAAATCGCTGCGCTTAAACGCCTCCGGGTGAAAAAACCAATCGCACAAGATCACTGTCCGCTCTGTCGACTGCGGCCAGAGCTGATGCACCATCACGTAATCGGGATGCAAACTCAGCAACATGTTCGGGAAAATGGAATAATAGAAAACAAGCCGGAAATCTTCTTCGCCAAACTGTTCCATCGGCAAGGCGCACGCGTTCCCGCTCATGGTAAGGCTCCGGCCTTTGGCGATCCGCATAAATCCACCGAGGAACGGTCCTTCGATCAGATCGTTCTCGGCCGAGTCATGCGGTGAGATTTTCGAGAGCTCTGGGTGCACTCCCAGACAGTGATAACACTCCGAATAATTTTCGAAGATCAACTTCCAGTTGGCTCGTACATCATACTCGATTCGTTTCGCTGAGCGAAGCGTTGGCGATTTCCAGCGCGAAAATTTTCCAGCCAACGCCGCAAACCATTTCTCGAGCGGCATGGAGCCGCCTCGCTCTGTCGAGGCGTCTGCTAGATTCACAAAGATGAATCCTTCCCACAGCGCGACGTTCACCGGATGCAACGAATAATCGGCCTTATTAAAGCCCGGAACATCATCCATGTGCGGCGCGCCGAGTAAGCGTCCATCGAGTGCGTACGTCCATGCGTGATACGGACACTGAATCGCAGCAGACAATTGTCCGTTTCTGTTTTCGATGAGGCGACTTCCGCGGTGGCGGCAAACATTGCAAAACCCGCGGATCTCGCCGCGTTTATCGCGGACAATGATCAAACTTTCCTCCGCTACTTCCGCGACAAAATAGTCCCCGGCATTCGGGAGCTGACTTTGGTGCCCGACCAACACCCATTGCGTCGAAAAAATTCTATCTTGCTCCTGCGCAAAAATCTCCGGCGAAACAAAATACCGTTGCGGCAGCGTCTTTGCCCCGGCGTGAAAAGTTTCAGCCGTTTTGCGAAACATGGATGCTGCTTTCGTTTGCGTCAGGGCCACTCCGCAAGCTGTATGCGGCGTATGTTCGCGTCAACGCAGTTGTAGAAACGCTCGTGCCAAGCCGCCTATATCGATTCCATTGTAGAGGCAGCCGTGTCGGCTGCAGGTCTAGAGCGTCGCAGGCGGCACGCCTGCCACTACAGCCGTCCGAGTTTGTTTCCTGCAATCAACACTTACGCCAGCACCGCTCGGTGGAACTCGTACCAATCGTCAAGATTGTTTAGGCTCACCCCGTCTTTCGGAGCAAAACCATCATCGGTCATGCCGCATGCGCTCAGAATACCGCGCCGCGTTTCGTCATCATGATTGTAACCGCGCACCGCAGCGTTGTGTTTCTCGATTGCCTCGCGATTTAGCGACTTGGCATTCTTCTTCACCCACGCCTCGAATTCGGGATAGGTCGGGTTGTTCTGCTTGATGTAATCTCTCACCGCCTGCTCTTCGAGCCCGAGCGCCGCAAGAGTCATCGCATCGAAACCTTTGCCAACGCCGGGATAGCCGGAAGCAAGTTTACCTTTCTCCTCCAGAGAGACTTTCTGCCAAAGCCGCGGGAGATGTAAAACGCCAAGCGGCCCCGCAACGCCGGAACTGATCAATGGAACGTATGTGTCGCTCATAATAATGGATTTTGTTAATCCGGCTCACGCGAATTGCAAGTTCCGGCCGTGATGGGAAGACGCAGCCAATATTGCGCTGCGAGAGGTTTTATTCGATCTCGACATCCGGCTTTGGTAATGGCGAGGAAGTCTCCACCTCGTCATTTTGGACTGGGCCGGTGCGGGCGCTGAGAAACATGATCGCGGTAAGTTTGCCGTTAACGTTGATGTTGTTTCGACAGTGATTGCATCAACGCCGCGGCGGGACAAAGGCTCGCCCCGGACTATTTCGGCGGTTTCGATTTCGTGCTCAGCAGCCGGTGCACTGCCAGCGCGTTGAGGATCTCCGGGTTGCCTTGCGCCCACGCGTTGTCGATCATCATGCGTTTGAAACGCCATTTCTCGCGGTCGCGCGTGAGTTCGCAATCGTAGCGATTCATCAGGAGCGCGTTTTCCGCGCCCGGCTTCGGACCTTGCCGCGGCATGAAATGTTGCGCTAGCACATATCCATAGAGTGTGGCTGAATCGTCGCTGATGTCGATTTGGAGATTGCTGATTGTGTGACTGGTATCGAGCGGACCGAGTAGCGGAATCAGCGCGTCAACGATCGCCTGCCGGCCGGTCAACTTCGGAAAATCGAGCCCGAGTTTCCTGCCGGCTGGTCGAAAATCGAGAACGCAATCTTCCATGAGCGTCGAGGCGAGCGAATCCGCGTCGCCATGATCAAGGCCGAACGCGAAGCGATGCAGCGCGTCGGCAATTTCGTAACGGTCGGCGGCAAGCTGCGCGAGGTCGGCACTCATGCCCGGCAGCTTAGCCGGTCAGCATCGCAATCGCAAAGCTCAGACGAAGTGGAAGATCAAAAGCGCGATGATTACGACAATCGCAATCAGCGTCGTGTAAACCATCGCGTCCTGAGTTCGAGCCCGTTTGGCGGCGGTTACATATGGAATTCGCGTGAACGTGACCATTGTGTAGAGCGGCAGATAAATTCTCGGCAGCGCGGCTTCGAGGAAGTGATCGAGTTTTTTCTTTGCCCGGAACGTTTTCGAGGCGGTTTTGTCGCGCATCTCGATGAAATTGCCAATCGCAAGGTCAGCGAGCGCATCGGCGTTTCTTTTGCGCCGGGAAAAATATTCGCCGAATGCGCGCTCGCGGTCGTCGCGAAATTTTTCCAGGCATTCGTCCAGTACGACGCAATCTTCGAATGCAGCGTTCATCCCCTGACCATAGAATGGGACGACTGCGTGCGCGGCGTCGCCGAGCAGGCAAACCTTGTCACGATAATACCACGGCGCACAGCGAATGGTTACTAGCGACCCGGTCGGATTTTGACGGAAATCTTCGAGCAGTGTCGGCATCAGCGGCACAGCATCGCGGAATTCTTCTTCGAAAAATCGGCGCACATCATCGTCGGTTTTCGTGGTCGCAAAACTGCGCGGACCTTCGAATTCCCAAAAGAGCGTGCACGTGAACGAGCCGTCGGGATTTGGCAGTGCGATCATCATGAAACTTTTCCGCGGCCAGATGTGGAGCGCATTCTTCTCCATGCGCCATGAGCCATCGGGCCCGGGCGGAATGGTCAATTCTTTGTAGCCATGCGCGAGATAACTCTCGTCATACTCGAAGCGATTGATCTGCATCTGCATCGATTGTCTCACAGCGGAGAACGCGCCATCGACGCCGATCACCGCGTCACCGTGAGCGGAGATGATTTGATTCTCGGAATTCGCAGGCGACACGCCTGCCGCTACAGGAGAAGTTTCCAAATGGGCGGTCGCAGAGTCGAGATCGACATCGATGCATTTGTGATTGAAGTAGACGCGCACGTTCGGATAGCGCTGCGCTGCTTCGATAACAGTCGTATTGAGCGCGGCGCGTCCGATCGAGTTGATACAGTTTTTCGGATCGACATCGTACGGACTGAAATGCAACGCGCCGGATTTATCGTGAATCATCCGGCCACGCATCGGGATCGCGTGTTGTAATGCTTCATCAGCAATGCCGATCTGTTCGAGCGCATGAATGCCCCGGGTCGAAATTGCCAGATTGATCGAACGCCCGCCAACAATGTTGCCTTCGCGCGGATCAGCGCGTCGCTCGTAGAGACCGACATCAAATCCTCGCCGCCCCAAATACGCAGCGAGCAATCCACCTGCGAGTCCGGAACCGATTAGAACAAATTTTGCCACCCAGTAAGAATCTACGAATCAGGAAACCAGGAAAGCAGGAAAAGCGAGGCCAGTTCCTCGCGAACGCTTTCGGAGTTGCCGACGAAAACAAATTTAGAATTTCAAGCAAAGAAATCTCGCACAAAGTCCGCCAAGGACGCAACGTGACGCACCACGATATGAAGAACCGATCCTGCCAACTATTCATGTTGCTCGTTTGCATTTGCGCGATGAGCCATCCGTTGAACGCGCAAACTCGCGAACCGGGCAAGCCGAAAGAGTTTATCTATGTGCTAAGGCTCGTGCCGCGTTTGTACGACGATAAGAACTGGACGAAAGAGGACAACGCAGTGCTGGAGCGGCATTTTGCTCGATTCCAGGAAGCGATAAAATCCGGTCAGTTGATCCTGGCTGGACGCACAAAAGAGCCAGGTGATAGGACATTTGGCATTGCGATCTTTAGGGCATCTGATGAAGCGGCCGCGCGCGCGTTCATGGAAGCCGATCCCACAGTCTCGGCCGGATTGATGACGGCAGAGTTGCATTCCTTCGCCGTGGCGCTCGAACACGCTAATCCCTAGCGTTTATCCGCAGGACGGACGCCGATTAGGAGCAAACATTCCTGCTTGTGAGCACCGCTCGTTGCTAATGCAGTCAGCGCGATGCAGTGGTTGTTTGATATTCCTGCAGCCAGGCGCTCCATTTCATGTTCTCTTTCCAAACGGTGATGCCGGAATGGCCGTAGTGCTGTTCCACTTCGTACTCGTCGTCTTTCCTTACTTGGCACCAAAACAACCGGCCAGCCCTGCGCCACGCGTCGAGAATGATTCCATCCTCGAAAGGCTGATTGCGTGCAGTCACTACCAGCGCATTGTTCTCGCTCGAACTGTTCGGATAAGCTTCACCCCAGTGCAACACGAGTGTCTTGAGCTTGAGTTCCTTTAGATGCGCGCCGAGGTCCTGCGCCCAATGACCGCACCAGCCGCGTTTTCGCTTACCGATGTTTACGAGAAATACCGTAAACTCGGGGTTTAGAACGACGCGATATTCCTTTGCGAGACTCCGCGCTTTGGCGTGCGCCGTTACCGATAACAACTCCGCTTCCGCCGGATCGACGTCAGGCGCGAGTGCGGTCAGCGCTTTGCTCAAGTCCTTGATTGATCTCTCGTCTCTGGCTGCCGCCGAGTGGATCAGAAACAGAAACGCAATAATGAATGAACTCGTTCGCATCGTTTAAGTATTTCTCTCGCACTGGAGACCAGGATTGTAATCACAAACAGCAGCCACGCCAGATACAACTTCCATCGACAGCGGCTATCGCCTCACTAATTCACGAAAATACGCAGCGACATTTGGTTTGAAGTAGAAGTACCATACCGCAGCAGAACCGAAGAGAGACGCATTGACGATAGCCCGCCACATGATTGTATGGCGAAGCACGCTCAGTGCGCCGAGCGTGGATGCATAGAGGATAATCAAGCTGAATACCGCCATGACCACATGGCGCGACCACGTTTTGCCGGCGTGGAGGGCGTAGGCAATCAACGCCATAAGGCAGCCAATGCTACCGACGAGTGGCGCCGCAATGTGCAACCATTCCGATCGGGTGACTCGTTCGCCACCCATGATGTGCGGCCCGACGTCCATAACCGCGAGCAGGATCGACAAGAACATTCCGATGGAGGCGAACCCCGAGAACCAAGTCAAAATTCGAATGGCAAACGGTTGCTTCATTTGATGCGTTGAATTTGTAGTCCACGGCGCCAGGGGGCGTCGAATGTTTTGGCGGAAAGCCAAGCCGCATAACCGCAAAACAGGGACCAGTATGCGCGGGCGCTTGCAGAAGCGACTTGTGCTCAGTCGCGATGACGAACCGATCCGGCGCCGCTGATGTGTTTTTCAATCGTTGGAGGGTTGCCGGAGTACTGAACTTTCCCCGCACCAGTGATTACGACTTTGAGCGTCTCGGCGACTGCGACCTCCGCGTTACCGGCGCCGGTGGTGGAGATTTCCGCAGTTTTAGTTTGCAACGCACTCGCTGCTAACTCGCTCGCGCCAGTCATATCCGCTAGCAATTCGTCAATGTTTCCGTCAAGTGAGACGCGCGACGCGCCGCGCGATTCCAATGCGAATCTTGGGCCGCTCAGCTGCTTTGCATCAAGCTTTACTGCGCCACTGATCCTGGCTCCTGCCCGCGTTGGGCTCGAGATAACCACCCGGATTCCGTGGGTCGGTCGAATCTGTTCGCGGGTGCGCAAATGAATTGTGTCGCCGGAAACGTTGCTATCGATGTTAGGAAGCAGATTTTCGTCCGTCGTGATACGGAGGCTGGGCGTTCCACTTTGCCATTCGATTGTGAAAGCGCCTCTCACATCGATATTGGCGAACGCGCTGACCGGGCGTTCATCCGTCTTGATATGGCCATTACCGTGAATTCCCACCCAGTGGCAGCCAACCGCCAGAACGACACATGCCGCGAGAAAAACAATCGTAATCTTCTTCATGCAAATATGATTTCTCTAATTACGATGCGGCGGCGGGTTGTTTTGGATTCAGGAAATGTTCCGCCGAGTCGCCGATGTAACGAATCGCGGCCGGCGCAGCCGTCATTCATTCGACAATCTTTAGTTTTACGGCGTCCACAAAAACGTCATCGACGTAGAATTCCACGCGGTAATCGCCGACCGCCCAACCATCTTCGGGTCGCGCGAGCGTGAACGCTCCGTGAGCACTTGGGGTTTCAGCGACAGCGGAGGCTTCGTCAATCTTGTAATCCTGAGGAAAATCTTCGCCAATGTTTTCTGCGATCCACGTAGCCTTCACCTTTGCGCCTATGCGCAAGCGCCGTCCCTGCCAGCGCGCGTAGATCTCGGATGTGCTCGACGAAAAAGTCGTTATCGGTTTGCCGAACCGCTCCTTCGCAAGACTGACTGAAAGCTGCTTCGGGATCGCGTCGGATTTCACTTCAGGCCGAGCCATGATTTTCGGCCGTTCCACCAGCTCCAAAGAAATGCGCTGAAGCAAATCGCCCTTGGCAGCGCGCATTGTCGTCACGTCCTTCACCATGCCGACGCCGCCTGCGAACCAACGGTCGATTGTCGTCCGGCTCGGTGATGTTTGCTCTCCACGAATATGGAACGCACGAAATTCGCCCGCTGGCACCTCGATATCTTCCTCGCCGAGCACGTCGTAATGCTGGTGCACTTTTAATTCGCCGGCCTGTCCATCGAAATCCCAGCTGGCGCCCTTTAGGAGCGGGCTGGCGATCATCGTCTGTGGCGGACTAAACTTAACCAGTTCGCCGTCCAGATTAATCCGCGCCCAGCAAATAATTCCCTGTTCATTGATGGTAAGAAAGTCCGTGTTCGTGATCGCGCCTCCCCTGTGCATTTCGAATTTGAGAAGATCTTTCCCATCAACGTTCTCTGTTCCATCGATGCGATACAAAACCTGTAGGCGAATCTTGCCATCGGCATCCGTCTTTGCGTTGCGAAGGTCCAGACCCTTGCCGATTTCTTCTGTCATATCGTAACGCCAACTGGTTCCATCTGCGGTCGGAATCATGTCGCCGCCAAACACAACAGCGAGCGGCGCTGCCGTAAGTATTAGGGTCGCGAGTTTCATTTTACGCTTGGGAAATGCGAAAATTCGCGCAGCGGTTAACGTGGTCTGCACCTGACACGCATTCTGACACGAGATGGCAATTTTCGTTCAACCGCCCTGCACTTCATTAACGACCCGCTACGTCAGTCGTCCGCTACTGCAATTCTCCACATTATTTGCAGCGTGCTGGTTTTGCGCGCTCACAGCCGCAACGCCGCTATCGAATGAATCGCGCCACGTCGTTGTAGTCGTCTGGGATGGGATGCGGCCGGATTTTGTCAGCGAACAAAACACACCGGCGCTTTGGAAGCTTTCGCGTGAGGGAGTCACTTTTCGCAATCACCATGCGGTTTATCCCAGTGCCACGATGGTGAACGGCACGGCGCTCGTCACGGGTGCTTATCCCGGCAAGAACGGAATCATTGCAAACCATGTGTATCGCCCCGACATCGATCCTCAGCACGCCGTCGACGTCGAGATTTCAGCGGTAGTGAAGAAGGGAGATGAACTCTCGGGTGGAAAATACATCTCCGTTCCAACCATTCCCGAACTCGTCCAACGCGCAGGCGGGCGCACGGTAATTGCGGCGGCAAAAACTGTCGGGCTCTTGCTGGATCGACACGTTGCAGGCCGCTTTAGCAAGCCTAGCGAGCCCGCCTCTCCCCTCGCCGAAGGGGAGAGGATGAAGGTGAGGGGATCGCGCAGCGTCACGCTGTTCGCGGGCAAATCGTTGCCGAGCGACGCGCTTGCTCCGATTACCGCCGCGCTCGGTCCGTTTCCATCTGGCCATTTGCAACAGGACGCCTGGATAATGAAAGCATTGACCGATCTTCTCTGGAAAGACGGTATGCCGGGCCTGTCGATTCTTTGGCTCGGGGAGCCGGACCTTACGCAACATGAATCTGCGCCGGGCGCGCCGGCGGCGCTCGGCGCGATCAAGTCCGCCGATAAAAATCTGGCGTCTGTTCTATCGGCGTTAGACCAGCGACATGCACGCGAAACAACAGACGTCTTTGTCGTTTCCGATCACGGTTTTTCCACGATCGAGCGCTCGATTGATTTGCGAAAAATTTTGAATGACGCGGGCTTTACCGCGAAGACCGAATTCAGCGACCAACCAAAACCTGGAGACATCATGCTCGCCGGCAACGGCGGCAGCGTTCTTTTCTATGTCGTCGGACACAACCAGACGCTCATCCGTCGTCTCGTTGAATTCCTGCAGCAATCCGATTTTGCCGGAGTGATTTTCACCAAAGAGCCGATGGAAGGAACGTTCAGTCTCGACCGAGCGACGATTCAAAATGATCATGCGCCTGACGTCCTGATGGCCTTCCGCTGGAACGATTCGAAAAATCAGTTCGGTGTTCCGGGAGTTATCGACGCCGATTGGCAACGAGCGGCAGGGAAGGGGACACACGCGACGCTCAGCCGGTTCGACATGCACAACATGTTGATTGCAGCCGGCCCGGACTTTCGCCGCGGCCAAACAGATGATTTACCAACAGGCAATACCGATCTTGCCCCAACAATTTTACGGATTCTCGGAATCAAACCGCCGGAGCAACTAGATGGCAGGATTTTGTCCGAAGCGATGATAAATGTCGATCCGAGTACTACGGGACCGAAATCTGAAACCAAAACAATCGACGCTGTAAAAGATTTTCCATCCGGCACGTGGCGGCAATCGCTCAAAATCTCGCGTGTCGACTCGACGACTTATCTCGATGAAGGCAACGGCGTATTTGAAAACAGATTCAACCACGAATGAACACCAATGGATACTAACAGGGAGCGCGAAATTCGTGTTTATATCTGATGTATTAGTCGTTCGAAATCTGTGCCAGCTGTAGCGGCTGGCGTATCGCCGGCGAGACTTTGCTGTGCCTTCGAGGCGGCTACGGGGATGTTTATTTTGTGGCTTGCTGAATCGCAGTCGGGCCGGTGCTTCAGGTTATTGGATGAAAAAGAACAGTTCCGCCGAGGAGCTGATGCGCGCGATTGAGGTCGTCCTGAGCGGTGAAATTTATGTGAGCCCGCTGATCACCTCCCGCGCCGTTCAACGATTCGCCGGCCGAAAACGCAACATTCCTTGGTCAGCTGGACGTTCTTAGCGATCGCGAGCTGGCAGTATTTTCATTGCTCGCTGCGGAACGACGCATCGGTCAGATTGGGCAAGAGCTTGGGATTAGCCGCAGGACAGTCGAGTCGCACTGTGAAAATATCAAAACCAAACTCGGCTATGCCGATGCTGAAGCGCTTAGGCGCGGCGCGCATGAGTTATTAGGGGCTGCGCACCATTCAAGACGCCATCCCTGAGGGGTTAGTCCGCCGTTAAATCCTGCGGTTGTTGGCAATGCATCACGGGGTTTCAGCATCCCCTATGTGTCCATCCGGGATTCAGCAGGCAAATAAATGCGTGCCTTTCCCGGATAGACCAAGTCTTCCGCAGCCGCGATTGTCCATGCGTACACAAAAAATTTAACAAACAAAAAACTTTTTCGGAACTTCATCCCGCCGCTTCCGTAGAAGGATGGTGAAAGGGAACTATCAATCCCGAATCGAAAAACTCCCCCCTCCGGCTGTAGCAGCGGCCGGCTGAATCCTCATCCAAAACCAATGTCTTGGGCCGCCACGGGAATGGCCACCCCCAGGAATCAAAAATAAGAAAGACAAACTAAAACAGAAATGAAAACTAAACTAGCATTAATTATAACGCTGGCGGGATGTTTCCTTTGCGGAAATATCTTCGCGGCTCCGCCGCTTCCCGGCGCGATCTTCACCACCGACTCCACCTGTACTGGCGTCAATGTGAACATCTTCGGGAGTAAAGACGCCGTCTATCTCAACGGCGGACCGTCCCATATCGGTGCGGCAAGTCTGCCCGACGGATCTTACTACGTGCGGGTCACCGACCCCAGCGGAACCCCCGTACTGGGCACCAGCATCGGGTCGGGAAATGACACGCCTTTTGTGGTCAGCGGCGGGGTCGCGAATTGTATTCAGCTTAGTGCAGTTCTGATCAAGGGTTCGGATGCAACGCCCGGCTACGACGACACCACCAACCAAGGCGGCGAGTACAAAGTCTGGGTGAGCACCGTCAACACCTTCGACAACAACAGCACCAAGACCGATAACTTTAAGGTCAAGGAAAATCCCGTAGTGGCTACACTGTGCATCGACAAATTTTACGATGCCAATGCTAACGGTATCAAAGACAACGGCGAAGTTTCAATTAATGGTTGGCAATTCACCATCGTGGCCGACGCCAACCAGATTAACACACGGTTCACCAGCCCGCTTTGCATGGTTACCGAGGCCGGCCTGTATCACATATTCGAATCTGATGCGATTGAAACGAACTGGTTGCACACCACGCCAATTACAACGGATGCTGCCATCCCTCTGACTCCGAATCTGCCGGTAGAGTTCGGCAATGTCTGCCTAGGAGCAGGTGGCGGGTTAACGCTCGGATTCTGGAGCAATAAGAACGGCCAGAACCTGGAAAACGCAGCCGACTTTACGTTTCTTACTGGGCTATGCCTAAGAACTGCTGGCGGCAGCAACCAGGACTTCAACGGGAATCTCACCCAGAATAAGAGCGCTCTACACGACTGGCTGCTCAACGCCAGCGCAACCAACATGGCCAATATGCTTAGTGCCCAACTTGCGGCTATGGAACTGAACGTGCGCCACCCCGGTGTGACCGGGACTAGGCTGGTTTATGGAGGCGACTGCGTTAAGGCCTACCAACAGTCGCAGCAACTTCCTGGAAGTAACGGGTTCATCACGATTAATGACTTGATGACCGCCGCTAATACCGAGCTATGTCTCCATGGAACCACACTTAGCGGCAGTCCGTTCCGCGCATTCCAAGAGTGCATGAAAACCACGCTGGATCAGGCTAATAACAACATAAACTTCGTGCAGGGCTCACCTTGCCCGTTCTCGTTTGCAGGCGTAGCGCCATAATAACGGAAGCATAAAAGTTAACCCCAGCATGAGGGCTCCTCGGGAAACCGCGGAGCCCTTTTTGCTTTGTAGCTGTAGCAAAACCTTAACCACAAAGCCAGAGGTCGGAGGTCAGAAATTCGTGTTTATTCGTATGTGCGCTTGCCGCGCCGAAGCCTTGGTGAAGGTGGATCAGTGGTTAGAACCCATCTCATAAATCGAAACAGCCTGAGGGCAGGCTGTCTCCAACGTTCGTCGTGCATGCATGTCGCTGGAGTCGGGCCGCCCTCGGCTGGCGAACAACCTGATGAAACTACTTATGAGATGACTCCTAGAGATCTCTGCCGAATAATCCGCCGTTGTTCAGCTTTTTCTGAGAACTTCGCCTCGCAATTTCCGGAGAATATTAACCTTCTTCGTTAGACCGAAGCCCCGTGATTATTGTTATTTCATTGCTTGCTGAATAGCGGTCGGGTCGTCCAGCAGAATCCATTCAACCACTGAGACCGGCAGACTCCCGTTCTTGATCAGGTCGTCGTGGAACTGACCGAGCCGGTAATTTGCGCCTTGTCGATCTTTGTAGCGGCCGAGCAAATTCATGGTCTGCCATTTGCCGATGATGTAGCTGATTTTTTGCGTTGGGCTTGAAGCTGCGCCTGCCGCTTCGCCTTCGGCTGCTTCGCGATCCAGTCCGCCCGCGTCCATAAAGTATTTTACGGCTTGTTCGAAGCTCCACCGGCCGGTGTGCAGATTTACATCCACGCCGATGCGTGCGGCGCGATAGCGGGACAATCGTAGGATTTGACCCTGTGCGGGTGAGTTATTCGAATACAAACCGGTTCGCATCAGCATCTCTTCGCCGTACAACGCCCAGCCTTCCACAAAAACAGTGTCCTCGTGCTGACGCCGAATTTCGTCGCTCAAATGATTCGCAATTGAGAGCTGAAGAAAGTGTCCGGGAATGCCTTCGTGTCCGAGGATTGGCCGGGGATCTTCAATCGCCACGCGGATGTAAAAATTCTTCGACTCTGGGTTGTAGGTCGGAATAAAAAAGAACCCGGTTGGATCTTTGTCGTAGACGCCGGGGGGATTCATGAAGCCGCCCGGGCTGGTCGGCTTGAACGCGTCCGGCAACTGTCGAATTTGAAACGGCCCAAGATAATCCGGCAAGGTTACAAGATTGTGCTCCTTCAAGAAGCTGATCATTTCTGCTTCGCGACTTTCGTACGCTTTCAAGAATGATTCCTGGTCAGGGGGAACGTGCGCGGCGCGTTTTGGATTTGGATCGGCCAGTTTTGGATCGGGGAGAAGAGCTTCGAGCGCGCGGTAACGCGCGAGCTCGGCGCGTCCAATCATCTCTACTTCTGAGGCATTGAGCGGCAGAAGCAAAACGTGTTTGAGATAATAATTGTAGTTCGCTTCGCCCATCGGCGAGAAATCGACCATTTGCGGGAGACGTTTTTCCAGCTCGTCGGCGTAACTGTGCAGAGCAGCCAGCGCTGCATCGCGCGCTTTGATCAGGTCATCATGCTCGTTAGGCGCAAGGTCCACGTCGAGCGCCATCAAGCTCTTATTCAAAAGCGGGTCGATTGAGCGCGCCGATTGGATCGCGAGTTGCGCGTAAAGCTTTACCGGGCTTTGCAAATTGCTCACGCCTTGTTTCAACAGCGCCGGCATCTGTTTCAGGCGCGCGGTGGCAGCGAGCGCGCGTTTTCTCGGAGTATCGTAGTCCTTCTTTAGCAACGAAAAGATAGCATTCGTGCATTCACCCGTGTAAATCTGCGGATTTGTCCGCTCGAACTTCAGAACGCGATTTCCAAAATCGACGTTCTCCAGTTGCGATCGGAAAAGAATCCAGTCGATGCGCGCATCCTTCGGCCAGTTATCAGTCTTCATCGCGCGCACCTTGTCCAACAGCGAACGCACATGCTGTGCGCGCTCCGCAATTTTTGCTGGCGAATAATCGGTGAGCCGATCGTCACACGTATGCAGTCCGGCGTCGCTGCTGCGGACGGGATAATTTTCATTTCGCCAGGCGTAGTAATCGTCTGCCATTTTGTGCAGCGCGCCAGCCGCTGCGTCTGCAGTCTGATTTTTGAACGCATTCGTGTTTATGCTGGGCGTGGATTTCGTGATCAGGGCCTTGTTCGACACATCGGGATTTCGCCCCGGGGGCGACTGCGCCACGATAGTGAGAGCGATTAGTGGCAATGCGGAAGCAAACACCGACAAACTGATCCGACGCATGAGGCCAACTCTAATGCCCAATGCCCGATCGCAAAGCGCAAAGCAAGATTGCTGTAGCCGGGATCGGTGATCCCGGTTCTTTTATTCGCTCTCTTCCAGTTCTTCGAGCAATTGCTGTCTCAGATGGCGTCGAGCTGCCTTTTTAATCGCGCGTCGCTGTGCTGCTACCGCTTCCTTCTCCGCCTGGCGTTCTCGCCTTGTTTGTGGCTCGGTGGCCTGCGGGAAGTGCCTGATCTTTGGCCGATCGGCGCCCACGTTTCGCTCTTTTGGTTTTGCGTACGGGTCCATCAAGAAAAATTTACCGCATTTTATTCGCGATAAAAAAGACCGGAAGCGCGGTAAGTTGAAGGATGACTGAAAACAGTGCGACCGCGAGAACTGATCTGTCGTAAAGCAATCCCATGACCGCGCTGCCGACAAACCACGCGATCCCGTATCCGGTATCAAACAGCCCAAATGCGGTGCTTCGTTTCTGTGGCGGAATAACGCCGGTGAGCATCGCTTGAAACAGAGAACCCTGCGCGCTCATTCCGATTCCCCAAAAAACCATCCCAATCAATGCAGGAACAGATGTGCCCAGAAAAACAAAAGGCGCAGCCGCGGCGGAAATAAGAAAGGCGAACAGCGAAATATTTGGGCCGAACCTATCAAACAATCGCCCCAATGGAATCGAAGCGAGCGCGCTGCTAGCCATTGCAACTGCATAAAACACGGGAATTAGGTTCGCGGGCACCGTATTCATCTTGTGAAAATGAAAACCGATCAGCGCGAAGTCGGCGAAACCAGCGGCAATCAGTGAGCCAGCCGCAAGATAAATCCAATAGGCGCGCCTCAGATTCGTCGTCGCGAACGTGTGCCCCATGCCTTCCTCCAGCTCGTGCGGACGTGGATGCAGCAACCTTGCTGCGACCAAGATCGCGAGGCAAAGCAAAGCCGGAATGAGCAGCACACCGAATCCGGTCCGAAACCCGCCGTTAAGATAAAGAATCAGCGCCACGAGCAACGGACCGACCGTCGCGCCCGCTTGATCGAGCGCTTCATTCAGTCCGAAAACCCATCCGGCGCCGATCGATTTACCGGCGTACGAAAGCATTGCTTCCACAGTCGGCTTACGGATGCCTCGCCCGACACGTTCCGATACCACCAGAGTAGCGGCGAGCGGCCATCGCGTTGCAAGTGCGAGGGCGGGAACGGCGAGCATGTTGATCGCGTACCCTAGGAACGCGAACGCCCAATGCCGATGCGATTTGTCCGCGAAATACCCCGAGACCGAACGCAACCCATAACCCATGAGCTCGCCTAGACCGGCAACAAACCCGACCATTGCAGCGCCCGCGCCTAAGGAACCAAGAAACGGTCCCACGATTCCCCGCGCACCTTCATACGTAAAATCAGCGAAGAAGTTCGCGATGCCGATGATCAGGACAAAATGCAGCGCCGATCTGCTTTTCATTTAACCACGAATGGACTCGAATAAACACAAATTCAGAGAATGCCGAAATCCGAATGACGAATGCCGAACGGGTGGCGCATTTAATTGTCATTCTGGCTTCGTCATTAATTCGTCATTCGACATTCGTGCTTCGGCATTTCACAGTTCGAGCTCATTCGTGGTTAGCAAATGAAGACTCTTGGAATT
>Ga0209377_1001171_pt1 | contig 17691 bp, 12 predicted proteins | sample GraSoiAngelo_141_FD_185898 | JGI IMG/M metagenome (GOLD analysis project Ga0209377, IMG submission 185898) | Grasslands soil microbial communities from the Angelo Coastal Reserve, California, USA - 14_0929_12_40cm (SPAdes) (version 2) | ecosystem: Environmental > Terrestrial > Soil > Grasslands ...
GATGGCCGATATCAGATAAACGTCGTGGCTACGAAGAAAATTATCGTCTTTGATCGCGGGAAGCACGAGCGGTAAAGAAAACAACCCTGCGAAAATTAGCAGACCAAAGCCGATCAGGAGCGAGAAAAGGAAATAGCTGTTCCCCTCTGTTCGAAACCCACGCCACGGTTCTGCGACTGACCCGCGGTTCTTTACAATGCAATCAATAAACATAAAGCCGCCGCGTGCTCGCAACCAGGCACAGAGGACAATCAGAACGAGCACGAGAACAACCAAAAGAATAATGCCTCCAACGAGAATCGGATGCGGGATTTGGCTGATCGCATCATTTACCTTCTGCACCTCGTCGCGCTTGGATGGGTAGTTAAAGTTGCCTCCCGCACCGGCACCCAAACTCGCGAGCCACGCAGCGAAGCCAATCACGAACCATTTCTTTAAATCGAACGGCTGAAACAGAATCTTCTTCATCAACTCGAACGCTTCGCCGAATGGCTTAAAGATTTGGATCTTCGACTCGCCTTCATTCATGCGCAGCATTCTGAACGGATTTCGGCAATGTAATCAAGCCCGTGATGATCTTTGGATTAACGACGCAGCATCGTCTTCAAAGTCTTTGAACCCCTTACGCATAGTCGTGTGCGGCTGTAGCGTCCGCTGCCCTCAGCGGATACAAGGCGAGGCCAAGGTCCGATGCGCTGAGGACAGCCACTCTACGGCCGGCTCGCGAGGTTGTTTAGTAAGCGAGGAGCGCCAAATTAGTTCGCTATGTCGAGTGTAAAGCGTCGGTACCCAATCGGGGCGGAAGTGATTGGCGAAAACCGAACGCACTTTCGCCTCTGGGCGCCGAAAGCCCGACAACTTGATCTTGTTGTCGAGCGGACTGCGGGTTCGAAACGAACGCTTCATCCGCTGACGGCGGAAGCAGATGGATATTTTTCCGGCATCGCTAATATCGGAGCGGGCACTCGCTATTGGTTTCGCGTAAACAGCTCGGAGAAGTTTTATCCCGATCCTGCATCACGCTTTCAACCAGATGGGCCGCATGGTCCCTCGTGCATCGTTGATCCAAGACAGTTCCCATGGACGAACTCGCATTGGCCGGGCCCCGCAGCCGCCGAACTAAAAGGCCAGGTCATCTACGAAATGCACATCGGCACATTTACGAAGGAGGGCACGTGGCGCGCGGCAGCAGAACAATTGCCTGAGATGGCGCGTATTGGAATCACGGTGGTCGAGATGATGCCGGTCGCGGATTTCCCCGGGAAATTTGGCTGGGGTTACGACGGTGTGAATCTTTTTGCGCCCTCGCACCTGTACGGAACGCCGGACGATTTGCGGGCATTCATCGACCGCGCGCACTCGTTAGGCGTGGCCGTGATTCTCGACGTCGTTTATAACCACTTCGGCCCCGACGGGAATTATCTCGGCATTTTTTCCGACGATTATCTGATTCGCGAAAAACAAAACGAATGGGGTAACGCGATCAATTTTGACGGGCCGAATTCAGGACCGGTCCGGGAGTTTTTCATCACGAACGGCCGCTATTGGGTTGAGGAATTTCATCTCGACGGATTCCGTTTCGACGCGACACACGCTATCCGCGATCGATCCACCGAATACATCATCGGCGCTGTTGGGCGCGTTGCGCGTGAAGCGGCTGGCGCGCGCTCGATCATCCTGGTCGTCGAAAATGATCTCCAGGAAGCGAAGATGGTGCGGCCGTGCAGCGAAGGCGGTGATGATCTGGACGGAATGTGGAACGACGATTTTCATCACAGCGCTGTCGTAGCGTTGACTGGTCGCAACGAAGCTTATTTCGCTGATTACCGCGGCACGCCGCAGGAATTTATTTCTGCGGTAAAATACGGTTTTCTTTATCAGGGGCAGGCGCGCTCGTGGCGAAAAGCGTTGCGTGGAACGCCCACCTTCGGGATTTCTGCGGAGGTTTTCGTTTGCTTCCTCGAAAATCACGATCAAATCGCGAACACCGGACCAGGGCAGCGGTTGCGCTTTCAAACTTCACCCAGGCGCTACCGCGCCATGATCGCCCTTCTGCTGCTCGGGCCGTGGACGCCACTGCTGTTTCAGGGACAGGAGTTCGGCGCGTCGAGCCCGTTCCTATTCTTCGCGGATATCGGCGACGCTTCCGTGCGCGACGCAATTCGGAAAGGTCGTGCCGAATGGCTGGCGCCATTTTTATCGCTTACCGAGGACCAAACGTGGCGAACTTTGCCCGCTCCAGACGACCCGGAGGTTTTCGCATCCTGCAAACTGAATTTTTCTGAGCGAAAAAATAATCGTGAACTTTACGATCTGTACATTGATCTTCTAAAACTGCGACGAGAAGATTCGCGTCTTCGCCAGCAGAGTGCCGGCGGAATCGATGGCGCGGTCCTCGGACCGGCAAGTTTCGTTCTCAGATACTTCTCCGCGAACAACGATGATCGTTTGTTGCTGGTGAATTTTGGAGAGAGTCACGTCTTGCATCCTGCTTCAGAACCCTTGCTTGCACCGCCAGAGGGTTGCAGATGGGAAACACTCTGGACGAGTGAATCGCCGCGTTACGGTGCAACCGGTAGCGGTGCAGTTACTACTCCCCAACGATGGGCTTTGCCGACTGAATCAGCAGTGGTGTTGAAACCCGTGCCTTAGGATTCTGCCTGTCCGGCGAAGCAGCGACGAAGAGTGTCCCCAGCAGGGCATCCCAGGGGTTCAGAAAAGCGCAGTTTTCAATCGCGGCACGATTCAACGTGTGATGAATGGCCACGGGCACGTTCCCTTTCCGCCACCAACTTCAACGCTTGCCGGAAGAATGCCCGCGGTGATCCGTCGCGCTTTGTTTGCGACAACCTTCCTATGTTCGACCGCCTTGTGGGATGTACGCGGCGATGAGCTTACAGGGACGCCTCCACCGTTGCCCATGGCAGTTGGCACGGAAATCACCGCCGATCTTGTCAACGTAATCTTCTTGTTCGATCGCTTGGCCAGCGATCCGCCGAGGGCAACCAGCGCAAATTATCTTGCACGCGTATCAGATCCTTCTTCTCCGCTCTACCCAGGTTATCTCGAGTATAAGCAAGGTAAGATTAACCGCCTTGAGCTTAAAGAACGACTGCCTCACGTCGCCATGCTCGGCGATAGCCTTACGCAACATTTTTATTTCTCTTCCCTGCCGAGCTCTTTTTGGCGTGCACGGACGGAATGGCGCAGGAACTGGTTTCTCGACACCGACCCGAATCCCGACGGCATTTTCAGCGTCTACGAACGACTCAACTACTTCACGCCACTCGTGGCCACAGAATACAACGGAGCCGGGGCCCTGGTCGCGGCGCCAGGATCACGGGAAGATTTACGTAAAAGACTCGTCCGAGCTCGGAATTTTCCCGGCCAGGTAAATCGAGTTTTGCGGGGAACGAGATTTCCAGACCTAATTATGATTTGGATAGGACACAATAACCTTGACTGGGTCCACGGCCTTTCCTCAGAAGAGCGTCAGCACCCGCAACAGCGCCTGCGAACAATAGCTGCCCAAGTTCGGGTGAATTACACCGAATCGCTTCAACGCCTGATCCAGCGCGCAAAAGTCGAAAACCACAGGGTGGCGATCGTCATCTTCGGTCTGGCGAATATTGACAAGTATTTGGAAGGAAGACGGAAGGCGGAAATCGTGCATGCCAAAAACCCCAGGCTCTATCCTCATTTTAACAGTGGCCCCCGAAGTTTTGAATCTATGAAGCCGCCGTATCAAAAAAATATGGCCAGGCTCGCGTTAATGATAGATGTCGAGTTGCGCGCAATGGTCGCCGGTCTGCAACGCGAGCTCAGTAACACCCACCATGTGCGTATTGAGTACTCGGATGCTTTAACAAAAGTCGACTTCAGTCGCTTGGAATTAATTAATGCCGTCGATGGATGGCACCCGTCGATCGAAGCACACAAGGTTTTGGCTCAAGCAGCGTTCAGCGCGTTACGTCCGAGTCTCGTGTTTCTTAGAATCACAACCAGACCAGGGGAAAAACGTCGGCTGCTGGTGGACAATTATCCCGGGCGCTAATACTACTAATATCTAGAACCTTGGGGCGCGGGAAAAAGCTACCCACCAGTGACCTTTAGATTTTTGTCACGCGTGGGAGTAGATCCTGCCTGACGATGTTCTCCTTGAAATACGGCGCGATCAGCGCGTCGTATTCGTGACGAAATTGCGCGAGCCGGTTCGACCGCGCGGCATTTTGGTTCCCGCGATCAGCGTGCAAAATTACCGCGACCACATCGAACGCACGGCCGGTCCGATGTTGCTTCGAGCGGCGCGAAATGTTTCCAGCCCTGCCGTTGCGCCGCCTTGAATTTGGCAAAGGCGTCTTCGCTAATGGGCCAGTCAACTTGCGGCGAACAGTTGCGCAATCAGTTTTCGCGCGCATTACTCTGCGCAATGAAATCGCTGGCAACGGGATTGTCGATCTTGTCGATCTGGATGTTCGCGTACGCGCAGGAGAACGCTACGCCGCCGCCGAGAGTCTATCCTGTCGCGTTACCAAACTACGACGAGGAAACGGCAACGCGGTTGCAGATTTTTTTGGATAACAGCGATTTCGGTCCGGGCAAGATCGATGGAAAGATGGGCGAATTTTTCCGGAAGGCGCTTATTTCATACAAACACGCGCATGCGATGCCAAAGACCGGCGCAGTCGATCAGTGGATGCTTGATCAAGTTCCGGTGACTTACACGACCTACGCAATCCGAGAAGAGGATCTTAAATTGATCGGAGACGTGCCAGGCAGCCACGCTGAGCAGGCGAGGTTGAAATGGCTTCCTTACACGTCGCTGTTGGAGTTCGTCGCCGAGCGCTTTCATTCGGCCGAGACGTTCATCCAAAAGCTCAATCCCGGAAAAAACTGGGAACACCTTCAGCCCGGCGAAACACTCAAGGTGCCGAATGTTTTGCCGTTTGAAGTTGAAAAATTCAGTGAGGGAAAAGTTCCTGAGAATCCGGCGTTCGCCACGCGCAAAATTTTCGTCGATACATACGAGCATTTGCTGGAAGTCTTCGACCACAACCAGCTCGTCTGCGTGTTTCCGATCACACCTGGATCGAAAACGCTGCCCGCGCCGGTGGGCACATGGAAAATTCTCGGAGCAACCGTTTGGCCGTGGTTTCGGTACGATGAAGGCATGCTGAACTATGGAGTGCGCACGGAAAATTATTACAATCTCCCACCCGGTCCGAACAATCTGGTTGGCATTCTCTGGATGGGCTTGAACAAACCGGGCATTGGCATTCACGGCACCAACAACCCGGAGACAATCGGCCGGGCTGCCAGTCACGGCTGCATTCGCCTTGCAAACTGGGACGCGGCGCGAGTGAAGGACTTGGTGAGCGTGGGCAATACCGTGATTATTTTCTAACTGTGCTCGCCCTTCTTTAGGTAGGGGCGATTGACCTCAATCGCCTACCCCGCAGCAGCCACGTCTTGGAAGCAGGCGGTTCAGGTGAATCGCCCCTATCAAATTTCCTCAAAAAAATTTCGCGCAGAATCGCGACCTCGAGCGTCTAGGCTGTAGATCACAAAGAAATGGATGCCAGTGAACGTGAACAGTACCGGGCGGCCATTCACGGCGATCGAGAAGCATTTGAAATGATTATTCGCGCACACAGTCGAACCCTTTTCGCGATCGCGTACGGCATTTTGCAGAACCGCGAGGAAGCCGAGGACGTGGTGCAGGATTCCCTCGTTAACGCTTGGAAGACACGGTGGCGCGTGCGCGACCCGGAGAAATTTCCGGCCTGGCTGGCAACGATCGCGCGACACAGAGCACACGACGTTTTTCGCAGACGCCGAGGCGTTCCTTTTACCCACGAAACAATCGAAACAAACGAGCCAGAAACAACTGATTCGGCAGCGATCGATCAACAGTTACATTCAGCGCTCGCGGCCTTGCCGGAGCTTCACCGCGCCGCGCTTACACTGCGTTACTTCGAGGAGATGGATTATCGCAGCATCGAAAATATGCTGGGCCTGACCAATGGCGCGCTGCGTGGAATTCTCGGCCGCGCTCTGGCATCGCTCCGCAAACAGCTCCGCCCCGCTCTCGCTTCAATGGACTAAACCCATGGCAACCCTTCACGAGGAAATCGATAACTGGCTCGCCGCCGATCTTTACGGCGAGCTCTCCGAGGACGAGCAGCGCCAGTTGCATACTCATCTCGTCGACTGCGCTGCCTGCCGAAAAACTCACCAGGAAACCAAAACGATGAACAAAATTCTTGAAGAAACTCTCGCTCAACAGAAACCCGATCCGGCTTTCGAACAACGAATCCTAGCCGTTTTTCGTAACCGCATTCCCGAAAGAAGCGGTTTCGTAAAACTGCTTTCTGATCTGATGCGTTTGCGCGCCGCACAAATCACCGCAGTTGCAGCGGTGCTGCTTGGGCTGGTGCAGCTCGGGCGAATGATGACAGGGGAAACTGCGACTACGCTGCGCGGTCATGAGGGCTACACGAACGAAGGGTTGTTCCGGCAACCGTCACAGGTCGCGGCGACGGGGCAAACCCGAGCCGGTGGTTTAGGTAAGTCAGACGAACTCGCTGCTAGACAGGCGAAAGACATGGCAGTCGCTAAACCAGAGGCAGCGCCTGGAGCTATATCAGAGTTGCGAAGATTTCCGGCAACGGTCGCGCCAGCCAACGCAGCACAGACAGAAGTGCCCGCGCAGGAGACCAGGAGCGAAGCAATGAGTTACGCAACGGAACCGAGCCCAGCGGAAACGCCTGCTGCAGCGACGGCCAACCGCAAACTGATTCGCAACGCGACCGTCCAGCTTGAGATCGTCAGCTTCGATGATGCGGTGCAGAAGATCACTGCATTTGCGAGCGAAGAACACGGCTACGTGGCGACGACGAGTTCGCTAAAACAGGCGAATGGCAAGCTGCGCGGTGAAGTCGTCGTCAAGGTGCTGCCGGAAAACCTGGATCGCTTTCTGCAAAAGATTCGCGGGCTTGGCGAATTAAAGAACCAGACGCTCGGCAGCGAGGATGTGACGAAAGCATATTTCGACACCGACGCGCGACTGAAGAACGCGCGGGTGATGGAGCAGCGTTTGATCGAGATGCTGAAGACGAAGACCGGCAAGGTGTCCGATTTGCTTCAAGTCGAGAAGGAACTCGGTCGCGTGCGCGAAGACATCGAGAAGATGCAGGGAGAACTGAAATATTGGGATTCCCAGGTGCAATTCGCCACGGTCACGATTTCGCTCGTCGAAAAAGACATGGAGGAACCGGCGGCGTTCCTGCTTAAGGAGCGTTCGCAGCTCGCACTTTACGCGCCGGATGTAGAGAAGATTTACAACGACATCAAGGCGCTCGCATCGCAAAAGGTGCAGATCACAAACGCGCAGCTCAACCGTGACTCTTCGGGACGCATCTCCGCGACAATGAGCATGTTGATCGCGCCGGAAGAGAGCGAAGCTGTGATCGGTCGCACGAAAGGTTTCGGGCGGGTTGAAAATTTCCAAACGCAAACCGAGCGCATCGCGCAAGGCGGCAGTGGCATGTCGGAAAATGCGAAGACCAAGCGCGACAAGGTGGAGCTCAATATCACCATTTCTCGCGAGGAACAGGAGCAGGCGTTGCAGCAGACCAGCCTGCGCATTCGCACCTCGTCAGTGGACGAGAAGGCAAAGGAGCTTCGAGCCCTCGCCGAGAAACAAGGCGGACGCGTTCGCAGTTCCACGTTTAACCGCGATCCAGACGGACGCGAACTCGCAAACGTTTGGCTGCGTGTGCCGATGAAAAATTACGTGTCGCTCATGCAATCGCTCAACTCGCTAGGCAAAGTCGAGAACGTCAGTGTGCAGCGCCAGGACCGCACAGGCACGCAAGTTGATGAGGCCAACGCGCCGGCGGACGTCTCGATCCAGGTTTACAGCCAGGGGAACATTGTCTCGCACGAGAGCGGTCCGCTCGCCACACTCCGCCGCACTCTCGCGCAAAGCGCCGGCGCCATCATGTGGAGCCTGCGGATGATCGGTGTGGCGATTGCGTTTCTCGCGCCGTGGGTGATTGCGCTGGTTGCGCTGATCTGGATTACAAAACGCGTGATTCGCGCACGCCAGGCAAGACGCTGACCCACGCGCTCTCTCTAATTTGTCATCCTGAGCAGCGAAGACGGCGAAGGACCTCACGCTTGGAGTGCGCGCGTTCTCGTTAGATTGTGTGCTCAACCATCTCATGTGAGGTCCCTCGCTCCGCTCGGGATGACCCGCCTGTAATAACCGAATCATTCTTGCCGCTTCGCCCAAACAGGTCATATTTTATTGCGCAAGGAGGTTGCCCGATGAAATCTCAAGGCGGTATCAGTTACAGCAATGCGGCGGTCGCCAGTTGTCCCAAACATTTGCTTCAATTCGCAGTCGATCAGCGTTACGACGATTACACGTCGGTCGATCATGCGGTCTGGCGCTTTATCATGCGGCAGAACACCTTTTTTCTGAAGGAATACGCACACAAAGTCTATTTCCAAGGTCTTCTTAATACGGGCATCTCCTTCGAGCGCATCCCGCGCATTGAAGAGATGAACGATATCCTCGCGAAGATTGGCTGGGGGGCGGTGGCGGTGGACGGGTTTATTCCGCCAGCGGCGTTCATGGAATTTCAGGCCTACAAGATCTTGGTGATCGCGTGCGACATGCGCCAGATCCATCACATCGAATACACGCCTGCACCCGACATTGTGCATGAGGCGGCCGGGCACGCTCCGATCATCGTCGATCATGAGTACTCAAAATATTTGCAACGGTTTGGCGAGGTCGGCGCAAAAGCGATGTCTTCGAAGAAAGATTTTGAGCTCTATCAAGCGATTCGCCATTTATCGATCTTGAAGGAGCGCCCGAACGCGGACCCGAAGGAAGTCGAGGAAGCAACCAAGCTAGTTGAACATCGACAGAAAACTTTGGGGGAGGCGTCCGAAATGGCGCTGCTCTCGCGTTTGCATTGGTGGACTGTCGAATATGGACTCATTGGGACGCTCGAGAATCCAAAGATTTATGGCGCAGGCTTGCTTTCATCGATTGGCGAATCGGTCTCGTGTCTCGAACCGGAGGTGAAGAAGATCCCCTACTCCATCGACGCGCAGACTTACGCGTTCGATATTACAACCAAACAACCGCGGCTTTTCGTCTGCCGCGATTTTCAGCACCTCAAACACGTGCTCGAAGAATTTGCGAGCAAGATGGCATTCATGGTCGGCGGACTCGAAGGCATCAACAAGGCCATCGAATGCAAGAATGTCGCCACGTGCGAGTATTCATCCGGCCTGCAAGTCAGCGGCATATTTGAAGAAGTCATCACGGACGAAAACAATTCTCCAATTTATCTGCGGACGACTGGCAACAGCGCGCTCGCTTTCCGCGACAAAGAATTGGAAGGTCACGGCATCGATTATCACAAGGACGGATTTGGTTCTCCGGTCGGGAAATGGAAACAAACGTCAGAATCTCCCGAGTTGCTTACGAATGATCAGTTGCACGCGCTCGGAATTGTTGAGGGCAGGAGAGCGAAGCTCGAGTTTGTTACTGACATTGTGGTTTCGGGCAAGGTCGACAAAATCCTGCGCCGCGACGGCAAATTATTGCTGATCACATTCTCGAATTGCAGTGCCAAGTATGGCGATCGCGTTTTGTTTGATCCCGATTGGGGCGTGTACGACATGGCCGTCGGCGAACGGATCAGCTCGGTGTTCAATGGCGCCGCAGACAAGGATGCTTATAATCAGGTGGCTCTCATTCCGAAGGAGCGAACCATCAAAGTCCCATCGGACGCAAAGCGAAAGCGGCTTGAGAATCTCTACGCTCAAGTACGCAAGATTCGTGAGAGCAAGACTGGCTATGAAAGGCTGGGCGAAATTTGGGAAACACAGCAGGCCGAGCATCCCGAAGATTGGTTGTTGTCGATGGAAATTTTCGAAATCCTCGACACGACCGACCAACAGCCCGACCTAAAAGCGAAAATCGAAAAATTCCTGAACGAGAAAAAAGCGCAGACGAAAGATCTCTCGACGTTGATCACCTGGGGATTCCGCCTCGTCGAATATCACAAAAAGCCGGAATACCAGGCGACACTCCACGCTTCGCCAAAATAGGCACAGCAGGGCCGCTTTTCACTTTAGATTCTCGACGGCTGGCGGCGGATTCACCTTCGCTTTGACGACCACACTTGATCCATAGATACCGGATAGCTGGCCGTTTCGCGCAAAGTCGCGCATCATGGTGAAATAGCTCGGCGCGTATCGTGTCGAGACACGCTCGCCATTTGAAGCAACTTCGTACTCGGTCATCCCGTGCTCGGCATGAGGAAATAGCGCGAGGCTAATCTGCTTTCCTTCTGCAATCAGTGTCCTGATTCGGCGACTCGTCTCAGCGCTAGGCGCTTCGAGGTCGTCTTCTCCCAGAATCCACAACTGTGGTGCTTTGACGGCACGAAGCGTGGGCATTGGGTCATAGCGAAATGGTGTGCCGGGGAGAGAATCCTTAAACTTCTCGCGCGCTTCGACCGGGGTGTACGGCAAAATGAAATGCGTGTAGTTGCCATGCACATCTTTGTACCAAGGCTCGTTGCGGTACTTCGTTCTCACAGCATCCAAACGCTCGAAATCTTTCGTGAAATTGCTCTCAAACACGGCCTCGGCTGCGGACGCAACCTCCAGAGCCTTTGAAATCTCCTCCTGGCCATGACCTTTGAGACGCATCTCAAGCGCAACCTCCTCTTGGTCTTCGTCGATGATGGAGACGGCCAGCCCGAAGCTGACAATAACGAAATCGACAGGCGCACGGGTTGCGGCGAGCGGCGCGACCCAGCCGCCCTGACTGCCGCCCTGATATCCAATCCTCGCGCAGCGCTCGCCAGCAATTCGCTTCGCTTCTCGCATGGCAGCGACGGCATCATCTGCGAGAGTATCGAAATCTTGCGTGTATTTACCTTTCGAGGCGCCGGTTCCGCGTTTGTCATAAACGAAGACGCCAACATTCTCGGCCGGTAACAGTCGTTGGAGCGCGTACGAGTCGCGTGCGGACTCATGTTCTGCTCCATGAACGAGAACCACGATCGGCACCCGCTCGTTGCCCTTCGGTAGCACTAATCTGCCAGAGAGCTTAATTCCGCCACGACCGTCAAACACCGTTTCAGTTACATCGAACGGGATCCGGTAAGCTTTCTTACCGTCGAATTCGATTTCACCGCTGGCGCAACGATTGAAAAATGCGGTGTATCCGTCTGGACGATCTGTCCATCCTAGTGTGCTCGACCACGAGTCGTCCTCCTTCTTATGCAAGATCCCGGTTGTGCCATCGAATTTGCGCCAGCGAAACGTGCCGCCTTCGGATTGCGCGATGTCGATGATCTCTCCATCCGAAAGGCGATAGGCCCCGATTTGGCAATCACGAACCGTATCGCTTTCCGATTCATGATCAAAAGCGGTACCGATACAAGCTGAGAACGCGCAGACAAGCAATCGGCGCGAGAGCGAATGAATTCTAAAACAAGACATCTCTGTTTGTGATGCAATCCATTCCTGTTTTGGATTCGAAAATTTTTCCTCACTCGATCAGCATTACCCGAAACTGAGCTCTGATGGAGACATCTGATTCGCTCGCTTCCCACTCGCTCAACCTTCGGCTTCCAGTTCCATCCCGCGGCTTCCCAAGCCGCTCGATTCTCGACTTCGCTCGAGATGACAATTCAAAAGGTCTCGTCTTTGAAGTGACGTTTGCCCTTTAGTGCTTTCGCGTATTCGTCCTTGCTCAGAATGTTCTCATCAAGCTGCATGTCGGTGCGAACAAAGCTTTGGAACCACGCTTCGATTCGTTGTCGATCCTTTAGCACTTCTTCGCTGATGTAATTGGCGTCGATGTTGATGCAGATCGCGCCGACGATCCCGAATTCCTTTCGCTTAATAGGAATCGTCGTGCACTTGAATTTCCTCGCGCCAATGTTCAGCTCGTAGTTAAGTTTTTCTTCGTTAAGCAACTGGCGACGCTTGAGATCAATCAGCAGATTCGTTGTGCCGTCGCGCAAGTGGCGGCCGGTCACATTGTTTTCGAGTGTAACGAGTGAATGAGCGGGATCAGCGAGGTTGTGCAGCAGAATCTCGATTCCCGTGTTCGGAAACGATTTTCCGATTAGCCGCACAATCCGCTCGTAGTTTTCGAGGAACTCCTGCGTGTCGTCGGCAATCGTCTTGCCATCATATTTCTCGAATAGCTGTGCGTACACCTTTTGCTCGGCGGGTTCGAGTTGCGCCCGCACGTTGTTTTGCTCGCCGATAAAAATGAGTTGTCGCGCGGCCGTATGATCTTCGTTCTTGAGGAAGTAATGCATGCCCAGGCGAAAATCTTTCAGGCTGAATTCGCCGAAGTTTTCGCGGGTGACCGTGAAGGGATAGAAATCGTACTCTTCGAGATTTCTGCCAAACTTGCGACGCCGTTCTTTGTATTTTCCCCAGGCAAATCCTGCCGCCAAAAAGAGCAGCGACACGACGATCGAGGCGACGATGTTAATACTAAGCTCGCTCTGTAAGGCTTTGATCATAGAATGAACTCCTTTCCCGCTGTAGCCACCGGCCTGCGGCCGGTCTCTTTTGGGAAGGTCACTTCGCTGGGAAACGGCTCACAGAGCCGTGGCTACAACTTCCAACGTTGCCTCAGCGATCACAGATTTCCAGTCAGACTGGATAGCGTGATGTTTTCGAGCGTAATGTCTGCCGGTCGTGAGATGGCGTACGCAACGGCACTCGCCACATCTTGCGGCGAGATCATTTTATGACGTGGCCAGTCACCTTCGATATTGTCCCAGATGTCGGTCTCTGTCGCCGCTGGGTAAACGTTAATCACGCGGATTTTGCGATCACGTAATTCTTCGCGCACGGACTGTGAGAACCCTTCAAGCGCGAATTTACTCATGCAATAGGCGCTCCAGTTGGCGAAACCGCTCTTCGCTGCGATTGAAAGGATATTTACAACACTGGATCCGGGCGGCATCCGCGGAGCAAAATGCTGCGTCAACATAAAGGGCGCGGTGATATTTACGCCAATGGTTTGTTCCCATTCAATTGCCGTAATTTCTGTGAACGGTTTCACCACCGCGATGCCGGCATTGTTCACGAGCAAATCGATTGGTCCCTTCCCAACCTCCGCAATGAGGTCGCAAACGCCCGAAGGCTTTGCCAGGTCATAAATCAAGAGCACGACTTTGGCGCAACGCGGCTCGACGGCCTTGCGCGTCAGCGCGAGGGCAACCGTATCGCGCCCGTGCAAGAGCAGCTCCGCGTCGTCTGCGGCCAGCGTCTCAGCGATCGCGCGGCCAATTCCGCGGCTCGCGCCTGTAATAAGATAACGCTTCATTTTCGCTTAATGAAAACGTCCAACGCCCAACGCTCAACGTCCAATGCCGAATTAGAAATGGTAGGGACGCCGCGCTGCGGCGTCCGGACAGCGCGGTGCGCTGTCCCTACCAATGTGTCAGGTTCTGCGCAGCGTAAACCGGTTATTCGCCGTCTCCCACAAGCGCAATCGAACAAGCTGCTGGTTTAGCCGATTATCAATTTTTGGCCAAAGCGCACGGACGATATTTTCTCCAGTCGAGGGCGCGTCTCGAAAATCTTCCGTTTCGAGATCGAGATGCCGGTCGCGCCATGGCTCAAGCGATTCTTCGATCGCGTTCCGAAACGCAAGAAAGTCATAGAGCATTCCGCTGCGCGCACTGTACTCGCCTCCAATCGTTGTTTCCGTCAAATACCGATGACCGTGACCCCGCGGATTGTTGCACTTGCCGTACAGTCTGGCGTTCTGCGTGTCCGACAACGTGGCTGCATGCAATCGGTGCGCCGCTTGAACCGGTACCTGCAATCCTAGAAAAATGATGTTGCCCTCCCATGCTTCTGCAAAGAAATCGCTGCGCTCGTGCAAACGAACGCGCTGCAGCGGCATCATCGTGTTCACGCGCTCGTAGATGTATCCGGCCAAACTCTCCGTTGTGACGGGACGATTCTTTAGTCCAATGACTTCTTCATTGAGATATCGATGATCGAGTTCGCTTCGCAAGGCGCGAACACAAGCATCGATTCCATCGTAGCGAACCAGCGGGGCTTTCTCGTTCCCGCGGTCGCGGGATTCCGCTCGGAAGGTCAGACGAGCGCGGTAGTTGTGACCGTGTATGGAAACCGATTCGCCAAAGAGGCGGATGTTTTCCTCCGCGCTTAGAAGAGGCGACATCGTTTTGCGCGCTGCGGAAAATTCGAACCAGAAATTCGCCTCGCAAGCGCCGGTGGAATAATAGGTCGCGCTTCGCTCCGGACATTCGGCCAGATGACACGCGCACAATTTTGCCTCGACGTCGGAGAACAGCGGCGCCACATCGAGGTAAAGTTGCCGGGCAATGTTCTCGGCAGTCGGCGGAACATCACCGAAAGCAGGGTTGTCCTCGTTCAAAAACCTGTGATCGAAACGTGCGCGCACAATTTTGGCGGCGCGCTCTTTGATTTCGCTGATGTTAATCAGCATTCCTGTTGTTGGATCGACCGGCCCGGTAAAAACGAAATAGGCGACATAATTACGACCGCTCCCATAGCGCGCGTTTGTCTCCGGGCCGAAAGCGCGCAGATTTTCAGCATCGCTCCAATGAGCAACGCGCAAACGGCGAGACGCCGAGAATTCGAGGCGCTTGCTTACCGTTAGGAGCATCCTTAATTGTAGGCCGTCTCCGCGAGACGGCACTTGAATTAAGCGGCGTTCGCCGCGGCGAACGCCCTACAGTTAATCTTTCAGCAATGAGAGGAATTCGGAGCGCGTTCGCGCGTCCTCTTTGAACACACCGAGCAAACACGATGTTTTCATCACCGAGTTTTGTTTTTCAACGCCGCGCATCATCATGCAAAGGTGTTTTGCTTCCACAACCACTGCTACGCCGGCCGGTTCGAGGCAGCCCATGAGAGATTCGGCAATCTGCGTGGTAAGATTTTCCTGGATCTGTAAGCGGCGCGCGAAAACATCGACAATCCGGGCCACCTTTGACAGCCCAATGACTTTGCCATTTGGAATGTAGGCAACGTGCGCGCGGCCAATGAACGGCAAGAGATGATGTTCGCACAAGGAGTAAAGCTCAATGTCCTTGACCAAAATGATCTCGCTTGCATCCGATTCGAACACCGCGTCGTTAATGATTTCGTCGAGGTCCTGCCGATAGCCTTGCGTGAGAAATTCCAGCGCCCGCGCAGCGCGATCCGGGGTGCGTCGCAGACCTTCTCGATCGAGATCTTCGCCGACCCCGTGAAGCAGTTCGCGATATGCTTTCGCAATTCGGTCGAGGTCCTTTTCCCCTAACCGATTGCGGTCGCGCGTGAAGCGCTCCTCAAGGTCAAAATTAGAATTGCCGCGTTGAATCATGGTAAAAACGACGGACTAGAGACCGCCGCTCCTTGTTAATCGAGCCAGCTCTGCGGATATTTTTCGTCATCCAGCGCAACAGCCTGCTCTGTCAGTTCGAGCGTATGCTGTGTATCGAACATTACTGCGAGCTCTTCGGTACGCATCGCGTTCCTGCTCGCGATGATCGTGCCCGGATGTGGCCCGTGTGGAATACCGCGCGGATGGAGCGTAATCGAGGCCGGCTCGATTCCGCGACGCGATCCGAAATTTCCGCGCACGTAAAACAAAACCTCATCGGCCTCGACGTTGTCGTGCACCCACGGAATTTTTACGGCCTCAGGATGCGTATCGAGCATGCGCGGAGCAAACGTGCACACCACATAGCCGCGAATTTCAAATGTCTGATGGATCGGCGGCGGCTGGTGCACCGTGCCTGTAATCGGTTCGAAATCCTGCGCGTTAAAAGTGAACGGATAAACGTATCCGTCCCAACCGACGACATCGAATGGATGATGCGCCATGGTGACCACCGTCCAGCGCGGACCATCCTTCACCAGAATCTCAACGTCTTCCTCCTTGTCGATCGTGTTGAGCTCGGTCGGCGCATGAAAATCGCGTTCTGAATAAGGCGAACCCATTTTGATTTGGCCTTCGCTGTTCAGGTAACGTTTTGGAATTCGCACCGGACCAGAGGATTCGAGAATCAGATAATCTTCCTCTTCAACTTTGTCAGGCACGAGCTTGTAAGTGATTCCGCGCGGAATGACGATGTAATCTTCAGCGCGATAACGTTGTTTGCCGAAAACGGATTCGAGTGTGCCGCCGCCTTTGAAAACAAAGATGATCTCATCAGCGCCGCCGTTGCGGTAGTATTCAAATTTGTCGTAAGCCTTCGCCGGTCGTGCGCGATACGCGGTCATGTCCTGATTAAACAAAATCGGAATGCGACCCGTGTAGAGATCTCCTTTGCGAGGAATATTCGCCGTTTTCAGATGATGATGCCGCAGCGGGCTGTCAGTGACTTTCTTCAGCTCCTCGCATTTCAGGAGCTTTACGTTGCGCACGCGCGTGGGCGGCCGCAGATGATACATGATTGAAAACGCTTCGTTGAAACCTTCCGTGGTAACTACGTGCTCGTAATAGATGCCTTCGTTTTTGTACCCGGGTCCGGCGCCATCGCGGTGGAACCAGATGTGATGCTTGCTCGGCATCTCGCCAAGTTTTTCGTAATACGGCATTGTCGAATCCTCCTTGTTTAAATTGTCATTCTGATCCCGCAGTCGCGGGAGAAGAATCTCTAGTCAATTTGAGATGTTTAGCCTCGCTCAACATGACAAATTATAAATTGCCTCTCGCAGCCTGTTCGCGCTCGATGGCTTCGAACAGCGCTTTGAAATTACCTTTGCCGAAACTCTTCGCGCCCTTGCGCTGAATGATCTCGAAAAAGAGCGTCGGCCGATCTTCCACCGGCTTGGTAAAGATTTGCAGCAGATAACCTTCATCATCGCTATCGACGAGAATGCCAAGCTGTTTTAGCGCGTTCAGCTCTTCGTCGATGTGACCCACCCGATCTAGGAGCGTGTCGTAATACGTTGAAGGAACTCTCAGGAACTCGAGCCCGCGCTGCTGCAATGCGGTCACCGTTTCGATGATGTTGTTCGTAGCCATGGCGATGTGCTGCACGCCTTCGCCGTCGTAAAACTCGAGATATTCCTCCACCTGCGATTTCTTTTTGCCCTCGGCCGGCTCGTTGATCGGAAACTTCACGAACCCATTGCCATTGCTCATCACCTTGCTCATCAACGCGGAGTATTCGGTGGAAATATCTTTGTCATCGAAGGTGAGGATGTTGCGAAATCCCATCACGTCTTCATAAAACTTCACCCACGGGTTCATCTGGTTCCATCCGACGTTGCCAACGCAATGATCAACATGCTGCAATCCCGTTTCCAGCGCGCGGAACGTCGGTTCCCACTTCACAAAACCCGGCATGAACGGCCCAGTGTAATCATCGCGCTCCACAAATACGTGCGCGACTTCGCCGTAAGTATGAATGCCGCTCAGGACGATTTTGCCGTGCTTATCTGTAAGCGTTTTCGGTTCCATGTAACTTTTACCGCCGCGCTTCGTCGTTTCTTTCCAAGCTGAGGTCGCGTCTTTCACTTTCAATGCGATGACTTTCACACCGTCGCCATGTTTGAGAATGTGATCGGCAATTGGATGTTTCGTCCGAATCGGCGTGGTGAGAACAAACGTGATCTTGTTCTGCCGCACCACAT
>Ga0209377_1001176_pt1 | contig 17646 bp, 23 predicted proteins | sample GraSoiAngelo_141_FD_185898 | JGI IMG/M metagenome (GOLD analysis project Ga0209377, IMG submission 185898) | Grasslands soil microbial communities from the Angelo Coastal Reserve, California, USA - 14_0929_12_40cm (SPAdes) (version 2) | ecosystem: Environmental > Terrestrial > Soil > Grasslands ...
TTCATGAGGGCGGCGTCGGACTCGTCGGCCAGGCCGCCGCGCTCCTCCGCAATGTGGCGGCGAATCTCGTCGATGATCTCGTTGCGGCTGTCAGGGGACAGGTCGGTCAGTTCTCGCTCCAGGCGCTGCAGATATTCGTCCACCAATTGCCTGGCGTGGCCTGCGGTCATCACTGTCGTGCTCCGTTCCGAAAGATGGTGTCCACCGAGTCGCGAAACCTGAACCACTCGTCGCGGAACTGGGCCACAGCCTTCTGGCCGGAACGGCTCAGCCGGTAGTAGCGCCGCGGTGCGCCGCCGGGTGTATCGCGCCACTCCGTCTCGACCAGACCCTCGGAGCGCATGCGGCTCAGCAGGGGATAGATCGTCCCTTCACTGACCACGAGCTCACCCCTGGCACGCAACATCTGGATCACCTCTCCGCCATAGCGCGGCAACTCCTTGAGCATCGCCAGCACGCAGTACTCGATGACTCCTTTGCGAAGCTGTGTGGCAAGGCCATCGATCGGCACCCGCGATACTGTAGCGCAAGGATCCTTGCATTGCAAGGAACATCGAGAACTTCAGATGCCTCGCCCACAATGCACACAAGTTGCGCCACCGGAAGCAGGTGCGCAACGCAGCGTCGCCCCGTCTACCTCGGTAGACAGTCCATGTAGTAGTTCATGTAGTAATTCGGCTGAAGATTCGTGCAAATCTGGACGCTCCGGGCGCGTCGACTTGAAGAATCGAACTGAAAAACGCAGAAACCGACATGTTTGGATGAACTGTCGTGTGATTCGGGACCGTGAGGCCCCGGGTTCAAATCCCGGGCCCCCGACCAATTTCTGAACTCAGAATCAGCGAATCCGATGGTTCTCAGGCGGTCGCCGGGTCACAGGGAGGTCACAGATTTTCTTGGAACTTCGTGGCGGCAGCCCCGTCCAAGTGGATTGCGGACCGTCGATTGAATTCGCTCACGGCTCTCACACAGCCGATATATCAGCACGCGCACGGCACTAGGACCGTGAGGCACCCCGGTTCAGAATTCCAAGGTCGGAGCGGGTGTCTCTAACCGCAGCAACGCGACACGAGGTCGAGCAAACGTCTCTCAACCACCTACGTTTGTGTTGGCTCTACCCGTAGGCCCGACGCCAGTTGCATCAGAAGCGGTCGCGCTCGCCTGATCTGTGCTTATCCGTCCGGGTGTGACGTCTTCAACGACCCCATCAAGGGCGAGGTCGATGAAACCCGTCAAAACGTCTCCGGTGAGTGGCCCTCCGGGTAAGAGCACCCGCAGATAGATGGGTGCGAGGATCAATTCGACCAGCAGGTCAGCGTCCGTCTCGGGACGCAGAACTCCTCGGCGAATCCACCTCTCAATTAGGTACCCGCCGACGTCGCGCCGTTCTCGCCAGAAGCGCTCCACCGTCTCAATAATTTCAGGGGACTGATCGACCGCAGCCACCAGGCTCTTCAACATTGCTTTTCCATGGTTTGAGGTCAGCTTGGCTCGCACCCCCTCGCAAAACTCTTTCAGGTCCCCACGAAGAGTCCCTGTGTCCGGGACCGGTTCGTTCCGGTCGCTGCGGCTGTCCAGAGCGTCGGCGACCAGTTCGTCACGCGTCGGCCAGCGCCGGTAGACAGTGGTCTTGGCGACCCCTGAGCGCTGAGCTACAGCCTCGATGCTGAGGCCGCCGTAGCCTTTTTCCCCCAGCTCGGCAAAGGCGGCATCCAGGACCGCCTGACGGACGCGCGCGCTCCTACCGCCGGGTCTCCTCTTCGAATCGTTCGCCCCCCGTGGACTCACGGTCATATCTTATCGCAACACGAGTTGCATTTACGGCCGACTTCATGTAGGGTCTCATTAACGCAACTCACGTAGCTGTAAGGAAGGTAGTCATGCACAACAGCATCTCGGCCAAGAGCTCGATCCCCAGTAATGAGACAGGCGCCCCAGCACGGCCGATCAGTAAGGGCCGTGTCGGTCTGATGGTCGCCGGCTCCATGTTCTCGGGATTAGTTGTCTCACTCGCGCTCGTTTTGGGGCCGTTCGAAGGAGCTCAGGAGCACGTGATCATGGGAACAGCGCTGCTCGGCTGGGCTCTCGGCTGGGCGTTGCTCGCGGTTCTCTCGATCCGTTGGTCCGATCAACCCCAGCGGTGGGCAGTCGTGCCGGCGGCGCTTATGGCCCTCGCTGGCGCCAGCCTCCTGATTTTTAGACCTGACGCCAGTGCGTTCAATGCGCTTGGGTGGATCTGGCCGCCGGCCCTGATCGCTCTCGCTATCTGGATGACGATGCAGGCACGCGCGCACCTGCGCAGCGTCACGCGCCGGTTGCTGCTTTACCCGCTGTTCGCCGCGCTCGTTATTGCCGGGGTCGGAGGCAGCTACGAGACGATTCAAGAACAGGTCGACCGGAGCGCCACCGCGATGCCTGGCCACCTGGTCGACGTCGGCGGACATCGCCTGTATGTGCACTGCACGGGCTCGGGCAGCCCGACCGTCGTGCTGGTGTCCGGTCTGGCGGAAACCTCCGTCTATTGGGATGGCTGGATCGCGCCGGCGGTCGCGCAGAACACCACAGTCTGCAGCTACGACCGTGCGGGCCAGGGCTGGAGCGATCCCCCGGCGAGTCCGCAGGACGGTGTCGCGGTTGCCAGCGACCTCAACACGTTGCTGGATCGCGCACAAATCGCAGGCCCGTACGTCCTGGTCGGTCACTCGACAGGCGGGGCTTACATCAGAGTCTTCGCTGGCCGCTACCCGGACCAGGTCGCCGGCATGGTCTTCCTCGACATGGTCTTCCTCGACTCGCAGCCAAACGAAGCCTTCACCGGATTGCCTGACTTTCCGTCCCAATACAACATCATCAGCAGAGCGTCTGCACTTTTCCCCTCACTGGCGCGGCTAGGTGTGTTTCGACTGGTCAATCAGTTTGCTGCGGACCCTCTGCCGGTCCCAACCCTTGACGAAGAACGTGCCGTGGTCTCGTCGGCGAGCCTCAACCGCATTCAGCGCGACGAGTTTGCCGAACTGCCAAACACCCTCAAAGAGGCGGCCGAGCTCGCAACCCTCGGTGATCGGCCGCTCATCGTCGTCACAGCTGCCAAAGGGGCTCAGGCCGGGTGGCTCCCGCTGCAGGACGAGATGACCGGCCTTTCGTCCAATAGCGTTCACCGGATTCTGCCTGATACCGATCATCCAGGTCTCATCCACGATCGGGCCGGCGCTGCGCAAGCAAGCCAAGCAATCCTTGACGTCGTCGCCTCGGTGCGTTCTGGGACGCCGCTGACGAAATCTTGAGCGGCCTTGGGCGGCTCACCTCACTCATCCGCACTGCTCGGTCTCCCTTGAGTGAGATCCGGGCCGAGGCCAGCTCACTCTGGTTCAGCGATTACAGCGGGCGATACCGCGGTTGACTCTCGGTACACAGGACTGTCACTGACCCATCATGCCTCGCATCATGGCGGGCATTCCATCGCGTACGAATCCAGTCACCTCTTGGGCATGCTCGCGGATCGCGCTTGCAATCCGCGGATCGCTCGAGGTCTCTTTCACAACCACGCCCTTGGCAGTTAGCGTCAGCTCTCGTCGGTAACTGGTCGAATTACTGAAGAGAGTCGGGAGACTAGAGCTCATGCACGTGACCTCGGCATGTTGGTTGAGATGCGTGTACATGCTCGAAACGTGAACCTGGAGCAGCGCGATCAAGTCGGGGGCATCGGATTCAGTCGTGGTGCGCACTCCACCATCAATCGTCTCGACAGTTCGTTTTAGCTCGGTGTGGCGGTCAAAGAGTTTCATGTAACTGCTCATGTCGGCCTGGGTCGCGCCGCCCATCATTCCTGACCCCATCATCCCGCCGCCGCCGAGGGACTTAAGGGCGTCTCGAAGCAGGTAGCCGCCCGCAACGCCCAGCCCGAGCAAGCCGGCGCCCGCGGCCATAAGGCCGATCGCGGCGCGCCGCGTGATGCCTGTCATAGACGTTTCGCTACCTCCGATTCAGAGATGGCCGGCTCTGCCCCACCCATGCGCTTGCGATCGGGTGCCGCGCCGAGTTTCCAAGACCGATAGAGAGCTGTCACGACGGCCAGCGCGAGCAGCCCTAACGCCATCGCCTGGATGGCTATCGGAAGACTCCCGAGCCAAACCGACACATTACCGGCGAGGCCGGTCGCCCAACGGTTCCAGACCTCTAACCAGCCGGGGAGGTAGGTGCTCTGGCCGGTGTAGGCGATGAGCAAAGCAAGGACACCGATCGTGAGAAACATGACCGCGGCAACAGCGTCGGTCCATGGCAATGACCAGCCCCGAAGCCGGATGCGCCGGGTTCGCAATGCGAAGCCAGGTGAACCGGGGTGCACCCTATCCCAAACCAGCACCGCGATCAGGAGCGGAAAGACCATGCCGAAGACGTAGGCGAGGCCAAGCCCGAGGGCGCCGGTCACAGACGAGGCGAGGGCAGATAGGGCGACGACTCCAGCGAGAACTGGCGCGCAGCAGGAGCTGGCAACTCCCGCTGTCAGGCCGAGGGCGAATATGCCGCCCGGCGTCGATCCGGAAACGCGAAGCCGCAACATCGGGAACGGCAACGACCACGGCCGGCCTGAGAACACCTGGAGCGCCAGCAGGACCAGGAACAAGCCGACGACGAAGAAGATGAGGCGGTGCTGCGCGGCGAACAGCTGCCCGAGAAGGCCGACACCGAGCACGATGGGCAGCATCACCGAAGCAATGCCGGCCGCGAAGATCGCCGCCATCGCCGGCAGCCGCAGTCGTCCGCGCTCGAGGGCGGCGCCGACGAACGTGGGCAGCAGCGATACAACACAGCAAGGTGCGAACAGGGCGAGCACGCCCCCGAGGAAGGCGGCAACTAGCGAGCTCGAGTAGACGAGTGCGTTCACGAGACTCTGGCCAGCCGGCTCCGAACCCCGCCTTCAGAGATCCGGCCGTAGCCGAGCAGTTGATCGCCGACATAGAGCGCGGGCGGAAACGGGACCCCGTCACGGCGAACAACGTCAGCGTCCGGGCTTTCCCAGGCGAGCTCTTGGACCTCAACCTTGAGTTCAGCTGCCAAGCGATGGGCGACGCTCCGCGCATGTTCGCAAAGATGGCAGTCGACCGCGGTGACCAGGGTAATGTGTGATGTCATCGAGGGATCAAGCCCTGACAGCTGCCACGACCTGGTCGACGGGGACATGCATGGAATCCGGAGCCAACTGCTTCCAAGTCACTCGCCCAAAGGCGTCGACAACAAAGATCGAATGGCCGTCCACCGCCCCCATGTCCATGCCGCTTCGAAGGCGGAACACTCCGAAGCCTGAGCCAAGCACGTGATTTCGATCCTCAAGGATTGGAAATCCGAGGTGGAGCTGAGCCGCCAGAGAGGCCGACGTGGCGGCCGGGTCGGTGCTCACGCCCACCACTTGACCGCCGGCAGCCTTGATTGCATCCAACTGTCCCTGCAGCTCCACGAGCTGCTGTTGACAGGCGCCTCAAGCGCCTCCTTCATAGAAGTAGACGACCAACTTGGAGCCGCGGAAATCGGTCAGCGACACCGTGCGCCCATCGCTGGACGGAACTGCGTCGGTGGGCACGGGCGACCCCACTGCCAGGCCGCCGCTAGCGCCACCACCACCTCCGGACCCTGCATGCCCGAATTGGGTGACGGCGACAAACGCTGCAACGAGAACCACGACGCCGCCAGCAATCGCGTACGGCCACCACTTGCCTGAGGTGGAGCGGACGGGGGATCGCTTGGGCTTCGACTTCGTCCAACCAGGCGAAGGGCCGCCGCGTTTCTCGCTCATCGTGCCAGTCTACTAGCCGCTCGTAGTATCAGATTGGAGGCCAGTGAGCGGTCGCATACCAGGCCAAGACCGGTGAGATCAATGGAAGCCATCGATCGCTGACGAGCAAGACTCCCATCACAACCAATAGAGCGCCCGATACCGGCTGGAGGAACGCTGTGATGCGGCCGGCGGATTGCAACCACAGGCGGACCCGCGCCACCGAAACACCCAACGCAAGGAACGGCACGCCAAGGCCGAGGCTGTAGGCGGTGAGCAGCAGCACGCCGTGGCTCAAGCTCGCCGTCGTCCCGGCGAGGGTCAACACCGCACCCAACACAGGTCCGATGCAGGGGGTCCAGGTAACTGCAAAAGCCGCTCCCAGAAGCTGTGCTGTCCAGAGGCTGCCTCCGGCCAGCCGCTTGCTCCAGTCACCACCGCGACTGAGAAAACCGATACGTCCTTCCAGAAGAAGGACGGCCCCCATGACCGCTATGAAGACCCCGGCTACACGCGCCAGCGGCAAGCGGTTGTAGAGGAGCAAGGCACCAAGCTCCGAAGCTGTCGCACCCAGCGAAATAAATACCGCCGTGAAGCCAAGGACGAAAAGCGCAGCTGCGGCTATTGTCCGGTTCCGGTGAGCGGGCGCCTCGCCGCCGAGTCCCGCCAGGTAGGCGAGGTAACCGGGCAGCAGGGGCAGGCAACATGGCGACGTGATGGAGATCAGTCCGGCGACGAACGCGATGGCAATGCCCGGTTCGCCCACTCCGGGCATCCTAGTACTATCGCTCATTAGTAACGTGGGGCCATGACCAGGCGCACTCTGCTCATCCGGCGTGCTGCCCTGGCGGTGGCAATCGGTCTCGCAGCTGCTGTCTTGGGCCGCCTGTTGCTGACGCCGGTGACCGGCAACGTTCTCTTGCTCCTGACAGCCCGGCAAGCAGACCGGATTGCCGCCACATCGGTCGATCTTCATTCGGCTCACGGTTGGATGACGCTCGGCTCGATTCAGTCGCGCGCGGTGCCGAAAGCGCCAGAAACGGCTGAGGCTTTCTTGAAGCGGGTGCCGGTCGGGAGCTACGACCGTGTCCGCTTTGCCGGCGTGTCCGTACCAGTTGTGCTCGGGGTACAGAAGGACATCCTCAATCCACTGCTGGTGGGTGTCGAGGCTGGGCAACCGTTGCCGGACTCGGCGTACGGCGGGACACAGGCGGTGAGCCTCGGGCTCAACGAGCTATCTGGCCAGCTAAAGGCAATGCTCCCGTTCAGATTGGTCGACCAATTCGGCCGGCCTTTCACAAATTCCGATATCGCCGGTCATGACGTCCTGCTGGCTGCCTTTCACACAAGCTGCCGTGAGACGTGCCCGCTCGTCGCGGGCCTCTTCCTCCAATTACGCCAGCGGCTTCCGCCGTCGGTCCTTCTTGTCGAGGTCACGACGGATCCCTCGGAGGACACGCCCTCAGTGCCGCGCGACTACGCCGGTCGCATCGGGGCGTCCTGGACCTTTGCCACTGCGGACCCCCAAACGCTCGCTGCCTTCTGGAAGCCCTTCGACGTCGTGCTGAGCACCAGCGATGTTCACCGTTCAACCCTGGCTTTGATCGACCGTCACGGCTACATCCGAACGTACTTCTTCGGTGCCCCTGACGTGGGTGGAACGCTTCCGGCTCCGCTGGACACGCAGCTCAGCGCCGCCGGCCGACAACTCTTGTTGACTCATGGCAACGGTTGGGGTGACTCACAGATCCTCGATGCCCTGCAGGCGGTCGGTGGCCTCGGATCTCCATCCTCCTCGGGCGGCGGCCCGGCGCCAGCGTTCACTCTGGACACGCTCGGCGGCGCGCGCATCAGCCTTGCCGACTTCCGAGGGCGTCCGGTTCTGATCAACTTCTGGGCGACCTATTGCGCGCCGTGCCGGCGCGAGATGCCGCTGATCCAACAAACCGCCGCGCAGCATCCCCGTCTTGTTGTCCTGCTCATCGACGAGCGCGACAGCCACCAGTCGGCGTCTGTCTTCGTAAACGAGCTCCACATCACCTCCGCTGTCCTGTTCGACGGTGACGGGAAGGTGCGCGACGCTTACGGAATCAGCGGACTGCCGACGACCATTTTCATCCACCCCGACGGCGGAATCGAGGGACGATACATCGGTGAGACCAACGCCGGAATTCTTGGCCCACACATCAGCGCAATCGGCGCGTAGCCGAGAAGCGCCGCTGGCCGCCGTCGCTACCGCGACGGCCGGCGACCGATGGTTCGCGTGGACGCTCCTCGGCGTCGGCCTGCCCTGGCTCGCCTACACGCGTCTGTACTTTTTTCTACACCCTCGCCATCTCACCTTCGACGGTGGCCTGTTCATGTGGTATTTCAAGAAGCCCGACCCTTTCTGCGGCGGAACACGCACATTCGCCTGGATGTGGAGGGGGGACCTCGGCCGGGCCGTTGCGGTCTATCCGCTGGGTCCATTGTTGTTCGTGACGACGGTCGGGCTGGTGGTCTACGGCCTGTACGTGCTGGTCACTCGACGTGCCGTGCAACTCAACCTCTCGCCGGCGATGGTTCGCGGTTTGCTTGTCGTAGGTTTCGTAGCTCTGGGACTGAACTGGATCGCCAAGTTGGTTTGGCTTGGCATGTGAGCTCTCAGGGCCGGGATCGCTAGCCGAGAATCGCCGCCATATAGACCTCCAGCTGCTGCGCATCAACCGGCCCGATGATCCGGCTCTGGACGATCCCGTGGCGGTCAACGAAGAATGTCTCGGGCGGAGCGGTCACTCCGAAGTCGCGATACGAGCCGTGGATTGCGGGTCCAACCGGATACGGACTTTTGATTTCGGCCTCATAGGCACGGGCGGCGCTATCGGTGTCCTGTATGTCGACGCCCACGAATTGTGCTTTGCCGGAAGCACGCTCGGCCGCGGCCGCGAGAGCCGTCCTGACGGCAGGGTACGCACCAGGAAGCCCAGAAGTTGATTACCAAGGGCGTGCCTTTCAACGCGCGAAGGCTGATCAGATCGCCGTCAAGCGACCGGATCGTGAGATCGGGGACCTGACTTCCAACAAGCGAGCTCGGCTGCTTTTGCGCTACATGCAGCAGACCCCACCCGAGGGAGGCCAACAGTGTGCCACCCGCGAGACCGCCAACGACCCAGGCCGCTAGTACTCCACGAGTCACTGAGGGTAACTGCACTCTTACTATCTGGCCCTAGTAAGAATAGCGGTCGGTCGCGTTATGATCGCCGGTGATGGCTCGACGGGACGCTCAGCTGAGCCGGGCGATGTCACTCCTCGGCCCACTCGAGGGCCGGTTGATGAAGGTGATCTGGGATGGCCGTGTCCGTGAGCCCTTTATCGTTCGCGACGTGCTAGCGCTGACCCCGGAGCTCGCCTACACGACGGTCATGACCACACTCAACCGCCTGGCCGACAAAGGTCTTCTGAGGATGACGAAGATGGGCTCTCACCAGCCTCACAAATACCGTGCCAATGGGGGAGTGAAAGACTTCCTGGCCGATTCGGGCCGGGCCGAGGTCGATCGCCTCGTCGACCTTTACGGTGACGCCGCGCTCGCCGCCTTCGCCGCGCGTCTCGACCGGCTGTCGCCGGCTACACGCGAGGCCCTCAAGAGGCTGCGGTCGCGGTGACGGGGCGCCGATTCGCTCTGGTTGCTGTGCTGGCCGCGGTGCCAATTGCCTGCCTCAGCACGGTTGTCGGTTGCCAGTCGGGGGGAGCGTGCAGCTGGATTCCGACCCAGGGTACGTCTTGGTGGCCCGCAGCCTCCGTGCCGCCGCTGCTCGTGATTTTGGCTTCGGCTCTGGCCTGGACCCTCAAGTTCGGACTCGTGGCCTCGAGGACAGAGCGCGAGTTGGCAAGGTTGCCGCGCGTTCCCATCCCACCGAAGCTAGTGCGCACGGCCAGAGCAGCCGGCCTTGACCGCTTTGAATGTGTCCGAGCCGGGTCCCCGGTGGCTTTCTGCGCAGGCATTGTTCGGCCCACTGTGTTCATCAGTGAGGGGGCAGTTGCAGGCCTCTCCGACTCCGAGCTGCTGGCCGTGCTTCACCATGAAGCGCCGGGTCCCCGGTGGCTTTCTGCGCAGGCATTGTTCGGCCCACTGTGTTCATCAGTGAGGGGGCAGTTGCAGGCCTCTCCGACTCCGAGCTGCTGGCCGTGCTTCACCATGAAGCGGACCACGCGCGGCGCTACGAGCCGCTATGGCGAGCGGCCCGAACCGCTGCCGCGGAGGTTCTCACGTTCCTTCCCATCGTCAGCTGGTGGTCAGCGCGGCAGATCGTGCGTTCCGAGCTGAGTGCAGATGCCGCCGCCGAGCGGAAGGTGGGACGATCTGCGCTCGCCGGAGCTCTGCTCGTGATGACCGCCCCGGCGATTCCGCTGGCCGCCTTTGTAGGTCATGCCGAGCTGCGCGCTCGTCGGCTACTCGGCATGCGAATCGATGAGCCGAAAGCTCCGCGGGCGGTGTGGGCGGCGAGCTTTGTTTACTCGTGGCTCGCCATCAGCCTGGCTGGATGTCTATTCGCGGTTCTGGTTGGGCTTACACGCTAGGAGCGAAGATCAGGCGCGGGCAAGGCCGTAGCCTTTGCCTTCGAAAGCCCGGCGGATCTCGTCTTCGCCGATCTTCTTGTCGTCGTAATCGATTTCTGCGCGCTGTTTGTGAAGGCTCACTTTCAGACTTCGGATGCCCGCCAACTCGTCCTCGAGCCCTTCCAACGTCATCACGCATGCCGAGCAATGCATGCCCTTGACGGTGAACACTTGCTTTGCCATATCTCAATCTCCTCAGGTGAACTCGAAGTAGCCGCTATACATGCCCATCGAGCAGGTGTAACCGCAGGTTTCCGTTAGCGGCGCTTGCCGGAATATTGATGGTCGTCTGACCGGTCTCGGGTAGGGTCCGTTGGTAGCCAATCGAGGGGATCACGAAGCCTCGGGTGCAACCGGTCGTGCCGTTGCTCACAACTGTCAGGCTGACCGGCTTGCCGGATGGCGCCTTGATCAGGTCTGGGGAGTAGCCGGTGTTGTAGACCTGGATCGTGATCGCTCCGTTTGCGTCCGGCTGAGCTGCAACCTCCGGCGATCCGCCGCTCGCCTGGGCCAGCGACACCGACGCCGCGTTGAGCAGATTGGAAAAGGAGTATGGCGAGCCCATCAGGTTCAGCCCACCTTCGATCGAGACCAGGCCCAGGATCAGAACGACTGCGCCTGCCAGTTCTAGAAATCGCGTGTGCATCACCTCACCCAGGCGCGTGGCCACGTAGGCGAGGCCGAAGAAGACCGGAGTAGTGCCGAGGATGAAAGCGAACATGATCGCTGCCCCGAGAAGCGGCGACCCGGTGCCAACGGCGAGCACCATCATCGCCTGGGTTACACCACAGGGAATGAAAATCGTTAGCGTGCCCAAGAACAACGGCGTGGCGACTGTGCTTGCATTGTTCTTCGCGTAGCGGCGGATGAAGCGAGTTACGAATCGGGGCGGTTCAATTATGAAGTAGCGAAAGATCGGATGCAGGTTGAACAGCCTTGCCGCGGTCCCGAGCATGAATATGCCAATCCCAATTTGAAGAGCCGCCCGGCTGTACGGACTGAGCTGGAGGACAGAGCCGATCCAGCCCAAGAAGATGCCCAGGATGCTGTAAGCGAGCAGCTTCGCTCCCAAGAAGAGGGCGATTGGGGTGGCCGCATTGCGCCGCTTGGGCTTCTCCGGTTGCGCCAGAGTCGCAAGCGCCGCGCGCTCCCGGCGTCGCTGCTCCTTGGTCAACCGGCGGTTCGAGCGCTTCTTGCGCTGCTCGGCCTGGCGCGCGACTGACGTGGCCAGAAGGCCGGCCTGTACAGCCAGGCAACTCAGTCCACCGGTGGTTACGCCGGTGACGAAGGCGAGGCCCAGAAGGTTGGTGGAGGCATCGAAGGTCACGGGGTCGATATCCAACTAGGCGGAAACTGGTCGACCCGGGCGGCCACGGCGACGAGTCTACTACCTGGGCATAGGAACCTGGCTCTGCGCCCGCACCTGCTACTATGCCTCGATAGTTACCTGAGGAGGTTGCCCGTGGACCATATCCTTCCGTACCTGTTTTTCCTGGCCTGTCCGATCTCGATGGGCGTGATGATGTGGATGATGATGCGCAAGGATCACGGCCAGGCTTCGGCGCCGACGAGTGACCCTCGCGTGGCCGAGCTGGAGAGCCAGGTCGGCGAGTTGCGGATGGCACTCCACCAGCGACAGGAGGTTGAAACGGCGGCCTCGACGTCCACCCTGGACAGGGAGTGACTGCCAGCGACTGCCAAGGTCGTGCCGATGAAATCGGAACCATTCCCGACTGAAATAGACGATACCGGTCGCGCCGATGAAATCGGAACCATTCCCGACTGAAATAGACGATACCCCCAAGGGGTATAGTCATCGGGATGCCAGGATACAAATCGCACAAGACTCAGGTCCAGACCCGCCTCAAGCGGATTGAGGGTCAGGTTCGCGGTGTCCAGAAGATGGTGGACGAGGATCGCTACTGCATCGACGTGCTCACGCAGGTGGGCGCGGCGAAGGCGGCACTAGACGCAGTGGCCTTGCTCTTGCTACAGGACCACACCGAACACTGTGTGGTCGAGGCCATCCAGGCAGGCGATGGCTCAAAGAAGATTCTCGAGCTCAACGAGGCGGTTCAGCGACTCGTTAGGGGACGGTGAGGTTGCGGCAATGAATCCGGCCGACATTGCCGTCCTAATCGTCGGACTTGGACTCAGCGGAATTCTGGGCTGGTTCTTCTTCGGGCCCAAGAAAGCACACGCAGCAACCCAGCTCGGGAACCTCCAGGAAGTCACAGTGACCGTGAAGGGCGGGTACTCGCCTGACCTGGTCCGAGTTCGCCAGGGAGTACCACTCCGGATCGTCTTCGACCGCCAGGAGAGCGGCGAGTGCACGTCGCGGGTGGTCTTTCCTGACTTTGCCCTGAATCGGTCGCTCTCTGCCTACGGGCAGACGACCGTCGAGCTCCTGCCAGACCGTGTCGGTGAGTTCGGGTTCGCCTGTGGGATGAACATGGTCCACGGCAGGCTGATCGTCGAGTCGAGCACCAACGGTCACGGAGCACCCTCGGCTACCGCTCGAGCGAACGACTCATCACCGTCCTCCAAGACTGGCGGCACGAGTGAGCAGCCCGACGCGCTGTCCGAAGACCACGAGATGGCCGAACGCAAGGCTGAGATCAGAGATCTCACGCTTCGGATGGCAGTCGGGGCAGTGCTCACCGCTCCGGTGCTGTTCGCAACCATGACGGGCTCCTTCCTGCCGGTCGCGATCCTCGCCAACCATTGGCTGCAGCTGGCGCTGATTACGCCGGTGATGTTCTACTCGGGCTGGCCCATCCACCGGACCGGCTGGCTCACCCTCCTCCACCGGCAGGCTGAGATGAATTCGCTGATTACGCTCGGCACCTCAGCCGCATTTGGCTACAGCCTCGTCGTGACAGTGGCTCCGGGAATCCTGCCGCCCGGACTCCGCGACGTGTACTTCGAGGCTGCCGGCGTGATCATCACGTTGATCCTTCTGGGCCGTCTGTTTGAGGCCCGAGCGAAAGCCGGCACCGGCGAGTCGATTCGAAAGTTGATCGGCCTCCAGGCGCGCACCGCGCGTGTCGTCCGTGACGGCACGGAGACGGACATCCGGATCGAAGATGTGGTCGCGGGCGACGTCATCACCGTCCGCCCCGGCGAGAAAATACCCGTCGACGGCGATGTGGTCGACGGCGAGTCCTCTGTCGATGAGTCGATGGTTACCGGCGAGCCGATCCCGACCACAAAGCGCACAGGCGACATCGTGATCGGCGCCACCATCAACCGCACCGGCTCGTTCCACTTCCGAGCCGTCAGGGTCGGCCGCGACACAATGCTCGCCCAGATCATCAATCTGGTCCAGCAAGCTCAGGGCTCGAAGGCACCGATTCAGCGCCTCGCGGACACCATGTCCAGCTACTTCGTGCCCGCGGTCATCGGCATCGCGATCTGGACATTCGTGGCCTGGTTCGTGTTCGGACCCCAACCCGCATTCACCTCGGCGATGGTGGCTGCGGTCGCGGTGCTCATCATCGCCTGCCCTTGCGCGCTCGGCCTGGCGACCCCGCTCTCAGTGATGGTCAGCACCGGCAAGGGAGCTGAGCAGGGGATTCTGATCCGCTCGGCGGAGGCTCTCGAGACCGCGCACAAGCTGAACACCATCGTGCTGGACAAGACGGGAACGATCACGCGCGGCGAACCCGCACTGACAGAACTCCTACTCAGCCAACCCGTCGGATTCGATTCCATCACGGGTAAGGGTGTCCGCGCCAATGTCGACGGTCGATCGATCCTTATCGGAAACCCCGCCCTTCTCCGTGACGCCGGCATCGACAGCGCGGCTCTGGAGGCCGAGGCGGACCAGCTCTCGGCCGACGGCAAGACGCCACTGCTTGTCGCGATCGGGGGCAAGCCGGCCGGCGTCCTCGCTGTGGCCGACACATTAAAGGAAGAGTCCGTTACCGCTGTAGCCGGCCTGCGAGCGCTCGGCCTAGAGGTCGTGATGATTACCGGCGACAACCGCCGCGCGGCCGCCGCGATCGCGCGCAGAGTGGGCATCGGACGCGTGCTCGCGGAGGTCCTCCCTAATCGCAAAGCCGCCGAAATCCGTCGGTTGCAGGCTGAGGGGAGACAGGTGGCGATGGTCGGCGACGGCATCAACGACGCGCCGGCGCTGGCTCAGGCCGATATCGGCATGGCGATCGGCACTGGCACCGACGTGGCGATCGAATCGTCAGATGTCACGCTCATCTCCGGCGCCCTCACGGGCGTGGTCACGGCGATCCAGCTGAGCCGGGCCACGATGCGGAACATCCGCCAGAATCTGTCGTTCGCGTTTGCATACAACGTGGTCGGCGTCCCGATCGCTGCCGGTGTTCTCTATCCGTTCGTGGGTTTACGGTTGAGCCCCATGATCGCGGCGGCCGCGATGGCGATGAGTTCGCTGTCAGTGGTTTCCAACGCGAACCGCCTTCGCGGGTTCAGATCGAAGCCCGTACAACCAACAACCATCGGGCATCCAGAGGCTGAGCCCAGTGTTGAGGTCGGTGCGGATGGTGCACGACCTATCCAAGAAAGTGCCCCTTGGGGCGCAGGAGACGACATGAGCGAGAAAACCACTGTCATCGATCCGGTTTGCGGAATGACGGTAGATACCGCGTCCGCCGAGTACCGGTCTTTCCACGACGGCAAGGCTTACTACTTCTGTTCAGCCGGCTGCAAGGCCAGCTTCGACAAAGACCCCGCAAAATTCGCCGGGGCCGGCGCCAAAGGTGGTCACGAGGGCCACTAACCCAAGAGGCGCAATCATCCAAGCCGTCGGCCATGAAGGGATCGCACATTCGTTACGTGGTCGGGCGGCTAGGCGTTCGGTCAGCAAATGGGAGCTAGGGTCGTCGTCGTGCTGGGAGCTCTACTGTTCGCTGCCGCTTGCCAGTTGCCGGGCTCGTCCTCGAGCTGCAACGCACAGATCGATTGGGTCAATTTCATCCAGGTCGGTTCAACGCAATACGTCGCGGGCCCACAATCGCCCACCGTCCTTCAAGAAAGCGAACTCGGCCCTGTATACGCCCACGTCAAATTCAAGGTCAGCGGGAATGTCTGCGACCCCAACTACCGGCTGAAGGATGGCGACTCGGCGTTCCTGGATCCGGGAACGCCGATCTATCAGGTGACAGGCCAACCCTCCAGCCAGCAGTTGGCGGCGCGGTTCAACGGCAAGATCGTCGTGTACGGAGCGATGCTACCGGCGTCCTAGCCGACCGAGCATCGGCACCTGAGTGCTAAACGCTGGCGCCGCCCCTCGAGCTTTTCTAGAGGTTCTTCTGTCATTGCTTTTAGGTTGTTGGGGGCCCAACAAGGGCCGCGCCGGATCACAGCCGGATCACGCATTCCCGGAAACGGACGGTTACGACAGGTCACCTAAGGACACAAAGGCGGCGGCATTTGAGTTCACGAGGACCGTCGCGGAGGCGGCAGGACAGGCGAGGACACGCCAGCAAGACGGTTCGGGACCGTGAGGACGAGGGTTCAAATCCCTCGCCCCCGACCATTTTCGTATTCAAAATCGTCGATTTCCGAGTCTCTCTAGAGTCAGCGGCACACAGCCGGATCACAATTTCCTACGGAGCCACCAAGTCGAGGCGGCGTAAACGGTGTTCTCGTGGGGCACTGTGAGATCGCAGGCCAGCGACCAGGTGACCACCCGGCGACCCAAGCCGGCGGATGCACAGGCCAGGACCGTGAGGCGCCCGGTTCAAGATTCCACGGTCGATTGGCAGTCAGTTTTATCTGGAGCCGCCCGCGGTGGTGCATCTTCATCGGTTGTTGCAGCGGCTAGGGTCTCTTGCATCACACCCAATCCGGGCCGATGCGCGTGCAGGTTGCAAGCCGCTTGGCAACGGGGGACATGGTGTCTAAGGCTCGATCCAAAATCCCATCCAGTCCGCCTAGAGCGAGGCGATAGACGACCTCTTTACCGCGACGTTCGGTCTCCACAAAGCCACAGTGACGCAGGCACGCGAGGTGTGTGCTGATGCGCGGCTGCGGTTGTGCCACCGCGCTAACTAGTTCACTGACGGTGCGCTCACCGTCGCCTAGGAGTTCCAGGATCTGAAGGCGGGTCGGATCCCCCAGGACTCGAAAGAAACGGGCCGCCGCACTCCTGTCAGTTGGCATTAAGATCTGGGAATACATATCTGGAAAGCAGGATACCATTTCCTAATCGCCTGTGTGGGGCGGCATTCCCTCAAGGAGGAGTCAAGTGGCAGACCAGGTAGCGCAGAAGAAGTTCACGGTCGACGATTTCGCGGGAGCCATTAGCGCAGCGATGCCCAAGCTCGATCTGACAGACCAGCAGATATCGACCGAGATCCATCAACTCATGAGCGCAAACGAACCGGTCGATCCGGCGGACGTGGCAAGAAACATCGGGGTTCCGGTTGAGCTGGTGAATGCGAGGCTGGACTCCTGGCCCGGCGTCTATCGCGACTCTGCAGGCCGACTGGTTGGCTTCTGGGGGCAGGCCCTCTCGATCATCGACGCCGAATATCGGTTCCAGGTCGACGGCAAGACGACGTATGCGTGGTGCGCGCTCGACACGCTGTTCATCCCCAAGATCATCGACAAAACGGTCCGCGTCGAGGCCTACGACCCGGTGACCAACGAGCCCGTCTCGCTGGTGGTGCAACCGGATGGCGTCCGTGACGTGCAGCCGGCGGGCGCGGTAGTTTCCATGGTGGTTCCGGACGCGCCGTTCGGGTATGACGTAATCGAAGCGTTTTGCAGCCGGGTCTTTTTCTTTGCCTCCGAGGCAACCGGAGCCAAGTGGGCGGCCGAGAACCCGGGCACGACGATTCTCTCTGTCGACGAGGCCTTCAAGGTCGGGCGCGCCCTCAACGAGCGTGTCGCGCCGGACCTCTTCGGACAGAAGGGATGAGGCCGGAATACGACCTCGCGGTGATTGGCTCGGGGGCGGCCGCCTTCGCGGCCGCCATCGCCGCATCAGACCTCGGAAAGCGAGTTGTCCTGGCTGAGTCGAATCAGGTCGGCGGAACGTGTGTCAACGTCGGCTGCATTCCGTCCAAGGCGCTGCTTGCAACCGCAAGCAGGAGCATTGAGCTCAGCACGATAGTCGACGCGAAGAACAGGCTCGTCGACCAGATGCGGACGGAGAAATACATCGATCTGGCGCGCGCGTACGGCTTCGAGATACTTCGCGGCCACGCCGAGTTCGTCAATGGAGAGTCCGTCACTGTCGGAGGCGAGCCAATCTCGGCGCACGCCTACTTGATCGCATCGGGTGCTTCGCCCGC